>Ga0335078_10017938_pt1 | contig 10524 bp, 9 predicted proteins | sample Lox_Sample_32_FD_206711 | JGI IMG/M metagenome (GOLD analysis project Ga0335078, IMG submission 206711) | Soil microbial communities from Loxahatchee National Wildlife Refuge, Florida, United States - Lox_Sample_3.2 | ecosystem: Environmental > Terrestrial > Soil > Wetlands | place: USA: Florida...
AATCCCCGCTGCTTTCTGCGGAGTGACAGGACTGATGCCGACGTTCGGACGTGTCCCGACGGGCGGATGCATTCCGCTTGCGTTCAGTCTCGACCGGGTCGGTCCGCTGGCGAGGACGGCGTGGGACTGCGCCGCGGTCCTCGAAGTGATCGACAGCCCGGACTTTCTGTCCCGGATCGAGGACGGACTCGCCGGGTTGCGCATCGGCGTCATGCGTGAGCACCACCTGGACGGTGCGGAGCCCGAGGTGGTGGCGTGCTTCGAAGCGGCCGTCGCAGCCCTCGGCGAGCTCGGCGCGGAGGTGTGCGAGGTGCGCGCGCCGCTCTACCACGAGCTGGTCGCCACGACGTTGTTGACGTTGTGGTCTGAGGCATGCGCCTATCACCGCTCAGATCTGAGGACCCGGTGGACTGACTACACGCGCACCGCGCGAACCATGATGGCCGCCGGAGCCTTCGTGTCCGCCGCCGACTACGTACAGGCGCAGCGGGTGCGCCGAGCCGGGCAGCGGAAGCTGGCCGAGCTGCTCGCCGAGGTCGACCTGATCGCCGCGCCGACGGTCTCGATGCCGGCGCCGGCGCTCGAGCAGGCAATGAGCCCGGGACACACAGCTCGCGTACACACGATGTACTGGAACTCGCTGGGCAACCCGGTGCTCGCGCTGCCGATCGGATTCACCGACGGGATGCCGCTCGGGATGCAGTTGGCCGCGGCGCCGTTTTCGGAGGCACTGCTGCTGCGGGCAGGTCGCGCGTTTCAGAACCACACCGACTGGCACCGCCGCGCCCCGGATCTGGAGGTTGCGCATGGGTGACGGTACGGAGATGCGGGGTCGGCTCGTTACGGCCGGGTTCGACCCGCCCGAAGAGGATCTCGCCATCCTCGAGCAGACCTACCTGGCGACGCGACAGATGGTGGCGCTGCTCGACGCGGTTTCGGAGGCGCGCGACGAACGCCCCGCGCTGACGTTCCGGCTCGATCCCGTCTAACCCGCTTGCTTCTGCAGGGCGGCCGCGTGGTCGGCCAGCGAGCGACCACCGAGGCGCTCCGAAACCCACTGAGCCGAGGCCCGGTTGTCGGGCGCGACGAGGTAACCGGTCTCGTCGTAGACGGCCGCGAAGTCGTCGCGGATCGTCTCCGGCGTGTGCTCCTCGTGGGATACAGACAGGTGGCCGGCCCCCTCGCCGAGAAATAGTCGGGAGAACCCGCTGCCCCAGGCGGAGAAGAACTCGCCACTGGCCTCACAGTCCTCGTGCACCAGCCAGGCCAGCGCGGGGGCGACCATCCACGCCGGCAGGCTCTCGGCCATCCACGAGCGGTAAGCCGGGTCGGCGAGGTTCGCCTTGACCCCGTCGGTGTACCCGGCCACGCTCAACGTGTTCACGTGGATGTTGTGCGGCGCGCCCTCCGCGGCGAGGCAGTTTGAGAGGCCGAGCAGCGCGCCCTTGGCCATGCCGTACGCGGAGTTGTTCGGCATGCCGATCATCACGCGCGAGCCGATCATCACGATGCGTCCGTAGCTCTGATTCACCATGTGCGGCCAAGCGGCTTGGGTGGCGTACCACGAGCCGTACACGTGGCTGTTGATCGTGCCCTCCAGGACGTCGTCCGGATAGTCGCCGAACGCACCGAACTGGTAGATGCCGGCGTTGTTGACGAGGATGTCGACGCGTCCGAACCGCTCGAGCGCAGTCTCGATCGGCGCTTGCGCTCCGGACTTGGAGCTCACATCGCTCGCGCACGAGACGGCAGTGCCTCCGGCGGCGGTGATCTCGCCGACAACCGCGCCGGCCGGCTCCGCAGATCGGTTGTTGACCACGACCTTGGCGCCGCGCGCGGCGAGCAGCAGGGCATGCTCGCGGCCAAGGCCGCGACCGGCCCCGGTAACGACGGCCACCCGTCCGTCAAAGCGAAGCTCACCGTCGTTCTTGGTCATGGCTTCATCCTCCTTCGCGTGGTGTCACTGCGAGCATACCCACCGACCGTTTGTTCTGCTAATCGCGGTATGCTTGTTTGATATGAGTGCACAAGAATCAACCGTCACCCTCGGCGTCGCCGACAAACGCGCGCTCGTCATCGGCACGGGCAGCGGCATGGGACAGGCAACCGTGAGAGCCCTGGCCGCAGCGGGAGCGAGCGTCGCCTGTTTCGATATCAAGGAGGACGCGGCGGCCACGGCCGCCAAGCTCGTCGATGAGGCGGGCCGCAACTCGCTCCGCCTGACCGGCGATGCCACCGACCGGCAGGCCGTCGAGCAGGCGGTCGCCGACACCAAGCGCGCCTTTGGCGGCGTCGACATCGTCGTCGGAGTGGTGGGGGACGGCACCGCGGGCGCCCGGCTCCTCGACACCGATGAGGCGGCCTGGGATCGAACCTTCAACATGTGCCTGAGAGCCGCCGTCAACGCGGCCCGCGCTGGGGTGCCAGCGATGATCGAGCAGGGCAAGGGCGGCTCGTTTGTCTTCATCTCATCGATCGGCGGCCTGTGCGGGCTGCCCGGCCAGGCCCCATACTCGGCGGCCAAGGCGGGCTTGATGAGCCTGGTCAAGACGCTTGCGCTCGAGTACGGCATGGAGAACATCCGCTTCAACGCGGTCGCACCCGGAATCATCCTCACCCCTGAGATCGAGCGGATCTCGACGCCCGAGCATCGTGCCACCCAGGAGCGACTCGTCCCGATACGCCGGATGGGCCTCCCGGACGACGTCGCCAAGGCGATCCTGTTCCTCGTCTCCGACCTGGCGGCTTACGTGACCGGCCAGACGCTGGCGGTTGACGGAGGCGTCACCGCCAAGTATCAGCTGCCCGCGTTCTGGGCCGAGTGGGAGCGAGACTGAGCGACCGCCGCCCCTAGCGGGCGGCGATCTTTTCGGCGGCCGGCACGTCCGCGGCCGCCGATTCCTGCTCCGCGGCAGCTACTTCGGGCGGGCCCCCGCGCCATGTCTTCACCTTGGCGACTGCCTGGTGGAAGATCCGCTGGTTGAAGACAGCGACTCCGTCGGGCTGCTGTATGACGGTGACGATCAGACCAACGCCGGACACGAGCACATACCAGTTATCGAAGCTAGGGATGCCGCTCAGCGCCACGTAGAAGACGCCACCGGAGGCGATAATGCCGGCGATCACGGCGCCGCTGATGCTGGCGATACCGCCTATGTACGCGATCGTGACGAGCGTGATGTTGGGCACCGCCCCGAAGGCGCCGGTACCCACCTCGAAGTACGGGTTGGCGTAGGCCAGGAGACCTCCGCCGATGGCGGCGATCATCGAGGCGAGCATGAACGCCTGCAACTTCACGGCGGGCACGTTCACGCCGGCGACCGCGGCGGCGCGCTCGTTGCTACGCACCGCGAGCATCCGTCTCCCGAGAGCGGTTCGGCGGATGTGACTCACGAGCAACGCCGTCAGTACCAACCCCACGAGGCACATCACCCCGTAGCGCATCGGGTGGGCAAACGGATCGAGCGAGAACCCGGCGAACGACGGGCTCGGGATCTGCACTCCGTTCGAGCCGCCGGCCCACGACTGGTTCTGGAACACGATCGCATCGATCGCCACCGCCGCGCCGAGGGTTACGACGGCCAGGCTCAGACCACGAACTCTGAGCGCCGGGAGCCCCAACACGGCGCCGATCGGCGCGGCCAGTGCGGCGGCAGCGACAATCGACAGCGGAAACGGGATGCCGAGGTTGAAAGCCATCTTCGCGGTGATGAACCCTCCCAATCCGGCGAAGGTCATCTGCATCAGCGACACCTGGCCGACGTATCCGGTCACCACGACGAGTGACAGCGCCATGACGGCTGTGGCGAGTGACGTGGCCATCGCGCCCTGATAGGTCGCGTTGAACGTGGCCAGCAGCACGACGGCGCCGCCAACCGCGACGATGAAGGTCAACGGTCGGACCAGGCCGGACGGCGCGGTCGGCGGTCGGCCCTCGCTCACCGTTCCACGGGTGGGAAGGCCCCGTCCCGCGATCACCATCACGCCGATCACCACGAGGAACGGCGCCGCCGTCTGAACTCCCGGCTGCGACCAGATGTTCAGGAGCTCCGACTCCGCCATCCCGATCCCGATCGCGGCAGCGGTCACGACTCCAAACGAGGTGAATCGGCCGACCAGCGCTGCCGCCATCGCGGGCAGCACCAGGAGGGGGATCTGCTGCTCGTCAACTCCGGTGAGCGGAGCGATCAGGACACCCGCGAGTGCGGCCAGCGCCGCGCCGAGCGCCCAGTTGCTGGCGGCGATCGCCGTCGGCGAGAAGCCGAGGAGGGCCGCCCCGCGCTCATTGGCCGAAGCCGCCTGAGTGCCAAGACCGAGGCGGGTGAACCGGAACCCAGCCCACAAGAGGACGCTGACCAGGATCGCCACGGCGAGCATGTAGAGGCGATCGATGCCCAGATGTGTGTGGTTGAACAGGGTGATGCTGTGCGTCGGAAACAGCCCCGGCACGAGCTTGGTCTGACTCCCCCAGATGAGCGCCGCCAATCCCTGCAGAGCGGTGAGCAGCCCGAGCGTCGCCACCACCTTGGCCAGGACCGGCGCGTTGCGCAGCGGCCTGACCACCACTATCGCGAGCAGGGCGCCGCCGATGGCCGAGCCGATCATGACGATGATGGTCGCCAGGAACTTGTTAGTGCCGTCGTTCAGCAACGCGACGTAGCAGTAGGCGGCGAACATCGCGATGCCGCCCTGGGCGAAGTTGAGAATCCCCGAGCCCTTGTAGGTGGTGACGATGCCGTTGGCGATCAGGGCGTACGCGGCCCCGGCGCCCAGCCCGAGGAGCAGATAGAGCACGAAGTTAGCCATTGCCGAGCCCTCCTGACGCGCCGGCTGCGTTGCCGTTGCCGTTGGCGTTGCCGTTCTGGGACAGGCGCTCGTAGGCCAGCTCGCCCATGTAGCTCGCCCTGAGCAGATCGCGGCTCTCGCGCAGCTCGCTCGCCTTGCCCGTGATCGAGATCGTGCCCCGATCGAGCACGTAGGCGCGATCGGCCACGTCGAGCGCGAGATCGACGTGCTGCTCGACGAGCAGAATCCCGGTGCCAAGCTCGGACGCCATCCTGCGAATCGTCGGCATCAGGCGCTGGACGATGATCGGCGCCAGACCGAGGCTCATCTCGTCGACCATCAACACGGCCGGTTTCGCGGCCAGCGCCCGTCCGAGCGCCAGCATCTGCTGCTCGCCTCCGGACATCAGTCCGGCGCGGCGGTCGAGCACTCGCTCTAGCGCGGGAAAGTAGTCGAGCACCTGTGCGATCCCGCTGTGGACCTCCTTACGGGACAGCGCAAGGCGGAGGTTCTGGCGCCCGGTGAGGTTGAAGAACAACGATCGGTCGTCGGGAACGAAGGCGAGGCCACGGCGCGCGGCGAGGTAGGAACGGCCTCCGCGCACTGGCTTGCCGCAAGCGACGACCGTTCCGGACAACGTCCGGATCACGCCTGAGAGAGCCAGCAGGGTCGTGGTCTTGCCCGCCCCGTTTGGCCCCAGGACGGCCACGACCTCGCCGGGCTCGACCGAAAGCTCGACGTCGCGAACGACTGGCACGCCGTCGTACCCGGCGGTCAGGCCGTGGCATTCGAGCACGGTGCTCATCGTGCCTCCGCCTCGCTCATGGCCTCCGCGTGGTCGTGCTCGCCGAGATAGGCCTCGATCACGCGTTCGTTCCGGCGGATCTCATCCGGCGGCCCGGAGGCGATCAGCTTCCCGAAGTCGAGGACGTGAATCCAGTCGCACACGCTCAAGACGAGCCCCATGTCGTGGTCGACGAGCAGCACGGTGAGGTGGGATTGGACGAGCTCCCGAAGCGTTTCGCCGAGCCGCAGGCTCTCATCGGAATTGAGCCCGGCCGCCGGCTCGTCCAGCATCACCAGCCGCGCGCCACCGGACAGCGCCTGTGCGATCGACACGAGCTTGCGCTCACCGAGCGACAGCCCGGACGGAAACGCACGCGCAAGGTGGGCGATGCCCACGCGCTCGAGCGCCTCCGTGACCGCGTCCTTGCCGACGCGATCGGTCCTCGGGACGACCAGGTCGGCCAGGATCTGCCACCGCCGGCTCGACTCGGCCGGGATGAGCAGGTTCTCCTCGATGGTGAACTCGTCGAACAGCTCGAGGCCCTGGAACGTGCGACCGAGACCTGCCTTGGCCCGCTGGTGCGGTCGCCACCTTGCGATCGATCTACCGTCGAAGTTGATACCGCCGCTCGAGCGAACCAGACCGCTCACCGCATCGATGAAGGTTGTCTTGCCGGCGCCGTTGGGACCGATGATCCCCGTGAGGGACTCGGGTTCGACGCCGACGGACAGGCTGTCCACGGCGGTCACACCGCCGAATCTGACCGTCAGTGCCTCCGTCGCTAGGAGCGGCATCGATCCCGTGCCCATGCCGATGCACGACTCGACGCAGCGAGATATTCACGCATCATCCCTTGACCACTCTCCTGAGCCCTCGTTCAACAGCCAGCGGACGGAAGCGTCCACAGCGGGCGGTGATTGACTCTACCAAACATACGTCCGGTGGGTCAAGGCGCGCTCACACCGCTGAGAGCGTCCGGGCGCCGCCAAGATCGGAGACGATGGAGTCGCCGACGAACTCGCCGATCAACATCGCCGTGCCCCAGGTGTTGGCGCGCGAGACCTTAGGGCAGATCGAGAGATCCGAGACCCATAGGCCCTCGACGCCGATCACGCGCGCGTCCTCGTCGACCACGGCCGTCTCGCCCCCGGGGAGGCCCATCGGAGCGCACCCCGAGACGTGAACCTGAAGATCGGTGGCGGCCCGCAGCATCGCGTCGACCGCGGCGTCGTCCTCGACGTCGACGAGTGCGTCGCCCATCGACCCGCCGTACCGCTGCGCGCCCCGGAGCGCGTCGAACGCGGGTGAGTCGAGCAGGGCGGCGAGGCGCCGGACGCCGTCTCGCATTCGGATGAGGTCGCGCTCGTCGCCGTACATGCCGATGCAGACGTCGGGCCAAACCGTCGGATCGGGGCTGCGCAGCCGAAGCCATCCGCGGGAGAACACCTCCAGGCACCACACGCTGAGCGACTGGCGAAACTCGACGCCGAACCCGCGGAACGGGCCCACCGGCGTGATCAACATGTCCCCGCTCGGCGCCCCGCACAGCCCCGAGCTGTAGCGGATGGCGGCCGACGTCCAGTTCTGCCAGAGCCCGTCCGGATCCCCCGGTGCGGTCCAATCCGCCGAGACCATGAACTGCATGTGATCCTGGACGGACCGGCCGACCGGTAGATCCTGGTTCACCCCAATCCCCAACGCGGCCAGCTCGCTCGCGGGTCCTATCCCCGATCGCAGCAGGATGCCGCCGGTTCCGATCGTGCCCGCGGCGCACACCACGCGCCGGGCGGCGATCCGCTCGGCGCGACCATCGGTAATTGCGACCACGCCTGTCACGCGCGAGCCAGAGGCGTCGAGCAGCACCCGGTCGACGAGCGTGTCGCCGAGGATTCTTACGTTCGGGCGATCTCGGATCGGCTCCACGAACACGTGGTTCGCCGTCTCGCGCCGTCCGAGTCGACGCCCGAACGGGAGGGGAGCGATGCCGTCGACATCAGTCCCGTTGAGATCGTGGATCTCCTCATAGCCGGCCGCCAGCGACGCGTCCCAGAACGCCCGGTCGAGCGCCGACCATTCCTCGCGCGGCGTGCGCTCGATCGAGAGCGGCCCCGCGGATCCGTGCGCGGGCGCCTCGCCGAAGTCCGCGTCGGCCTCGAGCCTCCGCCACAAGTCGAGCGCCATCGCGCCCGACCAGCGACTGGCGCCGAGCTCCGCCCAGCGGTCGTATTCATCGAGTGGGGGCCGGAGCACGACCCCGCCGTTGATCAGCGAGGAGCCTCCGATCCCCTGGCCGCCGAGATACAGACCAAGCTCGTGGTCGGCGCTCTTGCGCGCCAGGTAGTCCATCGAGTGAAAGCGCTCGAGCGACGGGATTCCCCGGTAGGAGATCAACGTCCGGGCGTGGAGCTCGGGTGGGGCATCCGCCACCCGCCAATCGGGCCCGCGCTCGATCAGCAGCACGCTCCCGTCCGGATCGACGCTGACCGCGGACGCCACCGCCGCGCCGGCGGGTCCCCCACCGACGACGATCACATCGAAGGTCTCGCCCGTGCCCATGATCAGATCGCGCGCGCCTGAAGCTCGGCCGCGCGGCCGTCGCCCAGCGCGTACTCGGCCGCCGAGCGTCCCGCCACGCGCCCGAACACCAGACAGTTGGCCCAGCTGTTGCCGCTGCCGGCGTACCGCGTGCCGAGGACCCCGCCGGCGCATTCTCCCGCCGCGAACAGACCCTGGACCTCGTTCGAACACGGGTCCAGGACGTGGGCCTGATCGTCGATCTCGAGGCCGTAGCAGGTGATCCCCAAGGTCGACGGGCGGATCTCCACGCCGTAGAACGGCGGAGCCTCGATGGTGCGCAGGAACCGGGGCGGTTTGCCGAAGTCCCGATCCTCGCCGGCCCGCGCAAACCGGTTGTACCGCGCGATCGCTCCGGCGACCGCCGCCTCGTCAAGCCCGAGCCCGTTCGCAAGCTCCGCCAGCGTCTGCGCCTGCACCATCGCGCCCGAGTCGACGTAGCGCTGTACGGCGTCGGCCGTCCAGATGTTCGGAGGCCCCCCCGATCCCTCTGGGAACTTGGGCTTGAAGGTCGGCAGCCGCGCCGTCCCGTTGTCGGCCAGCGTCCGTGAGTCGAACACACCGTAGGCGACCTCGCCGGCGGCCCGGACGAGGCCGTAGGTCTGCCCGTAGGGGGCCGTCTCATCGCAGACACGCCGTCCGTCCGGGCCGAGCAGGAGCAGCCAGCCCGGCATGTAGGCGCCGAACTCCCTGGTGTCGAGGCGTGGGGAGAGCAGTGGGACGTAGACGTCATGTCCCACGGTGTTTGCCCCGACCTGGCCGCCGAGCGTCAAGGCGTCGCCACGGGAGCTCTCCGGCCCGATGTAGAACACCAGATCTCCGTAGTGGGCCAGGCTCGGCAGGTGCTCGGCAATGAGCGACGGGTTCGCTCCGAAGCCGCCGGTGGCAAGCACCACGGCTCGGGCCTCGACATCGTCGCCGCCGACGCTGACCCCGACGACGGCGCCGCCGCGCTGCAGGAGTCGAGCGACCCGGTTGCCAAGCGCGACCTCGATTCCCCGTTCGCGACAGCTCCGGTGCAGAACGTCGATGACTCGCTGCCCGCCGGGCAGATCGCCCCCGTCGGGCACGTGGGACCGCGCCACGCGCTCCCCACCCCCTTGCATCGGCTCGGCGAAGAACGGCACGCCCAACTCGAGAAGCCAATCGATCGCCGGTCCGCTTTCGTGGGCGAGTCGCCGCGCGATCCCGGGCTTTATCAGGTACTGGTTGGCGAGCATGTACTCCTGATACAGACCGTCGGGAGAGTCCTGAAGCCCGGCGGCTCGCTGAAGCTGGGTATCGGCTCCGATCACCATCCCCGCCGACAGACGCGACGCGCCGCCGACGACCGATTCGGACTCCGCCACGACGACGCGCGCGCCTAGCTCATGCGCCTCCAGTGCGGCGGCCAGCCCGGACGCACCGGCGCCCACAACGAGGACATCGATCTCAGGGACGTTCACCAGGACACCTCCACCATGTCGGAGTCCACCAATCGGACGACTGTTTGACTTCGCCGCGCGCAATGCTCGCAAAGACCGGCTGCGCCTGTCAACCGAACGTGCGGCGCTGCCTCCAACTGTCGAATGGTTGGTTGAATTCACTTCCGCGACTGGGTACGCTCCCGGCCTCCCGGCCGCTGGAGGTGCCGCAGCAATGGCTCCATTCGATCTCTCCCAGGTGGACCGGCTGCTTGCCACCACACGAGCAGTCCGCAAACGCCTCGATCTCGATCGTCCGGTCGAGCCCGAGGTGGTCACCGAATGTCTGCGATTGGCGACCTACACACCGAGCGCCGCCAACAAGCAGCAGTGGCGGTGGATGGTGATCGACGACGCGGGCCGTCGCGAGCAGATCGCCGAGGTCTACCGCGGCCTGTTCTACCGCGACGTGCGGAAGTCCGCGGTGTCGCCGGACCCGGCGGTGCGACGGATGTACGACTCGTCCAAGCACCTCGCCGACAACCTGCACCGCGTCCCGGTCCACGTGATCCCGTGCTACCTCGGCCGACCCAGCTCGGCGGGCGACGTCGTCGCGCTGTCCACCCTGTACGGATCGATCGTCCAGGCGGCCTGGAGCTTCCAACTCGCGCTCCGAAGCCGCGGGCTCGGCTCCGCCTGGACGACCATGCACCTGAAGGCCGAGCGCGACGTCGCGACGATCCTGGGCATTCCCGACGACGTGACCCAGGTCGCCCTGCTCCCCGTCGCGTACACCATCGGCGATGAGTTCAAACCTGCACCTCGGCGACCGGTCGAGGAGGTCACCTACTGGAACTCGTGGCAGGACAACGATCAAACCGAGGAGTGAGATGAGCTCGGACACGACCATCGAGGACCGCACGATCGAGCAGCTCCGACGCGAGCTCGAGACGCTGAAGGAGCGCGTGCATACTG
>Ga0335078_10017940_pt1 | contig 10523 bp, 6 predicted proteins | sample Lox_Sample_32_FD_206711 | JGI IMG/M metagenome (GOLD analysis project Ga0335078, IMG submission 206711) | Soil microbial communities from Loxahatchee National Wildlife Refuge, Florida, United States - Lox_Sample_3.2 | ecosystem: Environmental > Terrestrial > Soil > Wetlands | place: USA: Florida...
GCCGCGGCGGGCGAAAGAGGTCTTAACATGTGACAACCAGTGTGCCACGTCCGGCGTGATTCAGGCTTTGCGGCTCACCGCTGATTTTGCTACCTTGGACTCCGATGCGAAGGCTGGAGCCCATAATCTGGACGAAAGGGACGTTCCTCAATCCGCAACATCTGCAGAGCCAGGACCGCTTCCTGGAGGATACCCTGCAATTTGAGTTGCAGGCGCTGGAGTTCCGCCCCTGGGGCTTCCGGAGTCTGCGCCTGGACCAGGCGGCGTTGGCGGCGGGCGCCTTGGCCCTTTCGGAAGCTTCCGGCATCTTTCCGGACGGGCTGCTGTTCGACATCCCGCAATCCGACCCAGCGCCGCCCGCTAAGCCGCTCGCCGATCATTTCGACGCGGAAACACAGAGCGTGGACGTGTACCTGGCGGTGCCGAGCTACCGGGACCAGGGCTTCAACGTGGCCAGCGCCCGCCGGGACGCCGAGACCCGGTACCGGGCCGATGTCGAGATGCTCCGCGACGAAAACACCGGGCAGGCGGAAAAGCCGGTGCTGGTGGCCCGCAAGAATTTGCGTTTGCTGGTGGAATCCGAGAACCGCGAAGGCAGTTCCGCTTTGCGCGTCGCCAGAGTCCGTAAGAGCGCCGCCGGTTTGTTCCAGACGGACCCCCACTTCGTGCCGGCGCTGCTCGATTTCGAAGCCAGCGATTACCTGGTCTCCATCGCGCGGCGCCTGGTGGAAATCATGGCGGCTAAGAGCAGCGAGCTGGCCGGGTCCCGGCGCCAGAAGAACCAGAGCCTGGCCGACTTCACATCCGCGGACATTCCGCGCTTTTGGCTCTTGTACACCGTGAACTCCGCCCTGCCGGTGTTTCGGCACCTGTTCGAAACCCGCAAAGGGCACCCGGAGGCTTTATACTCGGCCATGCTCGCGCTGGGCGGCGCTTTGAGCACCTTTTCGGTGAAGATACATCCGCGCGACCTTCCGCCATACGACCACGACGATCTGGGCGCGTGCTTCACCGATCTGGATGAGAAGCTCCGGTTCCTGCTCGAAACCGTCGTGCCGGCCAATTATGTCTCGCTGCCTCTGAAGCTGGTGCAGCCGTCCATTTACGCGGCTTCCATCGATAACGACAAATATCTTCAGCAGACCCGCATGTATCTGGCCGTCAGCTCCGACGCCAGCCAGGCCGATTTGATCGCCAAGGCGCCCCAGTTGATCAAGGTGTGCTCAGCCGACGCTATCGAACACCTGGTCCAGAGGGCGCTGCCGGGTGTCGCGCTGACACACGTACCCACGCCACCGAGCGCCATCCCGATCAAGCTGAATTATCAATATTTCGGCCTGAGCCAGAGCGGCGGGTCCTGGGAAACGGTGGTGCGTGCGCGGAACCTGGCGGCGTATGTGCCGGGCGACTTCCCGAATCCGCAACTGGAACTGATCATCGTGCTGCCGCAGGCCGGTTAGGCTAACGGGCCAGCGCAAAAATCACGATCAGAATGACCGCAAGCAAAAACAGTCCGCCCAAGATCAGGACCAGCGGCAAATTCGACTTCCGCGGAGCAGGTAGAGGCACCGCTGCCTTCGGCTCGGCCGGTGGTGGAACGGCCGCCGGCCGCGAAGGCGCGCCGAACATCCGCGTGAATTCGCTGGGTCCCGATGCGACAGGCATCGGGGCTCGCGCCGGCTGCCTCGAGAATGCGCCCGTGGCCGCGCCTCCCTGTGGCAACGGCGCCTCGGGAGGCGGCGGCGTAGCGAGGGCTTCGGAGGGCGCCGGTTCCGACGCGAACATGCGGGTGAACTCGCCCGGCGGTTGCAGCGACTGCTCGGGGGCAGGCGGGGCAGAATAGGCGGGGGGAAGCGGCGTTTCGGCGCGATCGCCCTGCTGCATCATGCGGGTAAACTCACCCACAGGCTTTGGCACCGGCGGTGGTGCTTGCGGAATCGCCGCCGGCTGGGCGGCCAGCGGCGATTGCATCATGCGGGTGAACTCGCCCGGTCCAGCGGGCGGCGGCGGCGGTGGCGGCGGTTCCGGCGGCTGCGCGGGGCGGGGCATGCTGGCGGCCGGCGCTGCTGGCGTCTGTTTCATAAACAGCCGCGTAAACTCGCCCGGTTCTGCCGCGGGCGGAGCGGGCGGTTCAGCGGGCGCCGGCTTAGCGGCCACCGGTTCCGGCTTCGGCACCGCTGGAGCGGCGGGCGTCTGTTTCAGAAACAGGCGCGTAAATTCGCCCGGTTCCGGTGCCGGCGCAGCGGTCGGTTCCGCCTTTGGCGCTGGCGGAGGCTCTTTTCGCGTGGGAATCGCCATCGTCAAGGTGGGTGTTTCCTCAGGCGATTGTGGCGGACGCCGGGCTTCCTCGGGCTTCATGGATTGGAAGAGGCGCGTGAATTCCCCGAGCTCGGGCGTGCCCGCTGGCGGCGCTTCACCCGCCGCCGGGACTTTCCAGACGCCGCTTTTCGCGGGACTGGCGGGTGGCGCGGGAGATGCCTTTGCCATCGCCATCCATTCGCGCAGATTCAAGTTCTGCGGCAGGACTTCGGTCACCACGTAGGGGATGCCGTCGTGATCCCCCTGGTCCAGCACGGTCCGCCGATGTTCCGGGGGAAGCTTGTCGATGGCCGCCAGCAGCTCCCGGACATCCGGCGTATCCCCGCCCGAGAGGAGATGCACGAGCACATCACGGCCCGAGGAGATTTCTTTCGCCGGTAAGGTGATTTCCTGGCCGCCGCTGCGCAAGGCCAGCAGTTCGTATTTCTCGTGGAAAACCACAGAACCATGATGTCACCCGTACCGGGAGTATTCAATACCATCGGGACCGTTTCGCGCATATGATACAGTATTCGGGGCTAGTCGGCTGCGTATGAGACTTCTGTCGAAAGTAGTCTGGTCGGAAGGTATGTACCTTGGGCCAGAGCATTTTCAGGCCCAGAACCGCTATTTCGAAGACTCCATCCAGTTTGCCGTTTCGTCGCTGTGGTACCAGCCTTACGGACTGCTGGGTTGCGGTCTGGATGAAGAAGCTCTGCGGAACGGCACGCTGGCCCTGGTCCACGCGCGCGGCATCTTGCCCGATGGAATGCCGTTTCTGATGCCCGAGTGCGATGCGCTGCCTGCGCCGCGGCCGGTCGCGTCCCTGTTTCCTCCCACCCGCGACCGCCTCACGGCCTCGCTGGCGGTACCCGAGCGCAAGCCGCAGGGCGTGAACACGGCGATGTCCGGCCCGGCCGACCATGCCCGGTTTCAGGCGGAAATGCGCATGTTACGCGATGAGACTACCGGCGGCGACGAGCGGCCTGTGCGCATCGGCCGCAAGAACATTGGCCTGCTGCTGGATTTCGAACCGGCGGACGGGCTGGTCACGCTGCCCGTGGCGCGCATGATGCGCGACGGCGCCGGCCACCTGATTTTCGATCCGGACTTCATTCCGCCCTGCCTGGAAATCAGTGGCAGCGAGCGGCTTATGCTGCTGCTCGGCCGTCTGGTCGAGATCCTGGAGGAGAAGAGCTCTTCGATCGGCGGCGCGCCAGGCTCTCACGGGGAATTCTCGCCGCGTGACATCGCCAATTTCTGGCTGCGGCACGCGGTGAACTCAGCGCTCGCGCCTTTGCGGCACCTTTGGATTTCCAAGCGCGGCCACCCGGAGCAGCTTTACGTGGAGCTCTCGCGGCTGGCGGGCGCGCTGTGCACCTTCGCGCTCGATTCACACCCGCGCACGCTGCCGCTCTACGATCACCAGAACCTGAGCGAGTGCTTCGAAGCGCTCGACCGGCACATCCGCACGCACCTGGAGGTCATGGTACCCACCAACTGCGTGGCCATCCCCCTGGAGACGGTCAGCGACTATTTCTACGAAGGCGATATCAGCGATACCCGCTGCCTGGGGCGCGCCCGCTGGTTCCTGGGCATACGCTCCCGTATCGGCGAGGCCGAGGTCATCAACCGGACCACGCAACTGGTGAAAGTCTGTTCGGCCAAGTTTGTGGGTGAACTGGTGAAGCGCGCCATCGCGGGATTGACGCTGACGCATGTGCCGATGCCGCCGTCGGCTCTCTCGGCCAAGCTCGAAATGCAGTACTTCAGCGTCAACCGCGCCGGTCCTTTTTGGGACCATATTGTGCAAACCCGGCGCGTCGGCATCTACGTACCCGGCGATCTGCCGGAACCGGAAGTGGAGTTGTTGGTCGTTTTGGAAACCTGAGGTCCGTTGTCCATGGTGCAAGCAAATGTATCGCCGCCGGCGCCGTCCCGGCCCGAGAACCTGGCCCTGATTTTCCAGGAACTGTTTACCGCCATCGTGCGCCTGCGCTCGAATCGCCAGGCAGTTTCCGATTCGCAGTCGTTCCGCCACCACATCCGCGAGGCGGTCAAGAACGCCGCTCAGGATGCCAGGAACCGCGCCGGCTACACGACGGAAGACATCCGCATGGCCACTCTGGCGGTGGTTGGCTTCCTCGACGAAACCATTCTCAACTTGCAGAGCCCGCTGTTTGCCGACTGGCCGCGCCAGCCATTGCAGGAGGAATTGTTCGGCACGCACATGGCCGGCGAGGTTTTCTTTCAGAACTTGCAGGCGCTGTTGGGGCGCAACGATTCCGAAGACCTGGCCGATGTACTCGAGGTGCACTATCTGTGCCTGCTGTTGGGGTACGGCGGCCGCTACAGTCTTGGCAATCGCGGAGAGTTGCAGTCCATTATGGACATGACGGCGCGCAAAATCCGGCGTATCCGTGGTGAGTTCGCGGGACTCGCGCCGGCCTGGAAACCGGTTGCGGAGCCGGTCAAGATGGCGGCGGACCCGTGGGCGAAGCGGCTGTTGTTCGGCGCGGTGGCCTGCCTCGTGTTGGCGATTCTGTTATTCGTGGTCTACAAACTGGTGCTCGGTTCCGGGGCTTCCAGCTTGCAGACTATCGTGTCATAATGTCGGGCACCATGCGCAAGGTGGCTCTCATTGCAGCACCCGTCCTGCTTGGATATCTGCTGCTGACCTTCTTCACCCCGCATCTGTTAGGACTTGCGGGTGGCAAGGCATGGATTCTACGCATCGGGCTGTGGGTCATCGGGATCGTGGCCGCGGCCATCATCGCGTGGTTCTTCTGGGATAGGCAGAAGAAGGAAACGGCCCCCGCGGCGGGCGGTGCGGAGGCGCCCGACGACATTGCCGTACTGGTCCGCGACGCCGAAAGAAAACTGTCGGCGGCGCAGCTTGCCAAAGGCGCCAGCGTCGGGAATCTGCCGGCCATCCTCGTGATGGGCGAAGTCTCCGGCACCAAGACCAGCACCGTGGTGCATTCCGGCCTGGAGCCGGAGTTGCTGGCCGGCCAGGTATATCAGGACGGTAACGTGACGGCGACGCGGGCCGCCAACCTATGGTTCGCGCGCGAAACGATTTTGGTGGAAGCCGGCGGCAAACTGCTGAGCGACGACCGCGGTTGGAACTACCTGTCCAGGCACATGCAGCCGCGCAAACTGGGCGCCGTGTTTGGCGCGGGCGGACAGGCTCCGCGCGCCGCCCTGGTTTGCGTGGAGATGGAGCGCATCACCGGCGGCGGACAAGCCATGGCATCCACTGCCCGCACGCTGCGAGCCAAGCTCGGCGAACTCGCTCAATCCTTCGGCATCCAGTTGCCGGTGTACGTGCTGTTCACCAAGGCGGATCGGCTCTCCTTCTTCGCGGATTTCGTGCGCAACCTGAGCAACGAGGAAGCCACCCAGGCCCTGGGCGCGACGCTGCCGATGCCGGGACCGGTGACGGGAGTCTGGGCCGAGGAGCAGAGCACGCGTCTGGGCAGCGTTTTCGACCAGATCTTCCACAGCTTGTGCGATGCCCGCCCGGAACTGTTGGCGCGCGAGAACGATCCCGCGAAGCTGCCCGGCGCTTACGAGTTTCCGCGCGAGTTTCGAAAGCTGCGCGCATCGCTGGTGCAGTTTCTGGTGGACCTGTGCTGCCCCAGCCAGTTGACGGTCGGGCCGTATTTGCGTGGCTTCTATTTTTCCGCCGTGCGGCCGGTGATCGTGCAGGAGGCCGCTCCGGCACCGGAGCTACGCGCGGCTGAGAAGCGCGCTCCGCAAAGCGCTCACGAGGCGACGCAGATGTTCCGCATGCCGGCCGGCGGGTCGTCTGCGGCCCCCGCCACGCCCCGGCCGCGCACGGCCGTTTCCCGCAAAGTTCCGCAATGGCTGTTCCTCGGGCATCTCTTCAGTGACGTGCTGCTGGCCGATCGGGCGGCCATGGGCGCCAGCGGCGCCAGCGCCAAGACCAGCCTGTGGCGGCGTCTGCTGCTCATCTCCGCCGCCGTCCTCTGCCTGATTTTCTGCGTGGGATTCACGGTCTCATTCTTCCTGAATCGCGGCTTGGAGGGGCAGGTCCAGGAGGCGTTGCAAGGCACTGCCTCACTGCCCGCCGGACCGAACCTGGCGTCAGTGGAATCGCTACGCCGTCTGGAGGCGCTGCGTCAAACCCTGGAGACGCTGACCGTCTACGAGAGGGAAGGCGCTCCCCTGCGATATCGCTGGGGCCTGTATGTGGGAGATGACTTATATCCCAGCGTCCGCCGGCTCTACTTCAGCCGCTTTGGGGCGCTCCTTTTCCGCCAGACGCAGGGCAATATAGTAGCTTTCCTGGGCGGACTGCCGGCGGCTCCGGCGCAGGGCACGCCCGCCTACGACCAGGCGTACAACGCGCTCAAGGCATACCTGATTACCACGTCGAATCACGACAAGAGCACCCGCGAGTTTCTGTCGCCGGAATTGGTCAAATGGTGGACCAGCGGCGCGAGCGTGGAGCCGGAGCGGCTGCAACTTGCGCAGAAGCAGTTCGATTTCTATAGCGACGAACTGCGGATCGAGAATCCGTTTTCCGAGAAGAACGACCAGCTCGCCGTGCTCAGAGCCAGGAACTATCTGAAGCAGTTCGGCGATATGGACCGCGTCTATCAGGCGATGAAGGCGGGAGCGCCGCAGACCACCGTCAATTTCAACCGCCAGGTGGCGGGTTCCAGAGAGTACGTGGTGGACAGCTACGACGTTGCCGGACCATTTACGAAGGACGGTTGGAAGTTCATGAGCGACGCGATCCGGAATCCGGGCCGTTATATCCACGGCGAACCGTGGGTGTTGGGAGACCAAGGCACGGTCAATGCCGATCCGCGCGAGCTGACCAAGCCGCTGTTGAGCCGCTACGAGGAAGATTACATCAAGGAGTGGCGCAATTACCTGCGATCCGCCAGCGTGGTGAAGTACCGGGATCTCAAGGACGCTTCAGCGAAACTGAACACGCTGGCCGGGAACTCATCGCCGCTGTTGGCGCTGTTTGCGCTGGCTTCGCAGAACATTCCCTGGGACGACCCTGAGATCGCCAAAGCGCTGCAACCGGTGCAGTACGTGACGCCGCCTGGCACGGACCGCTACATCGGCCCGCAGAACAAGGACTACATCGGCGCTCTCATCAAGCTGCAAGCCGACGTGGACGCCGTAGCGAGCACGCCGGGCGGCAACGACAGCGCCGCGAACCAGGCCCTGAACGACGCAAGGGATGCGCGCACTGCCACCAACCAGCTTGCCGCACAGAACTTCAATCCCGATCCGGAGAAACTGGTGCAGAACCTGCTGCTGGAGCCGATCACAGACGTGGAAGCCAAGCTTCGCGGGCTGGGTCCGGGCGAGTTGAATGCCGGCGGCAAGGCGCTTTGCGGGCAGTTTCACGCGGTGCTGAGCAGATTCCCATTCAACATCAACAGCAAACAGGATGCCTCCGTGGCCGAGGTCACCGGCATTCTGCGCAAGCCGGATGGCGCGCTTTGGAAATTCTACGACGACAGTCTGAAGAAGTTCCTGACGCTGCAGGGTAACCAGTACGTGCCGGTAGCAGGCGGGAGCGTGACGCTCAACCCGCGATTCGTCGCGTTCTTCAATCAGGCCGCCCGGTTTGCCGATTTCCTGTATCCGGCCGGCGCGCAGCAGCCGCACTTCACTTATTCGCTGAAGCCCGTGCCGAGCGAAGGCATCCAGAAGATCGGCGTCGAGATCGACGGCCAGAGCCTGGTTTATACGAGTGGCACGCCGGCGGCCAAGCAATTCACCTGGCAGGAGGCCGGACCGCACGAAGCCAAGGGGACTTATACAGCGGAAGGCGCCACCTTTGACGAGGCCAGCGGAATCTGGGCGGTTTTCCGCTTGTTCGCGGACTCCGACCGTAGCGAGCCTTCGCAAAGCAACACCGAGATCTTCGACTGGATCATCCGCACCGGGAAATCCGGGAAGCCTTCGATGCTGAACGGGAAACCGATCACCGTGCGGCTGGAGTTGGATATGAAGGGCGCACCGCCGATCTTCGAGAAAGGCTTCTTCAACCGGCTGGCCTGCGTATCGGAGGTGGCCAAGCCGTAGTGCTATGCCCAAACCTTCCTCTACTTCCGTGACTCTCGACGTGGACGTGGCCGCCGAGCCCCGGTTGGCGAGACAGCGCACGGACACGCCTTTCCGCATCCTCGTGCTGGGCGATTTCAGCGGGCGCGCGAATCGCGGCGAGCCGCCTCCAGGCCGGCTGCGGCCCTATTTGATTGATCGCGATAACTTCGACGGGGTGCTGGGCCGTATACACCCGGAGCTGGAACTGGGCCCGCGCGGCGGCGGGCTGCTTTTGCGGTTCAGCGAACTGGGTGATTTTCATCCGGACGAAATCTACTCTCGGGAATCATTTGAAAGGTTCCGGGTGGCGGCGGAATCGATGGCGCCCATGCCGGCGGCGCCGGAGCCGCCGCCTGTAACCAATCTGCTCGATGCGGGCAATCTGCTGGACAACGTGCTTGAAGCCACTGAAGCGGCGCCGTCGCGTGGCCTTGATCCACTACAAGCCTTCATCGAACGCGCCGCAGCCCCTTATAAGGTCCCGCGGGAGGACCCACGCCTTGGCGAAAAAAAGGCGCGGGCCGCGGAGGCGGCAGCGAAGCTGATGCGCGCCGTGCTGCATACCGCGGATTTCCAGGCACTTGAGGCCGCCTGGCGGGCGCTCGACTGGCTGGTGCGGGCTCTCGAAACCGGGCCGCAACTGAAGATCTATATCGCTGACATCGCCAAAGCGGATCTGCACGATAGCCTGCGCGAATTACGGCGTCTTCTGGTGGATACCGCCGCGGCGACTCCCGGCGCCGAGCGGTGGACTCTGGCCGTAGGTAATTACACCTTCGCGCGCACGGAAGCCGACATCGCGACACTTGCGGAACTGGCGCGCATCATGCGCGATGCGGGCGCGGCGTTTGTCGCTGAAGCCGATCCGCGCGAACCGGGTTCCGAGGGCGTTGCGCGCGACTGGCAGACCTTGCGAAAATCGCCCGCGGCTTCGTCTATCGGACTGGCGCTTCCCCGTTTCCTGCTGCGCCTGCCCTACGGCAAAAAGACCAGCCCGATTGAGAGCTTCCCGTTTGAGGAAATGCCCGGCACTCCCGCGCATGGCGAGTACTTGTGGGGCAACCCGGCCTTTGCCTGCGCCCGGGTACTGGGCCAAGCGTTCAGCGGCGACGGATGGGGAAGCTACGCGGAAATTACAGGATTGCCCCTGCATGTCTACGAATCGGAGGGCGAGCAGCACGCGAAACCGTGCGCCGAAGTGCTGATGACGGAGCGCGAAGCCGAATGGGTTCTGGATCAGGGCTTCATGCCGCTGGTTTCGATCAAGAACCAGGATGCCGCACGGCTGCTCCGGCTGCAATCCGTCGCGGATCCGGCCGCGCCGCTTTCGGGCGCCTGGACATGATTTGATACGCCGAGCTTGGTTCAGCGCCGCGGGGTCCGCTTCGCGCCAGCCTTTGGCTTGGGCTTGCCGCTCGGCTTGGAACGCTTGGCGGCAACTTTCACGTAGCGGTGCTTCTCGCACCAGGGCCGATAGCGGCGCACACCGTTTCTGATGCCTTTGCTCTCCGCGTAATTACGGCAGTAGGGATACTCGCACAGACGGCGTCCATCCTTATCCAGCTTCACAGACTGTTTATAACATGCTATTCGAACCGCAAGGAGGACATGGGATCGACCGCGGCGGCGCGGCGCGCGGGACCCCAGGCGGCGGCGAATCCCGTGGCGGCCAACACGGCTGCCCCGGCCAGGAACGTTACCGGGTCGGCGGGGCGCAGTCCCGGCACCAGGAACATCGCCAGCGGCTTCACCAGGAAGAAGGCGCAAACGAGGCCGGCCGCGGAGCCGGCGACAACGAGCCGGGCCGCGCTAGCCAGAATCATGGATACGATGTCGCGCCGGCTTGCCCCTAGCGCCAGACGAACGCCGATCTCGCGCGTGCGGCGAGTGACCGAGTACACCGTTACGCCGTACAGCCCGATGGCGGCCAGTAGCAGCCCCAGCAGTCCGATGCTTCCCAGCACGGCCGCGCCGATCTGGCTGGGCAGAAACGCCAGTCCGATGCTGGAGTAAAGCGTCGAAACCTCCAGCCCGGCGTCTGGTTCCACGCGCCGCAAGGCCGCGCGCACGGCCTGCAACTGCATGCCAGGCGGCGTGGCGGACCGCACGACAAACCCGATCCGCGT
>Ga0335078_10017941_pt1 | contig 10523 bp, 9 predicted proteins | sample Lox_Sample_32_FD_206711 | JGI IMG/M metagenome (GOLD analysis project Ga0335078, IMG submission 206711) | Soil microbial communities from Loxahatchee National Wildlife Refuge, Florida, United States - Lox_Sample_3.2 | ecosystem: Environmental > Terrestrial > Soil > Wetlands | place: USA: Florida...
CCGGGCCGCGAGCACCCAGAGCGCCCGTCCGCTCAACGGGGCCGGTCGCGGCGAGAGCCTGGACCTGGAGTCCTTCCCGCCACCCGGCGAACGGCCTCGCAAGCGGCCGATGGCGCGCAGCGATAGCTCCCTAACCAGGCATGATCCTCGCTATGAAGGGCCGTGCTTGCGGTCGGGCAGGCAGGCGTGGTCCCGCCTGCGCGCGGGCGCAGGCCCGCGGCCGCGACCCAGCCGGATGGCCCTATCGAGCCCGGCGCGGCCGGGGCGGGGGCGAGGTTCTCGTGGTCCGGAGGAACCGAGGCGGTGGCCAGCGCATTCATGCCAGCCATCCCAACCGCTGGGCTCGCCTGGCCTGGTGGAATCATTCTCGCCATCGGAATTAGGTAGCTGAGGTGGTTTCGTGCCGCTCAAGCGGGGGTAACCAGCCCATATGTACCAAACGTTGGGATCGCCAGGACGGTCCATAACAGCCTAGCCATTCGACTGCTTGGTCACAGAAGTACCTGTCATACCAACCCTACTGGACCAATGATCAGCCTCAGCCCAGTAGGTCGGATGGTATGCCCAGCTCACGGACCGGTTGACGGCCCTCGAGCAAGGCCTCCGGACGCTCTCGGAGGCTGCGAACGGTAGGGCCCGGCGGTGCCCGCGCCGCCGGCAGGGCGTGTGGGGAGGCTGTCATGAATGGCAGCGCAGCATCGGTAGCGTACTTGATTCTGGCGGTCTTCTTGGGCGGGGTCGCGCTCGGGGTGGTCGCGATGGTGGCGGTCGCGGTGCGGAAGGAGGATCGGCTGTACTCCCTCTCCGGCGCCGCGCCCGGCGCGGCGGCACGGGGAGCGAGACGGATCACCCGCTTCGGCGGCGCAGGCTCTCACTTCCGGCCGCGCGACTGGATCTGACCATGAACGACACGGTCATAGCCATCGTGGGCGCGTTCTTCGTCATAGGGATCACGGTCGGGATCATCACCGTCATCGCCATGTCGGCTTTCCGCGCCGACCGGCGAGGCGACCCAGGCAACCCGTCAGAATACGGACCGGACCGGCCACTCCCGGACCCCGGCCGGCCAGACACCATCCCGGACGACGACCCCCGCTGGCCCGGGGATGTCGACAACGATTTCACCGGCAGATAGCCCTCACCGGGGGGCGGAAGCTACCCCGCGTCCCGCGTAGGGGCCGGGACGCGGGGTAGCGCCGGACCGTCCCCGAAACTCCTGAAGAGCGCTGATCGCATCTGACGAGCGCGGATCGCGCCATTGTCACCAGGCGGTTCTAAGCTCGACGTGTGCGTGATGACCATGACAGGCCGGGCTTCCCGTGGCCGCCCGGAAGCGCCACCGGGATCGGCTCGATGCCCGGGACCAACCCGTCCGAGGCGATGCGCGTCGTCGCCGGGGAGCTTCCCGGTTTCCCGCACCTTCCGGAACTGCCGGATCGCGGGCCCGGAGCGGACCTGACCGGCCGGACCGCCGCGCTGCTCGTCGACATCCCCGTCGAGGTGACCCCGCGCGGCTGGCGGCTGGCCGAACGGCCGGGTCGTGACCTGCTGCGGGCCAGGTCGATGCTCTCCTCCGACCTGGACGTCCTGGAGGAGGTGCTCGACGGCTTCCGCGGGCCGGTCAAGATCCAGCTGTGCGGGCCGTGGACGCTGGCCGCCACGCTGGAGCTGCCGCGGACGCTGAACGTGGCCATCGCCGATCCCGGCGCGGTGGCCGACCTGACCGCCTCGCTGGCCGAGGGCGCGGCCGCTCACGCGGCCGAGCTGGCCAAGCGGCTACCCGGGGCGCGGATCGTCGTCCAGGTCGACGAGCCCGCCCTCCCCGCCGTGGCGGGCGGCCTGGTCCCGACGGCGAGCGGCCTGTCGCGGCTCGCCGCGGTCGAGGCGGACGTCCTCACCGAACGGCTCGCGCAGGTGATCGCGGCCGCCCGTGACTACACGGTGGTGCACTGCTGCGGTAGCGCCACCCCGTTCGGCATTATCAGAGCGGCGGGGGCCGATGCCATCTCCTTCGACCTCAGCCAGCTACGGCGAGGGGAAGAGGACGGGGTGGCCGAGGCCGCCGAGGCCGGCCTGGGGCTGCTGACCGGCGTGGTACCGGCTCTGCCCGCCCCGGACGCCAGGGCGGGCAGCCCCGGTCGCGGGGGTCCCACTGGTCCCGGCGACGGCAGCGCCGAGGCCAGGGTGGCCGCCGAGCGGGTCATCCGGCTGTGGCGGCGGCTGGGGCTCCCCCCGAGAACATGCCCGGATCAGGCGGTGATCACTCCGGACTGCGGGCTGGCCGGCGCATCCCCTGGTCAGGCGCGGGCCGCCTTGACCAGGTGCCGGGAGGCGGGGAGCATGCTGGCTGAGCTGATCGAGGAGACGGGGGAAGAAGCCGGATGAGCGAGAACGACATCGAGGGGGCGCCGGGACCGGATCCGGCCGCGGAGCGACCGGAGGCGCCGGCCGGCGCGCGGCGGCGGCACGCCGACCTCAGCCTGGAGATCACCGAGGCCGATCACCGGTACTACATCCTCGATTCGCCCACGATCTCCGACATCGACTACGACACCAAGATGCGCGAGCTGCGCGCGCTCGAGGACGAGTACCCCGACCTGCGCACGCCCGACTCGCCGACGCAGACCGTGCACGGCGCCATCTCGACGCTGTTCACCCCGGTCGAGCACCTGGAGCGGCTGCTCAGCCTGGACAACGTGTTCACCGGCACCGATCTCGGCGGCTGGGCGGACCGGGTCACGCGGCTCGGCGGCGCCGGGCCGTTCCTGTGCGAGCTGAAGATCGACGGGCTGGCCATCGACCTCGTCTACCGCGACGGCGCGCTGGTCAAGGCGGCCACCCGGGGCGACGGGCGCACCGGCGAGGACGTCACGCCGAACATCAGGACCATCTCCTCCATCCCGGCCCGGCTGGCCGGATCGGGACACCCCGCGGTGCTCGAGGTCAGGGGCGAGGTGTTCATGCCGGTCGAGGCGTTCGGCAAGCTGAACGAGTCGCTGCTGGACGCGGGCAAGCCCGCCTTCGCCAACCCGCGGAACTCGGCCGCCGGGTCGCTGCGGCAGAAGGACCCCCGGATCACCGCCTCCCGGGCGCTGGACGCCATCGTCCACGGCATCGGCCGGGTCGAAGGCTCGGCCGGGGACCCCGAGGACACGGGCGACGCCGGTATCAGCGGCACCGCCGCCGGGCCCGGCGAGGAGGGGCACCTGGAAGGCGCGCCGGACACCCAGTCGGGCTGGTACGAGCGGCTGCGCGGCTGGGGCCTGCCGGTCAGCGACCTGTACCAGGTGGTCCCGGACATGGACGGGGTCCGCGAGTACATCGGCTACTACGCCGAGCACCGGCACGATCCGCCGTACGAGATCGACGGCGTGGTGGTGAAGGTCGACCAGATCGCGCTGCAGCGCCAGCTCGGCTCCACCAGCCGGGCGCCGCGGTGGGCCATCGCCTACAAGTACCCGCCGGAGGAGGTCACCACCAGGCTGCTCGACATCCAGGTGAACGTCGGGCGCACCGGCCGGGTCACCCCGTTCGCCGTGATGGAGCCGGTCAAGGTCAGCGGGTCGACGGTGGACCGGGCCACCTTGCACAACGCGGACGAGATCAAGCGCAAGGGCGTGCTCATCGGCGACATGGTGATCCTGCGCAAGGCCGGCGACGTGATCCCCGAGGTGCTCGGGCCGGTGGCCGACCTGCGCACCGGGGACGAACGCGAGTACACGTTCCCCGATACCTGCCCGTCGTGCGGGACCCCCCTGGCCAAGGAGGAGGACGAGGTCGACTGGCGCTGCCCCAACACGCGATCCTGCCCGGCCCAGCTGCGCGAGCGGCTGTTCCACCTGGCCGGGCGGGGTGCCTTCGACATCGAGGTGCTCGGCTACGAGTCGGTCAGCGCCCTGCTCGACTGCGGCCTGGTCGCCGACGAGGGCGACGTGTTCGCGCTCACCGCCGAGCGGCTGGAGACCTGCCCGTTCTTCATGGTCAAGCAGGGCACGCTGAGCGCCAACGCCGCCCGGCTGCTGGCCAACCTGGAGCAGGCGCGGACCAGGCCGCTGTGGCGGATCCTGGTGGCGCTGTCCATCCGGCACGTGGGGCCGACGGCGGCACGGGCCCTGGCGGCCGAGTTCGGTTCGGTGCAGGCCATCGAGGAAGCCAGCGTGGACGCGCTGGCCGCGGTGGACGGGGTCGGCCCGACGATCGCGGCGTCATTGCGCGAGTGGTTCGCCGTCGACTGGCATCGGGCGATCGTGGCCAAGTGGCGGGACGCGGGGGTGCGGCTCGAGGACCCGGATTGGGACCCGAACCGGGCCGCGGCCCGCCTGCTGGCCGGCGTGTCCGTGGTCGTCACCGGCACGCTGGCCGGGATGACCCGGGACGAGGCCGGCGAGGCGGTCCGGCAGGCCGGCGGCAAGGTCACCTCCTCGGTGTCCAAGAAGACCGACTTCGTGGTAGCGGGCGAGAACGCAGGCTCCAAGTACGACAAGGCCGTTGAGCTCGGCGTGCCCATCCTGGACGAAGCCGCCTTCCGCACCCTCCTCGCCCAGGGCCCCGACGCCGTCCGCCCGGAGCAGTAGCCGCGGGACGGCGTCTGCCGCCGGGGAGTCGCGCGACGGCGAATCATCCCAGCGGCAGCATCGTAATCGTTCTTCTCCGGGATTTCGGCGAGAGCTACCGGGCTGGCACCATCCGGGGATTGCTCAGACGGTTATGGGTCATAAGTTCGAGGCTCCTGTCCCGACAGCTTTGCCGTGTACTTATTTCCCACGTCGTCGATGATGGCAACGGTGCATTCGGGAGTTCCGCCGGCCGGGTTACGGGGGATCGATTTCAGGAGTCGGCGCGAGATACGATCACCGGCGGAAATTCGCCTGAGTTCCCGGAGTGACTGGCTATGGTCCAGGCTCTGCTCGCGCCTTTTAATCTCTTGGAGGGTGGATATCTGCTCATCATCCGTAGCCTGATGATCCCAGGCCAGCTGGCCTGCGCGGCCGTAGGTGAATTCGTAGCCGTCGATCAAGATATCCTTGCTTGTGGTGTTCTCGATGGCGACCTGCAAGGTCGCGATCATGGCTGAGTGATTCCACCTCTCAAATCCGCTGTCCGGTAGTATCTGGACAACCAGCGGCGGGCGCGGCGATCTGAGTCGTGCAGTTTTCATGACCAGCTTCGTCTCCGTTACAACAGTTGGCGCCGGCTTCTGCCTCCGGTAGTTCAGGTAGAAGCCGCGCGCGGCGAGTATCAGGCCTATGATCAGGCACGCAAATCCGACATCGAACCATGAATTGGCCCAGAAGGACTTTGTGGCCTTGCTTGGCGCGAGCGCCATGAACGCGGCGCCTGCGGCCACCATCACGCCGCCTGCGCCAAGGAGCGCACTGGAGTGGCTGTCCGCGCCGCCCGGCGGCTTGCCGGCCTTGGTCACGTGTCCTCCCCCGGTCGCGCTGCCCGCAGCCGCAGGCGGGGGTGGCGAGATGACGCCCGGTCGCGGCGTCCGTCCGGCGTCCGGTTCGAGAGCGGTGAAAGGGCGTGCTGGCGGGACGAAGGTGACAACGCAAGCGGTCGAGGTACCCGGTTTGTTAGCCTGTCGGAGGTGTGGGGATGCGCACGTGTCCCCATGCTCACCTGGGGAAACCAGGTGAGCGTGGCTGCTGTCTGGCTAGCTGCCTGCAGCGCTACGTGACACAGGGCGGTCCGGGAAGCCGTAGGAAGCGATGCCCGGACCGCCCTGCCTGTCTCGGTCGGTTGCCTGGGTGGGGGTTCGTCGGTCAAGGGAGTCGGTCCTCTCCGTTGAGGAAATGATTTCTGGCGATGATACGGCCCCGGGTGGCCGCCGGATGGCATCATCTGTTTAGATGCCCCTGGAGCGCCCTCAGATTGCCGTAGAAGGCATGATAGCTCCTGGGTACTTGTTTTGTATCAACCCCCCCCGATCGATGTTCCTGATGGCTCTCAGGACGCTTTGGATTGACATGACACGACGGCCCGGGCACAATCGCGCGTGTAGGCACGCGTGCGCGCACGTATACCACACGAGAGCTCGCGTGAAACCCCGACGCGCGCCGTCGGCGCGGGATTCTGCGCGCCGGAGCCCGGATTCCGGCCTGCCGCAAGATGTGGCGATCCACCCACATGGATGGCCTCAGTCTGGTAACGTAAAAAGTTTTGGGTTGGTTGAGCGGGGTATGCGAGGTAGATGTACCAATGGTTGGTATATATGGGACGGACCGGTTTAGCGGTTGCGAAGTTGTGACCGCCGGAACTTGCCAATCCTTTGCGGTGATTAAGATTATGTGGTATACGCGCGCGTGCGCAGATAAACACTGTGAGCGTGGCGACGAGGTGACCGCCACCGGCACCCGCCGCCGGACTTGCCTTCGGGCCGACTTTATGGTATACGCGCGCACGCGCGCTTAAGATGTAGATGTATAAGGTGCCACCGGGCCGGTTGTACGTTTGCCCTTCGCTCACAGGCCTGGATGAGTGATTCCTGATTCGGGGCGAACGCTCACCACCGGCGGCCAGCCTTGCCACGGTCGGCGCAACGCCCGGCGGCCCGAAATGGCGCCGCCCGCCCGGCCCAGTACGCGGCACCCGCCCCGTCATCACCTCGCGCCCCTCGCGTATCACACCCCGCCCGGCTGGGCTAACGCATGGTTGTGACACCGGCCCGCTCCTCAGGGATGACAACGTCCACACTCTTCCGCATAGAGACATCCAGGGGTGCCCGGGCCTCCTCGCCCGTGGGATATGGCGGGCGGCCGGGGGGCGGCGGCCCCGGTCCCGGTCCGCGTGGCGGCATGCGGGGGTGATCTCCCGCGCTGCGAGCCGTCAGAGCGGATATGCGGTCTCGATCACGAGAGAGCGGGCTGAGCTGGCCAGACGGCTGCGGGATTTATCAAAGACGTTTCTCTAGGCAGCAGCACTGGTACGGGCCCGCGCCGGAGGGCGTCCAGGACCCCTGGGCTGCGCTCTCGACGCTGGAGACGGTGGGGACGCGGTGCCAGGGCCAGAACACCTCCGCAAACCACGACGAACGGCACCGCCGGGAATCACCGCGAACGGGCGTTATTGCTTACAGCCTGCCGCCGCGGGGCCCCTAGGATGGCGTGCATGTCCATTACCCGTGACGAGGTCGCGCACCTGGCGCGGCTGTCCAGGATCGCGCTGTCCGACGCCGAACTCGACCACCTGGCCCCCCAGCTGGATCAGATCATCACGGCCGTGGCGCAGGTCCAGGAGGTGGCCGCCGAGGGCATCCCGCCGACGTCGCACGCGACCGGCCTGACCAACGTGTTCCGCGACGACGAGCCGGCTCCGTGCCTGACGCCCGCCGAAGCGCTCAGCCAGGCGCCCGCCGTGGAGCAGCAGCGGTTCAAGGTGCCGCGGATCCTGGGGGAGGACTGAGTCATGGCCAGCGAGCTCACCCGCATGACCGCGGCCGGGCTGTCGGCCGCGCTCGCCAGCAAAGAGGTCTCCGCGACCGAAGTCACCCAGGCGCACCTGGACCGGATCGCCGCCGTGGACGGCCGGGTCCACGCGTTCCTGCACGTCGCCGCGGACAGCGCGCTCGAACAGGCCGCGACAGTAGACGAGAAGCGCCGCAACGGCGAACCCCTGAGCCCGCTGGCCGGCGTCCCGGTCGCGGTCAAGGACGTGTTCACCACCACCGGCCTGCCGACCACCTGCGGCTCGCGGATCCTGGAAGGCTGGCACCCGCCCTACGACGCGACCATCGTGCGGCGGCTGAAGCAGGCCGGCGCGGTCATCCTCGGCAAGACCAACATGGACGAGTTCGCCATGGGCTCCTCCACCGAGAACTCGGCCTACGGCACCAGCCGCAACCCGTGGGACCTGGACAGGATCCCGGGCGGCTCGTCCGGCGGCTCGTCCGCCGCGGTGGCCGCCTACGAGGCGCCGCTGGCCATCGGCACCGACACCGGCGGCTCGATCCGCCAGCCCGCCGCGGTCTGCGGCGTCGTCGGCACCAAGCCCACCTACGGCGGCTCGTCCCGGTACGGCGTGGTGGCCTTCGCGAGCAGCCTGGACACCCCCGGACCGTTCGGCCGGACGGTGCTGGACGCGGCGCTGCTGCACGAGGCCATGTCCGGGCACGACCCGATGGACTCCACCTCGATCGACGCGCCGGTACCGCCGGTGGTGGCCGCGGCGCGCGAGGCGGACGTGAGCGGCATGCGGATCGGCGTGGTGACCGAGCTGAGCGGGGAGGGCTACCAGAGCGGCGTGCTGTCCCGGTTCGCCGAGGCGGTCGAGCTGCTCGAGTCGCTGGGCGCCAAGGTGACCGAAGTATCCTGCCCGCACTTCAAGTACGCGCTGCCCGCCTACTACCTGATCGCGCCCAGCGAGTGCTCGTCCAACCTGGCCAGGTTCGACGCGATGCGCTACGGCCTGCGGGCCGGCGACGACGGGACCAGGGACGCCGAGGAGGTCATGGCGCTGACCCGCGAGCAGGGCTTCGGCGCCGAGGTCAAGCGGCGGATCATCCTGGGCGCGTACGCGCTGTCCAGCGGCTACTACGACGCCTACTACGGCAAGGCGCAGCAGGTGCGCACGCTGATCATCAGGGACTTCGACGCGGCCTTCGGCCAGGTCGACGTGCTGGTGTCGCCGTCGACGCCGACCACGGCTTTCCCCGTCGGGGAGCGGGCCGACGACCCGATGGCCATGTACCTGGCCGACCTGTGCACGATCCCGTCGGACCTGGCGGGCAACGCGGCGATCTCGGTCCCGTGCGGGCTGGCGCCGGAGGACGGCCTGCCGGTCGGGCTGCAGGTGATGGCGCCCGCGCTGGCCGACGACCGGCTCTACCGGGTCGCCGCCGCCGCGGAGGCCGCGTTCACGCAGCGCTGGGGCCACCCGCTGCTCGCCGAGGCGAAGGGGCTGTAACCGGCCATGACGACGGAGACCCTCGTTCCGTTCGCCGAGGCGATGGAGCGCTACGAGCCGGTCATCGGCCTGGAGACCCACGTGGAGCTGGGCACCAGGACCAAGATGTTCTGCGGCTGCACGACCACCTTCGGCGCCGAGCCGAACAGCCAGGTGTGCCCGGTCTGCCTGGGCCTGCCCGGCTCGCTGCCGGTGGTGAACCGGATGGCGATCGAGTACACGATCCGGATCGGGCTGGCGCTGAACTGCGAGATCGCCTCCTGGTGCCGGTTCGCCCGGAAGAACTACTTCTACCCGGACATGCCGAAGAACTTCCAGATCTCGCAGTACGACGAGCCGCTGTGCACCGACGGATACCTGGACGTCGAGGTCAACGGCAGGACCATAAAAGTCGGCATCGAGCGGGTGCACCTGGAAGAGGACACCGGCAAGTCGCTGCACGTGGGCGGGGCCACCGGCCGGATCCACGGCGCCGAGTACTCGCTGGTCGACTACAACCGGGCCGGCATCCCGCTGGTGGAGATCGTGACCAAGCCGGTCCCGGGCACCGGCGCGGACGCTCCCGTGGTCGCCCGCGCCTACGTCACCGAACTGCGCGATCTCATCCGGTCCCTCAGCGTCTCCGACGTGCGGATGGAGGAGGGCTCGCTGCGCTGCGACGTGAACACCTCGCTGGCGCCGCGCGGGTCCGCCGTCTGGGGCACCCGCACCGAGACCAAGAACGTCAACTCGCTGCGCTCGGTGGAGCGCGCGGTCGAGTTCGAGATCGAGCGGCAGGCCGCCGTGCTCGACGCCGGCGGCCGGGTCAAGCAGGAAACCAGGCACTTCCACGAGAACAACGGCACCACCACCGCCGGGCGGTCCAAGGAAGAGGCCCAGGACTACCGCTACTTCCCCGAGCCCGACCTGGTGCCGGTCGCCCCGCCGATCGAGTGGGTGGCCCAGATCAAGGCCGCTCTGCCCGAGGCGCCGTCCGCCCGGCGGGCCCGGCTGCGGGCCGAGTGGAACCTGTCCGAGGCGGACATGACCGCGCTGTCCAACGCGAGCGCGCTCGACCTGGTAATGGAGACGGTCGCCGAGGGCGCCTCCCCGTCCGACGCGCGCAAGTGGTGGCTCGGCGAGTTGGCCCGGCGCGCCAACGAGGCCGGCATTGAGCTTTCCGCGCTCGCCATCACTCCCGCGCAGGTAGCGCGGGTCGCGGAACTGGTCGAAGCGGGCTCGCTCAACGACAAGCTGGCCCGGCAGGTGATCGACGCCGTGCTGGCCGGCGAGGGCGACCCCGACGAGATCGTCGAGGCCCGCGGCCTGGCCGTGGTCAGCGACGAGGGCGAGCTGACCAAGGCCGTCGACGAGGCGATCGCCGCCAACCCCGACGTGGTGGCCAGGATCCGCGTCGGCAAGACCCAGGCGGTCGGCGTCCTCGTCGGCGCCGTCATGAAGGCCACCCGAGGCAAAGCCGACGCCGCCCGCGTCCGCGAAATGATCATGGAGCGCCTTACCTAGCTCAAGCCCAGCGGCCGGCGGCGAGCCAAAGGGCGCCGGCCCCCCGCGAGCCAAAGGGCCGCGGCGGCGACTGGACTGAGGAGCGAGGAGCCTGCGACGAGCGACGAGGGACGGAG
>Ga0335078_10017942_pt1 | contig 10523 bp, 9 predicted proteins | sample Lox_Sample_32_FD_206711 | JGI IMG/M metagenome (GOLD analysis project Ga0335078, IMG submission 206711) | Soil microbial communities from Loxahatchee National Wildlife Refuge, Florida, United States - Lox_Sample_3.2 | ecosystem: Environmental > Terrestrial > Soil > Wetlands | place: USA: Florida...
TCGAATAGGATCGCGCCATGGCTCCCGGCCTCCGAATCCCGGACGGCAGCTTGAATCAGATCGCGCTAAAAAAGGGAATCCCCTCCCGATTCAGTCACTCTCGGAAAGACTCTAGCGCGTGTTCCCAAAAGGTGCGAAGCGATTTTTTGGAGAAGAACACGCGCAATCAAACTTTTTAGAGCGCGTTCGACTCGGAGTTTGCCGAACGCGCCGAGCCGAGGCTCTCGAGCCCGCCGAGATCCGCGATCTCGTCGTTTGTTTCGCTTAAGCCCCGCGCCCGCGCCGCGATCCTGATTCCTTCGCCGTCCCGTGTGATCTCATAGAGATGATAGGCTGCGCCGGGGTAATGCGCGCCGCGCCGCGCCGAGGCGGAAGCGACGCCGACCACTGGCACCTCGCTTCCCGGACCGGGCAGAAAACGCAAGCTCTGCGCGTGATTATGGCCATGGACGACGAGCTCGGCGCCTTGGCGCGCGATCGCGGCCTCGAAGGCCTGCGCGTCCTCGAGCCCACGCAGCGGCCGGGCGCCGCCGCGATAGGGCGGATGATGCACCATCACGACCCGCGCGAGGTCCTCGCGTTTCGTCGTCTCGAGAATAGATTCCAGCCGCGCGCATTGCTCGGCCCCGAGCCGACCGGAGGCCATGAAGGGCGCGGTCGGCACGCCCGAGGTCAATCCGATCAGGGCGACGCCGGATCGGCGCCGCAGATAAGGAAAGCCCGAGAGCCCGTCGTCGCTGGTCGTCCAGCAAGCGAAGGCGCCCTCGATGAGGGGCATCGCGCCCGGCACATAGGCGTCGTGATTACCAGGGGAGAAGCTCACGTCGTGCGGGGCGCCGAGCCCGGCGAGCCAGTCGCGCGCCGCCGAAATCTCGGCGGGCAGCCCGATGTTGACGACATCGCCCGTCATCACGACGTGATCCGGCTCTTGCGCGAGAAGGTCTTCGACGAGCCGCGCGAGCAGGCTCATGTCGTGCTGGCGCGAGCGTTTGTGCAGCCAGTTGGCGTATCCCGTCGCGCGCTTACCCAAGAGGTCGCGCAGCCTCGGGCGCGGGATCGGGCCGATATGGGCGTCTGAGAGATGAGCGATCAACAAGGCGCGTTCCTTAGGCGCCGCCGATCAACACGCCGGCGGCGAGCACGATAAGCCCGCCGACCACGATTTGAAACACGGCCTGCAGGAAAGGCGTGTCCATGTAGCACGCCCTCACATAGGCGATCGCCCAAAGCTCGAGCAGCACCACGAAAGCCGCGATGGACGTCGCGATGCGGAAATGGTCCTCGACCGTGTCCGGCACAAGATAGGGCAGAGTGTGGCCGAGCCCGCCCAGCGCCGTCATCAGCCCGCAAACGCCGCCGCGCAGGAAGGGCGAGCCGCGCCCGGTGAGCGAGCCGTCGTCGGACAAAGCCTCCGCGAAGCCCATGCTGATTCCGGCGCCGATCGCGGCGGCGAGGCCGACGAGAAAGGTCTTCTCATTGTTTTGCGTCGCGAAGGCCGCAGCGAAAAGCGGGGCGAGCGTGGAGACCGATCCGTCCATCAGACCCGCCAAGCCCGGTTGCACGTATTGCAGCACGAAGACGCGGCTCTGCGTCCTTTCCTCCTCGGCGAGCGCGCCCTTGGTCAGGGTCGTGGCGGCGATCCGCTCGGCGACGACCTCATGGCCGTGCTCCATCGCCGCGAGATCGCCGAGGAGTTTTCTCACGCCCACGTCCGTCGTGCGATCGCGCGCCTTCTCGTAAAATCGGCGGCTCTCATATTCCATGACCTCCGCCTGCTTGCGAATCGTCTCGAGCGGCAGATTCTTCGTCAGCCAGACCGGCCGGCGGCGCAGAAATCCCTTCACATCCTCGCGCCGGATGGGCGGCAGATGCGGACCGAAACGCTTCTCATACTGCTCGAGCAGCAGATGTCGGTGCTTGCTTTCCTCGGCCGACATGCGCTCGAAAACCTCGGCCGAGGCGGGGTAGCGCTCGGCGAGGTCCTCGGCGAAGCTCATATAGATGCGGCCGTCCTCCTCCTCGGAGGTGATGGCGAGCGCCAGAATCTCGCGTTCGGTCAGGTCCGAGAATGCTTTCAAGAGGGTTCTCTCCGCGTCGGCGACGTTCTAGAGCTTTGGGGCGAAGCGCGCCACCGCGTCCTTCGCCATAGGCTTGAGCGCGCTGCGAAGGAGCGGGAACCGGCTTTTGGCGCAAAGCGCGCTTGGAATGTTTGGAATCGAGGGCATTTCTGCGTTTGGAGCGGTTCCGCGCGAACGCAGTGTGATCTGTGAGACGCCCTTGCGACGAGAGGAAAAATGCAGGAACCGACCCCGCCCCGCGCGCGCCTCAGAACGCGAATTCTGACCCGCCTCGCGCTCATGACTCGGCCGATGACGCTCGGCGTGCGCGCGCTCGTCGTCGACGACGCGCACCGCGTGCTCCTGGTGCGTCACACTTATGTGCCGGGCTATTTCTTTCCCGGCGGGGGCGTCGAAGGCGGCGAGACGATGGAGGCGGCGATGCGGCGCGAGCTCGTCGAGGAGACCAATGTCCAGGCGGAGGGGCCGCTGACGCTCTACGGCGTTTATCTCAACCGCGCCGCCTCGAAGCGCGACCATGTCGCGCTCTATATGACGCGCGACTTCCACCAGCTCGGGCCGCATGTCCCCGACCGCGAGATCGCCGAGGCGGGGTTCTTCCCCCTCGACGCCCTGCCCGCAACGACAACGCGCGCGACACGAGCGCGCATCGCCGAGGCGCTGAGAGGCGCGCCGCCGTCGGCCTTTTGGTGAGCGCGAAGCGCGGCGTTGGACAGTGTTGCAAGCTCTTTGGGAAGCCCCGTCGCGCCGCGCCCGGTCGAAGGCAATGATATGTTGCCAAAATACAACACATTGAGATTATTTCAACTTTAGCTCCTGGCTGTCACTCGCGAACGTAGACGCCTCGCTCTGCTGCCGGGCGTCAACAACATCACAGGCAGGTGGCTCGCGGCCGGTAATCAGGGCACGGGCGACTTTGCCTTCATCGCCGAAGCAGCCCCGCGCCCGGCTCCGCGTTCTCGACCTCGCGGGCCTTGTCCTCGCTGGCTTCTACGCTCGAGCTCGCGCCGTCCGCAGCTAAAGCTCGGTCTCAAGTGAAAAAATCCGCCGCCGCCCCACCGGGCGGCCCTGCCTCCGCCCGCCGCGGGCGACAGCTGCGCGATCTCCCGCCAGCCGTAGAACATGTCCGGGAGCGTCAGGCTGAGCGTCGTCCAGCTCCCGGCGATTCCGGTCGCGCCGCCGCGAGCGGGAGGCCGCTTCCGGCGCCGCTCCGCCCATGCTACCTCGCCCCCATGGACCTCGCCCTGCGTTTCGCGCCGCTTTGCCCCGAGGACGAAGCCGCCGTCGAGAAGCTCGACGAGCGCGCCTTCGGGCCGGGGCGCTACGCCCGCACAGCCTTCCGGCTGCGCGAGGACGTTTCCCCCGACTACGCGCTTTCCTTCGTCGCGCGGGTCGGCACGCTGCTCGTCGGCGCCAACCGGATGACGCCGATTCTCGTCGGCGCGTCGCCGGCGCTGCTGCTCGGACCGCTCACCGTCGAGCCCGCTTTCCGCTCACAAGGCGTCGGCGAGGCGCTGATGAAGCTCTCGCTCGACGCGGCGCGCAAGGCGGGCCACGCCCTCGTGCTGCTCGTCGGCGACGAGGAATATTACGGCCGTGTCGGTTTCGCCAGGGCGCCTTCGGGCAGCATCACGATGCCGGGACCGGTCGATCCGCGGCGGCTCCTCTATTTCGAATTGCGCGAGGGCGCTTTGGCTGCGACAACCGGTCGGATGCGGCGACGCTGAAGTCAGCTTTTGAGTGAGAGGGTCCCCTGTCTTCCTTGTTTCGGAAAGCCCCGCCGTTGCTCGCCGCGCGCTATGAGGCTCTCGTCGCCGAAGGGCGGATCGTGCGTGATGAGGCGCAATGCCAGGCGCTCGGCGCGCTTGACCGCCTGCTCGGCGAGCTCGAGGCGCAACGCCGCCCTCGCCTGCCCTGGGGCCTGACCCACGGCGCCCAGCCGCACGGTCTCTATCTCTGGGGGGAGATCGGTCGCGGTAAGACGACGCTGATGGACCTCTTCTTCGAGGCGGCGCCCGTCCGGCGCAAGCGCCGCACGCATTTCCACGCCTTCATGACCGAGGTTCACGCGAGGCTCCATGCGGCGCGCCGAGCGGGAAACGGCGGCTCCGATCCGCTGACCCGCGTCGCCGCGGCGCTCGCGCGCGAAACGCAGCTTCTGTGCTTCGATGAGTTCGCGGTTTCCGACATCGCCGACGCGACGATCCTGGCGAGGCTGTTCTCGGCGCTCGTCGTCGCCGGAGTCGTCGTCGTCGCGACCTCGAACGTCGAGCCGCAGCGCCTTTATCAAGGCGGACGCAATCGCGATCTTTTTCTGCCCTTCATCGCCCTCGTCGAGACGCGCATGGAGATCGTGCGTCTCGACGCGCAGGAAGATTTCCGACTCGCCAAGCGGCGCGCCGAGGAAGTGTTCTTTCTCGTCTCCGACGAGAAAGACGCCGCGGAGGCGCGCGCGCGCTTCGACGCCGCGCCTTATGAGAAGACGACCCTCTCCGTGGGCGCAAGGCGCCTCGAAATCGCACGCGCAAACGCCAGGACCGCGCGCTTCGACTTCGCCGAAATCTGCGGACGTCCACTCGGCGCCGCAGACTATCTCGCAATCGCCAAGGCTTTCGACACGGTCATCGTCAGCGACGTCCCGCGCATGGATTATGAGCGCCGCAACGAGGCGCGGCGCTTCATCACGCTCGTGGACATTCTCTATGAAGCCAAGGCGAAACTCATCCTGAGCGCCGAGGCCGAGCCCGGCAAGCTTTATGACGCCGAAGACGGCTCGGAGGTCTGGGACATTCGCCGCGCCGCCTCCCGCATCGCCGAAATGCGCTCGAAGGATTATCTCGAGGCCTGGGCGGCGCGCCAACCGCCGTCGAGCGGTCAGACAGTCACGAGCCCTCAATGAGCCTCACGCACCAGGAGCTTGGCCCCAACTCCCGCGTCTTCTTGGTCGACGGCTCGTCCTTCGTGTTTCGCGCCTATTTCCAGTCCATACGGCAGGACGCCAAGTATAATTACCGCTCGGATCGGTTGCCAACCGGCGCAGTGCGGCTCTTTTGCACGAAGCTGTTGCAGTTTTTGCGCGAAGGCGCGGCCGGCAAGAAGCCCACGCATCTCGCGATCATCTTCGACAAATCTGAGGATTCCTTCCGACGGGAGATCTATCCCGAATACAAGGCGCATCGGCCCGATCCGCCTGCTGATCTCCTGCCCCAATTTCCACTGATGCGCGAGGCCGTGCGCGCCTTCGGCCTCAAGCCCATCGAGCAGGACCGGTACGAGGCCGACGATCTCATCGCCACCTATGCGCGGCTCGCGCGCGAGAAAGGCGCTGAGGTGCTGATTGTCTCGGCCGACAAGGATCTGATGCAGCTCATCTGCGAGGGCGTCTCAATGTATGATCCGGCCTCGGGCGTGGCGGGCAAATTCGGCGCGCGCGAGGAGCGCTTCATCGGCGAGAATGAAGTGTTCGAATATTTTGGCGTCGAACCCTGCAAGGTCGTCGAGGTGCAGGCGCTCGCCGGCGACTCGACCGACAATGTGCCGGGCGCCAAAGGCATCGGCGTCAAGACGGCCGCGCAGCTCATCGCCGAATATGGCGATCTCGACACGCTGCTGGCGCGCGCAAGCGAGATCAAGCAGCCCAAGCGCCGCGAGGCGCTCACCGAGCCGCACAATGTCGAGCTGATCCGCATCTCGAAAAAGCTCGTCGAGCTCGTGCGCGACGTGAAGCTCGAAATTCCCCTCGAGGACCTTGGCGTTCACGATCCCGACGCGCAGAAGCTCGTGGCCTTTCTGCTCGCGATGGAGTTTACGACGATCACCCGGCGCGTCGGCGAGCTTTATGGCGTCGACCCCTCGAAGATCGACCCGGACCCAGCTTTTCTAGGCTCGGGCGGATGGAGGGGACGCAATGGCGGATCCACCCCCGTGGCGCTACTGTCCCCTGCGCCGGCGTCCGCCCCCGCGGCCATAGAGAAGTCCGACCTCACGCCGCAGTCGCTTGCGGCCGAGCGAGCGAAACTTGCGCTTGCGACGCCGATCGACCGCAGCCGCTACGAGACCGTGCAAAGTCTCGAGCGGCTCGATCAATGGATCGCCGACGCCTTCGAGGCCGGGGTCGTCGCGCTCGACACCGAGACGACCTCGCTTGATCCGATGACCTGCCATCTCGTCGGCGTCTCGCTTGCCCTGCCGGGAGGGCGCGCCTGCTACATTCCCCTCGGGCATTGCGCCGGGCCGAATGATCTCTTCGGCGGCGCAGACCTCGTCACGGGCCAGATCCCGATGCATGACGCTATCGCGCGATTGAAGCCCTTGCTCGAAGACCCGGGCGTGCTCAAGATCGCCCAGAACATGAAATATGACCTCACCGTGCTCGGCGGCTGCGGCGTCAAAGTCGCGCCGATCGAAGACACGATGCTGATCTCCTACGCGCTGGATTCCGGTAAAAACAATCACGGGCTCGACGAGCTCGCGCAAAAGCATCTCGGCCATAAGAACATCGCTTTCGGCGAGGTCGCCGGCACAGGAAAGAGCTTCGTCGGCTTCGCGCGTGTGGCGCTTGACAAGGCGACGGAATATGCCGCCGAGGACGCCGACGTCTGCTTGCGGCTCTGGCGCGTGCTCAAGCCCCGGCTTGTGACCGAAGGCGCGACGACGGTCTATGAGACGCTGGAGCGGCCGATGGTCGCGACGCTGCACGCCATGGAGATGCGCGGCGTCGCGATCGACCGCGTGATCCTCGCGCGGCTTTCGGGCGAGTTCGCGCAGACCATGGCGCGGCTCGAGGATGAGATTTATGACGCCGCCGGCGAGCGCTTCAATCTCGGCTCGCCCAAACAGCTCGGCGATATTTTGTTCGGCAAGATGGGCCTGCCCGGCGCGAAAAAAACCGCGACCGGGCAATGGTCGACGTCGGCCTCCGTGCTCGACGACCTCGCGGGCGAGGGCAACGACTTCGCGCGGCTGATCCTGGAGTGGCGCCAGCTCGCAAAGCTCAAATCCACTTACGCCGATTCACTGCCGGGCTTCGTCAACGCCAAGACGGGGCGCGTGCATACTTCCTTCGCCCTCGCCGCCACGAGCACGGGCCGGCTGTCGTCCTCCGACCCCAATCTGCAGAACATTCCAATCAGAAATGAAGTCGGCCGGAAAATCCGCGCCGCCTTCGTCGCGCCGCCAGGGCGCGTGTTGATCTCAGCCGATTACTCACAGATCGAGCTGCGGCTACTCGCGCATGTCGCTGACATTCCGCAGCTCAGACAAGCTTTCGCCGAGGGTCTCGACATTCACGCGATGACGGCGTCGGAGATGTTCGGCGTGCCCATCGACGGAATGCCGTCCGAGGTGAGGCGGCGCGCCAAGGCGATCAATTTCGGCATCATCTACGGCATTTCGGCCTTTGGCCTCGCCAATCAGCTCGGCATCCCGCGCGAGGAGGCGGCGCTCTATATCAAGACCTATTTCGAGCGCTTCCCGGGCATTCGCGATTACATGGACGCGATGAAGAAGACCGTGCGCGAGAAGGGCGTGGTCACGACGATCTTCGGCCGCAAATGCCACTTCCCGCGCATCGGCTCGGCCAACGCTTCTGAGCGCGCCTTCTTCGAGCGCCAGGCGATCAACGCGCCGATCCAGGGCGCGGCGGCCGACATCATCAGGCGCGCGATGGTCCGCATGGACGCGGCGCTGCTCTCGGCAGGGCTCTCGGCGCAGATGCTGTTGCAGGTGCATGACGAGCTGGTCTTCGAGGCGCCGGAGGCGGAGGCCGAGAAGACGATCGAAATCGTCAAACGTGTGATGGTCGAAGCGCCGCACCCCGCCGTCACTCTCGCCGCGCCGCTGAAGGTCGACGCGCGCGCCGCGCGCAACTGGGACGAGGCGCATTGAGCACGTCTCAGCGCGCGTCTTTCCTCGCGCTCCGCTCGGCCGCCGCCGCCTTGCGGAATAGCTCGGCGAAGAGCGCGAGCTCGGAGGGCGACACATCGGAGACCGCGACATAGCTGCGGTCGGCGTCGCTCCAGGCTTCCGAGGAATAGCCTTGCAGCGCGCCGCGTGGGCTCGGAAGCGCAGCCGACGGAAGCTCGGTCAGAGCGATCTGATGCGCGTGGCGACGGTAGACGAGCGTCGGGACCGGCTGGCCGGCGACGATATCGATGCGCGCGCCGACGAGCGGAAAACCCTCGCCCGCAAGATCGATGACGAGCGTCGAGACGGGAAGCTTTCGCGCGAGCCAGGGCTTCACGACATGGCGGTCGCTCGCAGCGACGTCGACCGGCTGATCCGCGATCTGCGCGCGCCGGTAAGCCGCGACGATGGAGTCGAGGCGCGGATCGGTCTCGCTGGAGGAAAGCCAGAGCCGATCGAGCCCGACGCCGAGGGCCAACGCCGCGGCGAGCGCCGGGACGAAGAGGCGCGGCCAGGGCTTCACCCCACGCTGCGGCGCAGGCGCACGAGGAGTTTCCGCCGCCAAAGCCGTTAAGCGGTCGCGCAGGGTGGCCGGCGCGCTCTCGGGCTCGATTTTTTCGCGCAGCGCCCGCCGCAGCGCGACGACCGCCGCGTGACGCGCCGCGAGCTCGGGCTCGCTCGCAAGCCTCTTCTCCAACGCGAGCGCGCTGGCCGCATCGAGCTCGCCGTCGGCGAGCGCATTGATGAGCAGCGCATCCGCTGCGCGGCTTTGATCCCGGTAGTCGGTCATGACCTTTGTCCCAGCGCCGCGAACAGCAGCGCACGCGCACGCGCGAGCCGCGACATCACCGTGCCGATCGGCGCGCCGGTCGCTTCCGCAATCTCGCGATAGGAGAGGCCGTTGATCTCGCGCATGATCAGAGTCTCCTTGAAGACGAGCGGCAAGGCCTCGATCGCCGCTACGAAGCTCTGGCGATCCGCCTTGGCGATGAGCGCTTCCTCCGGCGTCGGCGACAAAAGCTCCTGGGGATCGATCTGCTGGGCGCGCGCCTCCTCCTCGCCGCCCGACAACACGAGAGCGTGGGGCCTGTTCTTGCCGAGCCAAGTGAAGGCCGTGTTGCGAATGATCGCGAGCAGCCAGGCGCGCGGGTTCTCGACTGCAGCGCCGTCGAGCGCCTTCAGCGCGCGCAGGCAGGCCTCCTGCACCACGTCTTCGGCGTCGGTCGCATCGCCCGTCAGCCAGCGCGCCAGCGAATAGGCGTCGTCGAGGCACGGCAGCACATGTTGAGCAAAGCGCCGCCGCGCCGTCTCGCTGGTCACGTTTCACTCATCGTGGCTCATCAAGGCGTCACCTTGATCTCGCCCTTCATCTGCGGGTGCAAACCGCAAAAATAGACGAAATCGCCCGGCTTGTCGAAGACGTGGACGTAGCTGTCGTCCGTATCGAGCGCCTTCGATCGCGCCTTGCCATCAGCGAGAACGACCGTGTGCGGAATATCGTCGTGATTGACGAAACGTACTGATGTTCCCGCCTTCACCGTGCTCTGCGCAGGAGTGAAGGCGAAATTGTCGATGGCGATCGTCGTCTCCGCCGCCTGGACGGCGCCCCCGGCAAGCAGGGTGAGAGCGATCGCGAGAGAGAGGCGCTGAACACTCCGAATCATGGCGACCTCCCTCAACCGGCCAATGAGGAATCGGCGATGGCGAGCGGCTCATGTCCGCGCTTCACCGCCACGCTCGTAATCCCGAGCAGGCCGTGCAGCTCGCCCGCCGGAACCAGCTTCGGGCCGGGCGATGGCGTGGTTCCCGGCGCGGGTTGCGGGAACGCGGTCGAACGCGCGGTGTGGAACGTCACATGGCCCTCGACCTTCTGCATGAGCTGGTGGATATGGCCGTTGAGAACGGTGATGGAGCCAAATCGCGCCAAGAGCTTCAGCGCCTCCGCCGCATCCTGCGTGCCCCAACCCCATTCGGGCGCGATCGTCCACAGCGGAACATGAGCAAAGACGACGATGGGCGTCGACGCGCTCCTCGCGCGAAGATCGTCGGCGAGCCAAGCGAGCTGCTCGGCCCCAAGATTGCCCATGCCGCCCGCCTTCAAGTCGAAAACGTTGTTGAGGCCCACGAAATGCGCGCCGCCGTGATCGAACGAAAACCACCCCTTGCCCTTCGCGCCCCGACCGTAGCGGTCGAGGAAGGCTTGGCCGTTGTTTTCGTCGATAATGTCATGTTCGCCCGGGACGTAACGCGTCTCGAGCTTGGCGCGCGCGATCCTCTGCTCTGCGTCATCGAACTGCTGTGGCTTGGAGAGATGGGTAATGTCGCCCGTGTGAATCATGAAGGCGGGCTTCATTGGGAGCGCGCCGATCTTGGCGATGGCTTCCTCCAGCGTGCCCAGCGCGTTGGGATTGGCCGGTTTGTCGAAGCCGATGTGGCTGTCGGAGATTTGCACGAAGGAGAATCCTGTCGTGGCGGCTTGCGCTCCCCCTATGAGCTTCGCTCCCGGCACACCTCCCGATAGCGTCCAGACGAGACCGGTCC
>Ga0335078_10017944_pt1 | contig 10522 bp, 9 predicted proteins | sample Lox_Sample_32_FD_206711 | JGI IMG/M metagenome (GOLD analysis project Ga0335078, IMG submission 206711) | Soil microbial communities from Loxahatchee National Wildlife Refuge, Florida, United States - Lox_Sample_3.2 | ecosystem: Environmental > Terrestrial > Soil > Wetlands | place: USA: Florida...
GCGAAACGCTCACCCTTGGGCGACAGTTTGCCGCTTCCCACACCCTTGACCTCACCTTGCTGCGGTTTTTCTTTGGCGCTGTCCGGGATGATGATACCGCCGATCCTGCTTTCCTTCTCTTCCAGCCGTCTGATGAGTACGCGATCGTGCAGGGGACGAATGTTCATGAATGACTCCTCGGTAACAGTGTAGCTCGGTCTCTTGCGAACGCTGCGCGGTGTAGTTGAAAGCCGGTTGCGGCGGTCTTTAGTGACAGAGGGCCGCTCAGAGTTCATCGATCCTCGCAAACCTGACATCGCGAGGTAAACCGCTGGGGTGTGGTGTCCCCAAAGCCGTCGCATTCGTGTGGATGGACTTCGGAGTCTCGTGGAACCGAAATGGATCGACCAGACGAACATCGCCCATGCGGCCGCGCGGTGGCACTTCATCAGGCGGCCCTGTTCGTTCTTTGTGCTGCCCTACTATGCTGGCAGCTCTTTCTTCCGCCAAGCCTCGGACTTGCAGACAATAATGACTTTCCGAAACTGACCGGCAGTTTCTGTCTAGGCCCTGCATCGCCCCAGGATCACGTTCTGTTTGATTACGTGACTTTCTCCTACCGTTACGATCCGAGGTACTGCTGGGACAGCGGGCTGGTGAGTTCGGCGGCGCTCGTGTTGAGTGGAGCCTTGCAGGTAGGAAAACTCGTTCTGCCGGCGGGCCGGTTCGACCTGCGGTTGCTGGCGGCAATCTACGTGTTGTTGTTTCTGGTGGCCTTCCACGGATTGCAGCGGCTCGCGCGGGGCCTGTCCGGTATTGCGTGCTGGCTGCTGCCCACTGCTGCCTGGTTCATTTTTAGCGGCGCCTCTTATGTGCCTCTGTTCTGTTCCTTCTATTTGGATGCGGCCGCCTATGTTTTCCTGTTACTCAGCATCGTCACCGCGTGCCGGCTGGTATTCAAACCGGAAGTGCGCCCGTGGGATTATCTGCTGACTGCCGTTTGTGTAGTTCTGTTTGCGACTGCCAAGTCGCAACACGCGCTGCTGGCCTTGCCGATGATCCCCTGTTTCTGGTGCTCGTTCGGGCGGGCGACATTTCCGCGCCCGCCGCTGCGGATTCTGGCCATTGCGGCGATCGTCTTCGCCGTGGGCGCCATGCTCACTCTTCCGCCGCGCTGGTACCAAAGTGTCGCGACCTACAACGTGCTCTTCTTTCAGTGCCTGCCTCGCTCCCATGATGCGCGCGCGGATTTGGTGGAACTGGGGCTCAATCCCGCGTTTCTGCAGTACGTTGGGCAAACTGCCTTCTCGCCTGGTTCACCGATGCGAAGCCCGCAAGTGATGGAGGAGTTCGGGCAACGGGTTCCGTTACGGAAGATGGTGGCTTATTACCTATGGCATCCGCGAGTTTCGGTCCAGGTCTTTCTGTACGCGATGGAGGAGGGCTCCTTGCAACGTGTGAACAGGAAAGTGGGACAACGCGAATTCCGGCTCGGCAACTACCCGAAATCCTCAGGCCGCCCGCCCGGAGCGCAGAGCCGATTCTTCGACGCCTGGAGCGCATTTAAGGCCGCGCTTTTCGGCAACCACCCTGTGCCTTACGTAGCGTACGCCGCCGGTTTGGTGGCGGCACTCTGGACGCTTGTCCTGCGCCTGCCGGGTAACCTGCGCCCGCGCGCCGTCCTCCTGGCGGGAGCGTTATCGGGAATGCTGATCGTGGCCGCGATCACGGTTACGTTTGATGCTGTAGAGACCGGCCGGCATCTGTTCCTCTACAACGCTCTTCTTGATGTGGGAGTTTGTGGACTCGCATCACTTCTTTAGCAGATTGTTGAAAAAGTGCGAAAACCACTCCCTGACGGTCGTGGATCAGAGTGCACCCTCTGCGCCGTCAGGCACTTATCGAGCCGCGACCGCGGGGGAGCGGTTGCCAGGCGCGGTGTTTCAACGACCTCTCGGGCGCCGGCGGGCCGCACATGGCAACTCGGACTCTTTAGCGCGCGAAGATCTCCGCCAGCACCCGCCCCGCCGAGCCGCTCGGAGTCGCGATGCCCAGCAGCGTGGCCAGGGTGGGCGCGATATCGTTGACCGCGATGGTATCATCGAACCGGCCTGCCTTGATGCCCGGGCCCATGAAAATCACCGGCACGTGCGTGTCGTAATCGAACGCGCTGCCATGCGTGGTGCCGTGCGCCGAGAACATCCAGTACGGCTCCAGCAGGACGAAGATATCCGCGCTGCGCCGCTCGTAGAACCCGTTCATGACCCTTCGCCCGACCGCGTCTTCCATCGCCTTCCCGCCCATCAACTGCTCGCGCGCATAGACCCTCAACACGTGCGGGATGGCTCGCGCCGCTTCGGCCGCCGCCGCGTTCACCTCGGCGCGGTCCAGCTTTTTTTCGCGAATCAGGTCCAGATTCAGATAGAGCGAATGCTCGGCCGGGCTGGAAATCCAATCGCCCTCGCCGTACTTCTTGGTGAGCGCTGCCTGTACCGTGTCGCGCACGATCCTGGGAGGCATGCGCCCGCCGGGCATCTTGCGCGCCTGGTTCACTTCCGGAACGGGCGCCACACCGTGGTCCGCCGTGAAGATTACGAGCACATTCTCGATCCCCACTTTGCTTTCCAGAAACTGAAACAGCTTGCCGAACACCTGATCGGTCCGCACGGAGATCTCGTGAACCTCCGCAGAGTCCGGACCCAATGCGTGGCCGATCGCGTCATTGGAAGAAAAGCTGATCGCGAGCAGGTCCGTGACGTCGCGCTGGCCCAGCTTCTCGGCTACGATCGCGCGCTCCGCCAGCGATTCCAAGAGCTCGTTTCCGAACGGGCTCGCGTAGACCGCCTGGTAGAGTTTAGGCCCGGATTCGCCAGGGAGTTGTCCTCCCTGCCAGCGGGCGCCCTTGTACTGATCTAAATGGTGCTCCTCATTGAACACGCTCACCCAAGCCGGCAGCGCAGGAAAGTAATACGTGCTGCTGACGAATTGGCCGTCCTTTGTGTCGAACCAGAAAGCGCCGTCCGCCATGTGGCCGGCGGGGAGAATCGCGCTGCGATCTTTAAGCGACAGACCAATCACGCGCGAGCGGCCACTGTTGGACATCTTCAGCTCGTCGCCGACCGTGCTCACCAGCAACCGTCTGGGTGAAGCACCGCCATCGCCGTCGCCCCCCAGCATTTTCACGGAATCATCCGAAACGCTGGTCACACTGCGCCCTTCCGCGCGTTCATACCAATCATTGGCGATAATCCCGCTCACCGACGGCAAGGCCCCGCTCATGTACGTGGCGTGACCAACGGCGGTGACTGTCGGAAAATGCTGGTAGTAGGCATTGCTGAATACCGCGCCGCGAGTGAGCAGCCGGTCAAGGCCCTGCTTGTACTCCGAACGGAAGCGCAGCAGATAATCGTAGCGGAACTGGTCCACGGCAATAGCCAGGACCAGTTTCGGCTTCTCCGCGGCGAACAATGATGCCGCGGCTATGAACAGTGCCAGGAACTTTTTCATACGAAACAAACGCCTATTCTACTGCCCCAATTCATGGCAGGTATTGCAATCCGATGACACACCTCGCGCCTTATGGCAGTTGACGCACCCCTTCATGGTAATGGGAACCTCCTGCGAAGTAATGGCATCGCGCTCCATCACCGCGCCGTGGCAGAGCCGGCATCCGATCCCTGCCTTCAGGTGTCTCGCATGGCTGAAGAACACAAAATCCTCGACTCCATAGACGAGCCGCGTGGGAAATGGGGTAGCGTCTTTGTCCAGCGCGGCCAGCGGCCGGATCTCGGGGCTGTCCTTCTTCACCGTGCGGTGGCAGTTCATGCACTTCCCCACCGCGGGGAATGAGGCTTTCTCGCCAGTCTCAACGGTCGTGTGGCAATACTTGCACTCGATCTTGAGCGGTGCGTGTTTTTTGTGGCTGAAGTGGACGGGTTCTTCAGCGAACGCCAGCGCGGCTAGGGCAAGGAGAAAGCCACCAGCGAATCGGAATAGACCTTGTTGTATTTGTTTCCTCCTCCGGCGGCGATCACGACATATTGTTTTCCGGTCTTGCGGCCCTGAAATGTCATGGGCGTCGCGTGCGCGCTGGCCGGCAGCTTCGTAACCCATAACTCCTTTCCGGTGTCTTTGTCGACGGCACGGAAGCGCGAGTCGTTGGTCGCGCCGATAAACACCAGGCCGCCGGCTGTGACGATCGACCCGCCGATGTTCGACGTCCCGGTCGGTGGAAGGCCGCGAGCTGCCAGTTCATCCACCACGCCCAGCACGGAGCGCCAGCGGAACTCGCCCTTGTCCAGATCTATAGCCGTCAAGAATCCCCATGGAGGCTTCTGGCAAGGGTACAGATTCGGATCCCAGAAACGCCCGCTGGTTGTGCCGGAGGCTGCGGGCCGGTAGGGAATCTGGGCACCCTCTCCGCGCTTGACCATGTGGTATAGCATGCCTACATCCATCGAGTTCACGTAGAGCGTGTGTGTTTCCGGGTCCCAGGAAGCGCCGCCCCAGTTCGCGCCACCGTTGGTGCCGGGGAAGAGCACGGTGGGCTTCAAACCAATCGGAGTGAAAATCTCGCCGAGCACGCCATTTTCAAGCAGCTTGGCGCAATACGTGCGCGATTCCGGCGTTGCATCGGTTAATTCTTCGCGCGCCATCTTCTGCCGCGCGTACGGCGGCGGTTTTACTGGAACCGGTTGCGTGGGCCATGCCTGCTCGCCCGGCACTTCGCTCGGCGGCACGGGCTTCTCTACGATATCGAACAACGGTTTGCCGCTCGCGCGATCAAAAACAAACGTGAAGCCGGTCTTGGTCACCTGTGCCACGGCGGCAACTTGCCGGCCATCGCGCGTCACAGTCACCAGGTTGGGCGGCGCAGGAATGTCGTAGTCCCACAGATTGTGATGCACAGTCTGGAAATGCCACAGCCGCTTGCCGGTCAGAGCATCCAGCGCGACGAGGCAATCGCCGAAGAGACCCATGCCTTTGCGGTCGCCGCCATAATAATCCGTCGCCGGCGAGGTCAGCGGCAGAAAGACGATCCCGCGTTCTGTGTCCACGGTCAGAATCGACCAAGCGTTCACCGCGCCGCGCCCGTCCCATGAATTTCCTTCCCAGGTATCGTGACCGAATTCGCCGGGTTTCGGCACAACATGAAACGTCCAGAGCAATTTACCGGTTCGCGCGTCGAAGCCTCGCACGTCTCCCAGAGGACCCTGCGGCGTGCCATCGGCCGTGAGCGACCCGCAGATGACGACGTCTTTGTATACCGCGGGCGGCGAGGTCATTCCGAACTCGCGGTTGCGATACTTCTCCGCGACGCCCACGTAGAGATCCACCCATCCGGCTTGGCCGAAGGAATCATCCGGTCTGCCTGTCTTCGCGTCGAGCGAGAAGAGCCGCCCGTCAAGCGTCCCTAAAAGGACGCGCTTCTTCTGCCCGTCGGTCCAATACGCCGCTCCGCGGCTGATAAACAGATTGCGCGGCGTCTCCATTTCAAGCTTTGGATCGAAGGTCCAGAGTTCAGCGCCCGTTTCGGGATCAAGCGCAATCACCCGCGAGAATGGTGTGGTGATGTACATCACGCCGTCCACCACCAGCGGCGTGGTTTCGAACGCGCTGCGTACTGGATATTTGGACCCGTCGCTGATGTCGCCAGTGTGATAAGTCCAGGCCACCTTAAGCTGGCCGACGTTGGAGCGATTGATCTGCTGGAGCGTGGAATACCTGGTGTTGCCTGGATCGCCGCCGTAGACCGGCCATTCCTGAGCATGAGACGCGGCCAGAGTCATTACCGCCGAGACGCAGAGTCGCAGAGAAAGACTCACCACTTGGCTTTTCTCGGTGTGTCGGCGTCTCGGCGGTGAGATCATGCCTGCGGCTGCCCCGCGTCGCGCTTCTTCCACCGGTACGCCGCAATCGAATTTTTCCAGAAATACTTTTCCGCTGCGGCCTGTCCTTTTGCCGTGAAATATTCGCGGACAAGCTTCAGCACCTGCGGATACGGAGCCCAAAGATCGCTGTTCGGCCAGTCGCTTCCATAGATCAGCCGGTCCTCGCCGAAAATCTCCCAGAGTTCATCCAGCCGTGCGCGGTAGAAATTCAGATCTGACGGAACCTTCCCGCTCACCCATCGCAGAACTTCCGACACCTTGACGAAGACCTGCGTGCGCTTCCCCAACTCGCGCAGGTTCTCCTCATAAGCGCGACGGGCCGCGGCGTCGGGCTCGAACTGCGGCAAATGATCGATAACCACGCGCAAGTTCGGCACTAGATCAGTAAGCCGCACCGTCGCTTGGACCAGCGCAGCGTCCTGGTTCGCGGTATCGAGCTCCAGTCCCGCCTCCGCCAGCGCCTTCAGGTCCTCAACAAACTGCGGCTTGGACAACTCCGCGCCGAGATCCCGGTTCCACAAATTTCCATACCGGATTCCCAGAAACAGCGGGTTGCGATGGAACCGTTCCAGGTGCCCGCGAAACTCCGGTTTGCCCGGCTCCAGGTCTCCCACCGTGCCAACGATGATCGTGTCTTTCGCCGCCACGTCCAACACCCACTGGTTGTCTTCGAGCCACGGGCTGGCTTCCACTTCAATCGCGCCGACAATGCCCAGCGGGGCGGCGATCTTGCGGTACCTGTCCGGCAGTGCCGGCTTGTACAAGACGGTATCGCTCTTCTCCGGCCACGGCACACCTTGCGGACGCCGCGGGTCGAACAGATGAATGTGCGTGTCGATGATCGGTACTGTTGTGGTTGGTGCGGCCATGCTGGAAGAAGCGATGCCTCCCGCGATCCCTAAGAAGGTTCTGCGATCCACGATTTTGGCTCTCCAGCATTATACTTGCGCAAGTCCGTCACTCCGTGCCGAGCGTCCGGTAAAATGCTTGAAGCTTCAGACCGTAGGCCGCGCCGCCCGTTTCAACAATGTCATTGTGCCCCGCGCCGGGCACGACCCAGAACGACTTGGGCTCCGGCGCAGAGGCGTACAACTCCTGGCCCAGGCGCAACGGAATGATCTCATCGCGGCCGCCCTGAATGAATAGCATGGGCGCGCGTATGCGGCCGATTTTCTCCAATGAGTCGAAGCCCCAAACCAGCGCTGGACCGAGCACCGGAAGCACCGTGCGAGCCACGTCCCGAGCCGACGTAAACGGCGCTTCGAGAACCACACCCGCACACTTCCTCCTTGCGGCAAGATTCACCGCCACCGCCGAGCCCAGCGACTCTCCGTGAATCACGATCTGGTCGGGACGATGACCGGTCTTGAGGAGGAAATCGTAGGCGGCGTCGGCGTCGCGGTATAGCCCTCGCTCGGTTGGGCGCCCCGCGCTCTTTCCATAACCGCGATAATCCGGCATAAGAACAGAGGATCCCGCCGCCGTGATTTCATGAAAGTGCGGTGCGCGATCCGTGACATTGCCCGCGTTGCCGTGGAAGAACAGCGTGATCAGACCCTCATCTCGGCCGAGATGCCAGGCGTGGATCCGCACGCCGTCAGCCGTGTCCAGCCACACATCCGCCGCACCCATCCGCGCCTGTAAGTCCCAAAATCCCTCCGGATACTTCGATGGAAAATAGGCGGACCGATTCGCCCAATAGCAGAGTGCTCCGAAAGCCGTTCCCGCAATCAGCGGGTACGCGATATACCAGGGAAGTTGTAACACTCAGACGAACTTATACACGCCGGGCACCGGCAGCGGCGGAACGTCCATGGGCAAATCGTAATCGAAAGCTTTGGGAAAAAGATCGAGCTGAGAGTTCATCATCTGGTCCCAGGTGATCTTCTGGCCTGAATATGCCGACTCCCGCGCCATTACGCACGTCATGGTGCTTTCGGCAACGGCCATGCCGTGATTGATGTATGGCCCCTGCCCGCGAATGCTCTTCACCATGTCGATGTGTTCCTGCACGTAGGGATCGATGCCTTTCGCACCTTTGTCCTTGCAATTGCTCCGGCCCTTCGTGCCCACCACGAGTTCCGAGACGTTGGTCGGCAATCCGCGCGGGTACTGCCGGCAGTAGCTCGACATATGCACGCCGTTCTGATAAACGAAGTCCGCGCTGATGTGGTCGAAGATGTTGCCGTAGATCTCTTCGCGAGGCCGCCAAGCCGCGCCGCCAGTGGCCATGACGTCCACCGGATGCCCGCCCATCACCCAGTTGATCACGTCGATATTGTGCAGATGCTGCTCCACCACCTGGTCGCCGCAAATCCACACGAAGGAGTACCATGCCCGGTGCTGCCACGTCATGTCTTTCCAGTTCGGGTCGCGCTCTTTCTGCTGGATCACCGGCGTCCCCACCCAGTACGCGTATGTCGCGGTGATGTCGCCGATCGCGCCGTCTTTGATGCGCTTGATGGTCTCTACGTACTCTTTCTGCGATCGCCTTTGTGCGCCCGACATGACGGTCAACTTCAGTTCTTCCGATTTCTTTGCCGCCGCCATAAACCGCCGCACATTGACGGGATCGGTGCCGAACGGCTTCTCCGCGAACACATGCTTCTTGGCTTCGACGGCAGCCTCGAAGTGCATCGGCCGGTAACCCGGCGGCGTGCACAGCATCACGATGTCAACGTCCGAAGCCAGCACCTTCTTATACGCGTCGAATCCCACGAAATGGTGCTCGGGATCGACCTTCACCTTCTCCGCAATGCCCGGATATTCAGTAGAATTGCGGATCTTGTCGAGCGACTCTTCCAGATGGTCCTCAAAAATGTCGCCCATCGCCACTAACTCGACATTCTCGTTGCCGTGCAGAGTCTGCTGCGCGGCCTCCGTGCCGCGCCCACCACAGCCGATCAGTCCGATTTTCAGCTTCTCATTGCCCGCGCCGCGCACCAACTCCGGTTTGACGATGGTGAACGCCGTAGTCGCAGCCGCCACGCCCGTGGACTTTTTCAAAAAAGATCTTCGTGATACTTCGTTGGATTCTTCCATGACTCGCCTCGCCGAAGTGATTGTATCGTAATGGGAAGTCAGAAACCGGCGAGTGCTCGAAGCCGGCCTTCCCGCTCCTGCCTTCACGTCCCTTGACTTCGGCCTCACGCCGCCGTTCAATTAAGATAGGTTTCTCCTAAATAAAGGAGCCTTTATGTCCGTCTATTTCCGGCGCGTGTTGCTCTGGGCCCCGCGTGCGCTCGGTATAGCATTCGCGCTGTTTATCAGTATGTTCGCACTCGACGTTTTCAGCGAGAACTACGGGTTCTGGAATACGCTTCTTGCCCTCGGCATCCATCTCATCCCAACTGCCATCGTCGTAGTTGTTCTTGTGCTGGCCTGGAGGTGGGAATGGATCGGCGCGCTGCTGTTTGCCGCCGCCGGAATGTTGTACTTGGTCACTGCACTGCGCCACCCCGATTGGATTCTGACCATTTCCGGGCCGTTATTCCTGATCGCCGTCCTCTTTCTGATCAGTTGGCTGAAACGAACGGAGCTTCACGCCCGGCCGTAGCCGGTCTGGGTGTCGAGGCACGCTATAATTTCGATACATGGCCGCACGGCTGGAACCGGCTCCCGGCGTACGCGAACTCGTCGACCTGCGAAAGCTCTCTTCCATCCACTTCGAGAACCTTCTGGAAGCGGAAACACTCGAATGGGACCAGGCGCTGGACTGGGATTTCAAGAAGTCGGCTGACCTGGTGCGCCGCTTCCTCGATCTGCGCGCGCTCAGCGGCTGCGCCCTCATCGACGCACATCAGGCCGTCGGGTATGCCTATTTCGTCCTGGAAGACCACAAAGGGTTGATTGGCGATCTCTACGTGGTCCCCGAGCACCGCTGCGCCGAGGCCGAAAACCAGTTGCTGTACGGAGCGCTCGAAAGCCTCATCACCGGATCGCAAGTGAGCCGGATTGAGGCGCAACTCATGATGATCCTGCCGGACCCAGAGCGCGTGCTGCCCGGCGTCCAATTCCTCACTACCTACGAGCGAAACTTCATGCTGCTTGATTTCGGTGCGGCGCCGCTGCTGCCCGACAAGCCCGCGCGCCGGCGCGTGCACATCGAAAAATGGTCGGATCACCACCACGAGAGCGCTGCCCAGTTGATCGCCGGGGCCTATGCCGGCCACATCGACAGCCAGATCAACGATCAGTACCGTTCGGTCGCCGGTGCGCGGCGTTTTCTCTACAACATCGTGCAGTACCCCGGCTGCGGCAGCTTCTTCCGGCCCGCATCGTTCGTGGCCTTTGATCTCGCGCGCGGCTGGATGTCCGGCCTCTCGCTCACCAGCCTGGTGGGGCCCCAGGCCGGCCACATCACGCAAATCTGTGTCGCACCGGAAGTGCGGGGCACGGGCGTGGGCTATGAACTGTTGCGCCGTTCGCTGCTGATCTTGCAGGAGCACGGATGCCGCAAAGTCAGCCTCACCGTGACCGCCGCCAACACCGAAGCCGTCATTCTCTACGAGCGCATGGGCTTCCGCACCATACGCAAGTTCTGGGCCTACGTATGGGAAGGCTTCACAAGAAGGTAGCGCAGGCCTACGGCGGGGTTTGCCGGAGACCTGCGGCTTTTTGTTCGTGGATGGTAAAAGGTGGCAACATCCCGA
>Ga0335078_10017945_pt1 | contig 10521 bp, 5 predicted proteins | sample Lox_Sample_32_FD_206711 | JGI IMG/M metagenome (GOLD analysis project Ga0335078, IMG submission 206711) | Soil microbial communities from Loxahatchee National Wildlife Refuge, Florida, United States - Lox_Sample_3.2 | ecosystem: Environmental > Terrestrial > Soil > Wetlands | place: USA: Florida...
GCGCCCCCCCCCCGGGCCTTGACTGCAAAACCGGCCCAACTCTGCAAACCCCGCGGGGCCCCCGGGGGGGCCCCCGCCCCGGGCCCCCGCCGCTGGTACACGCGCGCCACCGCAGGCGCACGTGAATCATTCATAAGACGGGTCACTCGACGTCAACCTGGTGGCTCAGTTCGCGTTCAACCTGTACCTGTCCGCAGCCGATGCCCGGCGAACGGTCACGTACGGCGGCAGCACCGGGCTGGCCGGGCCGCGCCGCCGGATTTACCGGTAAACATTTCACAGCCAGTAAACAAAAGACGCCTATGGTGGCTTTTCTTTACATCGCATGAAAAGTTTACCTGCTGACAGAAATTTACCGGTAAAGCCGCGCGCTGAAGGGGCGCTTGGTGCCGCGGTGGCCGCATTCTGGCTCCAGACGCCGCGGGGCTTCCCCCCGGGCACGCTAACGCCACGCGGGACGCATGCGCTCGGGCCGGCACCCGGCGAGAAGGGGTAGCTGCCTGCTCAGTTCGTCCCGGGCTCGGCCTTGCAGAGCCCCGGCTGCCTAACAGCGTCTGGCCCGTAGGTGCCCCGGACACGATGCCCGGGCATTGCTTTCCCTGACAAGATCGCCGGCCAAGGTCTGTGTCGGCACCTCAATGACAAGCGCGGCAAAATTGCCATGATGTGCGCAGGACCACGGCCACGCATGGCGTGACCAGCGAACTGGGAGGCGGCATGTCAGCGGGCAGCGGGAGCGAAGAGTTCGATCACATCGTGGTGGGCGCGGGCTCGGCTGGCTGCGTGATCGCCCGCCGCCTGGTGGACGCGGGGCGGCGCGTCGCGCTCGTCGAGGCGGGCGGCCCCGACTACAACCCGGCGATCCACCAGCCGAACCGCGCCTGGGAGCTGTGGAACGCCGCGGAGGACTGGGCCTACAACACCGAGCCGCAGCAGCACTCGCTCAAGACCTCGCTGTTCTGGCCGCGCGGCAAGGTGCTCGGCGGGTCGAGCGCGCTGAACGGGATGATCTACATACGGGGCGCGAAGTCCGACTTCGACGCCTGGGCGTACAACGGCGCACCCGGCTGGTCCTACCGCGACGTGCTGCCGTACTTCAAGCGGTCAGAGGACTACGAGGGCGGCGCGAGCGAGTACCACGGCGCCGGCGGCCCGCTCCCCGTCACGCACATCAAGGAGCCCAACCCGGCGACGCTCGCGATGATCGAGGCCGCCGTGGAGACCGGGGTGCCGCGCAACGACGACCCGAATGCCGACGACATCCTCGGCGTCGGGCTCACCCCCATGACGGTGCGTAACGGCCGCCGCATGTCCACCTGGACGGCGTTCATCGAGCCGGTCATCGACAGCCCGCTGCTCACGGTCATCACCAGCGCCCAGACAGCCGGCCTCATATTCGACGGCGCGGGTCGCGCGTCCGGCGTCCGGCTGTCCCGCCGTGGCCGTGTCTATTCATACAGAACGGAAGCGGCAGCCTCCGTTCCGTACCCTGACCTACCGGAGTGGCCGGCGACGGAGCTGCGCTGCTCCGGCGACGTCATCGTGTCCGCCGGCGTGATCGGCTCGCCCCAGCTGCTGCTGCTCTCCGGCATCGGCCCGGCCGACGACCTGGGGCCGCTCGGCATCGAGGTGCGCGCGGACCTGCCAGGCGTGGGCGCGAACCTGCACGACCACGCGCTCGCCACGCTGCTTTACGCCTCCGCGCGGAAGATCCCCGAGGGCAAGGCCAACAACCTGGAGGCGCACTTCTTCGCCAAGAGCGACCCGGGCATGACCGCGCCCGACCTGCAGCCGCTGATGTCGCACTTCCCGATGCCGGTGCCTGGCTACGAGGAGCTACCCTACGGTGACGGCTACGCGATCGTGGCCGGCATCATCCGCCCGATGAGCCGCGGCAAGCTCTGGCTGCGGTCCGCCGACCCCACGGATCATCCCGTCATCGACCCGCACTACCTTCAACAAGCGGCGGACGTCCGGGCGCTGCTCGCCTCGCTCAAGCTGTCCCGCGAGGTCGGCGAGGCAAAGGCGCTCGGCGAGTTCCGTGCCCGCGAGGTCGCGCCAGGCCCGGACGTGCGCACCGACGAGGAACTGCTCGAGTACGGCATGCGGAACCTGATCACGTATCACCACCAGGTCGGCACCTGCAAGATGGGCATCGACAACATGGCCGTGGCCAGCCCGGCCGACCTCACCGTCTACGGCGTCCCCGGACTGCGCGTCGCCGACGCCTCCGTCATGCCGGCGGTCACCTCGGGCAACACCAACGCCCCCACCATTATGATCGGGGAGCGCTGCGCCGAGTTCCTGCTCGCCGGGTAGCGGCGCGGATCGCCGTCGGGCTGAACGGGCCCGCCTTCGGCTCCGGCAGGTCGGGCGGTGTAAGGAAGGCGGGCGGCGCGTCGAGGTCGAGCGCGCCGAGCGGCGAGACGGCGGCGGCGTCCCGGCGGGTGAGCGGTGGGAGGTTCCACTTCTCCTCGATCAATTTCAACACCGAGGTGTGGTCGAGCACGTCGTGCAGCACGAAGTCGGGCCGCGCGTACGGCGAGACGATCACCGCGGGGACGCGGAACCCGTAGCGGTCGTAGGTCACCGGCCCGTCGTCGATGTTCTCCAGCCGGGCGAGCTGCTTCGGCATCAGGACGCGCAGCAGCCGGCGCGCCCACGGCCGGGACAGCTGCCAGTTTCGCGCGGGCACGTCGTCAGGCGCGACCGCCGCAGGCGGCGGCACGTGGTCGTAGTACCCGCCGTGCTCGTCGTAGGTCCAGATCAGCAGCGTCGACTCCCAGGCGGGGCCGTGCATGACCGCGTTGACCACCGCGCCCGCGAACGTCTCGCCGTGCGCGATGTCCTGCGGGTTCTCCTCCGACCACAGGCCGAAGTCCGGGTCGACGATGGACACCGCGGGCAACTCGCCCGCGGCGGCGTCCGCGAAGAACTGCTGCGTGCTGCGCAGGTGCCGTGCGGCGCCCGCGAACCCGAGCGGGTACAGGTCGGCGGTGAACGACTTGTTGCCGCGGACCGCGTTCGTCACCTGCGGCAGCCACCGGCCGAGCGAGGCGAGCCTGCGCAGCGCGATCAGCCCCGGCCTGCCGAGTAGCCGCATGAAGACGACGAGGGCCGGCTGCACGTTGTGGTAGTTCACCCAGGAGATGTCGTTGCGGGTCAGCGCGTCGAAGATGGTCCCGGCGGGCGGGTAGTCCACCATGTCCCACAGCAGGTCGTCGATCAGCCCGTGCGCGGTGCCGCTGATGAGGAACCGCCGGTTCGGGAACGTCGGCCCGAGGCAGGAGCAGAACCAGCGGTCGGCTACCGGGAAGGTGCGCGCGAGCCCGTGGTAGAAGGGCAGCTCCTCATCGGTCCAGTAGCCCATCGGAATGGCCGGGTCGCCGCCAGGCACGGTCTCCCATACGGAGCTGGCGAACCCGGTGCAGTTGCCCTCGCCGTAGGCGAGGTGGCTCGCGTGCCAGGTCTGGGTCGGGTTGCCGGGGACCTGCGTGGTGTCGGTCAGCCGGTGCGCGGCGACGTGCTGGCCGTTCGGCAGCGCGTTTTCCGCGGACGGCGTTCCGTCGACGGAACCAGGCAGGCCGTCGCCGCGTCCCGAAAAGCCCAGGTAGTTGTCGTAGGAGTGGTTCTCCATCATCAGCACGACGATGTGCTTGATCTTGGGGATCAGGTCCGTACCCGGCTTGAGGTCGGGACGCGGCCGCTCCGCCGGTCCCTTCATAAGCTCGCGTCGCTCGATGTCCCGCTTCTCCACGCGTTCCAACATCGGAGAACCTCCCGTTAGCGGTCCCGTCGGGCGAATCATGTCATGGCTGTTCGCCAAGTTTCGCCCTATGTCCCCGGGAGAATTTCCCCGGAGACGCGAAGGCCGCCCCGGCCGGGGTGCCGGGGCGGCCTCGCGCGGGCGGCGGCCGGGGAGGGGGTTCCCTGGCCGGGGAGAGGGGTTCCCCGCCTGCCCGCGTCTTCGGTAGCCTGCTGAATTAGCCCTGGGTCACGATGTTGCCGCAGAGCAGCGGACGGAAGTTGATCGTCGGGCTGCCGTTGGCCAGGATGTTGCCGCTGTTGCCCTGGTGCAGGTTGAGGTACCAGCCGCTGGCGGGCAGCGGGGTGGTCACGTTCATGACCGTCCGGGTCTGGTTCACGATCTGACCGTCGGCGTTGGCGGTGAAGTCCATCAGCATGTACTGCACGGGCCCCTGCGACGCGCAGCTGCCGACGTGGATGTGCGCGGCGTGCGCGCCGGGGGTGAGCCCGCTGGCGTTCACGGTGACCGAGATGGTCTGCGCGGTCGGGTCGTAGGTGACCACGGCCGACCCCTGCGGGGTGCCATAGCTCTTGCCGTCCGCGCCGGCCTCGACCGTAATGAGCTGGTAGGTGCTCGTGCCGGGCGAATACCTGCCAGTCTCCGCGATCGGCTCGGCGGAGACCGGGTCGCCGGCCGTGCCGTTGAATATCACCACGCGCCAGCTGCCGAGGGTGTACTTGTCGTTGCTGTCCAGGGTGGCCTGCGCGTCACCGGTGCCGTTCGCGGTCAGCGTGCCGAAGGAGGCGACCACGCCGCCGGCCCCGTTCACCAGCTCGACGGTGTGCGAGGAGCCAGGCGTCAGCCCGAAGGCGCTCACGGTGGCGTCAACGGTGCCGGTGCTGTCGCGGCCGAGCGTGACCGTGCCCTGGGGCATCGGCGTCAGCGGGACATGGACCGTGACCTTGCGCGTCGGCACCGGGGTGACGAGCATCCCGTCGGTGTTGCCCGCGCTGTCCACGTAGAACCCGACCAGGTCGCCGGCGTCGTTGACCCCGTTGATCGTGGTGGTGCCCATGCCGTGCGGGTCATCGATGCTCTGGAAGCCGCCGGCCTGCGTCCAGCTGAACCCGTGCATCTGCGCGTTGCTGCCGGTGCCGACCGTGTACGTGCCGACCACTTCGTCGTGGTCGTTCACGCCGAGCGCCATGGTGGACGACGCGCCGGGCACGGCCAGGTCGATGAACCTGTGGCCGTCGTAGAGGAAGCCGTCGGTGACGCCCTTCTGGTTGGCGTAGAACCCCGCGATGCCGCCCTTGTTGTTGATCGCCGCGGCGGTCAGGCTGGCGCTCGGCGCGTTGGGGTCGGTTACCGAGCCGAACCGGCCGGTGCCGGTGTTGACCTCGTAGCCGTGGTTGTTCCCCTGCGCGTCGGTCCAGAAGCCGACCGCGATGCCGCCGTCGTTGACGCCGAGCAGCTGGTCCACAGGCGGGCTGGCCGCGTCCCCTGTCGGGAAGTCGGCGACGTGGTACTTGCCGCCGCGCTGCCAGAAGCCGAAGTTGTCGTTCATCATGCTGGCGTTGTTCATCGTGGAGAAGAACCCGACCTTAATCCCGTTGTCGTTCAGCCCGGTGAGCTGGGTCTGCACGGAACCTGGGAAGTTCTCGCTCACGTAGTCGCCCTGCCCGTAAGGCGGGAAGAGCAGGTAACCCTTGTTCGGGTGGCCGGCCGCTCCCGAGCCGAAGTACCCGGCGATGGTGCCCGCGTTGCTGATCCCGAGTAGCTGGTTGAAGGTCACGTCCTGCTGGTCGTCGAGCGTGCGGAACTGGTAGCCGACCGGGCTGCTCGTCATGGCTGACGTGGCCGCGTCAGCCGGACCCGCGTGGCCGGTTCCCGCGTGGGCGGTGGTCGCCCAGGCCGCGACCGCGATTACCCCGGCGCCGGCCGCTGCGGCGGTGATCCGCAGTCCCCGTCGGCTGATCTTGCTCATCGAACTTCCTCCTTGGTGTTCCCCGTCCGTGCCCGGTACGGCGTTGTCCGGTACGGCGTTGCCCCGTACATCCCAGCGAACGGGTGTCCGCCGAGCCGAGTTCAAAGGTGCCCGTCAGCGCCGGGGGATTGACCGGGGGATCGGCGGGGAACCGGGGGAACCGAATTCGTAACATCTGGTCCGGTGGGGCGTCTGCCCTATTCCATGGCGCGCCGTGTTTGATTAGCTTCGTTAAGGACATGCCGGCAAGCGGGCCGGCAAGACGCGGAGCGAGCGGCCTCACACATGGCGGTGCTGACCACAGGGCGGATCCCGGTGCGGCTGACGCCGCTGGTGGGGCGAGATGCGGAACTTGGCGAGCTGGCGCGCTCACTCGCCGGATGCCGCCTGCTCACGCTGACCGGCCCGGGCGGCGCCGGCAAGACGCGGCTGGCGCTGGCCGCCGCGACCGGGCTGGCCGGTACCGACGTCGCCTGGGTTGAGCTCGCCTCGCTTGACGATCCGCGGGTCATCGCACCGACGGTGGCCGCCAGCCTCGGCGTGCCGGAGACCCCGGGCGTGGACCCGGCCGCCGCGATCGCCGCGCACCTGGCGGCCAGGAGCGATGCCGGCGACCCGTACGCACCGCCGGTCCTTGTCGTGCTCGACAACTGCGAGCACCTCGCCGCGGCCGTCGCGGTACTCGCCGAGTGCCTGCTCGCCGACTGCCCCTCGCTCAGCATCCTCGCTACCAGCCGCGAGCCACTCGGCGTGGAGGGGGAGCGCTCCTGGCTTGTGCCGCCGCTTGAGCGGGTGCACGCGGCCAGGCTGTTCGAAGACCGGGCACGGCTTGTCGCGCCGTCCTTCGCCGTCACCGACGCCAACAGGCAGGCCGTCGCGCAGGTATGCGCGCGGCTCGACGGCCTGCCGCTGGCGATCGAACTGGCCGCGGCCCGGATGCGCGTGCTCTCCGTCCGGCAGCTCGCCGAGCGACTCGACGACGTGTTCGGCGTGCTTACCGGCGGTGCCCGGTCCGCACCGCCCAGGCACCAGGCGCTGCGCGCCACCCTCGACTGGTCCCATGAGCTGCTCAACGGACAGGAACGAACGGTCTTCCGGCGGCTGGCGGTCTTCGCGGACGGCTTCACGCTGCCCGCCGCGGAACGGGTCGTGGCGTTCGGCGGCATCGGCGAAGGCCAGGTGCTCGACCTGCTGGCCAGGCTTGCCGACAAGTCCCTGGTCCAGGTTGACGGCGAACGCTACCACCTGCTCGCCACGATCCGTGAGTACGCGGCGGACAAGCTCGCCCGGGCGGGCGAGCGCGACCAGGCGCGCCGGGCTCACCTGGACTACTACACCGAGTTCACCGAGGAGACGGGCGACGCCGTCGAGCACGCGGCGGCGGCACAGCTAGAGACGGAACTGGACCGTCTCGACGCCGAACGGGCCAACCTCAGGGCGGCCACCGAGTACGCCGGGCAAGCAGGCGACGCGGTGGCCGCGCTGCGGATCGTCGGCCAGCTCGGCCGTTACGCCTACCTGCGCGGCCACTACCACGAGGTACGCGAGTGGATGGACCGGGCGGTGGCCGCGGACCCGGGCGCGCCGCCCAGGTACCGCGCCAGGGCCCTGTACGGCAGCGGCAGGCTCGCGCACCTGCAGTGCGATTACGAGCCCGCGATCCGCCGCCTTGACGCGGCCCTGCTCTTGTTCCGCGAGCTAGGCGACGATACCGGGACCGCGGCCTGCCTGCAGTCCCTTGGCAGCGTGGCCCGTGAGCAGGGCAGGTACGCCAGGTCGGCGCAGCTGCACGCGGAGAGCCTGGAACTGGCCAGGGCGGCCGGCGACCCGTGGGCCGAGGCAAGCGCGCACAGCTATCTCGGTTTTGTCTCCTGGCTGCAGCAGGACCTGGACCGGGCGGTCACCGAGTGCACGCAGGCGCTGACCGCGTTCCGCGGTCTCGGCGACGTGGAGGGCATCGCGTGGTCGCTGATCAGCCTGGGCGCGGCGGCCCGTTACCGCGCTGACCTCCCGGCGGCGGCGGCGCTGCTCGGTGAGTCACTTGAGCTGTCTGAGTCGATCGGGTTCCGTGAGGGGGTCGCCTGGTGCGCGGAGCAGCTAGGCCTCGTCGCGCTTGACCGGGGCGACCACGGGGCCGCAGAGGCGCGGCTGCGGCTGAGCTACGCCACGCACCGCGAGCTCCGCGACCGCTGGCGGATGGCGAGCGTCCTTGAGGGCCTGGCAGCCGTCGTCACGGCCGACGCGAAGGACGCCCCGCGGGCCGAGCGAGCGGCGTGCCTGCTCGGCCTCGCGCAGGCGATACGGGAGGCGATCGGCGCGGTACTCGCGCCGTGCGAGCGCCCGCAGCACGACAGGTCCGTCGCGGCGGCCAGGAGCGCGCTCGGCGAGGTCGCCTGGGAGGCGGCCTGGCGGCGCGGCAGCGCCGCGTCCGACCTGGACGACTTCGAAGGGAAGATCAGGAGGCAGCCGCCGCCCGAGCCCACCGCGGGTGCCGCGCCGCCCAACGCTCCAGGCATCGTCACCTCGCCGCTGACCGGCGCGACGCCGGTCCTGGCGGACCAGCCGTTCGCGTCGCCGCTGACCGGCGCGACACCGGTCCTGGCGGACCAGCCGCCCGCCCGCGCGCCCGGCGCTCAGGTGCCCGCTCAGGCGCCTGCCGCTCAGGTGCCCGCTCAGGTGCCTGGGCGGGCATCCGCCCAGGCACCACCGCCCGCCGTCAGGCCGTCGGGCCCGCTGCGCGTGCGCGCACTCGGCAGGGCGACGGTGGAGCTGGGCGGCACCGCGCTCACCGCCGCCGACTGGGGCTACGCCAAGCCGCGCGAGCTGCTGTTCCTGCTGATCACGTCCCCGCCGCTGACCAGGGACCAGCTCGGGGCGGCGTTGTGGCCCGAACTGTCCGGCAGGCAGCTCGGCAACGCCCTGCACACCGCACTGCGGGAGCTGCGCCGCGCGCTCGGTGACCAGGACTGGATCGTGTACGCGGCCGGCCATTACTCCGTGAACCGGGACCGGGCATTCGACTGCGACGTCGATGAGTTCGAGTCGTCGCTTGCCGCCGCCGGCCGCGCCCGCCCGGCGAGCGCCGGGCTGCCCGACCTGCGGCGCGCGGTCGCCGCGTACGGCGGCGACTTCCTCGCCGGAATGTCGACGGCGGAATGGGCGCACGTCCGCCGCGACGAGCTCCGCCGCCGGTTCGAGACCGCGCTGCTCGCGACGGGCCGGCTGCACATGGCGGCGGGCAAGTACCAGGCGGCGGTCACCGTCTTCCGCCGCGCGGTCGAGCACGAGCCGCTGAACGAGTCGGCCCACCGTGACCTGATGACCTGCTGGGACGCCCTCGGCGAGACCGCCAGGGCGGTGCGGCACTACGCGGAACTCACCGTGCTGCTCAAGGAGCAGGTGGGCGTACCGCCGGCGGCGGAGACGACGGCACTCGCAGAGCGGCTGGCCGGCCGCGGCTGAGCCGTCCGTGCCTGCCGTCCGGACCCGTCGTCCGTGCCTGTCGTCCGTGCCTGCCGTCCGTGCCTGCCGTCCGTGCCTGCCGTCCGTGCCTGCCGTCCGTGCCTGCCGTCCGGACCCGCCGTCTGGGCCCGCCGCTTGAGCGCCATGGCCAGCTGTTCCTGCGATTCCCCCGGTGATTTCCCCGGTGCCAGCGCGTTCCCCCGGCTGGCCGGTGCCAGAATCGTCGCTTTCTAGGGGAGGCGCCGTTGTCTGATCTGATCACACCGCCGGCGGCCCGGTGGCCGGCCGAGGCTGCCGAACTTGTCGCGCTCGCGGTCAGCGACGGCGACCTGGACGCGGCGGTCGCGCAGTACGAGCCCGCGGCGCCGCTGCTGCCCTGGGCAGGTAAGCAGCCAAGCGGCCGCGGCGTCGGTGAGACGCTGGCGGTCATCATGCGGCTGCGCCTACCGCTCGGCACGCGGCTTGTCGCGGAGCTGCCCGCGTCCGGCCTGACGATGCTGGTCTGCGAGTGGCGCATCGAGGGGGTGGCACCGGACGGCGCGCCGGTCAGGCTGCACGGCGTCGGCTGCACCGTGGTCCGGCCGCAGCGCGACGGAAGCTGGCGGATCGCCGCCGACGCCTGGCAACTGGGCGGAACCCGGTTAGCTGGTCCGGTCAGCCCTTGGTCACGATGTTGCCGCAGAGCAGCGGACGGAAGTTGATCGTCGGGCTGCCGTTGGACAGGATGTTGCTGCTGTTGCCCTGGTGCAGGTTGAGGTACCAGCCGGTGGCGGGCAGCGGGGTTGTCACGTTCGTGACCGTCCGTCGCTCGTTCGTGATCTGGCCGCTGCGGTTGGCGGTGAAGTCCGTCAGCATGTACTGCACGGGGCCCTGGGACCGGCAGCTGCCGAGGTGGATGTGCGCGGCGTGCGAACCGGGGGTGAACCCGCTGGCGTTCACGGTGACCGAGATGGTCTGCGCGTTCGGGTCGTAGCTGACGACGGCCGCGCCCCGCGGTGTGCCATAGCTCTTCCCGTTCGCGCCGACCTCGACCGGGCGGAACTGGTAGGTGTTCGTGCCCTTCATGTACTGGGCAGTCGCCGCGATGGGCTCGGCGGCGACCGGGCCGCCGGCCGTGCCGTTGAGTATCACCACCCGCCATGCGCCGGGCCCGGACTTGTAGCGGCTGTCCAGGGTGGCCCGCGCGGCGCCCACGCCGTCCGCGGTCAGCGTCCCGAGGGAGGCGAGCACGCCGCCCGCCCCGTTGACCAGCTCCACGGCGTGTGATGAGCCCGGCGTCAGCCCGAAGGCGGCGACGGCGGCGTCAACGGCGCCGGCTTTGTCG
>Ga0335078_10017947_pt1 | contig 10521 bp, 8 predicted proteins | sample Lox_Sample_32_FD_206711 | JGI IMG/M metagenome (GOLD analysis project Ga0335078, IMG submission 206711) | Soil microbial communities from Loxahatchee National Wildlife Refuge, Florida, United States - Lox_Sample_3.2 | ecosystem: Environmental > Terrestrial > Soil > Wetlands | place: USA: Florida...
AAAGAGATCCGGGCGCGCGCGGATGTATTGCAGCGCCAGTGCGCGGTAAGTCTGCTGCTGCTGCAGAGGCGGCCGGCAATCGATCTGCTGTTCCAGCCGGGTCAGTTGCGGCGGTTCATTCCAGTCTACCGGTCCACCACGGCAGGTGTTGTAGAGGGGCGTGTACTGGTTGTTGGATAGAAAGAAATTCTGGGCGTTTGAATCGTTGATGGCAACGAACCGGCCGGTCATCTCGTACGCTTTCCAAGCCCACGCGGAGATCGGGATGGCTGCGAACAACAGCGGGATCGTTGCAAAGGCCGGCCGGCGAGTGACGAATAGCAGGTACCCGGGAACAAATACGACAAGCCCGAGACTGGCGCCACGCGTCAGTGCGAAGATGCCCAGAAGCAACCCCAGCATAATCGCCAGCCACCAGGAACGCTTTCGGCTCGTGAGCGCAGTTAGCCATGCCACTGCGGCCAGACATGCCGCGGCGGGATATTCAGTGGACGGATTGAAAGCCCAGCGAATGTAGGACGGATAGAGGGCGAATGCGAGAACAGCGAGATTCGCTGCGCGCCGCGATCCGAACTGGCGGATGAGTAAGAACAGTCCCGCGGAGAACAGCACATAGAACAAAAGCATGGACGCCCGGGCAATCAGCAACCCGTCGCCGAATAACTTATTCACGGCAGCTAGGTAGTAAGGGAGGCCGGGCGGCCAGTAGGGTGAGAATTTGACTCCATGGAGTAACTGCAGGGCCATTCGATCGTAGGCCAGGTTTTCATAGTAGAGCGGCCGGCCGCCGACGCGTGCCAGCGCGGCGATGCGCAGCACCAGGCCTCCCAGAACGACGAGGCTGGCGGCGCCGCGAGAGTCGAGCCGCCGGCGAATCGCTTCCGCCGTGCTAGCCGCCGGCATGACAGCCTCGTGCTAACGCCAGCGCTTCCAGGAACTGTTCGGCCACGCGCGGCGCGTCGTATGTCCGCACGCGTTCCGCGCCCGCGCGTGCAATGGTCTCGCGCAGAGCCGGATCGCGCCAGACTGCGAACAAAGCCTCGGCCAGTCCTTCGGGCGAGGCCGGGGTGACAAGCACGGCATGCGGCACAACTTCGGGAACGGCCGAGGATGACACTGCAACGATGGCGCGCCCCGCCGCCATCGCCTCCAGAAAAACGATTCCGAATCCTTCCTGAACCGAAGGCAGACAGAACGCATCGCAGCGTTTGTACTCCGTCGCGAGAGCGCGCCGCGGAATCGTGCCGAGGAAGCGGGCCGAACGCGGCGCGAGAGCGCGCAGCCGCTGGTTCTCAGGGCCGTCGCCCACAATTCGCAACTCGAATCCACGAACGCGATCCTCCAGTTCACGCGCGGCCTCCAGGAGCACGTCGATCCGCTTGCGGGGGTAGAAACGGGCCACGGTCAGGACCACGAAACGTGCCGGATCGGGTTCGGCGGCAATGGAATCGAACACGGCGTGCCACGCGCCAAGATCGATCGGTTCGGGAACCACGCGAGGCGTTTCGGGCAGACCATAAAGTTGCTCGATTCGGCGGGCGGCGTAGAGGCTGGTGGTGATCACGCGTTCGGCGCGGTGAACGTTCTCACATTCCCATGCAGCCTGCAACTCGAGAAGGCGCCGGGTCAGGCCGCGCTCATGTCGTGCCTCATCGGCAATGACGCCTTTGATGGAGGCGATGTGGGGAACACCGAGACGGAAGCCGTCGAGATCGAAGCCGACAACCGCATCGTACCGCTCCCAGTCGCGGAAGCGAACTATCTCGTTAAACCAGCGCCGCTGAAACGTAAATGCCGGCCACTGGCCCGCGGGTGCAATCAGATCCACTTCAATCCCGCGCCCGCGGACGGCTGCGGCGAGGGTATTGATACCCACATAGGTGCCGCTGCCACCCCCGATGTTCTGCGGCGTGGACGTGAGAAATGCGACGCGCAAGCCACAATTCTAATGGAAACCGTCGCGGCCACTGTGCTGCTACGCTGAGAACAACATGCCTCGCGCCGTGTGCCTGGTGAGTGGCGGTCTCGATTCGGCCGTGTGTCTGGCCATGGCCCGCAGGGAAGGCTACGACTGTTACGCACTGTCGTTCGATTACGGGCAACGTCATCGCATTGAGTTGGAGGCGGCGCGGCGGGTCGCGACGCACCTGGGCGCCGCGGAACATCTGGTAATGCCACTCAGTCTTCGTGCATTCGGCGGTTCCGCGCTGACTGCCGACGTCGCTGTGCCGAAAAGCCGCACCGACGATGAGATGGGAATTGGAATTCCCATAACTTATGTGCCCGCGCGCAACACCATCTTTCTTTCGTTTGCCGTCGCCTGGGCGGAGGTCCTGGCCGCCGAAGACATCTTCATCGGCGTGAATTCCATTGATTACTCCGGCTACCCGGATTGCCGGCCGGAATTCATCGCCGCATTCGAGAAGATGGCCAATCTGGCGACCAAAGCAGGCGTGGAGGGCCTGACTACATTACGCATCCGCACCCCGCTGATCAAGAAAACGAAGGCGGAGATCGTTCGACTGGGCAATGAGCTGTGCGTCGATTTCAGCCTGACGCACAGTTGTTATGATCCGGACGCGCAGGGCCGCGCCTGCGGCCAGTGCGATTCCTGCCTCCTGCGCCGCCGTGGCTTCGAAGAAGCCCGCGTCCCCGATCCGGCCATCTATCAGCCGTGAAGATTTCCGAGATCTTCTATTCGATTCAGGGCGAGGGAATGCTAGCCGGCGTGCCCAGCGTGTTCGTCCGCACTTCGGGCTGCAACCTTCGCTGCACCTGGTGCGATACGCCGTACACATCCTGGACACCGGAAGGCACGGCCCTGAGCGTGGCGGAGATCGTCGCCGGGGTGCGGCGTCATCCCGCAAAGCACGTTGTGGTCACCGGCGGAGAACCCATGATCCAACCGGAACTCGGCGAGCTGACAGACGAACTTCGAGATGTGGGACTCCACATCACCATCGAGAGTGCCGGCACGGTGTGGGCTGCCGTGACCTGCGATCTGATGAGCATCAGTCCGAAGCTCGCCAACTCCACGCCGCGCGAACGCGATGGAGGACGCTGGGCGGCCGCGCACGAACGACTTCGTTATCAGCCCGCCGTGTTGCGCCGCCTCATGGCCGAGTATCCGTATCAGCTCAAGTTCGTGATCTCCGCGCCGGAAGATCTGGACGAGGCGGAGCGCATGATCGAGGACGCCGCGGCGGACCGCTCGCGCGTGTTGCTCATGCCTGAAGGCGTGGATGCCGGTACGCTGACGCAACGTGGCCGTTGGCTGGCGGAAATCTGCAAAGAGCGGGGATACCGGTTCAGCCCGCGGCTGCACGTAATGCTGTGGGGCAATCGCCGGGGCGTTTAATCAATATCGCCAGCTTGTCAGGTCGGCGCCCGGCGGCGCGGTCTTCTTTATCCGGTCAAGTATCTTCGGCAGGTACATGGTGTTGTAGTGCAGCCGCGAATAGGCGTTCGGCAGATTCGGATCGCCATTCCAGCAATGTTCGGCTCGGTCTCCGTATTTCACCTCGCCCGCGTACGGCGGGTTCTTCAGACCTTCCAGAACGTCCTGGATGTAGTAGACCGCATCGTTGAGAAAGTAAGTGTCGGCGCTGCCTACATAGATGTGGATTTTGCCGGTCAGCTTCGGGCCAAGAGTTCCCCAGTCGCGCTGCAGAATATGACTCAGATCGTAATGCTCGCGCCAATAGTCGGCAACCTTGCGATCGATATCGCCCGTGACCTTGTCGTAAATCCGCGCCGGATATCCATCAGCGCCGGCAGGAGAGAATACCGCCTGCCAAATATCCCACTGTTCGCCCGAACGGCCCCGGTCACCGAGGGCCAGCTCATAGTAATTTGCGCCCTGCTGGGTCAGAGTGACGTGACCGAGATAGTCACGCATGGCCGGCTGCGCGACGCGCTTGTGCGCTCCCTCCAGAAAGTAGGCGTTCCGATCTTTATAGAGATTGATGACTGTGTAAGCCCGGAAGTCCACCGGATCCGGACATGCGGCAAACGTGCCATTGTAATCGTCCGGGTGAAAAACCTGAACTGCGAGCGCTTCCCAACCGCCTGTCGAACCCCCGTACAGGAATCGCGCCCAGCCCTGGCCGATTCCGCGAAAGTGCGATTCGATATAGGGGATCAGCTCCTTCTCGATAGCGTCCCCATACGGGCCGATGTTAGCCGAGTTCACGGCGTACGAATCGTCATACCAGGGATTCGCATGCTGGACCTCCACTACAAGAAACCGCGGGAACTTTGGCGAGATCCACTGCTGGTAGAACTTGTACGCTTCCTGCTGCTCAATTCGGTTGTACCCGGCAAGATGGAAGCGCTCGCTGTAATCGGGCTTGAGGTTAGGATCGGGCGGCTCGGTGCGGAACCCCTCAATGTCATCCGGGAAATGGCCGTGGAAGATCATCAGCGGGTAATGCGCCTCCGGGTGTTTATCAAATCCTTCCGGCACCAGAATGTGCGCGCCCAGATACATCGGCCGTCCCCAGAACTTAGTCAGCAGCTCGCTCTTGATACGGACATGGCGAACATATTTTGTATCTTTGGGTTCGGGTATCGGAGGAATCGTTCGATCGAGAAGGATGTCGATGGGCGCCTCCTCGCCGGCCAGCGTGACTTTCCGCGGAGTGCTGTATAGGTTGCCCGGCGCGAGATTCCAGTGCTGCCCTTCGCCCCGATCCATCGGCAGCTTGAGCGTTCTCCCGTCGGAGCGATGAAACGTTTCATACAAATGGAGTACAGCCTGTACATAGTAGGTGCCGGGCGTCACGTCCGCCAAACTCCGCACCGGATAACCGAACGCGCTCTCATCCAGCACAACGGACTGTCCCGGCTTCATTCCCTCGACATTCATGCCGAAGATCATCTGCGTAGACGGAGTGTCGTTCACCTGCAGGCGCGGCTCCTCCGAAGGATCCGTGGAAAGCACCAGCAGGAGGCGGCCGTCCAGGACACCGGCCCTCTGCTCCGCCGGAAAGGAAATCGAGAATCGCGGACCGGCCTGCACCACAAGGGAAAAGCCGATCATCAGCAGAACGAATCCGGAACGAATGCGCATGTCGCTAGTGTATTCGGATTTCCATGGCGCGCGGAAGCGATATACAATCCCAGCAGTATGCGTGCTTCGAGTGCGCTGTTGCTTCTAAGCGTGTGTCACGCCTCCGGACAGCCCCCATTGCCGGGAATGGATGTGAAGCAAATCATGCGTTCATGGCTCCAGGGCAATTTTGAGCGAGCCAGGCACCTGTACGCGTACTATGGCCGCGGAATGTACATTGGCGACCGATTCCGTATCGATATGGAGCTGGAGCTGGCGCACTATCGCATCTGCGCTGAGTTGCTTAACAATGCAGGAGATAAGCACGATCCGGGCTACCAGATGCGGCGCGCACGCCTGTTTTACTTAACGGGCGACCTCGCCGGAGCTGACGCGATCGTACAGAAAACCGGCTTTAACTACGCGGACCGCATGGGCCTGCACCTGTCCAACACGCGGGGGTTGATCCTGCTTGAGCGAGGCGAATACACGGAGGCTGCGGCCCAGTTCCGGCAGAAGCTCAAACTTCCGCGAAAGTCCGACGCGAAGACCGACGAGCCCGAGACGATTCTCGCACTGAATGGCCTGGCGCTGGCGCAACAGGGCACGCACGATCTCGATGCCGCGAACGATTCCGCGACGCGGGCGCTTCAGCTTTCCACAAACGGCTGGGGCGACGCGAGCATCCCGGCGCTCGACTCGATTCTGACGCTGGCGCGGATTCGCACCGAGCAGCACGATTTCAACGAGGCAGAACGGCTTCTTGAGACATGCAATCGCGGCCGTGCGAAATTGTATGACACCTACAACCCAAAGATCGCCGAGCTGTTCGAAGCAGCCGCGAAGTTCGAGATGCTCGCCGGCAGTCGCGCCGAAGCTTTGCAACACGCCGCTTTGGCGCTCGACGTCCGTCAGGAGATCATGATCGGCGAGAACCCCTGGCCGGAGCGAAAGCTGCAAACGCGCGATCTCCCCTGCACGGCCCGGGGGTTTTGGCCGGCCCGCACCCTCCTGATCCGGGGAAACGCACTGGCGGCTGCGGGTGATCTCGCCCAGGCAGCGGCATGCTTCGACAACGCCATCCCCACGCTGGAAGCCGCGCTGGGCGCCAATGCGCCGGCCGTTCAGCAGGCGCGCAGAAGGCGCGATAGCCTGCACTCAATGTCGAACACCGCTATAGCCCTGCCGGCCCGCTAACCTGCCTCAGCTCGTACCCGTGATCGGCGATGGCCGCCATGAGCACTTCGGCCGCATGTCCGTGGTGCTCGAATATTTGTCCAATCAAATCGGTCACGTCCTCGTGGCCGCGCTCGTAAAACACCAGTATCGACGGGCCCGCGCCGCTGAGCACCGAACCGAGCAGCCCCGGGGCGCGCAACCGCAGAATCTCGTCGAGGCCCGGCACCAGCGCCGCGCGATAAGGCTGATGGAAGCGGTCCTGCAATGCCGCGGGAAATGCGCTCGTCGTTCCGGTGGCCAGCGCGGCTATCAGCAACGCCGAGCGCTGCACGTTGAAAATGGCATCCTGCCGGCTGTACGAGGCGGGCAACACCGCCCGCGCCTGCACCGTGGGCAGGATGAAATCGGGCACCACGATGGCAATGCCGTAGCTCTTCGGCAACTCCAGCCGCACAGCCCGCGCCACGCCGCCCCCGTCGATGGCGCTGGCGACAATGGAGCCGAGCACGCACGCTGCTACGTTGTCGGGATGACCCTCAATACGCGCGGCCTCGTCCAGTATTCGCAGCGGCTTCCAGCGCAGGCCCAGCAACTGGTCGGCGATTACCACACCCGCGGTGAGCGCTGCCGCGCTGGAACCTAAGCCCTTGCCCAGCGGGATGTCGTTATGAATCTCCAGCTTAATCGGCGGCAATTCTCCCCCGGTGTCGGCAGCCACCGCGAGAGCCGTCTGCCAGATGAGGTTTTCCGCGGTAGTGGGAATCGATTCGGCATCCCGCCCAAACGAGCCGATCTCCAGCGTTTCGGCGCGCCGGAACCGGCACGTAAGGTAGATCTCCAGCGCCAGGCCCAGCGCATCGAACCCCGGTCCGAGATTGGCGCTCGATGCCGGCACCCGCAATTCCCACCAGTCAGTCATTCATCCTCCCCAATTGAAATTGGGCGTCCCTCACGGCACGAGCGATAAACTCCCGTGACCAGTTCCAGTGCGCGATACCCTTCCTCGCCCGATGAACACGGCGGCCGGCCGCTGCGAATCGCCCCGCCGAAGTCCAGAAACTGCCGCTCGAACGGCGCAAGAGAAATGGCCATGGGATCGGAAGCTCCCGAGCTGACTTCGCGGCCGACGGGCGCAGCCTCGCCCGAATCATCCTGTACATCCCATGTTGTCAGCACATCGCCGGTGAGTATGGCAGTCCCCTTCGTGCCGTGGATCTCCACGCGCTCACTGTACCCGGGCCAGAACGCGGTGGAGGCCTGAATCACTCCCGTCGCACCCGATGCGTACCGGAGCACCGCGCTAACCACATCCTCCGATTCAATCGCGTGCAGCGCGCCCAACTGCCAGGCGCCAAACACTTCAACAACCCCGCCAATCAGAAACAGCAGAATATCGATCTGGTGGATCGCCTGGTTGATGAGCGCGCCGCCTCCCTCGGTTTGCCACCCGCCTTTACCAGGCCGCGCGTAGTAAGCCGCCGGCCGATGCCACTTCACGTACGCATCGGCCTGAAGAACGCGCCCCAACCGGCCGGCCCTGAGGGCCTGCCGGAGGAACCGGACCGAATCGTCGAAACGGTGCTGGCTCACAACGTTCAGAAGAATTCCCGCCCGCCGCGCGGTTTCCAGCATCGCCCGAGCCGACGCCAGATCGGTCGCCATGGGCTTCTGGACCTGGATGTGTCTGCGGGCTTCGGCGCACAAAAGCACGGGCTGCACGCGGTAATCCGGAAAAGTGCACACGTCCACGAAGTCGAGCCTGGAATCGCCGCACACTTGCTCGGCCGACTGCGCGAACTCGCAGCCATATTGCGACGCAAAGCTTCGCCCCGCGGCTGCGTCCCGATTCGCGCAGATCGCCAACTCGTACCCAATATTGCGATACGCCAGTGCGTGCTTGTGAGCGATTGCGCCAGTGCCGATAATTCCGACTCGCATCAGGGGATGTAACCATTATGCGGGTCGCCCGTTTCCCAGCGAACCCATCCGCTCAACCTTACATATACTGAAGCTGCGACCCGGCCAGTAGCCAGGACAAGGCCGCGCCGGACGTCCGGATCGGGCCGGCCGCGATTCTTCGTGCCTACCCGGCCACGGAGTCTATCGTTTCCCGAAGTGTTTGCTCCAGTCGACGCCGCGCATGTCCCCAGTGTCCAGAAACTGCTGGTGCATTGCGAATGCAGCGCCCGGAGCGAACGGCGCGTGGCCGTCGTGCGTGTGGCTGGAATAATCGCGCAGTTCGTCGCGGAAACTGGGATCGACGCAATTAGCGATCATCTCCTCGGCGCGCTGCTGTGGGTCTTTCTTGCGAAGGTCGGCGACGCCGTGCTCGGTGACCACGACCTGGACCGAATGCTCGCTCTGATCGACGTGCGCCACATGCGGCACGATGGTGCTGATTTTCCCGTTCTTTGCCGTCGAGGGACACGTGAAAATCGATATATAGGCGTTTCGTGTGAAATCGCCCGAGCCTCCGATACCGTTCATGAGCTGCTTGCCCATGACGTGTGTGGAGTTCACGTTGCCCTGCAGGTCCACTTCAATCGCCGTGTTGATCGAGATCAGACCGAGACGCCGGATGATTTCGGGATTATTGCTCAGCTCCTGCGGCCGCATCACCAGCCGGTCGCGGAACCACGGCACGTCTTCGTAAACCTCGCGCATGGCCTCGGTGGAGAGCGTCAGGGAGCAGGTGCTCGCGAAGGTCACGCGGTCGCGCTTCATCAGACCGACGACCGAGTCCTGAAGCACCTCCGTGTACATCTGGAATGGCGGGATGTGCGGATGGCCTCCCAGTGCCGCCAGGATCGCGTTTGCCGTGTCGCCCACGCCGGATTGAATCGGCAGGAATGACTTCGGTATGCGTCCCGCGTGCATTTCCGCCGCAAGAAACTCGGCGACGTTCTCGCCGATCTTCTTCGTAATCGCGTCCGGTTCGCTGAAGCCCGCGAACTGGTCCTCGATGCTGGTCTCCACGACGCCGACAATCTTCTTCGGGTCAACCACGATGACCGGCGATCCGATCCGGTCCGAAGGTGAATAAATCGGAATCTCGCGGCGATGCGGTGGGTCGGCGGGTTCGTACAGGTCGTGCATGCCGCGAAGCGTCGTTGGGTAATTGAACTTGTTCCACTCGATAAGGAGCCGTTTCGCCTTGCGCGCGTAGGTGAGTGCCGCGCCCGCGGCCGAAGTCAGAATGATGCCGCCATCCGGCGTGACGTCGCCGGCCTCGATAATGGCCCAGTCTAACGGTCCGAGGAACCCGTATCGAACCGCCTGCGGGAGGGCCGAAAGATGCATGTCGAAGAAGTGCGTGCCCCCGCTGTTAATGAGCTTGCGCAGAGTGGCGTCCGATTGGTACGGGGTGCGGAACAAAATGGCGTTGGCGCGCGCCAGCGCCCCGTCCAGCATGTCGCTCGTGGATGCGCCGGTGATGATGCCCACCTGAAACGGACGGCCCGCCTGGTGTTCGGCTGCCGCGTGTTTGGAGAGCGCCAGAGGAATCGCCTTGGGAGTGCCCGCGCAGGTGAATCCGCTGAAGCTGAGTGTTTCTCCGTTCTTGATAAGCGCCGCCGCTTCTTCGGCGGTCAGTTGAGTTAGTGCTGTTGCTGTTGGCATGATTACTCCGGTTTTGCCCCGTTATAACGATCCAGGAGCTGCCGCGCCGCGCCGTACGCGCTGATGCGGCCTTCGAGAACATCTGCCTCGAGGCTGGCGAGGTGCCGCTTTACCCCGGGATGAGAAAAGAATTGATTGCGCAGACCGGCCTCAATGGCCTCGTGCATGGCTTGTCGCGCCTGCGCGCGGCGGTTCTTCCCGTACCAGCCGCTGCGCATGGCCTGCCCGTGTTGTTCGAGAACGATTTTCCAGATCGCGGCCACGCCCTCGCCGGTGCGCGAGGAACACGTCACCGCGCGGGGCGTCCATCCGCTCGCATGCGCCGGAAAGAGCTTCAGGGCGCTCTCATAAAGACGGCGCGCCGCTTCCGAGGGAACGCGGTTGTCGCCGTCGGCCTTGTTGATGGCCATCAGGTCGGTCATTTCCATGATCCCGCGTTTCATCCCTTGCAGCTCATCGCCCGCTCCGGCCAGCATCAGAAGCAGGAAAAAATCGGTCATTCCGGCGACGGCGATCTCGGACTGGCCCACTCCCACCGTTTCCACAAAAACGTTGCTATAGCCGGCGGCCTCGCAGAGCACCATGGCTTCACGGGTCTTGCGCGCAACTCCTCCGAGCGACCCTCCTGCCGGCGAGGGCCGGATAAAGGCGCGTGGATCCACCCCCAGGCGTGT
>Ga0335078_10017948_pt1 | contig 10521 bp, 7 predicted proteins | sample Lox_Sample_32_FD_206711 | JGI IMG/M metagenome (GOLD analysis project Ga0335078, IMG submission 206711) | Soil microbial communities from Loxahatchee National Wildlife Refuge, Florida, United States - Lox_Sample_3.2 | ecosystem: Environmental > Terrestrial > Soil > Wetlands | place: USA: Florida...
TCTTTCAGCAACTCCTTGGTCAGCTCCGCCGCGACGCCTTCGCCCTGGAAACGGGTCAAAGTGTAGAGCGCGGTGAGCTCGCCCGCATGCTCTCGCCGATACGGCTCGGTGAGCAGCGAGCAGATTCCGGCCAGATGCTCGTCGCCCATTCGATAGCCGAAGCACGACGGCAGGATCGCCGAGATGTCCTCATGCGTGCGCGGCAGCAGCACGCCCTCGTTTTGTCCGCGCACGATCAGTGCCTCCACCTCCTCGAAGTCATCGATCGAAATCAGACGCGCGGAACCGTACTGCGCCTGCGTGAACAGCGTGCCGCATCCGACGTAACTGAACAGCTCCTCGTAGACGTCGCGCGGTGTAACCAGGTTTACCGACCCGACGCCATCTTCGAGCGCGCGCCTGACCGCCAGCAAAATCGCGCGCCGCGCGCGCGAGCGCTCGCGCCGGGCATTGCGATGCACGCGGCCGACTTCGACGAACGACAGCGTATCGCCCTTCTTCGCGGTCAGGCCGCCCTGGCGATCAAGAAACGCGAGCTTGAACACCCGCAGCCGGCTCGCGAGTTCCTGCGCGAACACGGTGAAGTCCTGGGCGTCGGTGCTGCGCACAGAAACTACGACTATCGAACGCTCGCTTAGTCGCTGCCAGACCTGGGCGACCGCCGAATCCGGCGGATAGGGCCGCGAGCGCACTCCGCGCGTAGGATCGAATAGCGGCGGATCGTTGGGCGGCGCGAGCCGGCCCATCCGGCGCAACAATCGCGGCAGTCCGTTTTCCGACACCACGATGATACATCGCGTCTGGTTGCGCTTGAGTTCCCGCAGCGCGCGCAACATCGAGTCGAGTTCGGTGATACGCTCGCCCACCGGCGGAATCAGCGCGATCAGCAGGCTCTTGCCGTAAAATTCTTCGAGGTAGAAGCTCTTTTCGCTGAAAACCGGCCCGCGACGGCGACTTCCTTCCGCGCTTGACTGCCGAGCTTCCTCGCCGATCGCCGCGGCGGTCAAGTCGTCGTGCCCGGTCTGCTGTCCGGCAGCCTTGAGGCGTCAGTCTCGATCGATGAGCTGAAGGTCATCGCGCGGATCAGGAGCTCAAGCCTTGGGATGAGCGATCCCGCTGTCGGTCTGCGGCGCGCGAAGCATCGGACCCGGCATCGAAGCGACGATTTCCTGCAGATTGGTTTCCGAGAAAACGCTCAGCAGGGCGCGCTGTCCATGCTCCCACACCTGGAACATCCGGCAGGTCGGCTGGAGGCTGCAGACGCTGCTTGGTTCGAGGCATACGTTGAGCACGATCGGTCCTTCGACCGCCTCGATTATGTCCTTGAACGAGATGCTGGCGGGCGGCCGCGCCAGTTGATAACCGCCGCCGGGCCCGCGCCGCGACCGCACCAGTCCACGGCGCATCAGGTCGCGGATCACCTTTTCCAGGAAGTACTTCGGGATTTGCTCGCGCTGCGCGATTTCAATCCCGCTGGCGACGCCGTCGGGCCGGTCCGCCAGATGAATCATCGCACGCAATGCGTATTCGATTCGACGCGGAATCTGCATCAAACCCATGGCTGACCTGCCTGTGCGGCGGCTGGCGACCAGCGAAGCGCCGCTGCGTGATTTCATTGCATACCCGTGGCGCTATGGCTGAGCCGTTCGGCCAAGAACTTCTCGACGTACTTCCCCAGCATATCACTTTCGATATTGACTGCCGACCCGGCGCCCTTGAACCCCAGGGTAGTGACCTTCAAAGTGTGCGGTATCAGCGCGCAAGTGAAGCGCCGCCCGCGAATCGCGAATACCGTGAGACTGATCCCGTCGACCGCAACCGATCCCTTCTCGACCAGGTAGCGCGCTTCGGCCGCCGGCGTTTCAAACGTGTACAGCCGCGAGTCGCCTTCGGGCTTGATCGAGATGATTTTTCCGACTCCGCCGACGTGGCCGGAAACCAGATGGCCGTTGAGCAGCGTCCCGAGAGTCAAACTTCGCTCGAGATTGACACGGTCGCCCGCTTTCAGCTTTCCGAGCACCGTGCGCCGCAGCGTTTCCGCCGACACTTCCATCGCGATACGGCCGCGCTCCTTTTCGATCACCGTCAGGCAGGCGCCGTTGACCGCGATCGAATCGCCGAGCTTCATCCGGCCCACCGGCAGTGCGGTGCGCAGCGTTATCAGCGCCCCTTTTTCCGTCGGTTTCAGGCTTTGGACCGTGCCGAGATCTTCGACGATACCGCTGAACACTGGCTTGGCTTCTACGCTTCCTAGGATTTCAAAAATAAACCAGAAAAATCTTATCTTTTTCCAGGCATCGAACGCAACGGAGCCGCTCGCTCGCCAGGTGCCGCTCAGCTCTTATCCTTCTCGGGCGCTTCTTCGTCCGGCGCTTGTTCGCGCGAGGTCATTTTGACGCCGCGAAACGTGGCGAGAATCAGGCGCCATCCCGAAGGCAGTTCGAGCGCGCCCATGTCGGCGTGAGAATCCGGATGGATAATAAATTTCTCGCCGTCGTGCCATTGAACCAGAAGCACCTTGTGACCGATCTGGCGCCCGGTGACTCGATCGAGCGCGAACTCGCCGTAAAAGGTCGTGGTGCGCAGATCGCCGAAGGCCGCGCGCAGCCGCTCCTGGTCGAGCGCGCCAGCGGCGCCGAGCGCCGCGATTGTCAGCAGGCCGGCGGCGTAAATCTGCGCGGCGGGATAGTCGCAGCTCACGCCCGCGGCCTGAGCGCGCATCCGGCGCGAGAATTCCCGCGCGCTCGGTCCAAGCTCGGCCTCGACCTTGAGCTCGGGCTCCCATTGGCTGGGTCCGATAATTCCATTGGCGTGCTCCCCCATCACGCTCCGAAAGTTCTCGACCCCTGCGGCCACGCACGCGAGCACCGGGATGTTCAGGTCGGCGGCGATTACCGCGCGCATCAGCGCGACGTCGTCGTCGAAGCTGCCGGCGCTCGCGAGCGCATTCACTCGCGAGCGCGCCAGCCGCGCGATAAGCGTCGCGCGAGCGTCGTCGGGCTCGCGCAGCAAATCCTCGCGCATCCTGATCCGCACGCCGCGCCGATAGCTCGAGCGCTCGCGGCATACGTGCTCGAGCCCATCGATCACCGTGCGCGCGAATTGCGAAGGAAACGCGATCAGCGCCAGGCGCTTGCGCCACATCTTGAGCGTGCCGAGCAGCCGCGCGAAGCCAAGAAAGTAGTCGCTCGCCGGGCTCAGGATTCCGACCAGCCGCCGATACTTGTGACGATAGACGTCGTCGTCGGCACCGCCGTGATTCACCATCACCATGCCCGCCTGTTCAGCGATTGGCGCCGCGACCCGTGTCAGCGAACTCGAGTAAGGTCCGAAAATCAGGTCGGCGCGATTTTCGAAACACAGCGAGCGGTAGATCTCGGCGCATCGGGCCGTGTCGCTTTCATCGTCGACACACTCGAGTCCGAGCTCGAATCGCCGTGACCCGATCGCGAGTCCACCGGCCGCATTCTGATCGCGCACGAACAGGCCGATCGCCGCCGCCGCCTGCCGTCCCATCTCGGCATACTTTCCGCTGAGCGATAACGAAAGGCCGATTGTGAGTTTTTCAGTCACTGCAGCGCCAGTGGAAGCGGAATCGCGAAACCGCCTGCTCTCAGCCGACAATCTCCGCGATTCCGTCGCGAATCACCGCGCGGCCTTCGGGATTGTAAGTCTCGAAGCGGAAAAGCTGCCGCCCGTTTTTATCGCCGGCCGATGAGACTTTGGTGGTGATGATCTGTCCTGGAAAAACCGGGCGCGCGAAGCGCACGCTCAATCGTTTGAGGCGCACTGGATCGCCCGCGCATAGATTGTCGATCATCACTTTCGACGTGAACGCCATCGTGCACAGGCCGTGCACGATGATTCCGGGCAGTCCCGCCATCCGCGCGACGTTTTCATCGACGTGAATCGGATTCAGATCGCCCGACGCCTCGGCGTATCGATACGTCTGGTCGGCGTCGATCTGCTGGCTGACCGTCACGATCGCGGCGCGCTCGACACCCTGCGTCTCCTGTTCCTTCTCCCGCGCTCGGCGGCTTCCACCGCCGCGGATAAAAGCGCCGAACAAGATCCTGACTTTACGCTCGCGCGTTTCGTCGATAGCGTCCAGTTCGATCGTGAGCGCCTCGCCGGTCGGCCTGGTTTCGATCGATGCGATCTTCGCCGTCGACGTTATCTTGTCGCCCGGCCGAATCGGATTGAAAAATTCCATTTCCTGCTCGCCGTGCAGCAGCCGCAGCAAATCGGCGTGAAGCTCCGAATCGGTGACCGCGTTCACCAGGGAAGGCCATGTAACCACCACGCCGAACAGCGGCGGTGCGACGATCCCTCCGGCCCGATTGCTATCGAAGAACCCGGGATTATCGTCGTTGTATGCGCGAGCGTATTTCTCGATCGCCTCGCGGCTAACTTCCGTCGTCACCGCAGCATAAGTCTTGCCCACGCAGGCCTGGTTCAGCGGCATCCCAATTCACTCCTCGACTTTCGCTTTACGCAAAACAAATTGTTCCGAAATACATTGTTCCGATCGCATCGATCATTGGAGCTCGCGACCCCCGATAAAAACCGATTTGAGCTTCAGGTCACGGCTGAGCAGCAACAAATCCGCGCGCGCACCCGCTCGAATCGCGCCGCGATCCTCGAGTCCCAGCGCACGCGCCGGATTCGTCGCGGCCATCATGGCGGCATGACTCACCGGAACTCCCACCCGCTCGACCATAGTTCGCATTCCGTCGAGCATCGAGATCAGGCTGCCGGCAAGCGATCCGTCGCTGAGCCGCGCGGCACCCTCCGCTACTTTAATCGATTTGCCGCCCAGCTCGATTTTTCGATTCGAGTCCGCATTCGCGACCCCAACTTTATCCGTCGTAAGGATCATCCCTTCGGCGCCGCGCGCGCGATACACAATCCGCAGCAGCTCAGGATGAACGTGCACGCCGTCGGCAATCACCGCAGCGATGGCCTCTGACGGAAGCATCGCCGCCGCGGCCACGCCGGGATCGCGATGATGCAACGGGCGCATCGCGTTGAACAGATGAGTGAACATCCGCGCTCCGGCCGCGACTCCCGCGCGCGCCTGCTCCAGCGTCGCGTCCGAGTGCCCGATCGAAACCGCGACGCCGCCTGCCGTGAACCGACGGATCGCGTCCAACGCACCGTCGAGTTCCGGCGCGAGCGTTATCAGTCGCAACCTTGCGAGCGCGAGGATTCCTTCCAGCGCTTCTCCGCAAGGCTCCAGGTTCAAGCGCGGATGAGCACCGAGTCGCGCCGTTGATATGAACGGCCCTTCGAGATGCATTCCCAAAATTGTCGCCGCCGGGTCCTTGACCTCGGCTGCGATGGCCTCATCAATAGCGTCATGCACGCGGACGATCTGTTCGAGCGGCGCGGTGATCGCGGTTGGCAGAAAAGCGGTGGTGCCCTCGTTAGCCAGATGGCGCGCGAGCTCGCCGAGCTCTCGCGCCGACGCCGTCATCACCTCGAGCCCGTGCGAGCCGTTGATCTGGAGATCGATAAAACCGGGAACGATGTAATCGTCGCCGCCTTGCGCGAGCGGTTCGACGGATTCGATCTGATGCGAGAATCTGATCCGCGCGCGACGCTCGCTGCCATCCGGGGCCGCGATCAGCCCGCAAATCCCGTTGATCGCCAAGCTCGCGGCGAGCCCTCAGTTGGCGCCGAAGCGCTCGGCCAGCAGGCGGGAAAAGCGCGGCAGGTAGATGAGGTCGAAAACGTCTTCCTTGCCGGGGAACATCGCGACCGCCGCCGCCTTCAGCGCGCGCACGTGCTCCCAACCCTGCTCGAGAGTGATTGAGTCGTCCTGCGCGATCAATGCGGTAGTCAGCTCGACCAGGATGCGCAGGCGGCGGATCAGCTTTTGTTCCTGCGCGATCTCCGCCGCGCGATTGTCATCGCCCATGATTTTCTCACTGCGGACGTCGCTGCCGCGCGCGCGTTCAGCGGCGCTGATGCCGAAATTTGAAATCCGGCTCCAGTCAGACGACAGCCTGCATCATTATAACGATCATCCGCCGCCATCGACAGGATCGGACGGGCGCTGCAAGTGGCGATCATTATAGTAACGCAAACGATGGGAACCTCATAAGGACGGGGCGCGATGCAGGTACTTGTCTCCCCGCGCCGCGGATGCCAACCTCGAATCAGCCAATGGTATCGGGACGACTCAAAGGCAGCTTCATATATCTCGCAAACGCCGTCCACGATATGACCGGCAACTGGACGGTTATCGGCCTGGCGCTGGCGCCGATGGTGCTGGCGGCCTCGCTATGTTTGTTGCCCGACGCGCTCAATCTGCAGCACCAGTTGCTGCACACGTTCGAGTCGGGCACCCACAGCGTTAGTATCGGATGGCATCTGGCGCAAGCGCCGTATCCGGCGGCCGAAGCCGTGCCTCCGCTGTTCCCAGCCTGGCAGATTCGCCTGCTTGAGCTGCTTTTCGCGCTGATCACCTTCACCGCCAACCTGCTCGTGCTATGCACCTTGCGCCGTATCCAGGAGGGGCGGCGCGAAGCGAGTCCGCTCAACGAGACGGTGGCAATCTATCGACAAGCGATTCGTCTGCTGCCCTCGTTTTTCTGGGTCGCGATCCTGCAACTTCTCGCGACGGTGGTCGGCTTCGTCCTGCTCATCGTTCCCGGACTGCTGGCCTTCCTCTGGCTCTATTTTACCCAGTACGCGTTGGTATTCGACGATCGACGCGGATGGGCCGCATTGCTGCACAGCCGCGAGCTGATGCGGGGCCGATTCTTCCCGGTCGGCACTCGCGTGGGCGTGTTTCTCGCCGTGTGGTCCGGATTCAACTCATGGTCCAGCGCGGTGTTCGTCGGCGCCGGCTTCGTGCTCGGCTTTTTCGCGATCACCAGTGGGCCGTTCTGGGCGGCGATCGTGCTGATCTTCGACATCCTATGGATGTGCGTGACGTACGGCACCACGGCATTCTTCTATGCTGCTGGACTTCGTCTCTACCAGGATCTCAACGGCATGATGAGCCAGCAACCTCAACCCGCTGTGGTCGAGGTCCCGATGCCCGCGACGGGGCCGCTCAGCCAGCAGATGCAAGCCTGAAAATTCGTTCGCGCCCGATCCGAGAAATCGTCGTTCAGAATAAACGCGACAGCGCCCGAATCGTAACCTGCAGCGCGGGCAGGCTTATCTGCTTGAGCGGTGTGAGTTCCGACAACAGGCTCTGCGCAGACGCGAGCGCGTCGCCGCGCCTCTGACGCATCCGCGCGAGCGCCGCCTTCGGGTCGCATCCGGGACAATCGGCGAGCACGGCTCGGGCCAACGTCGAGCGCGACTCCAGCAACTCGGCGCCGAGTTCCTGCGTCGCCCGCTGCTCCCATCGATCGTCGCTGACGATTCCGTCGAGCGCGCGCTCGAGCAAGGCGAAGTCGATTATTTCGCCCAGGCCGAAATAGACTCCCGCGACTGAGCCCGGATTCGATCCTAGTTCCAGGCCAAGGCTGATCACATTCAGAAGATGATTGGCGAATGCCAGCCGCGCCAGTTCAAGCGCGGCTTCGTCGGTGTGTCCCGCCGTCCTGAGCTCGCGATACACCGCTTCGAGCCGCTCGCGCTCCGAACCCGCCAGGTAGTTGTCGAATTCGCCGCTTAGCTGGGCGAGCGCCGGCTTGAGCCGATCGACTGCTTGCGCGACGTCGATGCCGACCGTTCTGGGGTTGGTCAGCACCCATCGCGCCGCACCGTCCACCGCACGATCGAGCGTCAGAATCGCGCCCATCTCGGCTTGGACACTGAGTTCACCGGTGGCGGCTTTCAGCGCTTCGACTCGGTTATGAACGTTCAGAATATCGGCCGCGATCAGCCATGCGCGCACCGCGGCTTCGGCGCTCACGTTGTAGTCGCGGCTGAGGCTGAAGATGAACGTCGTGCCCATGATGTCGACCAGCTCGTTGACCATCTCGGTTGCAATCAACGCGCGCCGCAGTGGATGAGTCTTCACCTCCGACGCCATCGAAGACGCTATCTGGCGCGGGAAATACGGCATCAGGAAGCGCTCGATCATGTAGGGCTGATCGGTCAACTCGGTATTATCGAGACCTTTGCTCAGGTCGAGCTTGGTGTAGGAGCTGATCACCGCAAGCTCCGGGCGGGTCAGGCCGGGAAATCGGCGGCGCCGCTCGCTCAGATCGTCGCGGCTCGGCAGCGCCTCTTCATGGCGGCGCAACAGCCCGCGATTTTCGATCGCCGCAAGATGGTCGCGGAATGCGGTTATCGTGCGGCTGCGAATCTGCTCGACGCTCAGCGACAGCGCTTGGTCGCGGTTGTCGCGCAAAACCTGCTCGGCCACCTCGTCGGTCGCGTCTTCGAGCATCCGGTTGCGCTGCTCGAGGGTGAGCGCGCCGCGCTTGAGCGCCGGCTGCAGCAGGATCTTGAGGTTGACTTCGTGGTCCGACAAATCCACGCCGGCGGAATTGTCGATCGCGTCGGTGTTGATTCTGCCGCCGGCCAGCGCGTACTCGATTCGCGCCTTCTGCGTGAATCCGAGATTGCCGCCCTCGACCACGATTTTCGCGCGCAGCTCGTTGGCCGCGATCCGGCAGGTGTCGTTGGCGTGATCGCCGACCTGCGCGTCGGTCTCGTCGAGGGCGCGGACGTACGTGCCGATACCGCCGTTGTAAAGCAAATCCACCGGCGCGCGCAGAATCGCGCGAACCAGGCTGTCGCCGTCGAGCTCCGCCGCCTCGATTCCCAGCGCCGCGCGCGCTTCGCTACTCAGCGCGATCCGCTTCTGCCCGCGGCGAAATACGCCTCCGCCCGGGCTGATCAATTTTGGGCTGTAATCCTCCCATTTCGAATTCGGCAAATCGTACAGCCGCTTGCGCTCGGCGAAACTCAGCTTCGGATCGGGATTCGGATCGATGAAGATGTGGCGATGGTCGAAGGCCGCGAGCAGCTTGACGTTATCCGATCGCAAGAGCCCGTTGCCGAACACGTCGCCCGACATGTCACCGATTCCGACCATCGTGATCGGCGCGCCGTGCTGCAGGTCGCGTCCCATCTCGCGCAGATGGCGCTTGGCCGATTCCCAGGCGCCGCGCGCCGTGATCCCGAGATGCTTGTGGTCGTAACCGTAGCGTCCGCCCGAGGCGAAAGCGTCGCCCAGCCAGAACCCACGCGTGGTCGCGATTTCGTTGGCGAGGTCGGAAAAACTCGCGGTCCCCTTGTCCGCCGCGACCACCAGGTATGGGCCGTCGTCGTCGAGAACTTTGACGTGCGCCGGATGAACCGCCTTGCCGTCGACCAGGTTGTCGGTCAAGTCCAGCATCGCGCTGATCAGCGTGGTGTACGCTTCAACCACGTCGGCCGGCTCGATCGCGTGGCCGGGGCGCGGCTTGACGATAAATCCGCCCTTGGCGCCAACCGGCAGGATGATCGCGTTCTTGACCGTCTGCGTTTTCATCAGGCTGAGGATCTCGCTGCGATAATCGTCGAGCCGATCGCTGAAGCGAATTCCGCCGCGTGCGATCCTGCCGGCGCGCAGATGGCATCCTTCCATGCGCGCGCTGATTACGTGGATTTCGTAAAGCGGCGCAACGTCGGGCAGATTCGGAATCTTCCCGCTGTCGAACTTGAGCGCAATATAATGCGAGCGCTTCGATGCTGGGCGGAAATAATTCGTCCGCACCGTCGCTTCCACGATCGAAAGCACGGCCCGCGCCACGCGATCGTCGACGATATTGTCGACCGCACCCAGCCGCTCGAGGTAGCCATTCTTGAGCTCCTCGAATCTCACGGCGGAAGCTTCGGCGGAGATTGCGGGATCGAGTCGCGCGATAAACAGATCGATCAGCCTGCGCGCGAGCTCCGGATAAAGCAGAAACACCCGGCGCAAGGTTGCGAGCGCCGGCCCGAGCTTCATCTGGAACGCGGCGGCCAGGTATGCGCGAACCACCGAGACCTGGCGCCATGACAGCGACGCGTTCAGCGTGAGCGCGTTCAGCTGATCGTCCTGAACCAGTCCGCTCCGCGCCGCGATCAGCGCGTCCGCGAGCAATCCGACACCCGGCATCTCGGTCAGCGCCTGGCGCGTCGCGCCCTGCACGACAAAGGCCTGGACGAACGCTCGCACCGTTTTGCCTTCGCGCCGCAGCGTCAGCTCGTGCGCGTGCTCCGACAGCACCCGAATCGCGAAGTTCTGCAGCATCGGCATCAGTTCGGACAGCGACGGCGCCTGGGTCAATTCGTAGATGCGAAGCTCGCTGACGTTTTCCGCCGGGCCGCTCGCCGGCGTCGGATAGATCGCCGCTCCTGCCGCGCGCTCTGACGCGATCATTTCCTCGATCTGTTCGATATCGGCGACCGCTCGGCTGACCTCGGTGCTGGCCTTGTATTCGGTGCTGAAAGCGGAACTGTAATCGGCGGCCAGCGCGTGCCCAGGCACCTCGCCCATCCGTTCGATTAACTGGCGGCGCAGCCGCTCTTCCCAGCTTTGCGCGAGTTCAACGATCTCGCCTTCCATCCGCGCGATCAGATCGG
>Ga0335078_10017949_pt1 | contig 10521 bp, 6 predicted proteins | sample Lox_Sample_32_FD_206711 | JGI IMG/M metagenome (GOLD analysis project Ga0335078, IMG submission 206711) | Soil microbial communities from Loxahatchee National Wildlife Refuge, Florida, United States - Lox_Sample_3.2 | ecosystem: Environmental > Terrestrial > Soil > Wetlands | place: USA: Florida...
GCTGGCGGACGGCACCGTCGTCCCGTGGATCGATGAGGACTACAATCCATTCACCGGCGAGCCGATTGCCCGCGCCGTGCTTTATCGGAACAACGACCCAAACAAAGATCGGGGCCGGGATTACAATCACTCCGGATACGCCGATCTGATCATCACAGGCTTGGTGGGCCTGCGTCCGCGCATCGACCACTTAGTCGAGATCAACCCGCTGGTGCCCGGGGGCGGGCTCAGTTACTTCTGCCTCGACAAGGTTGCCTATCATGGCACGGACCTGACCATCCTCTATGATGCGACCGGCGAGCGCTATCACCAGGGAAAGGGCCTGCGCGTCTTTGCCGGCGGCGAGCAGATCGCCTCGGCTCCCGGCCTCCAGCCGCTTACCGCGAAGCTGCCGGAAACAGCCGGCGGCTGGAAGAAGTACGACGGCAACCCGATCATCGGTGGACAGTACGGCACGGTTTTCGATATCGCGGTGCTGCGCGAGGGAGGCCGGTACCGCATGTGGGGCTCGTGGCGCCCGAAGAAGAGCCTCGCGTTATTCGAAAGCAGCGACGGCATCCACTGGAGCGCGCCGGAAATCGTGTTCGGCCCGAATCCTGCGACAAATTGGGAAGAGGACATCAACCGGCCGGCCGTGCTGAAGAGGGCCGACGGCTATCATCTTTGGTACACCGGCCAGGCCAATGGGCACTCCTGGATCGGGTACGCCACCAGCGCCGATGGCAAGGTATGGAAGCGCATGAGCGAGCAGCCGGTGCTAACCGCCGATCAGCCGTGGGAGAAAGTCGCGGTGATGTGTCCGCACGCGATCTGGGACGAGCGGATGAAGCTGTTTCGCATGTGGTATTCCGGCGGCGAGCAGTATGAGCCGAACGCCATCGGGTACGCCACCAGTCCGGACGGCCTGCACTGGACCAAGCACGCCGACAACCCGGTGTTCGGGCCTGGAAAGGAGAGAATATTCGATCAGTCCAGGGTGACGGGTTGCCAGGTTGTACACCACGGCGGCTGGTACTATATTTTCTACATTGGTTTTCGCGACATCGATCACGCTCAGATCGGGATCGCACGCTCGCGCGACGGAGTTACCGGCTGGGAGCGTCATCCCGATAATCCCATTGTGCGCCCCGGTCAGGATTCCTGGGACCACGACGCGTGTTACAAGCCTTTCGCGATCTTCGATGGAAAGCGATGGCTGCTCTGGTACAACGGCCGGCACGGCAACCTCGAGCAGATTGGCGTAGTGATGCACGAAGGCGAGGATCTCGGTTTTGGGCATGAGTGAATTGCGGCAGACGGAGTTACCATGTCCCTGGACGATTGCTCATGTCGAACTGGACCAGACGCGAATTCGCCAAACTAGCCCCGGCCGTGCTTACCGCCGGCGCTCTCGAACGCTCCGCAGCGCAACCCGCCGCGCAGCCGACGGTGCTTTGGTTCAACAAACCAGCCGGCAAATGGACTGACGCCTTGCCGATCGGCAACGGACGCCTGGGCGCCATGGTGTTCGGCGGTGTGCCCGCCGAGCGCCTTCAGCTCAATGAAGATTCGTTGTGGTCCGGCTCGCCCCGGCAGTGGAACAATCCGGCGGCAAAGCAGCACGTTCCCGAGGTAAGGCGCCTGGTGCTCGACCAGGCCGATTACGTGGGCGCGGACCGCGTCTGCCGCCAGATGCAGGGTATTTACAACGAGTCCTACCTGGCGCTCGGCAACCTGCACATCCGCATGGATCACGCCGCGGACGCCGTAGAGTACCGCCGCGAGTTGGATCTCGATACCGCGCTGGCGCGTGTGACTTATCGCGCCGGGGCCGCCGCGTATATGCGGGAAGCCTTCGCCTCCGCGCCGGATCAGGTCATTGTCGTGCGTCTCAGCACCACGGCGCCGGGAGGCATGGGCCTCACGCTCTCGTTCGACAGCCCCATCCATTCCACATCACAGGCGGCCGATGACGGCACGCTGCGGCTCACCGGCAAAGCGCCGTCGCATGTCGAGCCGGACTATACCGGCGTCCCAAATCCCGTCCTCTACGACGACGCTGAAGGCAAAGGCATGCGCTTTGAAGCGGCGCTCCAGGCCGAAGCCGAAGGCGGCCAGGTGCGGGCCGATGGCGCATCGCTCCGCATCGATGGTGCCCGCCTTGTCACCTTGTTCATCGCCGCGGCGACCGGCTACCGCGGGTATGATCGCGACCCCGCCGGCGCGGCTACGGAAATCGCCGCCGCGTGCCAGAACCGCATCGAGGCGGCACGAAAGAAATCGTACGAGGCGCTGCGCGCAGCCCACATCGCCGATCACCAGAAGCTATTCCGCCGCGTCTCCCTGTCTCTGCCGAAGACCGAGCCTGCCGATCTACCCACCGACGAGCGGCTGCGCGCGTTCGCGGAGAAGCCCGATCCCGACCTGGCCGCGCTCTACTTCCAGTACGGACGCTATTTGTTGATCGCCAGTTCCCGGCCCGGCACTCAGCCCGCCAACCTGCAAGGCATCTGGAACGAACTGATCCAGCCGCCGTGGAGTTCCAACTGGACGGCCAACATCAATGTGCAGATGAACTACTGGCCGGCGGAAACCTGCAACCTTTCCGAATTGCATGAGCCCTTGTTTGAACTGATCGCAGGCCTGAGCCAGACTGGCGCAAAGACCGCCGAGGTGAATTACGGCTGCCATGGCTGGGTCTCCCACCATAACGTGGATATCTGGCGGCAATCTGCCCCGGTGGGCAACTTCGGCCACGGCTCGCCCACCTGGGCCAACTGGAGCATGAGCGGGCCGTGGCTGTGCGCGCACCTGTGGGAGCATTACGCATTCTCGGGCGACCAAGCGTTCCTGCGTACGAAAGGCTATCCGGCGATGAAGTCCTGCGCCGAATTCTGCGTTGACTGGCTGATCGAGCGCAAAGACGGACGCCTGACCACCTGCCCGTCGGAATCCACCGAGAACAACTTTATCGCGCCGGATGGCCGCACCGCGGAGACCAGCGACGGCTGCACCATGGATATGGCGCTTATCAGCGAGCTCTTCTCCCACTGCATGGAAGCCGCGCGAATCCTGGGCGTGGATGCCGATTTCGCGCGGAAGCTCGAGCAGGCGCGGGAGCGCCTCATCCCGTACCAGATCGGCAAGCACGGGCAGCTTCAGGAATGGTCGCACGACTTCGACGAGAGCACGCCGGGCCAGCGCCACATGTCCCACATGTATCCGCTCTACCCCGGCGCCGAACTCACCTCGCGGCGCAATCGCAAGTTCTGGCAGGCGGCGCGCGCCTCTCTGGAGCGCCGGTTGGCCGCGGGCGGCGCATATACGGGCTGGAGCCGCGCCTGGGCCATCAACTTCTGGGCCCGCCTGCTGGACGGCGAGAAGGCGTGGGAATCGTTGTGCATGCTGCTGGAGCACTCGACCGGCCCCAACCTGTTCGACACCCACCCGGCCGGCAAATCCTGGATCTTTCAGATCGACGGCAACTTCGGAGGCGCGGCGGCCGTGGCCGAAATGCTGCTGCAGAGCCACGATGGAGGCATCGATTTTCTGCCGGCGCTGCCAGCCGCATGGTCGGCGGGGAGCGTCACCGGATTACGCGTGCGCGGGGGGGTAACGGTCGATATCCGGTGGTCCGGGGGCAAGCCGGCCGAGGCCACCCTGCGCCCCACTTTGTCCGGCGAACACGTCCTGCGCCCCGCGCCCGGCTCTCGCATCCGCGAAATCCGTTATCGGGGAGGAGCGCTGGCGCTGCAGCCGGCTGCCGATGGCTCGGTTCGCGCACGCCTGGAGACGGGCCGCGTCTACCGCGTCACCTTCGCCTGAGAACCGGGTAGAACCATATGACCTCGCGGGAACGCGTACTCGCATCCTTGAATCATCACGAGCCGGACCGGGTGGTGGTGGACCTGTCGGGTCACCGCTCCTCGGGCATTGCTGCCATCGCTTATCCGAAACTGAGAGCCGCGCTGGGCCTGGCGCCGCGCACCGTGGATGTTTACGATCCGGTGCAGCAACTGGCGATCGTCGACGACGACGTGCTGGACCGATTTGGCGCGGACACCATCGAGATGGGCCGCGGGTTCTGCCACGAAGACAAGTGGTGGGCGGATTGGACGCTGCCCGGCGGCACGCCCTGCCGCATGCCCGTTTGGGCGCGGCCGGAACAAGCCGGCGCGGAATGGATCTTGCGCGCGCCGAGCGGGCGGGCGATGGGGCGAATGCCCGAAGGCGCACTGCACTTCGACCAGGTGTATTGGCCTTTTCTCGGTGGTGACGAAGATCTTTCGCAGATTGAGGCGTTGTATCCCGAGCAGATGTGGACCGGGGCCGCGGCGCCGCCTGGACCTTCGGTTTCGAGTCCCGTCGAGTTGGCCGCGGGTGCGCGGGCGCTGCGCGCCAGGACCGATCGCGCGATCATCGGCCTGTTCGGCGGGAACCTGCTGGAGCTGGGGCAGATGTTCTACCGCATGGACAATTTCCTGATGATGCTGGCCGGTGAGCCGGCGCGGGTGCATCGGTTCCTGGATGCGCTGGTCGAAGTCCACATGAAGAACCTGGACCGGTTCCTGGGCGCGGTTGGCCCATCGATCGATATCATTCTCTTTGGCGACGACCTGGGCGCGCAGACTGGCCCGCAGATCTCGCCCCGGATGTACCGCGAGTACTTCAAGCCGCGGCATACCGCCATGTGGGCGCGCTCCAAGAAACTGGCGAACGCCAAGGTCATGCTGCACTGCTGCGGGGCCGTCCGGCAACTCTTGCCGGATCTGATCGACGCGGGCCTGGATGCCATCAACCCGGTGCAGATCAGTTGCAGGGGGATGGATGCCGAGGGGCTGAAGCGCGATTTCGGCAAGGACTTGACGTTCTGGGGCGGCGGCAGCGACACGCAGCAGATTCTGCCATGCGGTACGCCGGCGGAAGTCCGCGCACACGTTGTACATCAATGCGAAACGCTGGCGCCGGGAGGCGGATTTGTCTTTCAGCAGGTGCACAACATCCTGGCAAATGTTCCCGCGGAGAACATAATTGCGATGTACGACGCGGTGCGGGAGTACGACGCACGGGTGAGGCGCTAGACGATGCCGGCCGCGGTGTGGGGCGGTCTCGGGCTGACCCTGGTGGCGGGGGTGCTGTCGGGCAACTGCATGTTGCCGATGAAGTTCGCCAGGCGCTGGCAGTGGGAGAACCTCTGGCTGGTTTTCAGCATCGTCTCGCTGTTAATTCTGCCGTGGACACTGGCGTTCACGCTGGCCGGCAATCTTGGGGAGATTTACGGCGGACTGGAACCGCGGCAGTTGGCGCTGCCGTTCCTGCTGGGCGCGGGGTGGGGTATCGCGCAAGTATTGTTCGGACTCTCGGTGGCGCGGCTGGGGCTGGCCCTAGGCTATGCGATCATCATCGGACTCGGATCGCTGGGCGGGACGCTGGTGCCTCTGTTTTTCAAGAATCGCGAGGTGCTGGGGACGTCGCGCGGGGCGTGGATCCTGGCGGGATTGGCCGTGATGGTGGCTGGCATCGCGGTTTCGGCGCACGCGGGCGGGCAGCGCGAACACGGCCGGAAGACTGAGCCAGGTGCCGGATACGCGCTGGCGCTGGCCATGGCCGTGTTTTGCGGTCTGTTGGCACCGATGATCAACTATTCGTTCGCCTTCGGGCAGGACATCGCCGTGCGCGCCATCAAGCTGGGCGTATCGCCCGAGCGCGCCGGTTATGCGGTCTGGCCGGTGACGCTCGCCGGGGGACTGCTGCCGAATCTCGCGTATTGCCTGTATCTGCTGTTCAGCAAGAAGACGTGGGGCCTGTTTCGGGGCGCGTGGCTACCCGACGCCGGACATGCCACGCTGATGGCTTTTTTGTGGATGGGCGCGATGTCGGTCTACACCGTCGCCGCGGTCTACCTGGGAGCGTTGGGCACATCCGTGGGATGGGGCTTGTTTCAGATCTTCATGATCATGACCGCGAACTTCGGCGGGGTGATTACGGGCGAGTGGACCGCCGCGCCCAGGAGCGCCCTGCGCACGCTGTACGCGGGGCTGGCGCTGCTGGGGGTGGCGACGGTGATGCTGGCGGCGGGGAATCGGTGAGCCGGATAGGTGCGGCTTGGCGACTGGGCGTCCGGGTGGATCCGTAAACGCAATGGCGTCAGGCAGGATCTATACGGCGCTCGCACCGTCAGCAGGGCATCGCTCGGTCGGCTGGGCTGCGACGCACCACCCTACGAGTCGGAAACCCAGCGCCCCGCAAAGGGTAGGTTTCGGGACTGAAATCGGACGCCCGCAAAATCAGGACTCGCATGGTAGCGTTCTGTGCGTTTAGGACCCGGACTGCGGCCGCCTGGCGCGCTGTGCCAGGTAGTGTTGATCAAGGGCCTGCCGGACCAGCGTCTTGATGACCGCCTGGCGGCTCACGTTGAGGTCCTGGGCAGCCTTATCGAGTTCCTCCAGCATGTTGGCAGTGACGTCCACGTTAACGCGCTGAATCGGCTTCACCATACGGCCCTCGCCCTTGAAGAAACACGAAACGTCCTCGCCGCGATCGGCAAGCCGCGCAATCGCATCGGCGGAAATCGGTTTGGCGGATTTACGAGTTTTCTTCATACAGCCGGTCATTCACCCAGCCGACAACCAAGAACTGCTCCGGAGCGTCGGATCGCCGATCAAGCCAGTAAGGCCGGGAGAACAACTCTCGCGCCTCCTCGAAACCTATGCCGCGCCTTGGATTGCCCTGAGGCGCTTGCTCTTCCGAGGATCGAAGCTAAAGCGCATCTGATATGACTCTTATACCACTTTAGCGGGCCGACTGCGGCGCCGTGCTAGAGGACCGCTCTGTGCCGGCTCAGGTGGTTTCCCCGGGTTTTGGACCTTGGCTCCGGGTGGCCTTGCGTATGGCATCCGCGTCCGCGAGGTCTTGCAGCCGGCCTGACGCCAGCTTGGACGCTATGAGGTCCTCGGCGGATATGAAATTCGCCTTCAATCCCGTCGCCGGGTCGACCACGATTTCAACCCGCCTTTCCCACGCGGCGTCAAAATCCACGCCGGGGATGGAAGGAAGAATGTCGACGCCCCTCGGTTCTCGCCCAAACCGAAAGAAGCTGTTGCGGTCGGTGAAGTCTTCCGGGCGGATGCCTTGGAGCGGTGCGCCAAATTCCTCGAGCGCGCCATAACCGCCAAGCCGCCGACAACGAGGTATTTAACGCCATGGGATTGGAAGGCGGACAAAAGGTCTTTGTAGTCTTGGTACATCGGGTTCGATCTTCCATCCTTTAAACGCGTACGCGATTTCGATCATTTCGTCAACCGCGTCCAGCCGTTCATGCGCGGGCCGGCTTTGCCAGTAGCGGTACTCATCCGCCTTGATCTCGTCAATGTCGGCGTACCTCCGTGCTGTGATTGGCGTGTCGTCCATGACTTTCTGTCTTTAGCATAGCGCCGGAGGCAATGCTCCAGAATCCGCACGGTTCAATGGCTTTTCACTGCTTCGGCATCTGCCCGGAACGCGCCGCGATCGCCCTGCGCGCGCTGCATGGGGCCTAGCGCTGCTGGGGGTGGCGACGGCGATACTCGCTGCGGGGGAATCGGTGAGGCCCGGGATGGCCGGGGCCGCTATCAGGACCTTTGGCACAGCATCCAAACCGTGTGAACCTTCGATAACTTGCGCGCGAGGGCAGCTATCTCGGAGAATGGAGCCTGCCAATTCCGTGCCTCACCCTTTGCTGGCTTACATATCCTGCGGGCGACTCCACCTGGAAAGCGAACATGGTGGCGAGATCCTAGAAAGCGCTTTCGGGTGTTCTTTAAGAGACCGCGAGATCCAGATACATAATCGGAATGTGTGGAAGCTACAGGGCCGCGGAGGACAGAGCCTGAGCCGCGCCTTGCATATGCCGCCGGAGCGCGAGCCGAGTTCGTTCCGGATCGCCATATCGAGTGTCAGCCGGGGTCTCAATCCAGGCGAGTTATTGTACACGCTCGAAACCGACGACATCAGCGGCGTATTCTTCAGGGACTCGGCCGGCGTCGAAAGGCGGCTGTTCCACACTGCGGATTTTAGAGCTCGCCATGTTCACCCGCATCCGGCCGGCGGCGAGGTCGCATTATCCACATTCCACCCCGATGGAACGGCGAGTCTGGCCGTGCTAAAGATGGACGGATCGGACTTGACGGAGGTTACCGACGGTGACTCGGTAGATCAAGCTCCTCGTTGGGTGCCTGGGCCGGGCCGCCGCCTGGTGTTTCAGAGCGCCGGCGTCGCGCGGGACTCAGGGGCGCGTCTCACGGGATATGGCCCATCCGCGGTACAGCAACTCGACCTGGATACGGGTGCTATCTCGTGCCTTGCTCAAGACGCCAATTTCGATTTTCTCTGGCCGAGGATCGACTCGGATGGAACGCTGTATTACATCCGCAAGCCCAGTGACAACGCGCCAAAACAGGTCGACCCCTGGGCCGCTCTGTACCAGACCGTCCTGCTGCCATTCCGAATCCTGTGGGTGATTGTCAGGCTTGTCGAAGTGTCTATAGATCGACGCGCGGGGCAACCGCTCGCTGCCCGGAAAGGGGTCTCCGAGAAGGCCATCCAGACGCCTTCTTCCTGGCTCCTCATGCGCCAAAAAGCCGGGGGAGAGGTGGAAAAGATTGCCGAGAGCGCTCGGTCGTTTGACCTCGCCGGCGACGGCTCCCTGGTCTACTCGAACGGCTTCGACGTATACAGGATATCCGCGAATGGCGGGCCCGCAACGAAGGTCCTGTCGGGGCCGGGCATCGACCTCATCGCCGCGCTATAGAAGCTGGAGCCGCCCGGCCAGAGGCGGACCGAGGGTCCGCCGCAGCGCGAGGCGCTGCCCCACTCCACTCAACGGCCGCAAGTCAACATCACGTTTAATTTGCGCTGGATCGCCGCGGCCGACTCGGGCACGTGCAGCACGTCGCACTCGGAACCGACTATGTGCGGATGCGCGGCCCTGCGCATGTTCCCGATCAGTTCCAGCGTCAATTCCCGCACGCGCTCCACGGGGACGACCGCATCCGAATAGAAGTTCTTCGTCGGCAGATTGCCGAACAGTACCACATCCTTCGGCACCAATGCCGCGTCCTCCCACAAGCGCCGGGAACTGCCCAGACTCAAGATCGCGGGGTGCACCCTCTCGCCGAACTGCCGGACCATGAAGGAGTTCAACTCCCCGCAGTCGTGCAAGATCAGATCGACGCCGGCAGAATCCAGTACCGCCTTCATGCGCAAGGCCGGCTGCATCACGAAGCGCTCGAAGATATCGGAGCCTTTCTCGATTTGTTTCGGCGACAGATACACCACGTTCGCCGCCGGTTCGCAGACGATGATGGCGCGCGCGCCCGCGCGGGCTTGGGCGCGCAGGGAGCGGTGAACCGTCCACTCCGCGAGGGCCAGGCAGCGCTCCGCCATCAATACTCCCTGATCCTCCGCGCCGGTCACGCCCATGCCCGCCGTGGCGATCGGAACGATGGGATCGGCCATCAGCTTGGTCATCAGCGAAAACGGGCCGATGGCCATTCCCACCGGTACCAGCTTCGTCTCGCCGGCAATATATTGGATGGAGTCGAAGTGTGCCTGGCAACGGGCCGGGAAGGCGGCGCCGGCCACGGCTTCGACGCGCGCCAGGTGGCTTTCCAAGGGAGCGGCGTCAAAGTGGAACGCGTCCACCTGCGCTTCCGGCACGCCGAATTTGTCGAGCAGGTCCGCCTTCTCCAGGCGCAGGTCCATCAAAGGGACCGCCAGCGGCGTTCCGTAACGGTGGGCCGCTTCCTCGGTGACCTGACCCAGACGACGGCCATCGAGTACGATTTCGGCGGCATCGGCGTGCTCGTGAAGAACCAGGTCGGTGCCGATGGGCATCCGCAAACCGGATTGCGCCAGATCAAGATAATATCCGGAGGCCGATTGACAATCGGCTTGCAGGTTGACAACCTGCCCCACGCTACGTGGCATCGCGAGGGTGTCCTTTCAGGGAAGAGTACTCGTGCAGCGCGGGCAGCTTCTCCGCGGGCACCAATTCGTCCCACTGCTTTATTGGTTCCGGCACCGCAACCGCCGAGCCGGCGCCGAACCGAATGGTCACGATCTGCTGCGGCCGAACCGCGAAGCGGTAACGCGGACCGCCGGCCAGGGGCTTACGCCGGGCTCCGGTCAGGTCGGTGAGCCAAGCCCCCTGGTGAGGCAGATCGAGCAGGACCTCGGCGGCGCCGGCGCTGCCCGTCACCTCGACCAGACGCAGTTCAATCTCGTCTCCGGCGCGACGCAGAGCTTCGACGATGACATTGGGCGAAGCGACCAGAAACGGCTTCGGCGCGGCCGCCGCACGCCCGGTCAGATGCACAGGCGGGCAGTTGTATTCCCATGCGACGTTCGGAATGCGCGCGTTCTTCCACTCCCCCTCGTGGGCCATGAGCGCGTAGGCGAATCGATGCTTGCCGGCCCCGCCGAGCCAGGCGTTCGGATGCCCGTAATACTTGTCCGTCGCATTATAAAGGTAGATGATGGGCGTCCGTCCGTCGAGCTCGCGGC
>Ga0335078_10017950_pt1 | contig 10521 bp, 7 predicted proteins | sample Lox_Sample_32_FD_206711 | JGI IMG/M metagenome (GOLD analysis project Ga0335078, IMG submission 206711) | Soil microbial communities from Loxahatchee National Wildlife Refuge, Florida, United States - Lox_Sample_3.2 | ecosystem: Environmental > Terrestrial > Soil > Wetlands | place: USA: Florida...
GTGCGCGCGCAGCGCGCCAGGATTCCGGTGGTGCTGGGTTCGGCGACGCCATCCCTGGAGACGCTGCACAACGTGGACCAGGGGCGCTACCGGCGGCTGGTGCTGCCGCGCCGGGCGGGGCAGGCGCCGGCGCCGCGCCTGGCGGTCGTCGACCTGCGGGCGCACGCCGTGAATGCCGGCATCGCGACCCCGGTGGTGCAGGCCATCGAACGGCATCTGGCCGAGGACGGACAGGTGCTGGTGTTCCTGAACCGGCGCGGCTACGCGCCGACGCTGCTGTGCACCGCCTGCGGCTGGGTGGCCCCGTGCCATAACTGCGATGCGCGCCTGACCGTGCATCAGCGCTCGCACCGGCTGCGCTGTCATCACTGCGGCGCCGATGAGCCGCTGCCTTCGAGCTGCCCGCAGTGCGGCTTCGCCGTGCGCCCGGTGGGCCAGGGCACCGAGCGGGTCGAGGAGCGGCTGCGCGAACTGTTTCCCGACGCGCCGCTGGTGCGGGTGGATCGCGACGTGGTGCGCGGTCACGCCGATCTCGAGGCCGCGATGACCCGCATCAACAGCGGCACGGCGCGCATCCTGGTGGGCACGCAGATGATCACCAAGGGCCATGACTTCCGGAACATGACGCTGGTGGTGGTGCTCAATGCCGACCAGGGCCTCTTCAGCACCGACTTTCGCGCCGCCGAACGCCTGGCGCAGACCATCGTGCAGGTGGCCGGGCGCGCCGGACGCGGCGAGCGCAGCGGCGAGGTGCTCATCCAAAGCGCCTACCCCGAACACCCGCTGCTCATGACGCTCTTGCGCGAGGGCTACGACGGCTTCGCGCGCAGCGCCCTGGCCGAGCGCGCGGCCGCCGCCTGGCCGCCCTTCAGCCGCCTGGCGGTGGTGCGCGCATCCGCCCCGAGCGCTGCGGCGGCCCTGGAATTCCTGACTGCGGCGCGCCGCGCCGCCGGCGCACCGCGCGGCATCAAGCTCCTGGGTCCGGCGCCGGCGGCGATGGCGCGGCGTGCCGGCCGCTATCACTCCCAGCTGCTGCTGGAGGGCGCGGATCGGGCGCGGCTGCATCGCCTGCTCGGCACCTGGCTGGATGAGATCGGCGAGCTGCCCAGCGCGCGGCGCGTGCGCTGGGCGCTGGACGTGGATCCCATCGACCTGTTCTGAGGACGCCGCGGGCGCGTGGCGCGCCCCGGCGCGCGCCGGTAGACTGGGCCGCTTTTCGGCGCGTACTGGAAGTGTCCCTTGAAATCTCAGCTCGAGCAGCTGCTGCAGCAGGCCCTGAACGGCCTGGTCGGCGCAGTGCTCCCCTTCGCCCCGGATCCTGCCGCGATCAGCATCGAGCGCACCCGCGATGCGCAGCACGGCGACTTCGCCAGCAACGTCGCGCTGCGTCTGGCCAAGGCGGCGCGCCGCAATCCGCGCGAGCTGGCCGCGGCAATCGTCGCGGCGCTGCCGGCGAACGAGCTCATCGCGCGCACCGAAGTCGCCGGCGCGGGCTTCATCAATTTCCATCTCGCCGCCGGTGCCTACGGGGCTGAGCTGGCACGCGTGTTTGAACTGGGCGCGAGCTACGGTGAAAGCTCGGGCGGCAGGCACCAGAGCATCATCCTGGAGTACGTGTCGGCGAACCCGACCGGGCCGCTGCACGTGGCGCACGGGCGGCATGCCGCCTATGGCGCGACGCTCGCCAATTTGCTCAAGGCCGCGGGGCACCGCGTGCATCGCGAGTTCTACGTCAACGATGCCGGGCGGCAGATGGACATCCTGGCGGTGAGCCTGTGGCTGCGTTATCTGCAACTGTGCGGCGAAGTGCTGCCCTTTCCCGCCGGCGGCTACCAGGGCGCCTATCTCAAGGACATCGCCGCGGAGCTGCACGCCAGTGTCGGTAGCGCGCTGGTGCGGCCCGCCGCGGCCGTCGCCGCGCAGCTGCCGCCGGATGCGGATGGCGGCGGGGACAAGGATGCCCATGTCGATGCGCTGATCGCGCGCGCGCGCGAACTGCTGGGCGCGGAGGCCTTCCGGTCGGTGCTGGAGCGGGCGCGCGACCGGCTGCTCGCCAACATGCGCGCTGACCTTGAGGATTTCGGCGTCGTCTACGACCGCTGGTATTCGGAAGCATCGCTCGCCACCAGCGGGGCGCTGGAGCGGGCGCTGATGCGGCTGCGCCAGCAGGGGCACCTGTACGAGAAGGATGGCGCGACCTGGTTCCGGGCCAGCCAGTTCGGCGATGAGAAGGACCGCGTCGTGGTGCGCGAGAACGGGCTCACCACCTACTTCGCCTCCGACATCGCCTATCACCTGGACAAGCGCGAACGCGGCTTCGATCTGCTCATCGATGTGCTGGGGTCCGGCCATCACGGCTATGTGGCGCGCGTGCGCGGCGGACTGGCCGCCATGGGCGAGCCGCCCGAGAGTCTCGAAGTGCCCATGATCCAGGTCGTGACCCTGTTCCGCGGCGGCGAACAGCTGCAGATGAGCAAGCGCTCCGGACAGTTCGTCACGCTGCGGGAGCTGCGCGAGGAAGTGGGCAGCGATGCCTGCCGGTTCTTCTTCTTGATGCGCGGCCACGAGCAGCCGCTGGACTTCGACCTCGACCTCGCCACCGCGCGCACCAACGAGAATCCCGTCTACTACGTGCAGTACGCCCACGCGCGCGCCTCAAGCGTCATGAAGCAGCTGCAGGTGCGCGGCCTGAGCTTCGACCGCGCCGAAGGACTCGCGAACGTCAGGCTCCTGACCGGGACTCACGAGCAGGCGCTGCTGCGGCGGATCGAGGCGTTCACCGAGGTCATCGCCACCGCGGCCGCGAACCGCACGCCGCAGACGCTGGTGTTCTATCTGCGCGAGCTCGCCAATGCCTTCCACACCTACTACAACGCCGAGCAGTTCCTGGTGCCGGAGGCGCCGCTGCGCAACGCGCGCCTGGCACTGGTCGGGGCCACGCAGCAGGTGATCCGCAACGGACTGCAGCTGCTGGGCGTCAGCGCCCCCGAGAGCATGTGAGGGGCCAGAACGCACGCGACTACAAGTCCGCCCGCCCGCGCCGCGACGGCGCGGCGCGCTGGCAGGACTTCGCCACCGGACTGGTGGCGGGCGCCGTGGTGGGGGCGATGGTGTGGGCGTTCACGCATCAGGGCCAGCGCACCCCGGTGGCCCTCGATGCGCCCAAGCCCGAAGCGCACAAGGTGCCGCCCGAGGCGCGCGCCGCCGGCTCGGGCTCCGCCCCGCAGCACTACGATTTCTACTCCATGCTGCCCAACTTCGAAGTGGTGGTGCCGGAGAAGGAAGTGGCGGTGAAGCGCGATCTGCCGAGCGCGCGCATCGAGCGGCCCGGGGCCTACGTGCTGCAGGCCGGCTCCTACCACAGCCAGACCGATGCCGATCGGGTGGCACGCCAGCTCACCCTGCAGGGAATCGAGGCCCGGGTGCAGCGCGTGGCGCTGGATGCCGATGTGTGGTTCCGGGTGCGGGTGGGCCCGATCAGCGACCTCGCGCAGCTGAACAAGGTGCGCCACCAGCTGCAGGCGGCCGATGTCGATGCGCTGGTGATCCGGGTCGGGGACTGAGGGCGTTCAGTCGTCGGCAGTCGCCCGGAAGTCCACGCCCAGCGAGCGCAGCTTGCGGTACAGATGGGTGCGCTCCATCCCGACGCGCTTGGCGAGCCGCCCGACCTTGCCGTTGCAAAGCAGCAGCTGCTGCTGCAGGTAGGCGCGCTCGAACTGCTCGCGCGCCTCGCGCAGCGGCAGTGCCAGGAGGTCCTGCTTGACCAGCGGCTCCCCGGGCACGGTCTGCATCGACAGCTCGTGCTCGATCTCCTCCAGACGGATGTCCTCCGGCCCGCCCTGGATCAGCAGACGCTGCACCAGGTTCTTCAGCTCGCGCAGGTTGTCGGGCCAGGGGTAGTTGCGCATGCGGTTCTGGGCCGCGACGCTGAAGCGGCGGAACGGCAGCCCTTCGGCATCGACCGCGCGGTCCACGTACTGGCGCAGCAGTTCCGGCACGTCCTCCGCGTAGTCGCGCAGCGGCGGAATGCGCACGATCAGGGTGTTCAGGTGCCCGAGCAGGTCGCGGCGGAACTCCGATCCCAGGGTGCCGGCGCGGCCCTCGATCCCGGGTTGCGCCGAGGACAGCACCCGCGCATCGAAGCGCTGCACCGCGGCGGACTTCAGGCGCGAAAAGGTGCCCGACTCCAGCACTCCAATCAGCACCCGCTGCGCGATCTGCGGCAGATCCTCGATCTCGTTGATGAAGAGCGAACCATCCCCGGCCTGCTCCAGCAGGCCCTTGGTGTCCCCGCTGCCGAGCAGCAGCGCCTCGGCATCGGCCTCGCGCAAGGTGCTGGCGATCACGCTGACGAACGGGGACGCCGCGCGCGGACTCTCCGCATGCAGGTAGCGGGCAAAGGCCTCGCGACCCGAGCCGGACTCGCCGATCAGCAGCACCGCAGACCGGTTCGCGGCCAGCTGCTGCAGGTCGGTGCGCAGCTGCTGGATGACGCGGCTCTTGCCGGCCGGGATCTGGATCTGGCTGGGCGCGGTGCGGGAGGGCTGACGCTTGCGCTTGCCGGCCTCCAGCGCCCGCTCCACGGTGCGCAGGAGCTTGGCGATCGAGAGCGGTTTCTCGACGAAGTCGAAGGCGCCCAGGCGGGTGGCCTCCACCGCGGTCTCGATGGTGCCATGGCCGGACATCATCACCACCTGCACGCCATCCGAAGCCGACTGGGACCACTCGCGCAGCAGCGTGATGCCATCCACGCCCGGCATCCAGATGTCCAGCAACACCAGGTCCGGAGTCTGCTTGGCGCGGGCTGCGCGCGCCTGCTCGGCGTCGGCCGCCACCTCGACCGCGTAGCCCTCCTCCGAAAGGATCTCCTTCAGAAGATTGCGTATGTCGGCCTCGTCATCGACCACCAGAATCCGCATCGCGCTCATCCCAAGCTCTCCTTCCGTAGTGCCGGGCGTCCGCCGTGCACGCGCTGCGCGCTGGCCGCGCGGCTGCTGTCGCGCAACGGCAGCGTCACGCGCACGCTGGCTCCGCCCTCCGGCCGATTCTCCGCCTCGATACGACCGCCGTGCTCCTCGACGATCTTCTTGACGATCGCCAGGCCCAGGCCGGTCCCCCGGGGCTTGCTGGTCACGTAGGGATCAAAGACCCTGCCGATCAGCTCGCGCGGAAAGCCGGGCCCATTATCACAAACTGTAACAACGCCGTGGGCCCATTCGGCACCCTGGGCCCGCAACCGCGTTGAGATGTCTACGACTCCCCTCGGACCGGTCGCAGCGCTGGGCGTGTCGCCGGCCTTCTGGCGCAAATCATAACCCTCCAGCGCCTCCAGCGCATTGACCAGCAGGTTGTTGAGAATCTGTCGCACCCGGCCGCGATCGGCCTCGATGAGGCCCAGCTGCGGATCCAGATCCAGCCGGATCTGCACCCCTCTGTCGGCCGAGCGGTACAGCTCCACCACCTCGGCCACCAGCTCGTTGAGGCTGAAGCTGGTGACCTTCATGTCCGGGGCGCGGGCGTATTCGCTGAAGGCGTTGACCATCTGCTTCATGGTCTCCACCTGCTGCACGATGGTGTCGGTGGATCGCTGCAGCAGCTCCGCATCCTCCTTGCCCATGCTGGCGAGGAACTTGCGCCGCATGCGCTCGGCGGAGAGCTGGATGGGGGTGAGGGGATTTTTGATCTCGTGGGCCAGACGCCGCGCGACCTCGCCCCATGCGGCATCGCGCTGGGCCTGGAGCAAGGCGGTAATGTCATCAAACACAATGACGTAGCCGCGCTCAGCGCCCTCCACCCCCTCCACGCCCAGCGGCGTGCAGGCGCACATCAGCACGCGCCGCTCGGAGGCGCCCTCCAGTTCGATCTGCTCGCGCCATTCCTCGCGCCCGGCCGCGAAGCGCACCACCAGGGCCGCCACAAACTGGCTGAAGCGCTCGTGGCCCGCCGCCAGCTGCGAGAGCGAGGAGCCGGTGGCGGCGGTCAGATCCAGTCCCATGATCTGGCCGGCGGCCTCGTTGGCGATGCGCACCGTGAGCTCGCGGTCCACCGCGAGGACGCCGGTGGACAGGCGCGCCAGGATCACCGCCAGCCGTCCGCGCTCGCGCTCCACGGCCTCCTGGCTGCGCCAGGTCTCCTCGCGCGCCCGCCGCAGCCGCTTGGTCATGTCGTTGAAGGAGTGCACCAGGTAGCCGAGCTCATCGCGCGAGGGCAGCGCGAGCCGGGTCGCGAAATCCCCCTTGCCCACCGCGCGCGTGCCGGCGATCAGGTCCTGCACCGGACGGATCAGGCGCTGCGCCGAATAGATCGCGCCGTAGATGGCGGCGAACATGGCCAGCAGCAGCACCAGCGTCAGGGTGAGGCGGAAGCTGTCCTTGAGCGTCTCGCGCAGCGCCGCCAGGTCCCCGTACTGGGAGTAGGTCTGCTGCACGGCCTCGGACAGCCGCGCCAGCTGCTGTGGCACCTCGTATACGGCATAGACGTAGCGGCGGTCGGTCGAGTCGCGGGTTTCGGACAGCGGCGCGGCCACCCGGATCTGGTACTGACCGCGGGCCTGCGGGTCGATGCCCATGTAGAGCCGGTGCTGGCTGATCTGGCGCAGCACCTCGGCCGGGGGCGCGGCCGGGGACATCTCGGCGGAGTTGTCGCTGCTGAAGGCGAGCACCTGCTGGTCCGCATCGAACAGCACCATCTCGGTCGCCTCGGTGACCCGCAGCTGCTCGTTCACGCGCAGCACCAGCTGGTCGCGCGGCGCGACCGCCAGCGCCGCCGCGAAATCCTCGGTGCGCCGGCCGTATTCGCGCATGCGCACGTCGATCGCGGCGCGCGACAGCAGCAGCGCATCGTTCAGCCCCTGCTTGACCTCGATGCGAAACCAGCTGTCGATGCCGCGGTTGAGGAAGTCCAGCGAGAACAGGTACACGATCACCAGCGGCGCGATCACCAGCGCGCCGAAGGTGGCCACGGTGCGCGCCGTCAGGCGCGAGCCGGGCACGTTGGCGCGATAGGCGCTCACCAGCTGCCAGATCTTGCGCGCGATCAGCACCGTCAGGCCGATCACCCCGATGATGTTGAGCAGCAGGATCCACACCTGCAAACGCTCGAAGTCCGAGGAGTGCTGCACGCTCTTGGCCAGCAGCAGCAGCGCGCTGGCGCCGACGGTCGCCCACAGCAGTCCCTGGGCGTAGGTGCCCCAGGGACGGCGCTGCGCTTTCAGGTTGTCAGTGACCATTTGTACCAGCGGCTGACCCGGCTCCAGTCATCGGTCCAGAACAGCAGCGCGCGCAGCGAGGAGGAGAGGTGTCCGCGGTGAATGCCGGCGCGCACGCTGATCTCGTAATGCGCGCCGCTCTCGAGCTGCGGCGCGACCAGGATCGGCCAGCCATCCACGGTGCCCAGGTACTGCAAGGCGGCATCGAGGGTGGCGAAGGTCTGCTGCTCGCCCGAGTCCGGATCGCGCACCACGTAGCGGTCGGCGACCGTGTGGTAGGCCAGCTCGCGCCGCAGCGTCACCTCCACCACGGTACTGTCGAACCAGAAACGGCGCGCGCGCTCGACGCGGGCATCGACGTCGAACAGCAGGTCCACCCCGTCGCGCAGCGCGTCGCTGATCGCCGGCGTCATGGGATAGTCGATGCGGGCATGCAGCTGGAACACCGAATGGTCCAGGTCGACGAAGGCGGAGCGCACCTGCAGCACCCCATCGAGGGCATCGCCCTGGACGAGCATGCTGCCCAGCGCCAGGCAGGCCGCCGCCAGCGTCACCCAGGTCGAGCGAAGTCCTCGGTACATTCAGTGCGGTCCGGCTGTGTCTTTCTCAAGACAAGCATAATAGAAGCCGTCCGTGCCCGCCTCGCCTCCCGGCAGCAGCTGCACCCCGTGCCGGCCGATGAGCGCGCCCGGGACGCTGACGCCCGCCGCCACCAGCATCCGCTCGGGTGCGAGGCCGCGCAGCGGCGCACGCGGCCCGGCAGTGAAGCGCGCGATCAGCTCCTCGTTCTCCTGCGGCAGAACCGAGCAGGTGCAGTACAGCAGCCGCCCGCCGGGCGCGAGCCGTGTGGCCGCGAACTGCAGCAGTGCGCGCTGTGTGGCCGCGAAGGCGGCGACGTCTGACTCACGGCGCAGCAATCGGATGTCCGGGTGACGGCGGATCACCCCGGTCGCCGAACACGGCGCATCGAGCAGAATGCGATCGAAGCCCGCCTCGGGCAGGAGCGCGGCACACTCGCCCTCGGGCGATGTGCCCGTGGCCAGATCCGCGACCACCAGCCGGGCGCTGCGCTGGCAGCGCTCCAGATTCTCGCGCACGCGCTGCAGCCGTCCGGCATCGCAGTCGCAGGCCACCAGCTCGCAGCCCGCGGCGCGCTCCAGGATGTGCAGCGTCTTGCCGCCCGGCGCCGCGCAGGCATCCAGCACCCGCATCGGCGGCTGCGCCCCCAGCAGCAACGCGGCCAGTTGCGCGCCCGCGTCCTGGACCGATACCCAGCCTGCGGCGAAGTGCGGCAGGGCAGTGACCGGCACCGGCGCGGCCAGTTCCACCGCCGCCGGCGCCCAGCTGATCGCACGCGCCTCGATGCCCTCGGCGCCGAGCCGCGCAAGGTAGTCCGCGCGCGCGATGCGCGTCAGGTCCACGCGCAGGGTGAGCGGGGGGTGCACGTTGTTGGCTGCCATCACCGCCGCCGCCTGCTCGGGCCAGGCGCGCTGCAGCGCGGCGGCGAACCAGGCCGGATGCGCCGCGGCCACGACCGGATCCGCATCCACCGCCGCACACAGCGCGGCGCGTTCGCGCACCCAGCGGCGCAGGATGGCATTCACCAGTCCTGCGGCGCGCGGCTGAGCGAGCACGCGTGCCGCGTTGACGGCGGCGTTGACGGTGAGCTGCGCGGGATTGCGCGAGTACTCGATCTGGTGAACGGCCGCGATCAGCAGCGCATGCAGCTGCGGCGCCAGATGCCGGGCCTTCGCGCCAAGCAGGGGCTGCAGCGCCGGCCGCAAGCGCAGATACCAACGCACCGATCCCAGGACCACGGCGCGCACCGCAGCGCGCTCCTCGCCGCAAACACCCGCGAGCGCCGCATCCGCCGAGGCACCTTCCCCGATGATGGCGGCGAGCACGCGTGCGGCGCTGGCCAGCACCGCGGTGCGGGCGCCGCTCATCCGAATTTCCCGGCTGCGGCTCCTGCGGAGTTCACAAACTCACGCGCCGTGACCACCTTGCGCCCGGCGCGCTGCAGCTGGGTCACGTACAGCTCGCCCTGGCCGCAGGCCACGCGCAGTTCCCCGCCGGTGGGATCCAGGCCCAGCCACTCACCGGGAGCAGCCGCCGGGGGCGCCGTGATCAGCGGTGCAAAGGCGGCGTGGATGCGCAGCGGCTCGCCGGCAAAGAGCGTCTCGGCCACCGGCCAGGGAGTGAAGGCGCGCACCTGGCGCGAGATGCGCTCGCTGGAGTCGTGCCAGTTGATGCGCGCCTCGCTCTTGGTGATCTTGTGCGCGTAGCTCACGCCAAGCTCGCTCTGCGGCTGCGCCCGCGCCCGCCCCGCCGCGAGCGCATCGAGGACATCGAGGAGCGCGCGCGCGCCGACCTGCGCGAGCAGGGCGCCGAGACCGACCGCGGTGTCGCGCGGGCCGATGGGCACCGCCTGCATGGCGAGCACGCCACCGGTATCCAGCCCGGCGTCCATCTGCATGATGGTCACACCGGTGGTGGCATCCCCGGCGAGGATGGCGCGCTGGATGGGCGCGGCGCCGCGCCAGCGCGGCAGCAGCGAGGCATGGATGTTGATGCAGCCCAGGCGCGGCAGCGCAAGCACGGCGGGGGGCAAGATCTGTCCATAAGCCACGACCACCAGCACGTCGGCGGCCAGTGCGGTCAGCGCCGCCACGCCCTCCGCGGTGGCCAGGCGCGCCGGCTGGGCGATGCCCAGGTGATGCTCGAGGGCGAACTGCTTGACCGGGCTGGCCGTCAGCGGCCGGCCGCGTCCCTTGGGACGATCGGGCTGGGTCAGCACTCCGGCGAGGGTGTGGCGCGAGCTCAGGAGTGCCGCCAGGGCCGGCACCGCGAACTGCGGGGTGCCGGCGAATGCCACCCGCAGGGTGCTGACTGCGTTCATCGGGTGGGGTGCCGGAGCGCTAGCGGGCGTCGGCCGTGCGTGCAGCGGCGCCGCGTTGCTGCGCTGCAATACGTTCCTTGCGTTCCTTGTCCAGCTTCTTGCGGATCCGGTCGCGCTTGATGTCGGAGAGATAGTCGACGAAGAGCCTGCCCTCCAGATGATCCATCTCATGCTGCAGGCATACCCCCACCACCCCCTCGAGTTCCTGCTCGAAGACGGCGCCGGTGCGGTCCTGGGCCCGCACCCGGATGCGGGCGGCGCGCTGGATGTCATCGAAAACGCCCGGCACCGACAGGCATCCCTCCTCGGTCTTGGCCACCCCTTCGCGCTCGAGGATCTCCGGATTGATGAAGACCAGGGGGGCGGAGCGGTCCTCGGACACGTCGATCACGATCAGCCGCCGGTGCACGTCCAC
>Ga0335078_10017951_pt1 | contig 10521 bp, 10 predicted proteins | sample Lox_Sample_32_FD_206711 | JGI IMG/M metagenome (GOLD analysis project Ga0335078, IMG submission 206711) | Soil microbial communities from Loxahatchee National Wildlife Refuge, Florida, United States - Lox_Sample_3.2 | ecosystem: Environmental > Terrestrial > Soil > Wetlands | place: USA...
CTCGCGACCACTGGCCATCCTTCAAGGTAAAGTAGCTTACTTTGAAATGGCGGTCATCGAGCCGCTCAAAACTGAACCGTTGCTTAACTGCTGAAGAACTGCTCGCCGAATCGCCGTCCCATACCAGCCCGGCAGAGTCCCATCCGTGGGAGTGAAACGACCGAACTCCACCTGCGGAATCCTGCACCGTCATCACGAACTGCTTCAATACCGAATCCCAGCCCCATTCCGCGAGAGCGTGATAGCCAAATGGAGGCTTGTCGTCATGCCGGAAGAGAATCCACGCGCCTTCGAGATCCGGCTGAAACGCCTCTTGCGCCTCGATTACCTTACCGGACTTGTCGAACGTCCCGGAACAGTTCCAATCCCCAGTGAAATATCCCAGCGCGGAAATATCTGGCTTTAATTCGGGCCCTTTGCTCTGGGTCGCAGAGAAAGCAAAAAGGGCAGCGCAAAATGCAAACGCGACAACGAGGAGCAATGACTTTGCGGCTTTGAAATCGGCATTCATCCCTGCGCCGCTCGTGTGTCTTTCGCCTCAGCCACAATCTCTGAGAAATCCGCGATAGTGGAAAACTCTTTCAATAGAGTCCGCAACAGAGCCAGCCTGTTTGCCCGTACTCGTTCATCATCCACCATCACCATAACCTTGTCGAAAAACTTGTCTACGGGTTCGCGCGCAGTCGAAAGCAGTTTCAGAGCTTCGACGTAATCTTTCTTCCTGCGGTATTCCTCGACTCTCGCTCCCTCGCGCTCCAGGTATGCAATCAAAGCCGTTTCTTCTTCTGCCGAATTGGGAAATGCTTTCGCCGATGCGCCCGCAACGATTCCCTTCTCTGCCGCCTGCTTCAGGATGTTCCGCATGCGCTTGCAAGCGGCGCCGATTGCCTGAAATTCGGGCATGTGCATAACCTGCTTCAGAGCCTCAGCCCGCGCGAGCGCATCCACGACATCGTCTGTATCTGCCGCCAACACTGCCTTCACCACGTCGTACGGATATCCACGTACTTCCCGCAAATAAAACTCAAGTCGCTCGCGGAAGAAAGTCGAGATTGCGTTCTCGTACTCCTGATCGCCTGCAAACTTCTTCTCCGCTTCGGATTTCTGATACCCCGTACGCGCGTCCCGCATCAGGTCGCCAAGACGCAGCGGCAGTTTCTTCTCCGCGATGATTTTTACGATGCCATTGGCTTGCCGCCGCAGCGCGAACGGATCCTTCGATCCGCTCGGAACCAGGCCGAGTCCAAACATTCCAGCGATTGTGTCGGCCTTGTCTCCGATGGACAAAACAGCTCCTTCAACTGAGCGCGGTACGTCGTCGTCGGTCGATTCCGGCTTGTAATGGTCATAGATCGCATCAGCAACCAAGAGCCGCGTCGCCTCAGGAAGCGTGGTATCGAGTCGTTGCACGCGTGCGTAGAGCCCGCCAACGATTCCTTGCAACTCGGTGAACTCTTTCACGAGCTCGGTCGTCAGGTCGGTCTTCGCAAGGCATGTCGCCTTGTGGATCACTCCCGGGCGAACAGCAGTCCCGTTCTGCTTAAGAATCTCACTCAGCCAACTGCATAGCCGCTGCACCCGCTGCGTCTTGTCATAGTAGCTGCCAAGATCTTTCTGGAATGTAACGTTGCGCAGAGAATCGAGCCGCTCGAGCAGAGACTTCTTCTGATCCGTCTCCCAGAAGAATCGCGCATCGTTGAATCGCGCGCGCAAGACACGCTCGTTTCCATGCCGGATCAGGCCTTGCGGATCGCTATCCGTATTGAGCACCGCGAGAAAATAAGGAAGCAGCTTGCCCGATTCATCTTCAATCGCAAAATACTTCTGGTGATCACGCATTACCGTGACCAGAACTTCTTCCGGAAGCGTGAGAAACTGCGCATCGAATGCACCGAGAATGGCCGACGGATACTCCGTGAGATTTACAACCGTATCCAGCAGGGCTTTATCTTCGCGCCATCGCGCACCAGGGATCGTCCGAGTTGCGGCATCGAGCGCTTTGCGAATCTGATATTCGCGTTCCGCGCGTCCGAGCACCTTGGCAGAACGCAGAGCATCGACATAGCCAACTCCGGCCCGCGAAATCACTACCGCGCCGTCGGTCAGAATACGGTGGCCACGCGAAGTATTACCCGCCCGGACTCCATCGAACTCCAGGGGAATTGTCTCGCCGTCGAGCATCGCCACCAACCAGCGCACCGGACGCACGAACCGCTCATTCGGCTTGCGCCAGTACATGTTCTTCGGCCAGTAAATTGTGGAGAGCTCTTTCGGCAGATTCTCAGCCATGATTTCGGCTGCCGTGCGGCCCTTGCGGGTGACTTTGGCGGAGATACAATCGCCCTTCGGCGTAGAGATGACTTCGAGCTTGGAAACGTCCACGCCAGCTTTCTTGGCAAATCCGTGCGCCGCGGGAGTCGGCTGCCCATCTTTATAAGCGACATTTACGGAAGGTCCAGAGACTTGCTCGACGACATCGGCTTGGGCGCCTGAAATTCCTTTGGCCATTACAGCCAGGCGGCGCGCCGTTTCCAGCGACGTGATCTCTCCCCCGCCCAGCCGTTCGCGATTCAGAATCCCGGCAACGCGTTCTCGCAGCTCTTGCGAGGCGGCGTCAATCATCCGCGCCGGAATTTCTTCGCACCCTATCTCTAAGAGGAAATCTGGCATGCTTTCAAACCATCAAGTTTCTCAAACCAGACCGCAAGCGAATGTGATCTGCATCACAACGGGACCCCGAGACAGCCCAAATCGGTCATCCAACCGGCGATAGCGTCTCTTTCCGAGGCTTCGCATTTATTTCTTTTGTGCTCTTCGCGGGCTCCGGTTCCGAGGCGGAATCCGTTGGTTCGCTCGACTGCTGATCCACCCATGCTTTCGCGATTCCAACGGCCAAAGCGCGAACCCGCGCAATCACTCCGACGCGCTCAGTGACCGAAATCGCCCCCCTCGCATCGAGGATATTGAAGTAGTGCGAGCATTTCAGGCAAAGGTCATAGGCGCCCAGCAGTGGAAACCGTGCCTTCTCGCGCCCATTTCCATCTCCGGCGCTTTTGTCGTTCTTCAACGCCGCATACTGATCGATCAGCCCTTTGCACTCTGCCTCGCACAACTCGAAATGCTTCCACGTCTTTTCAACGTCCGCTGCTTCAAAGTTGTAAACCGAAAATTGCAACTCATCGGCCAGTCGCACGTCTCCATACTTCACAACTGCGCCCGTCTCCGGATCATTGGCCCACACGATGTCATAGATCGAATTCACATCCTGTAGAAACTGCGCAATGCGCTCGAGCCCGTACGTCAATTCCGCGCAGATCGGAAGCAAATCAATTCCACCACACTGCTGAAAGTAGGTGAACTGCGTGATCTCGAGCCCGTCGAGCATCACCTGCCAGCCCACACCCCACGCGCTCAGCGTCGGAGCTTCCCAGTTGTCTTCTTCAAACTTGATGTCGTGCTCACGGAGATTGATCCCGATCGCTTCGAGCGACTCTAGATACAGTTCCTGCACATTCTCCGGCGGCGGCTTCAGGATCACCTGAAGCTGCATGTGCTTGAACAGGCGATTCGGATTCTCTCCATAGCGCCCGTCCGCCGGACGCCGCGAAGGCTGAACGTAGGCGACTTTGTAGGGCCTGGGACCCAGCACCCGCAGGAAGGTTTCGGGCGCCATCGTTCCCGCCCCCACCTCGACATCGTACGGCTGCTGCAGCACGCATCCGCGCTGCGCCCAGAAAGTCTGCAGCCGGAGAATAAGTTCCTGAAAAGTAACCGGATTGGGGTTGGCTGGGGTCACAGACTCTTCTGCACTCTGAGGATTAATCGTTGATTGTAACGGAAGGAGCGGCCCGTCGTCAGCTAGCCAAACGATTTTGCGATCCGTCTTCTGCAACTAAATGTGACTAAGGCAACAAGGCGTTGGTCTCGAAGTTGGCCTTCTCCAGCATCGCGGCCGTCACCAGTTTCTTCTCGATATGACGCTGCAAAATCTGCATCAGCATCTTTCTCAGATCCGCACCCTGCGCTTTCGGCCATGGCTTTCCCGAAAAAGCCTCAACCGGAGTACGAAACATCTGCGCCGCCAGAATGCGCGAGTCGCTCGAAATTTCCGACGATGCCAGCCGCTTATCATCCGCGCACATCAAGCCATCCGCCAGCGCGTGGAAGTAGGCACGGCTGCCGTTCAATGTTCGGCCACAGACGACGCACTCTGTCAGTTCCGGCAGAAATCCCACCAGCCGGGTCAGCCACAATTCAAAATAGGTGACCGGCATCCAGATGTCCGTTCCGGTGAGCACATGCAATACAGAAAGTGTGAGCCGGAAGACTGCATCGTTCGCCTCGTGATCCGGCATCAACTCGTCCAGCAACTCGGCGATATGCCCCAGCGCGACCGCACGCGCATAGCTGACCTCGGATGCCATCGGAGATTCCAGCACCTCACAGGAGTCCAGTCGCGCCAGTTCCTGCCGTTCGCGTACATCATAGTAGGCGCGCACGTACGTAAGCGGCTCCAGCGCGCCTCCAAATCGGCGCTTTGATTTCTTTGCCGAGCGCGCTACGCCGTGGACTTTTCCCTCTAACCGCGTAAAAAAGGTAACGAGCAAATCCGCTTCCCGCAGCGGATAGCTGCGCAACACGATCGCCTCTGATTCCCGCAATGCCATGAGGGAGTGCCCGACGACCTGATTCTAGTGGATACTGCGTGCAACGTCAGCCGTTGCCGCCCTCATCCAACGGCTTAGCGTCCGATATACTCTCTGAACCGTGAAAAGCATCCTTTCCCCTTTGCTCATTGTGTGTCTGCTCGCCAGTGCCAGTCTGGCAGAAGAAACGTCCTTTGATCGAATTCGAGTTCCCGACAAGAAGGGAAAGGCCGTAAGAGCCGTTCTGACGCTCAGTGATCAACACCACGCCGTCGAGATCCAGCCGGCGAAAGGCGATGCCGTTAGCATTCCTTTCGGCGATATCGACAAATTCGTATACGAATACACGAAGAAACATCACGTCAGCGAATCGACCATTGCCACCGCTCCTCTCGGAATCGGAACTATCGCAATGATCCGCAAGTCCAGGGCCCACTGGCTGCGAATCGACTATCACGATCAAGAAGTCCCGAAGCTCTACATCCTGCGAATGGACAAGCGCAATTACCTGCGAATTCTGGAGGCCGTGAAGAAGCACACCGGGAAGGATGCGGAGGTTCTCGGCAACGCCGATAAACGCGGACGTTGAGCAGAAATGCAAACAGGCGCGCGCCCATACGGACGCACGCCTGAAATTAAGCTTGCGGAAGCTACTGCCGGAGCGCCGCGCTAGCGGCCATAGTACTTGGCATTACGCTCGGTAAATGCCGCCCATTTTTCCGGCAGATCATCGAGCGCGAAGATGGCAGAAACCGGGCACACCGGAACACAGGCGCCGCAATCGATACATTCCACCGGATCGATATAAAGCAATTCCTCGGTTGCGTACGCGGGTTCATCTTTCTTGGGATGAATGCAATCGACGGGACACGCGTCCACGCATGCAGTGTCTTTGGTGCCGACGCAAGGCTCAGCAATCACATAGGCCATAAAGGGTCAGTCTCCTGAGATCGTTAACTCTTATCTTACTACCACGGCGAACCCGTCACTCCACAGAACGGCACATTCTAGCAAGAATGCCGCGACTGGTATAGGGCGGTCCCATTTGCCCGAGGATTGCCGCTTTTGGGGCACTTTCGCGATTCGGGAGATGATCCAAACTTAGGTAATTTGTCCAGATAACGAACATTTGCGTTAATCGGTTAAGCCATCTTCGTGCGGTCGGCTTGCGGTGAGGGGCGCAGCCTGATGAACAAGCTCAGCGTCGTAGTCTCTTTGATTACAGACGACAACGATTACCAACTCGAGCAAGCGGCCTCGGCCCAGTCTGCCGCCCTGAAACTCGGAGCCAAGGTCGAGATTGTCTACGCGGGCAATGATGCAGTCGCCCAGACCCAGCAAGTCCTCAAATTCATCCAGGAACCGAACAAAAGGCCCGACGCCATCCTGGTCGAGCCGGTTGGAACGGGAATGGCCCAGATTGCTCGGGCAGCCGTTGGGGCCGGTATCGGATGGGGTGTGATCAACTCCCAGGTCGATTATGTTCAGGAGCTCCGGCAACACGCTTTGGTTCCAGTGTTTACAGTCGTGTGCGACCACGAGGCCATCGGTAAAATCCAGGGTGAGCAAATGAAGGCGCTTCTGGGAGAAAAGGGATGCGTTCTGTACATTGAGGGTCCATCGACGCGCGACGTCGCCAAGATCCGCAGCAAGGGGATGCTGGCAACGAAGCCAGCCGGAGTTGAGATCAAGAGTTTAAAGGGCGACTGGACCCAGAGAAGCGGCTACAACGCGATCAAGTCGTGGCTGTCGCTTAGCACGTCTCGCCAGCTGCATATCAATATGGTGGCAGCTCAAAATGACGACATGGCAATCGGCGCCCGGCGCGCCTTCGAGGAAATTGGTGACCTGTCGGAACGAGACTTTTTCCTGAGGCTTCCCTTCATCGGATGCGATGGCGTGCCCCGTGCCGGACAGGAATGGGTCCGTCAAAAAAGACTGGCCGCCACGGTGATCTCGCCGCCCATCGCGGGAGAAGCCATTCAGCTGTTGGCTCAATCTCTGAAAGCCGGTTCACAGCCACCCGAACGGACGCTGATCACTCCGATTTCGTTCCCTTCAGTGAAAGAAATGCCGCGAGCGCAAGCCGCTGCAGCCCAGTAACGCCTCATCGTCCGGTGACAAAATCAAAAGGCTGGCAGCATCACGCTGCCAGCCTTTTTCCATCCGGCCCACCGCTTAGCGGCGTCCACCTCCATGGAACCCGCCGCCGTGAAACTCACCACCGTGGAAGCCACCGCGAACTCCGCCGCCCACGTAGGCGTGGCCGTATCCCTGGTGCGCGTAGCCTCGGACATAACCACGGCCATAGCCGAATCCCGGGCGATAACCGCGTGCATAAAACCGATCATGGCCCCAACCCCAACCGCGTCCTACATAGCCGCGATTCCAGAACCACGCTGGATGTCCCCAGTGATACCAAGGCCCCGCCCCGATGAAGATGCCATCTACGAAGTAGTTCGGGCCATAGTAACCATAAGGGGCACACGCATACGGGTAGTAGTTGTAATAGCCGTAAGCGCACACCGGAGGACCGGCGGCGTATCCGGGACCCACTCCAACGCCGATCCCGACCGCAACCTGTGCCTGCGAATATGCAAATGGAACCATCAACACGGCTAGCAACGCAACATACTTCAAGTAACGCATAGAACCCCCTGACTTGGACCCGGTTTACCGGGTCTGAACCTCCAGGCATCGCGGCTTTCTTCGGCGATTTCGGGCCGCTTGCCTCTATGTATTGGAACCATTCAGGGGGCAAAAAGTTGCGGATTTCGGGGTGGTTGATTTCAGCCATCCCGCTCACTTTCAACCACTTACGCTCAATGCAGCAAGGATCGCGCCAGCCGCAGAAATCAGCTCTAAATTGGCCTAGGTTTCGACGTCAAATCAGGCAAGGCTGCGGGGCGACGCGAGTCGAATTACAGAAGAGCCGACTTTTGACTGCAAGGATGTGCTTGGAACAACGTTCAAGTGGATGCGCATACTTGCACGGAAATGTTTACCGGAACTCAAGATCGTCCAAAGGTCGCAGCCGCAGTCGTGCTGGCGTCTGTCGCGACTTTGCTAATCTCACATAGGATTCACGCCGACCTTTTTCACGGAGAACTCCGTCCCGCGAGTACAAGCAAGTCCTCCCCCTTGCCCCCACGGACCCCGCAAAGAATGTCTTCGTTTGATCCGACCCTGCAACTCGCCCGATTGGAGCGAGTGGAGAGCGAGTTTTACACGGGCAGCGGAAGGAACATCTTCCAGGCATACGCAGGAAAAAGTGGAAGAGCAGAAACTCTAAGACCACAGCCCACGCTAGAACCGACCTCGCAAGTCGACATACGAACCGCAGTGCCGGATTTGCGCATGTTCGGGTATGCGATACTCTCTGGTTCTTCGCTGAAAGTGTGCCTACTTCAGGACGACGATGTCTTCATCGGCCGCGAGGGAGATATCGTCGATCGCCGCTACCGGATTGAGCGGGTCCATCTGGATTCGGTCGGCCTGCAGGATATGCTCGACAACCGCCAGTTCACTCTTGCCGCAACAAAGTAGTCCGCACCGCACCTAAGCTGGAACGACTTCCTTCTTCTCGCTCGGCTCATATTCCACGATGTATCCGGCGACCGCGCTGGCTGCGACGGTATAGGGCGATGCCAGATACATCTGCCCGGGTCCGCTCCGTCCTGGAAAGTTGCGATTCTGCGCGCTGATCACCACTTGATCGGGCCGCGTCGATACTCCCGGCCCGGCGTTGATGCAAGCTCCACAACTGGGTTCAATCACTTGCGCGCCGGCTTTCTTGAACACATCCAGATATCCCTTGCGCACGCAGTAGTCTCGTGTTTCCTGCGATCCGAACTGGATGAAGAATTTCACTGAGTCCGCGACATGCTTCCCCTGTTTCAGCGCATCCGCCAGCACGGCCGCGTACATATCCATATCTTCATTCTTGCCCGCCGTGCAGGTACCACCGTAGGCGATCTCAACGGGCACCGGCGTGTTCAATTCGCGGATGTATTTCCCATTCCCCGGATCGCCCGGTGTCGCGACCATCGGCGTAATGTCTGCGGCGTCGAGTTCGATCACGTGCGCATATTGCGCTCCTGGATCGCTATACAAGCCCTCGACCATCGCCTCAGCTTTCGTCCGATCAATTCCGCGGCGTTCCACCAGGAAATCGACGGCTTTCTTGTCTGGCGCGACAATGCCTGTGAATCCGCCGATTTCTGCTGCCATATTGGTCATGGTCGCGCGCTCGTCAACGCTGAGCTCCTCAATCGCCTCGCCGGCATACTCCATGACCTTCGCCAGTGCCTTCCCGCTGCGCACATAGTCGAGGCTAAGAATCTTCAGAATGAAATCCTTCGCCGTGACGTTCGAATGCTTCTTGCCGCGGACCACGATCTTCACCGACTCCGGCACCCGGACGCGAACATCCTTTGTGATCCACGAATTGAAAACGTCGGTCGTCCCGATGCCGAAGGCCACACAGCCGATCGCGCCCACGTGCGGCGTATGCGAGTCCGAACCGATATTCAGCTGTCCCGGCATCGCGTAGCTCTCGAGAACGATCGAGTGGCAGATGCCCTCCGATCCCTTACGATCGCTCAATTCTCCGTGCAGGCGAATTCCCTGCTTCTTGGCAAAATCCTGCTGCTTGAGCTTGAGTTGCGTTGCCAGATCGAGAAGCCCCAATTTCTTCTTCTCTTCGGAAATCACTTCATCGAGGAACGTCAAGTGGTCGCGAAAGAACAGAATAGTCGACGGATCATTGACTTTCGCATCTTTCCCAACGTAGTGCTCGAAGAAGATCGCCGCCATCGGCGTCACATATTCGTGGCTGAAGCGCAGGTCGGCACGCGCGAAACCGGTGTCGCTCGGCTTCACCGACGGCACCCCGACTTCACCCTTGTCGTTGATCATGTGCCGGGCAAAGATCTTCTCGGCAACAGTCATGGGCCGTGTGCCCGCCCCGCCCGCGCCTTCGATAGCCGGCAAGAATACCTTCCCCTGCATGCGTGCCACATTGAAAGGAAACAGCCCGCCATACTCGATCACCTGCCGCGTGATCTCATCTTCTCCAGCAGTGAACTCGCTCAGCGGAATTTCTTCTCCGCCGCGAATGCGATCAATCATTGAAAACTTTGTGGACGTCAGCAGGCCCAGGTTCTGGCAATTCTGCTTGTAGATGCGCTCGATATTTTCCGCGATCACAACCCGAATCCCGGCGCACATCTCTGCGTACGGTGACTGCTCGCGGCTCGAACCCTTTCCCCGCCGCTTCCCACTCACCGCGCACACGAATCCGCCACGTTTCACATCGCCGCGCCCAATCGGAGTGACAACGCCGCACTTCAGCCCCAGATAAGGAATCTCCCCCAACGTTTCGTCAAAGTAGAAACAGTAATGCGCGGGAGTAATTTCGTCGGTTGAAATGTCGTCACGCAGCTTGGGATTGTTCGCCGGATACTTCGTGTCCCACGGCAAATCCTCGCCGGCGAGCTGTCGCTTGATTAGCTCAGGATCCTCGGTGAGAAACAGGATGCGTCCCTGCAGTCGGACCTTATCCGGACGTTTTTCAATCTTTCTTTCGAGAAGAGAGTTGATCACGATCGACCTTGAGGCGTGCTGGATTCGGCCACCGTGGCGCTTTGGCGACCCCACACACTCATTGTACCGCCGCAACCCGTAGCATCACCGACCGAGCGGTCAGCGTTGGTAGGCCTTTGGATCGGGCACATCTTCCACGCGTCCGTCGAATATCGCCTTGAATTCGTGCAGCAGAGCGTCATGCACAAGGCCATTTGTAGCGAGAGTCTCGCGGCTGTTTAGTTCAAACGGAGAGCCGTCATAGCGCGTGACCCTTCCTCCGGCCTCTTCT
>Ga0335078_10017952_pt1 | contig 10520 bp, 9 predicted proteins | sample Lox_Sample_32_FD_206711 | JGI IMG/M metagenome (GOLD analysis project Ga0335078, IMG submission 206711) | Soil microbial communities from Loxahatchee National Wildlife Refuge, Florida, United States - Lox_Sample_3.2 | ecosystem: Environmental > Terrestrial > Soil > Wetlands | place: USA: Florida...
TCGTCGAGCCGCACGAGCCCGAATTTGCCGACCTGCAGTCGCATTTCCCCGTGTATGAGGGAACGCGCGCGATTATCGTCATCGACATCACGCGCGTCAGCGATTCCTGTGGCTACGGCGTGCCGCTCCTCAAATATGAACGAGAGCGGGTTGAATTGCCCGCCTGGTGCCACAAGCGCGGAGAAAAAGGCTTGAAGATCTATCGCAAAGAGAAGAACCGGCAGAGCATCGACGGATTACCGGGAGTGACGGATCAGGACGTGTGATCCCGTCCCGAACAATCCCGATCCGAACAATGGAGAAACGAGAGGCTATGACAACGCGCTTGATCGCTGTGCTAAACCTGTTGTTCGCATGTTTTGTTTCGAGTGGCACTGCTCAGATGGCGAATGCTCCGGCCAAGCCTCTGAGCCCCACCGAGCAAACGCTGATGGCCGCTGAGAAAAGCTTTGTGGAGGCTGCAAAGAAAGGCGATGTCGCATTCTTCAAGCGCACGCTCTCTGACGACTTTTCCTTCGTTTCTTTCGACGGAGAGCTTTATAACCGCCAGGATATGCTCGATCAGTACGGTCAGCCCGGCACAGACATACTGCCCTATGAGATGAAAGTGGTAGAGGCGGGCGATGGTGTCGCGATCGTGACCTACAACGTCGTGTACCGCGTTCCGCCCGCGGAGGATCAGGGCCCTCCGCCCCGCTATCAGCACTTCAGCACGGTCTGGGCGAAGCAGGGCGACACCTGGAAGATGAAGTTTCAGCAGATGACAGCGTCGCATTGGGGAGACTGGTAGGGACGGCGGTTTCCGGGAATAAGGTCCGGTTTCGACTCATCAGAAGCAATCAGAACAGTCCAAAACAGCCAAAAGTGGAGTAAACTCTACGCCGTCGAATGCTGGATACTTTCTACTCGCGGCTCGGGTGGCAGGCGGGGGAAACGATCTAGGTTCTAAACCGTCCATACAATGTGGTTCGGTGCAGTCACGCAAGCTCGCAGGAACTGCGGAAGAAGTTTGATCGACATTATCGGCTGAACCTCTCTTAGCTGAAGCTCGAATCGCGGAGGCACATATGAAGCGATCGGCAATGATTTTGGTGGCGTGGTCGGTGCTGGCGGCGGCAGCTGTCGCTCAAATGGATATGCCCAAGCCTGGCCCCGAACACAAAAAGATCGAATATTTCGCCGGCTCGTGGACGCTCGAAGGTGAATTCAAGCCGGGTCCAATGGGACCGGGCGGCAAGCTGACGGAAACCGAAAAGTGCGATTGGATGGACGGCAACTTCTTCCTCGTATGCCATGCCGATGCCAAGACATCCATGGGCGACGCCTCCGCCTTTTCTGTGATGGGTTATTCCAGTGACGACAAGAATTACACCTACCGCGAGTTCAACAGCATGGGCGAGTTCATGGAGTCGAAGGGCTCGCTCGATGGCGACACCTGGACCTGGACTGGCGACGACAAAATGAACGGCACGATGGTCAAGGGCAAGTTCACCATGAAGATGTCTTCTCCCACGGCCTATACGTTCACCTACGAAATGTCGCAGGATGGCACGAAGTGGACCCTTGTGATGGACGGCAAGGCGACCAAGACCAAGTAACCAACTCGTGTGACATTTGTCAGGACCTACAGTTGACGAATCGCACTGGACGACGAGCCCTTCTGCGACGTAGCCTTCCTGCAATACAATCGCAACCGACTTTAACAAGGAGCATCGATGAATAGAAAGATTGTCTTCGTCCTCTGCTTGGTTTTATTTGCCGCCTCGGCTTGGGCACAGATGAGCATGACTCCCGGTCCGGAAGTGAAGAAACTCGACTATTTCGTCGGGTCCTGGTCCGTCGAATGCACTATCGCCCAAGGTCCCTGGGGAATGGGCGGCAAATTCACTCAGAACTCAACCAACGAGTGGATGTCAGGCAACTTCTTCCTGACCGGTCACAACGATTTCAAGATGCCTCCCGAACTTGGGGGCGAAGGAAAAGGCGCATGGTTCTTCGGATACGATACAGACAAGAATGTCTACACCCTCGAAGGTTTCAACAGTCAGGGCAGACACGAGGCTTGGCAAGGTTCGGTCAGCGGCGACACCTGGACATGGACTGGCTCGCAGACCTATGCCGGGCAGGAATTCCAGCAGAGGATGACGATGAAAGTCATTTCGCCGACCAGCTATAGCGAGAAGTACGAGATCTCGATGGACGGCAAGGACTGGATGACGTTTATGGAAGGCAAGGCCACGAAAAAGTAAGCCGGGGGATCATGACTGCGCTTTCTGCTCTCTTGTGGCGTCATCCTGAGCGCAGCCGTCTTTCAGGCGGAGCGAAGGATCTCCCGCTAGCCTGCTGTTTGCAAGGGGAGATCCCTCGGCCCGCTGGTAAAAGCGCGGGCCCTTCGGGATGATGCCCGGTGGGTCCGAAATTCAAACCGAGCCACTACAAAAAAAGTAGCATGAGGTTCCTTGAGAGGCCTCGGTCCGACGGATCGAGGCCCTTCGTGTTTTTGGCGGTGCGACGGACTGCGCCGCTTGGTTCGAGCTTCGCCGGATAGTACGATGGTTCAGGACAGACTCATGAAAAGCGCCCTTGTCTTCTTAGCACTGTGTAGCATGTTCACGCCAGCGTTATGCGTTCCCGCGGGATTGCGAGCGCAGGACAGCAAGCCGTCCTCTGATTCCGTTGCCAAGCCCGGCGCGGCGCCGCGAGAGACTAAGACTGCCCAGCAGTACTCCGGTATGTACACATTCCTCAAAGACGGAGAGTTCCTGCAACTCACGATCGAAGACGACGGCCGCGTTACTGGCTTTATCTCACGTTTTGGAGAAGGCGAAAACGACAAGGGCGCGTTCTTGGATCAGTTCTTCAAGAACGGAAAACTGGACGGGAACAAATTGACATTCCTCACGCAGGTTCTCCACGGAGTGGATTTTGAGTTCAGGGGATCGGTGGAACGCGGAGACGGGAAAGATCCATCCGACGAAGCGTATTTCGTGCTCAAGGGAAGCCTGACGCAGAACACGACCGACACCAACAAGAAGTCGACCTCGCACACCCAAGATGTGCTGTTCAAGCTGTTTCCACGGGATGCGGCGCCCGCCGCGGTGGGAAGAAACTAAAACTACTGTCCGGCTCGGGCAGGCGAGAGATTGAGGCTGCCCGGTGCCTTCTTGCGGGCAGCTTCCTGCCCGTAAACCAGGTCGGGACTGCCGTCCGAATTGGACGACGCTTCCGCGAGTGTCTGCGCCAGCGCACGGTACGACCGGCTGATTTCGGGGCCTTCTTGCAAAACTACGGGAGTTCCGTGGTCAATCGCCGGTGAGACTGCCTGGAATGCGTTGGGAACCTTCCACAAGACTTTGCAATTCGTGACCTGCTGCACATCTTCGTCGCTGAATCCCGGAATCTTCTTGTAACGATTGAGAACCACCCGCAGACGATCCCTCCCCGTGCCTTCTTCCAGGAACGTGTGAATTCGCCCCGTGCTCCAGAGCGAGACTACATCGGTTTGCGCGACGACCAGGACCGCGTTTGAAAGATCGGAAAGCAGGCGCGTCGTGGGATCGAGGCGGCTGGAAGCATCAACGACCACAAACCGGTAATGATTGACCAGCAGGTCGAAGAGCCGCGCCAGTTCCCCAGGCGTCGGTTCGGTCGGATACGGCTGCTGCGGTCCTGCCAGCAGGTGAAGCCCTTCCTTCGTCGGCGTCATGAGGCCGTCGAGAAGAGATACATCCATGCGGTGCAGGTTCTGTAGAGCGTCGAGCACACCGAATTGCGGACGCAGGTTCAGGTGAAGAGCGGCATGTCCGATGGGCGCAAAGTCCAGAAGAACCACGTCACCGTGCGACTGTTGCAGAGCCAGCGCGATGTTGACTGCCGCGGTAGTGCATCCAGCTCCGCCTTTGGCGCTGAGAAAAGTGAATACCCGGGCTCTGCCCGCGGAGCTAGATGTACGCGTTCGGGTAGAACTGAATCGTGTGAGCGCTTCCAGCAGTGCTTCAGGGCCCGCGTTTCGGTCAAGATATTCGCAGGCGCCCGCGCGCATGCTGGCCACAATGTTAGTGGGTTGCGTCATTTCGCCGTTGGCGAAGATCGCGATCTGTTGCGTGGTGGCGCGAATCAGTTCAATCGCGCGGATAGCACGCTGAGCATCCTTTGTAGCGACATCGACGATGACGACTTCCGCGCGCGAGTCCTGCAGTTGACGAATAATCGTGTCCGTGGCGCTGGTTGGGAACCCATCATGACTGAACGCCGCGCGTCCCAGGTGCGTCTCTTCGAGACGCTTTTCCAGTACGGGTAATTGATCCGGGTCCTCGGTCAGGAGGGCGACTGCGATCCCATGCATAGCGCGGTGCTCGCTGCTTTCTCTCGGTGTCTGCATGTTAGAAAGAGATCGTACTCTCCGCCAAGTGACCTAGGTAATGGCCCAAACCGATGCCCAAACGCCATCTCGCGTCACACACCAACCCAAGGCGACTGCACGCTGAATGGCTGGGAGGAAGTAAACAACAACAGGGAAGCTCGATAATCCTTCTTTCTTCTTGCGGAACATTCTATGTCAAGAAGTCGCCGATGAGAAGAGCACTTTTGCGCCATCGGCGTGGGACGACGGTGCCAAACTCATGACGGGACAGCAAGGCTCGACGAGCCTAAGGCCGGACCGAGGAATGAGCCACCGGCTGCTCCTCGTCCTGGTGCGGGTGGAGGGCGGAAACCCTCGCCAGACTGCCCAAGTCGGAAGACTCCGACAAGTACTCGTAGCACTCCAGACGGACAGCCACTCCGATCTTGGTTTGGGCCTGCGCTGCTTTGGCCGACCCGTCGCCCGATGCCGGGCGAACGATGCGCAAAATCCGGCCCCGGCAGCGAACCGGCATGCTCTCCCCCAGCGTGATCTCAGATGGCATCCGGAGGGTGAGTTCGACCTCAACGCCCTCGGTCAACGGTACGTCCGTAAAGAAGAACACTCCGCGGGAGCTCAGATCCTGGGTGAATCCGACGCCGCCCACCGAGCCCGAAGGCTGGCGCAGAGTAATCGAGAGGAGATACGGAAATCGCTGTCCGACACGGCGTTCAACCCGAACTGGAGGAGTGGTCATGGTCAACACGTCCTTTGCGGATCGCCGGGGAAGCGCAGCCGATACTTTAGCTCACGTAGACCCGCGAAGTGAAGTTACAACTTAGTTACAGGCACTTTCGGTTCCCAAATTGGTCATTCGCTTGCACTTGGATGCGAAATCGAGGCCACACAGCGACGTACCAGACCGCGCGGTCTGTGGAAAAATGGCTCCTCAGATGCCTCCAAGAACGGGCCCAGCCCGGTTCAGATCGGCCACGATATAGTGAAGTACGGATTGACACGCCGTCATCTAAAGAGCACACCGTGCCCGAATCGAAGATTCCCATAGAGGAGAATGAATCGGCAGTAGTCCAGCAGGCGGACGCCCGCAAGCTAAACTGGCAGGCGGCTGGGCGCGCGCTCCGGCACCGCAACTTCCAACTCTTCTTCGGCGGACAGCTCATTTCCCTGATCGGCACCTGGATGCAGACCGTCGCCCAGTCGTGGCTGGTCTACAAGATGACCGGCTCGGGCCTGCTTTTGGGATCAGTCGGCTTTGCCAGCCAGATTCCCGTGTTTCTGGTCGCTCCCATCGGCGGCATTACCGCTGATCGTTCAAACCGCCAGCGAGTTGTGATCGGAACACAGACGGCATCGATGATTCTGGCATTCATTCTTGCCGCGCTAACTCTCACGCACAAGGTGCAGGTGTGGCACATCTTTGTGCTTGCCGCTGCGCTCGGTGTGGTCAACGCGTTCGACATCCCTGGCCGGCAGTCGTTTCTTGTGGACATGGTTGGCAAGGACGATCTGATGAACGCCATCGCGCTCAATTCGTCGATGTTCAACGGAGCGCGCGTCATTGGGCCGGCGGTTGCGGGTGTGCTGGTCGCGAAGCTGGGCGAGGGGTGGTGTTTCTTCGCAAACGGTATCAGCTACATCGCGGTCATTATTGGACTCCTGATGATGAACGTCCACGCCCCCGCGCGCGCGTCATCGAAAACGCCGCCGTGGGAACACCTTGTCGAGGGCTTCAAATTCGTCGAGCGAACTGCGCCGATTCGAGCCTTGCTCTTGCTCTTAGGCCTGGTAAGCGCCGTCGGAATGCCCTACACGGTTCTTATGCCAATTTTCGCGGACAAGATTCTGCACGGCGGAGGCCAGGAGTTCGCCTCGCTGATCGGATCGCACGACCTGGGCGCCGTGCGGCTAGGGATTCTGATGGGCGCCGCTGGAGTGGGCGCCCTGCTCGGTGCGCTTACCCTTGCACTTCGCACAGGCGTGAAAGGCCTGGGGCGCTGGGTTTCCGTGTGCTGTGCAGGATTCGGCGTCAGCCTGATTCTGTTTTCAGCCTCCAAGTCGTTCTGGTTGTCGGTCGCGATTCTGTTGCCGGTCGGTTATTTCATCATGCTGCAGATGGCGTCCTCGAACACGCTGATCCAGGTCATGGTCCCGGACGAACTGCGTGGCCGCGTCATGGCGCTCTACTCCATGATGTTCATGGGGCTCGCTCCCCTCGGCGCACTCATGGGCGGCGCGCTCTCCGATCGCTTAGGGGCGCCTCGGACCGTGGCGATTGGAGGATTCGCGGCCGTGCTGGGAGCATGGTGGTTCAGCGTGCAATTGCCCAAGATTCGCGTGGAAGCACGAAAGCTGATCATCGCGCAGGCCATGGCCGGCGGCGAACCCGCAGAAGAGATGACAACCCGCGTGGTCGAGGACTGAGAAACCCTGAGCGACCTTGCATGAGAGTCACTTCGAGAGACTCGAAGGCAGCATTCTTCAGCTTAACAAAGCCAGTCCGACCGAAGAATGGCCAACGTACAAAGTGGGAACCAAGACGCGAATGATATGCCGCGTTCTGGATTTGAGAACACTAGCTTGGGCGTTATTCAACGAACAGCACTCCTTGAAGAGTGCATGCGAAGCTCTGAGAACGAAGAATCAGAAGTTTGTTGGCCACGATCCGACCGGGACGGTTTCGAAAGAGGAATTAGATTACGCTCGGCAAGATGTTCGGTGCAGTGTCGAACGGTGCAGATTATCCCGTGCCAGACCAGCACGTTTTTGAACAAGAGAGTCTCCCGTGAACTGAGACACCACGGCGGGCACCGTTGTTCCGATTGGTCAACTGTCGCTATCAGGCCATTACACGTTTTGACCCTGCGGGCTGGGTTTTGAGTGTAATGGGGATGTTACAACAGCCTAATGGATGGAAGGACTACTGTGCCCACTGTCTTGCCGTTCAAATTCTCTTTTCCTCTGCTGGTCACTCCCGGCAAGCGCCATGTAGGTGTCTGGGAAGTAGAGCTTCAAACGTCTTAGGGCCGGATTCACAACTGTTCTGGTACATGAGGCATCGTCGATTCGCGGTGGATGGCTCGTACAGTTGATGTCCGCTAGGAGAGATGTCTTGACTATCTCTGCATCCCCACTACCCCAGTCGCTCTTCACCATGTCAAGAAGGTCCGGGACTTGAATGGGGGAGTTGACGACCAAGAATCCAGTCGGCTGAAGTCGGACGGCAGACAGGTGACGGTTTACGATCTGTCCGATGACCGCAAAGCAAACATCCCCAACTTTCAATCTATACGTATCTCTAAACGACATTCCTGTCCATCGAACGCCCCATCGAATGTCTTCCGGCTTCCAATCGCGCACACGAGGGTCATATTCATAGCCAAAGACCTTACCCGAAAAAACGTAAGGGGAGCCGCCAACTTCGAGTTTCGTCGGCCTCTTGTCATCCAGATGCTTAATCAACTCCGGCAAGGCAAGGGGGCCGCGACGAACCAATTCGCGCATTTGTGGTGGCACCTCGGGAGGAGCGACGCCCCGAGTGCCTACCCAAGCAGAAGCAGAGGTGTCCTCTGCCACGAATCCAACGTATATGGCAGAGATGCTAATTCCCGGCGACTCCGATTCGATCTGAGTCAGGTCGTCAATGAGTTGTGCGACCGTTTCATGAGAGTAATCATTGACGGCGGGACGCCCGTAGCTGTGAATGCAAGCAGCAAGAAGGACAATAATGCAAGTCCCAAAACGGAGTACCACAGTGGAGCGCATCGAATTAATTTACACCTAACTGTCGAAAACAGGCGTTAGCACTCAAATTTCAATTCCTTTCGGTTCAATTCACATCTGAGCGTTTGTTGTTCTCACGCGCACTCCTCGCTCGCTCGCACGCACGCACGAGCCCCGCGCGCGGACGGGCCCTGCCCCAAGGTCAACCCCAGTTCAGTGGCGGGGAGGTGGGTGTAGGAATTTTCCCGCCCTGTATATCTATCCCTGTGATGAGGGTCACAAGCTCAACTGTTGCCATTACACTGACCTTCCCCCGAGCGAGGGGTTATCTGCGCGCCGCGCTACGGCCGAGAGCCACCAGGAAGATCGCACTCTTCCCTCGCGCATGCGGTGAGAAGAAACTGGCCACGTCATCGTCATAGAAAGTCAGACCGGAACAGCCGAGTTTCTGCGCGTACGCGGCGAGATATAGTTTGCCACCGAGAATGCCGGCTTCGAGCTGCGCGGCACGGTATCCGCGATTCCCGTATCGCTCCAGAATTCTTTTCAAGTCAGCCAGAAAAAATATGTCGACTGAAGCATCTGCCGGAATCTGCTGCTCCAGTCCGAGATACCCAGCCTTGTCGCGAAAGTCCCCCGACTTGAGAAGCTCCAACTGCTTATCTTCCCAACGATAGAAATACGCTCCGGCCGTCATTCCAACCACGCTGTTCACGATCAGGTACAGATCGTTGAGATGGCTTCCCTCCGGGCTGAGAAAGTCGGCCGGAAGCCCGCGTGTGGCCCGCTCAAGCATCGTCGAGAGTTGTGGCATCGTGATGGGGTCGCGGGCAAACTGGCGCGTCGAACCGCGACGCGAGATGACCTGCTCGATCGTGTCCGGCGGAATCTTTGCCTCCTCCAGCGGAGACAGTGCAGTCACTGTTCCTTTCGAGGCGGAAGGCGCGTGGGAAGGTGATTTGAGCCGCCACTCGGTCACCTCGGCCGCAGACTCGAGCGATGACGCCTCATGCATCTTACGCATCGCCGGGTAGTCGACTTCCGAAGCCGAGTAAGGAACGGTCGGAAGCTGCAACGGCTCAACCGGAGGCGCGACGGGCGGCTTTGATTCCGTGTATCCGACCGACACCATCGAAAAAGAAACTTCGCGTTTCACATCGAGTCCGAGTAATTCATTCACCTGCGAGTCGATAAAGCCGGTGATGACCCGAGATGGCAGCTTCATTGCCGCTGACATCGCCAGGACGTTGGCGAGGATCGTCCCGTTGTCCCATCCGAAATGCCGGTACGTGCGTGAATGGTACTTCCATGCGTTGCGCCAGTAGGTCCCGGTACAGATGATCGTCACGGGTGCTTGTGCCACGGAAGACGCGTTCCCTGTAGCATCAATCAAAGATTGCCGGAAGTCTCCCGCCCTGAGCTGGCGCAGGCCAAACTCGGCTGCTCCGAAGTGATAGACGCCCGCCGGCAGCGCAGGCGCATCGCCTTCTTTCTGATACTTTCCGCGAAGGTCGGCACACACTACATAGAGTTCGATCTCGTAAAGCGCGCCGGTGCACGCGGCGGCACGAAAAAAGGTCTCTCCCGCTGCGTGCTTCTTGCTTCTGGTGACACCCGCGGAGAAAAAAAGCAATTGCGCGAGCGTCTCAAGGTCTGGAATTGCAACGGCATCTGCTGGAGCGCTCGCCGCGATCGCGTCCAACGCAGATTTGCCGGTGTCCTGGAAATCCCGCGGCAGGCGCGTTACTTCAAGCGTCGGATAGATCTTGAACAACAGCGGTTTGTTGTCCCAGTCAAGCTCATGCGGATGCATCCGAATACTCAGATACGAGTGCTTGGTGCCGCTGTGATACTGCCGGGCAGCGTCGAGGTTGTCGTTCTGGCTCAAGAGGGATGCTCCACGGGTAAGGACTCAGCGGTAAGCGTTGGGCGGCAAGCCGGTGATGCGAATTCCAGCGTGGCCTTTGTGCCGGATATTGAGACCGATCAGCAGCGCGGTGATCTGCTCGACGATCCGCGCGTTTTCGAGCTTGCCGCCATCGATGGCGCGAACTCCCGGTATCTTCGCCGCCAGTTCGCGAGTGAGTTGTGCTGCGTCCGCATCGTCGCTGCAGACAACAACGTCGCAGTCAACAGGGGCATCCCCGTTGAGCAGATCTGCTGACGCATTATGGAAGGCCGCCACCACACTTACTCCCGTGGGGACGAGTTCTGCAGCTTGCTGCGCGGCCGAGCCCTGCCAAACGCCCAGTGGCCGCGAAGGCCTCCCGCCGACTGAAGCAGCCAGGGGTACGGTCGCATCGATCAAAATGCTCCCCTCGGTGATGGCCGGCTTGAGATGCTTGAGCAGCGCGGCTTGTCCTTCGAAGGGAACGGTCAACATCAGAATGTCCGCGGCAGCGCACGCCGCACGGTTCTCCATCCCGGATACGCGGGC
>Ga0335078_10017953_pt1 | contig 10520 bp, 13 predicted proteins | sample Lox_Sample_32_FD_206711 | JGI IMG/M metagenome (GOLD analysis project Ga0335078, IMG submission 206711) | Soil microbial communities from Loxahatchee National Wildlife Refuge, Florida, United States - Lox_Sample_3.2 | ecosystem: Environmental > Terrestrial > Soil > Wetlands | place: USA...
GATGCCCGGGACCTCGGCATTGGTGGAGTCGGACATCAGCAGGTCCACCCCGGCCGAGCCGAGCCGGGCGAAGCCGCCCAGGTCGGTCAGCCGCCCGTCCAGCGGCAGCTGATCCATCTTGAAGTCACCCGTGTGCAGCACCACCCCGGCCGGGGTGGTGATGGCGACGGCCAGCGCGTCCGGGATCGAGTGGTTGACCGCGAAGAACTCCAGGCCGAAGGGTCCGAACGACTCGTGCCCGCCCTCGGCGACCTCGATCGTGGCCGGGGTGATCCGGTGCTCGCTGAGCTTGCTGCGGATCAGGCCGAGCGTCAGCCGCGAGCCGACCAGCGGGATGTCCGGGCGCTGCCGCAGCAGGTAAGGCACAGCACCGATGTGGTCCTCGTGCGCGTGGGTGAGGACCATGGCCTCGATCAGATCCAGACGGCCCTCCAGGGAGGTGAAGTCCGGCAGGATCAGGTCCACCCCCGGCTGGTCCGGTTCGGGGAACAGCACGCCGCAGTCCACGATCAGCAGGCGGCCGCGGAACTCGAACACGGTCATGTTCCGGCCGATCTCGCCCAGGCCGCCCAGGCCCACGATGCGCAGCGCGCTAGCAGGGAGCGGCGGCGGACTGCCGAGCTCCGGGTGCGGGTGACTCACTTGATCTTCACGCCTCCAGCGACCAGATCGGTGCGCAACTGTTCCACCTGGGCAGTGGTCATGTCGATCAGCGGGCCGCGCACCGGCCCGCCGGGCAGCCCGAGCAGGCCCAGCGCCGCCTTGGTCGCGATCGCGCCCTGGGTCCGGGTCATGATCCCGATGATGACAGGCAGCAGCTCGAGGTGGATCTGCCGGGCCTGGCTGACCCGGCCGGCCAGGTAGGCGTCGATCATGTCGTGCAGCCGGTCCCCGGCCAGGTGGCCGATCACGCTGATGAAGCCGGCCGCGCCGAGCGACAGCCAGGGCAGGTTCAGCATGTCCTCCCCGGAGTAGAAGACCAGGTCGGTGGCCAGCATGACCTGGGCGCCCGCGCCCAGGTCGGCCTTGGCGTCCTTGACCGCGACGATGCGCGGGTGCGCGGACAGCTGGATCAGGCTCTCGGTGGCGATCGGGGTGCCGGTCCGGCCCGGGATGTCGTACAGGATGACCGGCAGCCCGGTCGCGTCGGCCACCCTGGTGAAGTGCGCCACCAGCCCGGCCTGCGGCGGCTTGTTGTAATAGGGCGTGACGACCAGCAGTGCGTCCGCGCCCGCCCGCTCGGCCTGCCGGGCCGCGGCGCAGGTGTGCGCGGTGTCATAGGTGCCCACGCCGGCCACCACGGTGGCCCGGTCACCGACTGCCTCGATGACGCTGCGGAGCAGCCGCTCCTTCTCCTCATCCGTCGTGGTCGGCGCCTCGCCGGTGGTGCCGCTGACGACCAGGCCGTCATTGCGCATGTCATCGACCAGGTAGCTGGCGAGCCGGGCGGCGCCGGCATAGTCGACCCCGCCGTCGGGGGTCATCGGCGTAATCATCGCGGTCAGCATCCGCCCAAAGGGGGCCTCCGCGCTGGCTGGCTGCATTCCTGTCATGCCCGAACGCTACCGGCCCACGGCGGGCCGGGGCCACCTGCCGCCCCGCCGGGCACAATGCAGACGCGGCGACGTGAGCTCGGGGGTACCCACGTCAACCGCGTCTATCTGGTCATCGGTCTGGGTCGCCGTGGCGTTACGCAGGGTGATAGAGATTCTTTCCTGCGTGATGAACCGGCGCTGCCGCGGGCCGTCCGGGCCCCCGGCCTTAATGGGCGGTGGACGCGGTGATGATGAGGAAGATGAGCGTGATCACGACCAGTGCGATGGTGACGGCGAGATAGCGCGTCATCAGGCCCAGAATGACTTTGGCCCGTCCCTCAGCGGCCAGGGATCGGTGGGCGGCGATCCAGGACTGCTCAGCCGCCCGCACCGCGGCTTCGGCCGCCGCCCCGGCACCCGCCTGGAGATCGGCTTGCTTCTGCAATGCCCGCTGGATGTCCGCCTCCACCTGGGCGGCCGCCGCCTCGATCCGCTCGAGCGTGGCCGCCGCCCGCCCCGCCGCCGAGTCGTCGGTGGCTCCCGCCGCCCCCAGACCGGCTGGGATCCGCACCCGGGCCGGCCTGGGGGCGCCGGCCAGCGCATCGCCGGCTGCGCCCGTCCGGGGCTTGGGAGTGATCGTGGCTGCGGCCGGTGCGGCTGCCTGCTCCGGGGCCGCCATCGACGAGTCGTGCAGGAAGCTGACCACCGCCTCCCGCGCGGCCGCGGCCAGGTCAGGCTCGCCGGCCGAGGATGACGACGCGCGCTTGCCGCTGCGGAACGGAAGGCGCACAGACCGCGGGCTCGCCATGTCGCTCAGCTCTCTCGATGATCACCTAGTGCTGTTCTAGCTGCCTCCGGCCACAACAAACCTCTCGGCTGAGACGTGAGTGTGACGGACAGTTGTGATTCTATCACAATAAGTGACAACAGCCTTACGGCTGGGCCAGGCGTGGGCCGGCGTCAACTGGCCTGGTCATGGGCAGAGTGAAGTAGAAGGTCGCTCCCTCGCCGACCGCGCCCTCGGCCCACACGCGGCCGCCGTGGCGCTCCACGATTTCCCGCACGCTGGCCAGGCCGACGCCGGTGCCCGGGAACTCGCTCGTCGTGTGCAGCCGCTGGAACAGCCGGAACAGCTTGTGTATGTAGGCGGCGTCGAAGCCGGCGCCGTCGTCGCGGACGTAGCAGCAGACACCGGCCGCCGGGGCCGGCCTCGTCCCGAACTCGATCGACGCGTCGTGCCGCCCGGCGGTGAACTTCCAGGCGTTGTCCAGCAGGTCCTGCAGCGCCGTGCGGATCAGGACGGGGTCCGCCTCGGCCCAGACTGGCTGCTGGATGGCGAAACGGACGCGGCGCTCCGGGCTGCCGCGCTGGAGTTCCGCGGCGATGCTGGCCGCCGCGGCGCCGAGGTCGACCCGCTGCAGGTGAATCGCGGCCCGTGAGACACGGGAAAGGCTCGACAGGTCATCGATGAGCGCCGCCATGTGCTCACTGGCCGCCTCGATCCGCTGGGCGTAGCCACGCCCGGCCTCGCCGAGGCAGTCCCCGTAGTCCTCCATCAGCGCCGCGCTGTAACCAGCCAGCGCCCGCAGCGGGGCGCGCAGGTCATGGGCGATCGAGTAGTCGAACGTGGCCAGGTTCCGGTAGGCCCGCTGCAGCTCATCCTGCTGCCGGCGCCACTGGGTCAGGTCGCGGACGGCGACCAGGATGAGCATTCTGCCGTTACTGCCGATGGCCGACAGGGAGATCTCGGCGGGAAACGTGCTGCCGTCGCGGCGGCGCCCGGTCAGCTGCAACCCCGAGTGCAGCGGCCGGGGCACCGGATCGGCCAGGTATCTGGCCCGGTGCCGCGCGTGCAGCGCGCGGGTGGCTTCGGGCACCAGCATCTCGACCAGCTGGCCCTCCAGCTCCTGCCGCTGGTACCCGAACAGCTGCTCGGTCTGCACATTGACCAGGGCTATCCGGCCGCTGGCAGGCACGCACACCATCGCATCGGGAACCGCATCCAGCAGCGCTATTCCGTCCAGCGACCGATACCCGCTCCTCACTCTTAGTAGTATATCAGTAACCGATTATCACAGATGGTTACCGGCCGGCCAGGGGGGGCGGACCGCCAGGGACGAGGGCGCAGGGTGATCACGCTGGCGAGTCTGCCGCGGTCACTTCCTCGCGGGCGGCGGCCAGCAGCCGGCGGGTGAGGCTCATGGCCGCTTCGGCCGCACCGAGCTGGCCGAGGCTGGCCAGCCGCTGCGCCTCCCGCACCTGCTCATCGAGCTGAGCTAGCTGGGCCCGCTGGTCGGCCTCGGCGAGCGCGCGGCCGATGGCCGAGGGCAGGCGGGCGGGCCGGTCCTTCAGCACGTAGTCCGTGGCGCCCTGCTTGATGAGAGCCACCGCCGCTTCGTCTCCGAGCACGCCGGACCAGACGATAAACGGTACGTCCGGGCACTGCTCCCGGGTGATCTCCAGGGCGGCCGCACCGGAGAAGCCCGGCAGATGGTAGTCGGACAGGATCACGTCCGGGCGGAAGGCAGCTAGCTGTTCCAGGAACGGGGCCCTGGTCGCCACGACGACCGCGGTGAAGTCGAGGCCGGCGCTGGTCAGCAGGCGCTGGGCCAGTTCAGCATCCCAGGGTTCGTCCTCCACGATGAGGATGCGTGCTTTCCGTCCCGCCGGGCCGGCCTGGTCCCCGGCCGGGGTGTTCGCTGGCATCGGGGGAGCGTCTGTGGCCGGCGCACTGGTCTGCGGTTTGCTGTTTTGATTCGCATCGCTCACTGGGACGTCCCCTCTCAGTCCGATGGCGGGTGAAGTCTGGGTGGAGACTCATTCAGGAGCAGCCAGAACATGCCGAGGGTGCTTACCGCACTGGAGAATTCAGAGAAGCTGACCGGCTTGCGCACATAGGCGTTGGCGCCGTTCTGGTAACTATCGAGGATGTCCTCCTGCTGTTTAGAGCTGGTGAGGACGACGACCGGGACGAACCGGGTCCGCCGTTCGGCCCGTATCCGGCGCAGCACCTCCAGCCCGTCGACCTTGGGCAGCTTCAGGTCGAGCAGGATGAGGCTGGGCAGCTGCACCTCGGCAGCACCGCGCGGGAACAGGTGTTCCAGCGCTTCGGCGCCGTCATGGGCCACGAAGACCTCGTTGAGGATGTTGTTCTTCTTCAGCGCGCGCAGCGTCAGCGCCTCGTCGTCGGGATTGTCCTCCACCAGCAGGATGGTCTGACTGGTCATGGGATCGCTTCCGGGTCGAGAGTGAAGTAAAAGGTCGCCCCGGCACCGACGGCGCCCTCGGCCCACACCCGGCCGCCGTGGCGCTCCACGATCTGCTTGACACTGGCCAGGCCCACCCCGCTGCCGGGATACTCGCCGGCCGAGTGCAGCCGCTCGAACGGGGTGAACAATTTGCCCGCGTAAGCCGCGTCGAAGCCAGCACCGTTGTCCCGCACGTAATAGCAGACGCCGGGCTCCTCGGCGGCCGGCAGTGTGCCGAACTCGATCAGCGGGCTGTCCTGGCCGGCGGTGAACTTCCAGGCATTCCCGATCAGGTTTTCCAGCACGGTGCGGATGAGGGAGCGGTCCGCCCGGACCTGGACCGGGCGCTGGATAGCAAACTGGACTTGCCGGCCCAGCCCGTCGCGCTGCAGGTCCTCGGCGATCCGGGTCACCTCGGCGCCGAGATCGACCTGCTGCAGGTTCATCTCGGCGCGCGCGACGCGCGACAGGTCCAGCAGGTCGTCAATGAGCATCGCCATCTGGTGGCTGGCGGCCTGGATCCGCTCGGCGTATCCTCGTCCCTCCTCGCCGAGGTCCGCCCCGCAGTCTTCGAGCAGCGCCTCGCTGAAACCGGCCAGCGCCCGCAGTGGGGCACGCAGGTCGTGCGCGACCGAGGAGGTGAAGCTCTCCAGGTTCCCGTTGACCCGCTGCAGGGCCGCGGCCCGGCGGGCCAGCTCGCCTGCGGCCCGGGCCTGCCGCTGCTCGGTAATGTCCCGGCCGATTGACGACGCGCCGATCAGCCGGCCGCCCTCGTCGCGGATGGGCGAGACCGTCACCGACACGTGAACGTCGCTGCCGTCCTTGCGCCGCCGCACGGTTTCATGGTGCTGGACGCGCTCACCACGGGCGATCTGGTCGAGGATGTCCTGGATCTCCCCGATCCGGTCCGGGGGGCAGAGGATCGTCATCGGCTGGCCGGCGACCTCGTCCGGCTGGTAGCCGTACAGCCGCGTGGCGGCCGGGTTCCAGGTTGCGATCAGCCCGTCAACCGTTTTCCCGATGATGGCATCATCCGAGGAATTGACAATCGCCACGTACAGCCCGGACTCGGGCAGCTGGTGGCTGGCCCCAATGTCCTTGAGCGGTGACTGGCTCACAACCATCTGGCTCCCCCTGGCGGCCCGGACGAGCCGGGTACATGGACAACACGGTGCTGACGGGCTTGACCGCCCAGCAGCGTGCCAGCTCGACGCTCATGACCACCTTGCGCAACCTTCGGTCACTTAAGGTATAGTAGCACTTACTATAAGTGACGTATTCCGGATCAGCGCCGGATGACGCCCTCCCGGGAGGGCTGGCCGGAGAAGTCACGGGAACAGCTGGCCCAGGCCCAGCGGCTGGAGAGCCTGGGCCAGCGTGGTCCGCCTGCTCGTCACTGACCCCTAGAACACCGGGATGATGTCGTCGGGGTTGATGTCGTTGGCGACGTCCACGCCCTCGATGTCCAGTTCCGGGATGGCCGGGAAGTCAATGCCCCACCGGGTCACGATGGCCCGCACCCGGGCCAGGGCCACCCGCCAGTTCTCCGCCTGCTCGGCGTAGGACAGCACGCCGAGGCCGCCCTGCCGGGCGTGGTCCATCAGCACCCGGTGGTTGGCCAGGAAGTACGGCGGCAGCTCCCAGAATCCCTCGGGCGGCTCCCACAAGATCATGGACAGGAACACGAAGCCGGCCCGCAGCTGCCGGGTGATCAGCCCCTTCACCTCGTCGGTGAGCCCGGGCCACTCCTTGTCCAGGATCGTCATGCAGATCTGCAGGTGCCGGGACTCGTCCCGGCCGATCCGGTGGAACATCTCGCTGAACACCGGGTGCTCGGTGCCCGAGGCCATCCCGCGGAACAGCGTGGACGCGGCCATCTCGCCCATCATGAAGCTGGTGAACAGCACGGCCAGCGAGTACTTGCCGACCGCCTGGTTGTAGCCGGTCCAGTACCGGCCGCCGTTGTGGTACAGCCAGCCGATGTTGTTGTGCGCGGCCCGTTCCAGCTCGGTGCGCGGCTGCCAGTCCAGCGGGCCGCCCGGCCACAGCCGGGCGATCGTGCGCTGGCAGCACTCCTCGTGGTTCATCTCGTCCCGGGTGATCGAGAAGAAGCACTTGCGGACCGGGTCCTCTTCGTGCTGCTCGAACGCGTGGATGGTGGCCCGGGCGAACACGGCCGGCCCGGACGCGTCGAAGTTGGCCAGCACGGCGAACCAGTACATGATGCCCAGCCGCTGCTCGGGGGTGAAGTCCCCGGCGCGCAGCCCGTCCCAGGGCAGCTCGGCCGGGTTCCACGCGACGGCCTTCGACTTCTCGTAGATAGCGGCCAGCTTCTCGGTCTCGACCCGCCACTCCATCGGGTAGATGTTGGGCTGCGGGATCTCCGGGGCGGGCCAGAACCCGCCCTCGGGCACCACCAGGCCGCCATCGTGCTGTGTCACAGTTGGTCTCCGTCCAGGGTCGCCGGACCAGTGCGGGCCCGGGCCGCGGTCAGCAGGCCCGGGAGGCTACCAGCAGCCTACGGCCGGCGGGCCGCGGCCCGGAGACCGCCATGCCCTGCGGTAAGGTACGGCTGTCCCGGGTGGCCCGGGATGGCGTGGTGCCCAGCGAAGCCGGTGAGATTCCGGCGCTGTCCCGCAACGGTGATGCCCCGGCAGGGGATGAGCCCGGACGCCTGGCCCGCGCCGACGTGCTGTCCTCGGAGGAAGGGCGGTTCGTTCCGGTGCCGGCCCCCGGCATCGCAGCGGGCGCACTTCGTCCTCCACGCCTACCGGAGGATGATCATGCCAACTATCCCTCGCCAGCTGGCCGCGGCAGCGGCCGTGCTGGCCGTCGCGGCCGCCGCCGGCTGCGGCGCTACCCAGGCCAAGAACGCCGGGGCAACCACGTCGCCCGGTGCCGCCAGCGGCGGTTTCCCGGTGCGCGTGACCGCGGCCAACGGCGCCGTGGCGGTCAAGACCCGGCCCACCGCGATCGTCTCGCTGTCCCCCACCGCGACCGAGATGCTGTACGCGATCGGCGCCGGGAGCCAGGTCAAGGCGGTCGACTCGCTGTCCGACTACCCGGCCCAGGCGCCGCGCACCAAGCTGTCCGCCTACCAGCCGAACGCCGAGGCGATCGTCGCCGAACGGCCCGACCTGGTGGTCGAGGCGGGCGACGCCGGCCAGCTGACCAAACGGCTGGCCGCGTTCTCCATCCCGGTGCTGGACCTGCCCGCGCCCACCAGCCTGGCTGGCGAGTACGCCGAGTTCAGCCAGCTGGGCCGGGCCACCGGGCGGCTGGCCCAGGCCCAGGCGGAGGTGACCCGGCTGCGCCGCGAGCTGCACCAGATCGCCGCGGCCGCCCCGCACCACGCCAAGCCGCTGACCTATTACTACGAGCTCGACCAGACGTACTACTCGGTCACCTCGGCCACGTTCGTCGGCCGGCTGCTCAGCCTGCTCGGCATGAAGAGCATCGCCGACCAGGCGTCCGGGGCGGCCAAGTCCGGCGGCTACCCGCAGCTGTCCGCCGAGTACGTGGTCAAGGCGAACCCGGACTACATCATCCTGGCCGACACGATCTGCTGCCATCAGGACGCGGCCACCGTGGCCCGCCGGCCCGGCTGGTCCGGGCTGGCCGCGGTCAAGGCCGGCCGCGTGATCGCGCTCAACGACGACATCGCCTCGCGCTGGGGGCCGCGCGTCACCGACCTGCTGCGCACGGTCGAGGCCGGGGTGGCCAAGGGCAGCCGGTGAAGTCGGCGGTGCGGGGGCCGGCCGCGGGGCCGGCCCCCCCCGCCGGCCCCCCCCCCCGGGCCCGCCCCCCCCCCCGCCGCCCCCCCCCCCACGGCCCGGAGCGGGATCAGCTCCCGCGCCCGGCCCGGCCTACGGATCGTCGCGCACGATCACGGTGTCGGCGACCGGGATGATCTCGTCGGCCGGGAGATCGGCCAGCGACGCGTGCTTGCGGAGCGCCTCCGGGCTGACCGCCTCGTAGATGCAGACGGTGCCGACCGAGCCCTCGTCCTCGTTCAGGACGTAGCTGCGGATCCACCGCACCTCGTCGGCCATCTCGTCGTTCCCGACCTGGGTCGACCGCTCCGCGGCGTCCTGAAGCTCCGCCGGCGACTGCCATCCGCTCCGCCGCAAGATGACGTACAGGTCCATGGCGCCCCTCCCGTGCTGACCAGCGTCCATCCGGACCCTGCCCGCTACGAGGATCGGGAAACCGCTGGCCGGCGGCCCGCCTGGCTCAGCTGTCGCTGTTGGCGGCGACCCCCATCCGCGCACGATCATGACCCGGGCCAGCTTGCTCCCGCTGGTGTCCATGACAGCGAACCCCTCCCCGTCACCCGGCGCCAGTCTGCCGATCTCTGCACTCTCGCTCACTGGGCACGGGGCGGCTAGTTCGGAGTTCGAACCGCCCCGGCGGGCCGGCGCGGCCGGATTCCCGGCAGGCACCACCGCCACCAGCAATATTTTCCGGGCCATAAAGGCTCCCATCGCCACAGAGATACCGCCGGCTGGCAGCCACCGCGCATTTCCCTGGGGTTTTCCCGGTATCTTCTCCGTGGCTCCGAACATCGGGACGGATTCGGCCGGCGATGCTGACCTGGTCACATAGATGCGCTTCCGGCCTGCTTCCCCCATGTATCGACATTGCTGCCTCTGCCTTGCATCGCAGGCCGGTGGGAAGCAGAATCAAGGAAAGGTTCCCACAGCGCTGGCATGGGCGGTGGCCTGCCGTCATGGCCTGCATATCGGGGACGGGGATGAGTGGGAAGCCGAAGGGGGACGTTAATGATCCTATGGATGTCGGCGTTATTTACCAGCCCTTTACTGGCCGGTTTCGCTTTCTACCTCTGCCGCGGGCCGCGCCGGGACCGCCTGACCCGCGAGCAGATCGCCGAATGGCAGGCACTGGCCGAGATCGAGCGGCATGAGAATCTGCGCTGATCCCGGCGCCAGCGCAAGGTGGACCGCTGCGGGCTCCGCTCCGGGGCCTGCAGCCCCCAGCCGGCCATGCTGGGGACGGGCTGGGCCGCCGCCTGAACGTCCCGCCTCACCACGTGAGGAATGGGTCTATATGTATTGATGTCGCTGCTTCGCTTGGCGATGTGAGCCGGTGCTCCTCCTCTCCGGAGCCAGCGCCGCTATCGCATGGGGCCGCCGCGAGCGCACCTGGTATTCGCAATTTGTGTCTTGCTTTACCGGGCGCGGGGAGAGAAACTTCAAGAGAGGTTCTCGCAGAACCGGCCCAGGTGGCGGCGTGCCCGCCGTGGGCTGTGTACAGGGGTGGGGGAACAAGGCAGAACCCAGAAAGGGGGAGACCAGTCATATCCGCATGACTTCCTCCTGACAGTTCCTCGTGCACGGCGCAGCGGGACAGGCCGCCTGCCCTGATTCCCGGGCCCGGAAACGGGCCAGGGCCTGGCCGGTCACCAAGGGGGGGAAGGAATGATCACGTGGATTCTGGTGCTGCTTGCCGGACCGGCACTGCTGGCCGGCTTCGCCGTCTACCTCTGCCGCGGGCCGCGTCGCCGCCACCGGCTGACCAGCGGGCAGATCGCCGAGTGGCAGATACTCGCCGACATCGAGCGGCGTGAGGATCTGCTCTTAACCAGCGCCGGGGCAGCGTGAGCCAGCGGCCCTTCGCACGGCGCCGCCGGGGCTGAAGCCAGGGCGTCAGTTCCGGCAGGCGCCGCCCGTGCGCTGATCTTTCCTGGCGGCGGCGTGAGGGACGCCGCTCAGGACGC
>Ga0335078_10017956_pt1 | contig 10519 bp, 7 predicted proteins | sample Lox_Sample_32_FD_206711 | JGI IMG/M metagenome (GOLD analysis project Ga0335078, IMG submission 206711) | Soil microbial communities from Loxahatchee National Wildlife Refuge, Florida, United States - Lox_Sample_3.2 | ecosystem: Environmental > Terrestrial > Soil > Wetlands | place: USA: Florida...
CTGCCCAGGGACTCGTGGCCCAGGACCAGGCGCTCACGTCCCGACGGGGCCCAGCCGTAGGCCCCCGAGACGATGTCGATGTCGGTGCCGCACACCCCGACGGCCAGCGTCTGCACCAGCACGGGCCCGTCGGACGCCGGCGGCTCGTCGACGTCCTCGAGGCGGGCCGACCCCGCGGTCATGGGCTGGACGGTGAGCGCCTGCACGACTCAGCTCCCCTCCCCGGCCGAACCCCCGGCCGGCTTGCGGACGGCGGTCACCCGCCGCCCGTGTTCCAGACCCCGCAGCAGCCGCTGATGCTGGCCGCGCCGGCGTCGGCGGGCCTGGTGGGTGGCGGCGACGTCCTGGTCGCCCATGGTGGCGTGGCCCGTGAGGTTGTAGGCGGCGTTGGCCAGCGACACGTGGGAGAAGGCCTGGGGGAAGTTCCCGACCTGGCGCTTGGCCTGCACGTCGTACTCCTCGGCGAGCAGCCCGAGGTCGTTGCGCAAACCGATCAGCCGCTCGAACAGGGCGGTGGCGTCCTCGTGGCGCCCGATGAGATGGAGGCAGTCCGCCAACCAGAACGAACAGGCCAGGAAGGCACCCTCGTGGCCCTGGAGGCCGTCGACCTCACCGGCGGTCTCGGTCCGGTACCGCAGCACGAAGCCGTCCTCGGTGAGGTCCCGCTCGATGGCCTCGACGGTGGAGCGGACGCGATCGTCGGTGGCGGGGAGGAAGGCCACGAGCGGGATCATGAGGAGGCTGGCGTCGAGGGCGTCGCTCCCGTAGTACTGCGTGAAGGAGCCCACCGAGGTGTTGAACCCCTTGGCGCACACGTCGGCGTGGATCTCGTCGCGCAGCAGCCGCCAGTGGTCGAGCGGCCCCTCGACGTCGTACTCCTCGACGGTCCGCACCGCCCGGTCCACCGCCACCCAGGCCATGACCTTGGAGTGCGTGAAGTGCCGCCGGGGGCCTCGCACCTCCCAGATGCCGTCGTCGGGCTGCTGCCAGCTGTGCTCGACGTACTCCACCAGCGCCGTCTGCAGGTCCCAGGCGCTGGCGCTCACCGGGCTGCCCACGGTGCACGCCTCGTACAGGGCGGAGAGCACCTCCCCGTAGACGTCGAGCTGGAATTGCCCCGAGGCGGCGTTGCCCACGCGCACGGGCTTGGAGTCCTCGTACCCCGTCAACCAGTCCAGCTCCCGCTCGTCGAGCCGGCGCTCGCCCCCCGGCCCGTACATGATCTGGAGCTTGCTCACGTCGCCGGCCACGGCCCGCAGGAGCCAGTCCCGCCAGTCGAGGGCCTCGTCGTGGTAGCCGCCTCGCATGAGCGACTCGAGCGTCAAGGTGGCGTCGCGCAGCCAGCAGTAGCGGTAGTCCCAGTTGCGCCCCCCGCCCAGGGTCTCGGGCAACGACGTCGTGGCCGCCGCCACGATCCCGCCGGTCGGGTGGTAGGTGAGGGCCTTGAGCGTGATGAGGGAGCGGACCACGACGTCGCGGTAGGGGCCGTCGTAGCTGCAGAGACTGACCCAGTCCTCCCACCACATGACGGTGTCGTCGATGGAATAGCCGGCGTCGACGGGGCGGGGCGGCGGCTCGTGCGACGGGTACCACGACAAGATGAAGGGCACCCGTTCGTCGGCGGCGACACTGAATTCGGCGACGGTGGTGTAGTCCTCGCCCCTGGTCTCGACCGGAGCCCACAGCGCCAGCGCGTCGGGACCGGCGACGGCGCACAGCAGGCCGTCGACCTTGCGGACCCAGGGGATGAGCGAGCCGTAGCCGAACCGCATCGACAGGTCCATGCGCATCGGCACGCGGCCGTGCACCCCCTGGACCATGCGGACCACGTGGGGGTAGTTCTCGCGCACCGGCATGCAGTCGACCACCCGGACGACACCCTCCGGAGTGGCGAACTCCGTCTCGAGCACGAGGGTCTCCCCGCGGTAGCGCCGGCGGATCTCCACGCGCTCGTCGAGGGCGAGGGGCGCGATCCGCCAGCGTCCGTTGGCGTCCTCGCCGAGGAGCCGGGCGAAGCAGGCCTCGGAATCGAAGCGGGGCAGGCACAGCCAGTCGATCGACCCGTCGCGACCGACCAAGGCGGCCGTGTGGGTGTCACCGATGAGCCCGTAGTCCTCGATGCGGAGCGCCACAGCGCCATTCTTAGCCGCCCGGCGCCGGGCCATGGGCCGCGCCGGCCTCGTCGTCGCTCAGGACGAAGCGCAGGCGCCCGTCCCCACCGAGCCGCGGGAGGCTTCGGCCCGGGCGATGTCGGCCGCCACGGCCGGCATGGCCAGGGCGTAGCCCACGTCGGTGTTGGTGGTCGACCGGGCGAACACGACGCCGATCACCGTGCCGTCGGCGATGCCGGGGTCGTCCGACGCCACGAGCGGGCCACCGGAGTTGCCCGGCTGCACGAGGGCGTCGAGTTGGTAGATCGACCGGGTGGTCTGGGCGTTGCCGTAGATGTCGAGTCCCACCGCGTTGAACTGCGCGGCCACGCCTGCCTTCCCGAAGCGGAAGGGGCCGCCGCCGGGGAACCCGAGCACCACCCCGGTCGTCCCCCGCCCGACCGAGGCGGTATCGATGCCCAGGGGCGGATCGCTCAGTCCCGGCACCCGCAGGACCGTCAGGTCCAGGCGAGGGTCGAACAACGCCGCGCTGGCGGCGTGCCGGCCCTTGGTGTCGATGACCATGGGCGCGGGGATGCCCGCCACCACGTGGGCGTTGGTCACCACGATGCCCGGTGCCACCACGAAGCCCGACCCCTCCTGGATCACCCCGCAGCCCGCGCCCGCGATCTGGACCGTGGACCCGGCCGCCCGCACCACGGCGGCGCGCTCGGCGGCGTCGCTGGGAAGGTTCACGGGGGCGGCCACCTGCGGTGGCAGACCGGCGAACACCACGGGGAACCCGTTCTGCGTGAGGAACCGCTGGATGCCGGAGAACACCGTGGGGATGGGGGGGAGCACGTCGTCGAGGGCCCGCACGATCCTCGACTGCTGGACCGCCCGGTCCAGGTCCGTGAAGCGGCTGTCGGAGAGGACGCTCGCCACCAGCCAGGTGGCGGCGAGGGTGGCCGCCACGGCCACGGCCACGCCGAAGGCGGCGTCGACGGGACCGAGGTGCACCCGGTGCAGGGCCTGGCTCGAGCGCGCCCCCAGGAACCGCCCCAGTCCCCCGATGATGGTGGCCATCCCCATGAGCACCACCAGCGCCACCACGGCCTTGGCCGTGCTGCTGTGGACCAGGCCGGCCACCGAGGGGATGAGCAGTGCACCGAGGAACAGGCCCAGCCAGAACCCGCCGAACGACAGCACCTGCATGACCGCCCCCAGGCGGAGCCCGTGGATGGCGGACAGGGCCACCAGCACCAACAGGGCGTAGTCGACCCAGTTCACCGCCGCAGATCCTTTCGCACCGCGGCACCCTGCGCGGTGACGCCCCCGCCCTACCCCGCCGACCGTCCCGACGACCTCGGCGCCGCCGTGGGCGGCACCGAGCGCGGCGGTGGGGCCGGTGGCGCCGACGCCGGCGGCGGTAGGGTGGCGCGCACCTCCGACCGGGAGCCGCCGTGGCCGAGATCACCGAGTTGCTGGCCGAGATCGTGGGTGCCGAGCACGTCGCCACCGGTGACGCCGTCTCCCCCGACTACGCGCACGACGAGGCGCTGACGGCCAGCCCCCGGATGCCGCTCGCCGTGGTCAGACCCAGCTGCACGGCGGAGGTGGCCGGCGTGCTGCGCCTGTGCGACGAGCTCCATCTCCCGGTGACCGCCCGGGGGAGCGGGACCGGCCTGTCGGGGGCCGCCATCCCCGCCGGCGACGGCCTCCTGCTGTCCTTCGAGCGCATGGACCGGATCCTCGAGATCGACCTGGACAACCACGTGGCCGTGGTCGAGCCTGGCGTCACCCTCGACGAGCTCAACGCGGCCGCCGCCGAGGTCGGCCTCGTCTATCCGGTGTCCCCCGGCGAGACCAGCGCCTCGCTGGGGGGCAACGTGTCGACCAACGCCGGCGGCATGCGGGCCATCAAGTACGGCGTGACGCGCCATCACGTGCTCGGGCTGGAGGCCGTGCTGGCCGGGGGCGAGGTCATCCGCACCGGGGGCAAGTACGTGAAGACCTCGACCGGCTACGACCTCACGCAGCTCATCGTGGGCTCCGAGGGGACGCTCGCCTTCGTCACCGAGGTGACGCTCAAGCTCCAGCCGCGCCCGGAGCACGCTGCCACGGTCCTGGCCCCGTTCTCGACGCTCGAGCAGGTCACCGTGGCGGTGCCCCGGATCGTCGCCCACGGCGTGGGGCCGGTGATCCTCGAGTACGTCGATCTGGTCACCATGGCCGCCATCACGGCCAACGTCGGCCTCGACCTCGGCATCCCCGAGCACGTGCGCCAGGAGGCCCTGGCCTACCTGGTGATCGTCCTCGAGAGCGCCCACGACGACCGGCTCGAGGCCGACGTGGCCTCGCTGGGCGAGCTGCTCGTCGACCTCGGTGCCGTCGACGTCTACGTGCTGCCGCCACATGCCGCCGGTCAGCTCATCGGCGCCCGCGAGAAGGCGTTCTTCGTGGCCAAGGCGGCCGGGTGCGACGACATCGTCGACGTGGTCGTCCCCAGGGCGGCCGTCGCGGTGTACATGGAGGCGGTGGCCGCCGTGGCGGAGGCCCACGGAGCGCTCGTCACCGGCTGCGGCCACGTGGGCGACGGCAACGTGCACCTGTCGGTGTTCCAGCCCGATCCCGCCCGGCGCGGCGACGTCCTGCGGGCCCTGTTCCGAGCCGGCATGGACCTCGGCGGGGCCATCTCCGGCGAGCACGGGATCGGCACCGAGAAGAAGGCCTACTTCCACGAGCTGGAGGATCCCGTCAAGATCGGCCTGATGCGAGCGATCAAGCGTGCCTTCGATCCCAACGGGATCCTCGGTCCCGGCACGCTGCTCGACTGAGGGCGGTCACGGTGAACGGCGCCCACGTGCTCATCCGGACGCTGGTGGGCTGCGGCGTGGACACCTGCTTCGCCAACCCCGGGACCTCCGAGATGCACTTCGTGGCGGCGCTCGACGACGTCCCGGAGATGCGGGCGGTGCTCGGGCTCTTCGAAGGGGTAGTGACCGGGGCCGCCGACGGCTACGGCCGCCTGGCCCAGCGTCCGGCGGCCACCTTGCTGCATCTGGGCCCGGGACTGGGCAACGGCATCGCCAACCTCCACAACGCCCGCCGGGCGCGCACGCCCGTCGTCAACGTCGTGGGTGACCACGCCGCTGGCCACCTCCCGCTCGACCCGCCGCTCGCCTCGGACATCGAGAGCCTGGCCCGGCCGGTGTCGCAGTGGTTCCGTTCCTCGGCCTCCCCCGACCGGCTGGCGTCGGACGCCGTCGACGCCGTCGGGGCCGCCACCGGGCCGCCCGGCGGCGTGGCCACGCTGGTGCTCCCCGCCGACGTCTCCTGGGGCGAGGCCGGCGACCCGCTGGGCGCGGCGCCGGCCCACGGGCTGCGCCCCGTCGGCGGCGACCTCGTCGTGGAGGTGGCCAAGGCCCTGCGCTCGGGCGAGCCGGCGGTCCTCCTCATCGGGGGCGACGCCACCCGGCGCCCCGGGCTGGCGGCGGCCTCCCGCGTGGCCGGCGCCAGCGGCGCCCGGCTCCTGTGCGAGACGTTCCCGGCCCGCCTCGAACGCGGTGCGGGCATCCCGGCCGTCGAGCGCCTCGGCTACCTGGCGGAGTTCACCCAGGCCCAGATGCAGGGGGCCCGCCACCTGGTGCTGGCGGGGGCGACGGCACCGGTGTCGTTCTTCGCCTATCCCGGCATTCCCGGCGACCTCGTGCCGGACGGTTGCGAGGTGCACCGCCTGGCCGCCCCGGGCGACGACGCCGCCGCTGCCCTGGAGGCCCTCGCCGACGAGCTGGGCGCCCCCCGGGAGCCCCCGGCGGCCGCGCTCCCCGCCCCGGCCCGGCCCGGCCCACCGACGGGCCCGCTCGACGCCCAGGCCATGGCGCTCGCCGTCGGGGCACTGCTCCCCGAGGGCGCCGTGGTGAGCGACGAGGGCAACACCGCCGGCATCTTCGTGAGCGGGGCCACCGCCGGCGCTCCGCCGCATGACTGGCTGTGCCTCACGGGCGGGTCCATCGGCCAGGGGATGCCCCTGGCCACCGGGGCGGCGGTGGCCTGCCCCGGCCGGCGCGTGCTCAGCCTCGAGGCCGACGGGAGCGCCATGTACACGCTGCAGGCGCTGTGGACCCAGGCCCGCGAGGGACTCGACGTCACCACGGTGATCCTGGACAACGGGTCCTACGCCATCCTGGAGCTCGAGCTGAGCCGGGTCGGCGCCGGCACCCCGGGACCCCGGGCGCACGGCATGCTCGAGCTGCGCCCGCCGGCGCTCGACTTCGTGGCGCTGGCCACCGGCATGGGGGTGCCGGCCACCAGGGCCACGACGGCCGAGGACTTCACGGACCAGCTGGCCCGGTCGTTCGCCACGCCGGGGCCCTCCCTGGTGCACGCAGTCCTGTCCTGATCGACGGTCCCGGGGCGTGCTCGACATCGACCTCAATGCGGACGTGGGTGAAGGCGTGGGTCCCGACGACGACGCCGCCATCCTCGACGTGGTGACGAGCGCCAGCGTGGCCTGCGGATTCCACGCCGGGGACCCCGCCCGCATGCGCCGGACGGTGGAGCTCGCCCGGCAACGCGGCGTCGTGATCGGCGCCCACCCCTCCTACGCCGACCGCGCCGGGTTCGGACGCCGGCCCCTCGACGTGGCGCCGGCGCAGGTGGCGGCCGACGTCCTGTACCAGCTGGGCGCGCTCGAGGCCCTGGCGCGTGCCGCCGGGACGGCGGTGCGCTACGTCAAGCCGCACGGCGCCCTCTACCACCGCATGGCCGACGATGCCGCCTGCGCCCGCGCTGTGGTGGAGGCGGTGGCCAGCATCCGCGACGACCTCGTCCTGCTGGTCGCCCCGGCCTCGGTCGCCCTGCAGGTGGCCACGGCGTGCGGCCTGCGGGCGGTGGCCGAGGGCTTCGCCGACCGCGCCTATCTCCCCGACGGCCGCCTCGCCCCCCGGGACACGCCCGGGGCCGTCATCACCGACGCGTCCCTCGTGGCAGAGCGGGCGGTGGCGCTGGCCGTGGAGCACAGCATCCCCGCCACCGACGGCACCCCCGTCCGCGTCGAGGCGCGATCGATCTGCCTCCACGGCGACACCCCCGGGTCGGCGTCGCTGGCCCGGGCCGTGCGCAGCGCCCTGGAAGGGGCGGGGGTCACGCTGGCGCCCTTCGCACCGTGACAGCGCCGGCGCGGCGAGCCGTCACGGCCTTCGGCGACGGTGCGCTCGTCCTGGGTGTCGCCACCACCGCCGAGGCCCACGCCGCCGCCGAGCTCCTGCGTGGGTACGTGGCCGGCGGCGGGCCGCCGTGGCTCGGGGTCGAGGACGTGGTGGTGGGGTCGCGCTCGGTCACCGTCATCGCCGATCCCGTCGCCGCCGATCTCGACGCCATGGCGCACGCGTTGGCACGGCTGGCGCCGCCCCCGGCCACCGGCGCACCCTCCCGGGTCGCCGAGGTGGCCGTCGTCTTCGACGGACCGGACCTCGACGAGGTGGCCGCGCTGGCGGGGCTCGACCGGGGCGAGGTGATCGCCCAGCTGACGCGAGCGGAGCTGGATGTGGCCTTTGTCGGGTTCCTCCCGGGGTTCGCCTATCTCGAGGGTCTGGCACCCTCCCTGGCCCGGGTGCCGCGCCGGCGCACCCCCCGGCCGCGGGTGGCGGCGGGGTCGGTGGCGCTGGGCGGCGGGTTCGCGGGGATCTACCCGCAGGCCAGTCCCGGCGGTTGGCATCTCGTGGGCCGCACCGCCTTCCGGCTCTTCGACCCCGCCCACCCGCCCTTCGCCACCCTGCGGCCCGGCGACCGCGTGCGCCTGCGCCCCGACGACGGCCGGGGCGGGCCGCTGCCCCAGCCCGGCGGGACGGTGCACGACCGCGGCGGGCGCCGGGGCGGGCGGGGCGGCACCATCGTGGTGGAGGAGCCCGGCCTCCTGTCGACGGTCCAGGATCTGGGACGCATCGGCGTGGCGGCGCTGGGCGTGCCCCGGGCGGGCGCCGCCTGTCCCGTCGAGCTGCGCGCCGGCAACCGCCTGCTCGGCAACGCCGACGACGCCCCGGGCATCGAGGTGACGGCGCGCGGCCCGACGCTGCGCTTCGACGGGCCCGCCCACGTGGCCGTGGTGGGAGCACCGGAGGCCAGGCTCGACGGCCTGCGGGTGGCACCGGACACCGTCATCCCCGTCGAGGCGGGCCAGGTGCTGGCGGTCGGTGCCACCGGCGGCGGGCTACGCGCCTACGTGGCGGTGGCGGGCGGCATCGCCGAGCCACCCGTCCTCGGCAGCGCGTCCTCCGACGTGCTCACCGGCCTGGGCCCGGGACCGCTGCGACGCGGCGACGTCCTCGCCACCGGATCCCCGGGCCGCCTCCGGGGCACGATGCGCCGCACCGGTCCGCTGCTCCCCCCGCCCGCCGGCGGGCCCCGCCGGGTCCGCATCCTGGCCGGCCCCGACGCCGTTGCGGCTACGTCGCTGTCCACGCTGAGCGCCACCACGTGGGAGGTCACCGCGGAGAGCGACCGCATGGGCCTGCGCCTGCGCGGGGCCACCACCGTGGTCGCCCCGTCGGCGGGGATCCCGTCGCGGGCCGTCGTCACGGGCGCCGTCCAGGTCCCGGCGGACGGCGCGCCCGTGGTGCTGCTGTGCGACCACGCCACGGTGGGCGGCTATCCCGTGGTGGCCACCGTCGTCAGCGCCGACCTCGGCGTGGTGGGCGCCTGCCGCCCCGGCGACAGGCTGCGACTCGAGCTCGTCGACCTCGACGAGGCGCGCCGGGCCCGGACGGAGCTCGAGCTCGCCCTCGACCGGGCGGTCACGGGCTGGTACCCGGTGCGGGCGGGCTGACCGAGAGAGCACCGCCCCCCGTGGTGATCGGGGACGTTTCTCACCCTCTGTGCTGGCTCCAACACAACAAGAGCACAACCCGCCGGGAACGACCGCAGGCGGCCCTCGCCTTGGGGTAGGCCGGGGGACATGGCCCCCCCAGGCACCGCCGTGACGTCCTACGCGCCCGCGCCGCACCGCCGGCCCCCGGTGGCCGTCGCCCCCGCCGTCGACCGGCGGCCCGTGGCCCCGCGGCGCCCCCCCGGTCCGGCCCGCCGGCCGGCGACGCCCGCCCCGGCACAGCGGGACGCCGAGCTCGTCGCCGCCGTCGTCCTCCTTTTGGCCGTGGGTGCCCTGGGCGCCTACCTGCGGGTGCGGCCGGGCCCGATCCTCCTGGACCGGCTGGCCTCGGGGGTCGCCCCCGCCCGCCACCACGGCAGCGCCCTGGTGGCCCTCACCCGGCTGGGCTCTCCCCCCGTCGTGCTGGCCGGCATGGTGGCCGGGGCCCTCGCCACCATCCGCCGTCACCCCGCCCGGGCCATGGCCGTGCTCGCGGGCCCGCCCCTCGCCATCGGGATCGGCCAGTGGGTGCTGAAGCCGCTCGTGGGCCGCACCCTCGACGGCGTGCTCACGTTCCCCTCCGGCACGGTGACCGCCGTCGCCGCCCTCGCCACCGTTGCCGTGGTGGCCACCCCGGACGCGTGGCGGGGTGTCGCCGGTGTCGTCGGAGGCGTGGCCACGGTGATGACCGCGGCGGCCGCCGTGGCCCTCGGCTGGCACTACGCCAGCGACGCCGCCGGGGGGGCTGCGCTGGGGGCGGGCACGATCCTGCTCCTCGACAGCCTGGCCCGCCGGCTCGTCGAGCGCGGCGCGGCACGCGGCGCGGCGGGAGCCGAGGCATGGAGGCCCGCCAACCGCTAGAAACGGCGTCGTGCTCGAGGACGCCCCCGACGAGGTCCCGGCCGCCGACGTCCCGGACCCCGGCGGCCAGGCGACCTCCGCCGAGCCCCTCTCGGCCGGTCCTGTCGGCAGCGGCATCGCACGATCGGACGACGAGGCCTCCCCCGACGAGGTCGACGTCGTGGTGGTGGGTGCCGGCTTCGCAGGGCTGAGCGCGGCGCGGCGCCTGGTCGCCGCGGGGCGCACCGTCGTCGTGCTCGAGGCACGCGACCGGGTGGGGGGGCGTGTGCTCAACCACGCGCTCGGCGCCGGCAAGGTCGTCGAGGTGGGCGGGCAGTGGATCGGGCCCACGCAGGATCGCGTGACGGCGCTGGCACGCGAGGTGGGCGTCGACACGTTCCCCACCTACGACACCGGTGCCCGCGTCCTGCACTTCAACAGCGTGCGGGGCACCTACCGCGGCACCATCCCCCGCATCAACCCCGTCGTCATCGCCGATGTGGGCCGGGCCCAGGCCCGCCTCGAGTCGCTGGCCAGGAAGGTGCCGCTCGACGCGCCGTGGTCCGCCGCCAAGGCGGACGCCTGGGACGCAGTGACCTTCGAGACGTGGCTGCGCCGCAACACCGTGACGGCAGGCGCCCGCACGCTGCTCGCCCTGGGGGTCGAAGCGGTGTTCGCCTGCGAGCCCGGCGACGTCTCACTGCTCCACGTCCTGTTCTACGCC
>Ga0335078_10017957_pt1 | contig 10519 bp, 9 predicted proteins | sample Lox_Sample_32_FD_206711 | JGI IMG/M metagenome (GOLD analysis project Ga0335078, IMG submission 206711) | Soil microbial communities from Loxahatchee National Wildlife Refuge, Florida, United States - Lox_Sample_3.2 | ecosystem: Environmental > Terrestrial > Soil > Wetlands | place: USA: Florida...
GGGCTCGCCAACCGCGCGGCTTTGACGCAAAAAATCGAGGAAGCCGCGGCGCGTTACCGCCGGCTCGATGAGCCGTTCACCGTGCTGCTTCTCGATCTCGACCGGTTCAAGCAGGTCAACGATACGCTCGGCCATCCCGCCGGTGACGCGCTGCTGATAGAGGTGGCGACGCGTCTGAAGTCGCTGTTGCGGGAGACCGACATCTTGGCCCGACTCGGCGGTGACGAATTCGCCATTATTCAAGCTGGCGAGGCCAATCAGCGCGACGCCGCAAAATGGCTAGCGGAACGCATCATCGCCGCAATCGGCAAACCGTTCGAAATTGAAGGCGCCAATATCGGCATCGGCACCAGCATCGGCATAGCGCTGGCGTCCGCCCACGAGATCGGCGCCGACGATCTGTTGAAGATGGCCGATCTTGCGCTGTACCGGGCGAAATCGGCCGGCCGTAACGGCTATTGCTTCTTCGCTGCCGAGATGAGCGAAGTCGCAAGCGCGCGCCAGGAGATCGAAAGCGACCTGCGCCGCGCCATCCAGAAGAACGAGTTCGAGCTGCACTATCAGCCGATCATCGATTCCAAGACGCGCAAGATTTGCAGCGCGGAGGCGCTGGTGCGCTGGCGGCACCCGGCCAAGGGCCTGATTTATCCCGATCTGTTCATTCCGCTCGCCGAGGAAACCGGCCTGATCACCCAGATCGGGGAATGGGTCTTGCGCAAGGCTTCCGCCGATGCCGCTGCCTGGCCAAGCGAGTGTAAGGTCGCCGTCAATCTGTCGCTGGTGCAGCTTCGCAAGACCGACTTGCCCGACGTCGTGATGCGGGCGTTGATCGATGCGGGACTGCGCCCGGAACGGCTCGAGCTGGAGATCACCGAAACCGCGCTGATCGAATCGGCGGCGGAATGCCTGCCGGCGCTGCGGCAGTTCAAGAGCATGGGCATTACCATCGTGCTTGACGATTTCGGCACTGGCTATTCCTCGCTCAGCCAGCTCGCCATGTTCCCGTTCGACAAGATCAAGATCGACAAATCGTTTACGCAAAATCTGACTAAACGCAGCGAATGCGCCGCGATCGTCTCGGCGACGCTGACTTTGGCGCAAAGCCTCGACATCGCGACGACGGCCGAGGGCGTCGAAACCGTGGATCAGTACCGGCTGTTGCGGCTGGCCGGCGTGAACTTTCTGCAGGGTTATCTGTTCAAGCGCCCGGGACCGGCGTCCGAGATCGATTTCGAGGGCACCTACGGCGGTGTGGCCCTGGAGAACGCCGCGTAGCTAGTCCGCCGATGCGGCCGGCTCGACGCTCACGCAAGCGCCAGTATCTGCCGCGCCTCGCGCGGCGTCGCCACCTCGCGGCCGAGCCCTTGCGCAATCTTGACCATGCGTTCGACCAGGACTGCGTTGTTGTCGGCGAGTTCGCCCGGCGCGATATAGGGATTGTCCTCGTAACCGACGCGGACGTGGCCGCCGAGCGAGACCGCGAGCGACAGCAAATCCCACTGCTTCTGCGGGTTCATCACGCTGACATTCCAGATGCAGTTCTTCGGCAGGTGATCGACCATATAGATCAGCGCCTTCTCGGTCGGCGGCGTCCAGGTGCCGCCCGGCCAGCCGAGAAACAGCGTGGTATAGGTCTTCTCTTTGAGAAAGCCCTGCTTGCGGACGAATTCGAGGTGCCAGAAGGCGCCGGTATGGAAGCATTCGACCTCAAGCTTGACCTTGTATTGCTCGGCGGCCTTGGCATAGGCCAGCAATTCCTCGACTGGGTGGATCGCCATCATGCGCTTGGGCGGGAATTGCGGATCGGGATTGAAATATTCGTCGTGGGCGTTGAACGCCACCGCCATCATGTCGGGGTGGAGCGTCATCAGCTTAATCTTCTCCTCAAGCCGCGCGCTGGCGACGCCGAACTGCATCACCGGATCGGTCTTGGCGAGGATCGCTTCCTGCAATCGCTTCCAGCCGTCGTGATCGATGCGCGACACCTGCTTGCCGTCGGCCTGCAGCGATTCTTCGAGCGTGCGGATGCCGTGGATATGGGCGATCGCCGCGCCGGCCTTGATGCCGTCGATATATTGCTGCGCCACGCCGGGGATGTCCTCCTGCGGCGGACAATAATGGTTGATCGGATAGGAGGTGCGCGAATCGCAGGCGACGGTGATGATCAGCTTGTCCATTATCTCCAGCCCCGGGCTTCGGACTTTCGCTCGTAGCGGTCGTGCAAGCCTACCTTGGCGCATGGCGATTGACGAGACGGCCCGGCGGTGCTTCCAGTCGGCCGTCCGCCGTGACAAGGTCGGGCGACGCGAGGTCGATTTTTTTAAGGAGAGCGAGTTGGCCAAGATTCCGCAGGTTTTGCACGAGCACATCAACACGGCCTATCCGGCGAATGTCTGCCTGATCGGAACGATATTGCCGAACGGCTTTGCCCAGATCACACCGCGCGGCAGCGCCATGGTCTACGACGACGAGCACATCTCGCTGTGGGAGCGCGGCAGGGGATCGACGGCGGGGAGTCTCGTTGACGGCACGGCGGTGACGCTGTTCATGCGCAAGATAGCGCTGCGCGAAGCCGGCATCCTGCCGAAGGGCGGGATCCTGCGGCTCTACGGCCGCGCCAAAGTCCACAAATCCGGACCGGTTTATGACGAAGTTTGGAAGCGCCTGATCGAGCCGGAGAAGAAGAGCGACCCGGAGAAAAAGGGCTATGCCGTGCTGGTGACGATCGAGCGCGCCGAGGATCTGGCGGGCCAGCCACTGACCTGATCCAGCGCGCCGCGCGCGCGTCACCCGCGTTGTTGCCGCGGGGCCGCTAAAGCACCTTGCCCGGATTGAGTATACCATTCGGATCGAGCAGGCGCTTGAGCGAGCGCATCAGGTCATAGGCCACCGGATCCTTCACCGAGGGCAGAAGATCGCGTTTCATGACGCCGATGCCGTGCTCGGCCGAGATCGAGCCGCCGTATTTCTTCACCACCGCGAAGACGACTGCGTTCACCTCGTCCCAGCGCTTGAGATAGGCGTCCTTGTCGGCGCCGACCGGTTGGCTGACGTTGTAATGGATATTGCCGTCGCCGAGATGACCGAACGGCAGCGGCCGCGCGCCCGGAATGAGCGCGGTGACGGCGGCATTGGCTTCGGCGATGAAAGCTGGCACCGCGGCGACCGGCACCGAGACGTCGTGCTTGATCGAGCCGCCGGCAAAGCGCTGCACCTCGCCGAACATTTCGCGGATGCGCCAGAACGCCTTGGCCTGCTCCAGGCTGTCGGCGATGGTGGCGTCGACGACGAGGCCGCGCTCCATGCCTTGCTCGAGCAGTTCTTCCAGGACGAGCCGCAAGCCGGCGCGCTGCTGCGAAGACAGTTCCAGCAGCACGTACCAGTCGTGCTTTGACGCCAGCGGATCGCGGACACCGGACGCATTTTCCAGAACCAGCTCGATGCCCCGCCGCGTCATGATCTCGAAGCTGGTGACGTCGTTGCCGCAGCGCTCTTGCGCCAGACCGAGGAGCTCCAGCGCGGCTTCGACCGACGTGACGCCGGCAAATGCGGTCTCGACCGAGCGCGGCCGCGGAATGAGCCGCAGCACCGCTGCGGTGATGATGCCGAGCGTGCCTTCGGCGCCGATGAACAGGTTCTTCAAATCGTAGCCGGTATTGTCCTTCTTCAGCTTGTTGAGATTGTTGAGCACGCGGCCGTCGGCCAGCACCACTTCAAGCCCGAGCGCATGCGAGCGCGCGATGCCGTAAGCCAGCGCCGCGGTGCCGCCGGCATTGGTGGAGAGATTGCCGCCGATGGTGCAGGTGCCTTCCGAGGGCAGCAGCTGCGGATAGAGCCGGTCGGCGGCGGCCGCGGCTTCGCGCGCGCGCTGCAAGGTGACGCCGGCCTCGCAGGTGATGGTGTTCGAGGTTGCATCGACCTCGCGGATGCGGTCGAGGCGGTTAAGCGACAGCACAATCTCGTTGTGGTGCGGGATCTGGCCGCCGACCAGCCCGGTATTGCCGCCCTGCGGCACGATCGCGGTTTTCGTCGCGTCGGCGAGCTTTAAGATCGCCGACACTTCGTCCACCGTCCCCGGCCGCAGCACTATCGGCGTATGGCCCTCGAACAGGTTCCGCATTTCGACGAGATAGGGCGCCTGCAGCGCCGGATCGGTGATGGCGTATTTGTCGCCGACGATGGCCGCGAAACGTGCGAGCAGAGCGGGCTCGGTCTTCGCGGGCGGACGATTGAGCGGCTTATCGAGCATCGGGCAAATCCGGCAAAGCGCTGGTCTCGACAGCAAACATGGCAGCCGGCCTATCCGCGCGCAAGCTCGGTTCGGCGCGCTTCAATGCGCCTTGAGAAAGGCGGCGTAATCTTTTTCCGCCCGTTCCAGCGCTTTCTTGCCGTTGGCGGTCATGACCACGTCCAGCACGAATTCGTTGCCGTCCTTATCGTCGTCGATGCCGAAGGCGCCCATTTCGTAGGCTTGCTGCGCGTTCCCCGGATTCTCGTAGGCGAAGCGGAGGAAACCCTCCTTGCCGTTCGTCCGCGCGATCGCGGGCAGTTCGGTGATCTTGGCTTTGGCGGAGGCGGCGAGCCAGCGCTCGTTGGACACGCGGGCGAAATCATCGAGCGTCTGCTGCTTGTCGCGGTGATAGAAGACTTGCACGTAGATCAGCGGTTCGGCATTGGCGAAAGTCTTGCCTTTCGGCACCATCATCTGGACGTTGTTCTCCCTGGTCGCCTGCGCATCGAGCACCCAGCCGTCCGGCGGTGTCATGATCAGCCGGAACGATGGGCAGAGCTGCTGGCCAGGGCATGGATTGAGGAATTTTTGCACTTCGGCGCGCGCCGTAACGCCGCCGAGGATGAGCGCGGCGGCAAGCGCGCTCTGCAGCAATCGAAAAACGGTCATGTCACTCCCCTCGAATTGGCTCAGCGCGGCGCGGCGGCGCGTTTGAGACGATCGTTGATCGCCTCGCCCAGCCCGTCATATGGCACCGGCATCACCGCGATCGTCCTTGCGCCGGCGGCATCAAGCGCGCGCAGATGCGAAAACAGGTTGGCCGCCGCCTCTATGAGATCGCCACGCGCGGAAAGGTTCAAAATCTGCGCCGCATTTGCAGCGCCGTCGGGCAATTTCCGCCCGAACGCCAGCAAGGCCTCGTCGGCGTTGACGCGGCCGGCGTTGAGGCGGAGCGGCGTGCGCGGCGCATAATGCGAGGCCAGCATGCCGGGCGCGAGCGGCGCCTTGCCGGCAGCGGCGCTTTCGGCGGCAGCATCGGCGAGCGGGCGGCCGAGCACGCGCTCGATCGCCTCGCGCGGCGCGCCGCCCGGCCGCAGCAGCGTCGGTTCGCGCAAGCAGGCGACGATAGTGGACTCGACGCCGACCGCCGTCGCACCGCCGTCGACGATGAGATCGATGCGGCCGTTCAGGTCGCCGAGCACATGCGCCGCCGTGGTCGGCGACACGTGGCCGGAACGGTTGGCGGACGGCGCCACCACCGGCCGGTCCAAGGCGGCAAGGATTTTGTGCGCCACCGGGTGATCGGGCACGCGCACCGCGACGCTATCGAGACCGGCGGTCGCGAGCTCCGCCACGACGCAGCCGCGCGCCTTCGGCAATACCAGCGTCAGCGGCCCCGGCCAGAACGCTTGCGCGAGTTTGAGCGCAGCGGCCGGAAACGTCGCCAACGCCCGCGCCGCCGCCAGACCGACAACATGGGCGATGAGCGGGTTGAAGCGCGGGCGGCCCTTGGCCGCGTAGAGGCGCGCGATGGCTTCGCCATTGGTGGCGTCGGCGCCGAGCCCGTAGACCGTCTCGGTCGGAAAGGCGACGAGCCCGCCCGCGGCGAGGCAGCGCGCGGCTTCCGCGACCGCGGCGTCGCCGGCGAGGACGACGCGGGTCGACAAGGGAGTCGGCAAGGGACCTGTCATCGCCAAAGCTTGGTGCTTAAATATGGCTGGCGCAACTAACTTTCCCTGCGGCTTGCGGGGGCGCGACGCGCTCGGTATAAGCCGCGGCTAGAGCCTTCATTGGCGCATGTCGGAGTGTGGCTCAGCCTGGTAGAGCACCTCGTTCGGGACGAGGGGGTCGCAGGTTCAAATCCTGCCACTCCGACCACTCCTTCCAGAAAAATTCCAAGCCCTCCGCAGAAATTCCAAGGCTAGTCTCGCCGGGTGGCCGCGTCGCATCGCGTCGCCGCGCCCTGGTGCCGCGCGCGAGTTGCAGTCGAATATCGCGGCGCTTCGCCGGCCTGGACATTCGCCCACGGTGTGCTTGAGTGATGCGAATGGGGGAAGCGCCGGACCGGGGCCGATGGCAGCCTATATCCAAGCTCGCAACGTCAATCTGACCTTTCGGCCGGCGAACCGGGCGCCGCTGCGCGCGCTCGGCAGCTTCGATATCGACGTCCGGGAGGGGGAGTTCGTGTCGATCGTCGGGCCGTCGGGCTGCGGCAAGAGCACGTTCCTCAATATCCTCCTTGGCCTGATCAAGCCGGATTCCGGCGAGCTTGTGATGAAAGGCAAGAAGATCACCGGCCCGGGCACCGACCGCGCCATGGTGTTTCAGGAATTTGGCCTCCTGCCGTGGCGCACGGTGCTGCACAATATCGAGCTCGGACTCGAGCTGAAAAAAGTGCCGGCGGCAAAGCGCCGCGCCATCGCCGAGCCGCTGGTGGCGCTGGTCGGATTGTCCGGCTTCGAGAGCCATTATCCGCATGAGCTGTCGGGCGGCATGAAGCAGCGCGTCGGGCTGGCGCGTGCGCTCGCCACCAATCCCGACGTGCTGTTGATGGACGAGCCGTTCGCCGCACTCGACGCGCAGACGCGCGACCTGATGCAGGTCGAGCTCTTGCGCATCTGGCGCGAGGCGCGAAAGACGGTGCTGTTCGTCACCCATCAGATCGACGAGGCGATCTATCTGTCCGACCGAGTCATGGTGATGAGCAAGCGTCCGGGGCGGGCGAAGAAGACTTTCGCCATCGGCTTGCCGCGGCCGCGCGAATACGAGATGCGGGTGACGCCGCAGTTTAACGATCTCAAGCTCGAGATCTGGAACACGCTCAAGGACGAGATCGCGGTCTAGACCATGGCGGAACAGGTGGTTCAGGAAATGCCGGTGCGGCCGAATCTCTTTTGGCGCTACCGCAATTTTCTGCTCGGCGCTGTCGCGGTGGTGGCGTTCTTCGCCGCCTGGCAGGCGATCTTTCTGTTCGTGCCGCTCAATCCCTTGTTCATGAGCAAGCCGAGCCTGATCGCGTCCGGCTACCTCGACATGGTCGAGAGCGGCGATCTCGCCCATGATCTCGCGGTGAGCGCGGTACCGTTCTTTCTCGGGCTTGGCGCCGCGGTCGTCGTCGGCGTGCCGCTCGGCATCGTCATGGGCTGGCGGGCCCGCGTCGGCTACGCGCTCGATCCGCTGATGACGGTGTTCTATGCCAGTCCGCTGGCGGCGCTGGCGCCGCTGTTCGTGATCTTCTTCGGCGTCGGGGTTTCCGGCAAGGCGGTCATCGTCTTCTTCCTTGCCGTGTTTCCCTTCATCTTCAACACCTGCGCCGGCGTGCGCGTGGTCGATCGCCGGCTGATCGACGTGGTGCGCTCGCTCGGCGGCGGCGAGCGCGACATTTACCTGAAAATACTGCTGCCGAGCGTGCTGCCTTTCACCGTCGCCGGCGCGCGGATCGCCGTCGGCCGGGCGATGATTGCCATCCTGATCGGCGAGTTCTTCGCCGCGTCCGAGGGCATCGGCTTCGCCATTTCCCGCTTCGGCGATCTGTTCGCGATCGACAAGATGTTCGGCTGCATCCTCACCGTCATGGTCATTGCCGTAATTCTGACCGAAGGCATTCGCTTCGCGGAGCGCGCGGCGTTTCCCTGGCGCAGGGCGCAATAGACCATGGCCGACCTCCGAGCGATCGATTGTCCTGTTGCGGTCGGCGCGGCGGATGCCGAAGCGCCGGTCCGTAGCCTATGGCACAGTATCGAGCCGTTTGCGCTTGGCACGGCGAGCATCGCGATCCTGCTGCTAGTCTGGCAGTTCCTGCCGAGTGTTGTCCCGATGAAGGCGGGAACCAAGCTGTTCGTCGCCGTTCCCAGTCAGATCGTCGGCACGCTTTGGCGGTTTTTTGCGACCGGCGCCATCTGGCAGCCGCTCGGCGTGAGCGCCCAGGCGTTCGCCGTCGGGCTCATGCTCGCCATCCTCGTCGGGCTGCCGCTCGGCATCCTGCTTGGCCGCTCGAGCGTGCTCGCGGCGATGTGCGATCCGTTCGTCACCGCGTTCAACGCCACGCCGCGGCTCGTGTTCCTGCCGCTGTTGATGCTGTGGTTCGGGCTCGGGCTGTGGTCGAAGGTCGCCATCGTCTTCCTCGGCGCCATCTTTCCGCTGCTCATCAACACCTATGAGGGCGTGCGCAACGCCGACAAAGTCCTGATCAACGTGGTGCGCTCGTTCGGCGCCAATGAATGGGACATCGCGCGGCTGGTCGTCGTGCCCAACGCGCTGCCCTACATCATCGTCGGCCTGCGGCTGGCGATCGGCCGTGCGGTGCTCGGCGTCGTGGTGGCGGAATTCTTCGGCGCGCAGGACGGCCTCGGCGTCGTCATGGTGCGGGCCGCAAGCGAGTTCAAGGTCGACGTGGTGTTCGCCGGCCTGATCGTCTTCGCGGGTCTCTCGCTCGTCATGACCGGGCTGGTGAAGCTTTTGGAGCAGCACTTCAGCCGCTGGCGTCCGGCGCAGGTCAACGGGGATTAGAAGATCATCCCCCGCTCGCGGGGGAGGATGACGCTCACTGCCCCTTGCTCGGCGCCGCCAGATTCGCCGGCACGTAATTCATCTCCTTGAGCGTCGAGTCGAGGAGATTGCGCGCGAGGAACTGTTCCGGATCGGGCAGCGGCTTATCCGTCGGCCATTGCCGCGCCGCGATCATGGTCTGCCGGCGCGATTCCAGAATGTCGGCGAACAAATCCTTCGGTACCTCGGCGCCGTAGGAATCGTGCAGCTGATCCCAGATCGCGGCCGCTTCGTCGTCGGATTTGATGCTGCCGATGTGATGTTCCATCACCTTGATCGAGCCGTCCTTGTTGGTGCGGTAATACATGACCGCCTTGGCGATGGCGCGGATGATTTTTTTCACCGTGTCGGGATGGCCTTCGACGAAGCTCTGCATGCACCAGATGGTGCCGCCGGCGCGCGGGATGTAATCGCCGGTGCGCAACAGCACCTTCAGGCCCGCCTTCTCCGCCACGACGGCGTGCGGGATGGACAGCGATGCGCCCTGGATGTCGTTGTTGCTCATCGCGGCGATGCGCTCTGCCTCGCCCTGGAAGGAGATGACCTTGTAGTCCTTGCCGGCGTCCATATGGAAGAAGCGATGCAGCACCGCCTGCGCTTCGTCATAGTCGGCGCCGCCGGGCCGGCCGAGCCCGAGCGTCTTGCCTTCCAGGTCCGCCGGCTTGCCGATGTCCTGGCGCGTGGTGATGGTCCATTGCGATTTGAGCGACTCGCCGACGATATAGGTGATCTTGGCGCCGCTCAGCGCCGCCTGCGCGCCGCCCGAGGGGATCGGCGCGCAGTCGAGATTGCCGGACAGAACCGCTGAGACCAGGGCGCTGGGCTGCAATTCGACCAGCGTGACGTCGAGCCCTTCGGCTTTGAAGAAGCCTTCGTCCAGCGCCACGTAGGTCGGAATATGGAAGCCGTCGCCGCCGACGATCTTGCCGATCGTCACCTTGGTCTGCGCTTGCGCCGTGCCGGCCGCGGCCGTCACGAGAGCCATGGCGAGCCCAATGGTTAATGTGAGAACGAGCGCCGAAGCGAAAGCAAACCGCGCAATACGCATGATGGTCTCCTGCCCCAAAAGCCCTGCTTGAACGGAGCGCCAAGCGCCCATTTGATTGGTGCCGGCTGCGCGGCACGGCTTGAGCCTAGCACAGGAAGCCGGCCCGATTAGGTACCCGCGCGAGATTTTGTCGCGGATGGCCTTTCGCCCCGGATTGTGCGATGGTTCTTGCTAAAGTGGAGGGCAGCGGGCGGCTTTGCCGAATAATTTTTGGCCGGGTCACCTCTGCAAGTTGCGATCTGTTGAGGGAACGTACAGGGAGGAACGTATGAAACGGCTTTGCTTGTTGGCCGCCGCCGCGACTTTATTCGCCGCGCCGGCCTTCGCCGAGGACACCATCACCGTCGGCTTTACCGATTCGCAGACCGGCCCGCTGAATGTCGATTCACTCGGCCAGCAGCGCGGCTATGAATTCTGGCGCGACGAGGTCAATGCCGCCGGCGGCATCAAGGCGGGCGGCAAGTCTTATATGGTGAAATTCGTCACCTATGACGACCAGTCGGTCGGCGGACGCGTGCAGCAGCTCTACACCCGCCTCATCAATCAGGACAAAGCCGACTTCCTCTTCAGTCCTTATTCGTCGGGTCTCACCGCGCCGGCCGCGGTCATCTCCGAGCAGTACCAGAAGATCATGATCGACTCCGGCGGCGCCGAGGAGAAGCCATTCGAGCTTGGCAACAAATATCTGTTCA
>Ga0335078_10017958_pt1 | contig 10519 bp, 10 predicted proteins | sample Lox_Sample_32_FD_206711 | JGI IMG/M metagenome (GOLD analysis project Ga0335078, IMG submission 206711) | Soil microbial communities from Loxahatchee National Wildlife Refuge, Florida, United States - Lox_Sample_3.2 | ecosystem: Environmental > Terrestrial > Soil > Wetlands | place: USA...
TCAAACTCGCACCCACACTGAGCGCGACACCCGCGTGCTGCTCCGGCTGAAATCCGCTCTTCGACACCGACACTCCATAAGTCCCGATAGCTAGTTGAGGGACGGTGTAGCGGCCTGACGCGTCCGTCACCGTCTGCTCCGAAACGCTCGTCGCTTCGTTCGTAATTGTCACCGACGCTCCCGGCACCGCGCCTCCGGAAGGATCGGTTACCGTTCCAGAGATCGCGCCAGTCTGCGTCTGTGCGCGCGCGGCCGGCGCGAAGAATACGAAGACAAGTACCGCAAGGACATAAAATGAGACGGAACACACACACCTAGATAGATCGATTCTCTGCATGATTCCCTCTCTGGGCCGGGTTTATCGAAAATGACGCGTGCTGCTGGGGGAGAAAAGCGCCGCGCGAGTTAAATGTAACTGCTAAGGATTGCCTGTGGGTGACCCCGTGGATGACGCGACTACCGTGATTGGCCCAACTTCCGTTCGTTCCACTTCTACCGCCTTGCACATATGGCCCATCTCACCCGCCTGCGATTCTGCTTCCCGGTATTTTCGTTGTCAAGGTGCAAACAAGATGCAGACTTTACGTGGGGGGTCGACTTCAAGCGGCTCTTCGGCCGTCCCTCGCCGCCCGAACCCGCGCTCAAAACGCTTTGCGGCATGAGGAGCCAGTCGGCCGCTGGCTCTCCGGCCCCTCAAAAAGCCCGAGGACATTCGGATCTGCGATCTGACCATGGTATAATGACCATGGCGGTACGGGAGGCGCGATGAAGAAAGTGGCCGCCGGGTTATTTAAAGCGAATTGCCTCGCCCTGATGGATGAGGTCGACGCCAAACGCGAGACGATCATCATCACAAAGCGTGGCAGGCCGGTCGCAAAGCTCGTACCGGTCAACGCCGAATCGGATGAAATTTACGGTTTCCTTAAGGGCAAAGGCTCGGTCTCTGGCGACGTCATCTCACCCGCGATTCCTCTGAAAGACTGGGGCGCGCTGAAATGATCTTGGTCGATACCCACGTTGTCGTCTGGCTTGCATTTGAGCCCAATGAGATTTCCCGACGGGCCAAGACTGCAATTGAGGATGCACGCAAAGCCGGCCAGGGCTTGGCCATCTGCGACATAACTCTATTGGAGTTGGCGGCCCTCGTGAACAAGCGCCGTATTCGCCTCAACGTTGGCCTGGAGTCGTTTCTCCAAGAAGTTGAAGCACGCTTCGTGGTCCTGCCGATTACCGGCCGGGCGTGTGCACGGGCTTTGACGCTCCCGGCAAACTACCCGAAGGATCCCGCAGATCGCGTGATAGGAGCCACGGCGCTCGTCGAGGGCCTGACTCTGCTTACCGCCGACCGCAAAATTCAACGCTCCAAGGCCGTTCGCACCCTGTGGTAGACACCGATGCGCACCTGGGGGCCCGGCGTTTCGGCCATCTCGACGCGGGCTCTCAAACAGCTTCCCGCTCGCGGATTGTTGGCGGAAGCGTGTGGGAGTCGAACCCACCATTCTGGCCGCGAAGGACAGAATCAATGGCTTTGAAGGCCACGAGGGTCACCGGACCCCTTTCGCCTCCATGACGGGGGCAATCCGCGTGTATTCTACACAGGTGAGTCCACCTGCGCGAATGCTGCGCCACTCAGGTTCACGCGAAATTGGAAAGTGACTGGAGAACATGACCGGAAATTTGCCCCAAGAAATCTCCGAGGCAGCGGCTGTTACCGCCATCACGCAGCTGATCCTACGCGAGCGCGAGAGCCGCGATCTGCAGCGCTGGAACACGATGCGCGAATGCTTCTGGCCCGATTCGCTGGTGCGAGTGAGCTGGTTTCGAGGCAGCGCCTTCGAGTTTATAGCGGGATCGAAGGACATGGCCGAGCGCGGAACGGCTGCGAAGCATCGACTGGGCCCGATTCTGGTGCGCGTGAATGGGGAGCGCGCGGTCGCAAGCCTCACCGCCATCATCGACTTGCCGCTTCATTTGAATGGTGTGGAGGCGACGCTCTCGGCCCACTCGCGATTTCTCTACCGCATCGAGCGGCGAAACGCCGAATGGCGGATTTCGGGCTTCGATGCAGTTTACATTCGTGACGAGATCACGCCCTCCGTCCCTGGGCAAGCCATCGCGATTCATGCCGAAGACGTCGCGAGCTTCAGGCCCTCCTACCGCATGCTCTCCTACTACCTGAAGAGCCAGGGGTTCGAGATCGATTCGAATCTGCCGGGGGAAGACCGGCCCGAGCTCGTCAACTCATTGAATCGAGAGATTTTCGGTTGGGCTGGCCTGCCCGTTCCCGACTGAAAATCGAACGTACCGCTCTCCGATAGTACGAAGTTAATCAGGAGAGCAGCGCGGCTTCTGGTTGGCCGGCGGGCTCGTGGTCGCTAACTGACAGATAATGGGATAGATTTCGCAAATCCGGACACAGTGTGTGATAAACCACCAGATACAAAAAATAGGTAACTTTTGCACAGTTCGTGGCATCATATGGTTATGGCACAGAAGCGCAAAGGAACCGGACGGCTGGTACCAATCAGGCCTACCGGGCTTGAGTACCGCGTAAAATACGGCATCCATCTTGTGGAAGAACCGCGCAAGCACGGGCGAGGGATCGGTCCAGCCCGCTGGGAGCGCTGCTCGGTACGTTCCGAGCACGCGCATCGCATCCCGAAGGGCGAATACTTCTTGCACGCCGACGAGGGCGGAGTGTTTCAGCTGAAGTACACCGGCAATACCTGGCAGTACCTCACAGCGGCGGCTTAAGTAAGTTCTCCTCTCGCATTAGCTTAAAGCAAAGGTGTGGTTCCGTCGAAAGGCGGAGCTTCGTCCATTTAAGGCCGCCGCTTTCTTGGATCCGAAGGTCAGCTGAAGAAACTCTTGAGTGCCGCTTGCTCGTCGGGAAAATCTGCAAGCACTCTGTGCAGATTGACAAGGCGAAGGACTTCGGCTGCGCGCGGGCTAAGCTCCACGGCTTTCATTTGGGCGCCCTGCTTCTGAACCGAATACAGCGAACGGACCAGTTGGCCCACCCCCGAGCTGTCCAGGTAGGTCACATCCCGGAAGTTCAGCAAAAGCTTCTTGCGGCCGTCGCCGATCAGGTCGAGCAACATCTCATGGACCGCCTCCCCCTCGATCATCGTAAAGCGGCCGCGCACATCCACGACGGTCACATCCCCAAACTGGCGTGTACTCGCACTGAATCCCAACCGGAGCCCTCCCGAAAACCGCTTATTGTAGCGTAGCCCACCAACAATCTCTATCGCGATGGCTCGCAGTCCGCCTGGAAACCCACCGGAGTCGCAGGGCCCGCCTATTTTTTCCCCTGTCTATCAGACGCTTCCCTTCCCAAACCGTTTCGTTTGGGCGGCTCGGCAGGCCCGAAAATGGCGGCCCAGAAGTGGCGCGATGACGATCAAAGGTCTATGATTGCGCCGTTTAGGGATGCTGTGAGAGTTCTTCACACGCGAGCAACGGAGGAATCGATGCGAGTCATCAACGAACACACGATCACCGATGCGGCGGTCGAGCAAATGTCGGGCACGACGAATCCGCGGCTGCGGCAGATCATGCAGTCGCTCGTGCGGCACTTGCACGAGTTCGCGCGCGAAGTCGATTTGACGCCGGAAGAGTGGCTGGAAGGCATCAAATTCCTCACCGCGGTCGGGCAGAAGTGCACGGCGCACCGGCAAGAGTTCATTTTGCTTTCGGACACCCTGGGCATGAGCGCGCTGACCAATGCGTTGCATGACAAGCGCGCGACGGGCGCGGCGACGAAATCCAGCCTGCTCGGTCCCTTCTACCGCCAGGACGCGCCCATGATGAAGCTCGGCGACTCCATCATTTCGAAGAGTAAAGGCACGCCTGTGTGCTTCTACGGGCAGGTGGTCGACTCGGATGGCCGCGGCATCCCGAATGCGCTCGTGCAGGTCTGGGAGCCGGACGAAACCGGCAACTACGATTTGCAGCTGCACGATCCATCCGAAATGGACCTGCGCGGATGTTTTCGCGCGGACGAGCAAGGCCGCTATCATTTCCGCGGCCTGTGCCCCACCGGCTACATGATCCCGATGGACGGGCCCGTCGGCGACATGATCCGCGCCCAGAAGCGGCACGGGTATCGGCCCGCGCACATCCACTTCGTGATCGGCGCGCCGGGATATCGCGAGCTGGTGACGGCGCTTTATGTCGCCGGGGATCCGCACATCGATTCAGACACTGTTTTCGGCGTGAGCGATTCGCTGATCATCTCCGTCACCAAGAAGGACGCGAACTCGCCGATCGCGGGGATGCCGACCATCCATTACGATTTTCAGCTGGCCGCCGCGAAGGACTGGACGTCCGGTCGCGTCGGGGCCGATCCCTCGCAGATCACCAGCAAAGTCGGCGCCTAGCAAAGGGCCAGCGTGAGAAGCAGAATTCAGGTGGGCTTGCCGCGGGAGGCGCGGCCCTCTAAGGCGCAAATCGACTGAAACCGACGTAATCGGCTCGAAACCACTCTGCAAACACACAACATACACGGCGATTTAGGAAGGCTCCGAATACGGTTTTACAAGTGACCCGTCAGTGGGCGGCGGCGCGACCGCTGACTTCGTGGCGGACGATGCGCGCCCCATCGACCAACGCCTTCATTTTGCCGACGGCAACGTCCCTCGGCAGGTACTTCATCCCGCAATCGGACGCGGCGACAATCCGATCTGGGCTGACATAAGGCAGTGCGCGGCGAATGCGCGCTGCGACGGTCTCCGCGGTCTCTACCTCGTGCTTTGAAAGGTCGAGCACGCCGAGGATGATCGTCTGGTTTGGAAGTTTGGCGAGCACGGAACAATCGAGCGATGATTGCGCGGTCTCGATCGAGATCTGCTGGACCGGCGAATCCGCCAGCTCTTCGAGGAACGAATATGCCGCCGGACGGCCGGGAACCATCGCCGCGTAGCCGAAGCAGATGTGAAGAGCCGTCGTGCCGTTGACGCCCTCGAGCGCGCGCTTCAGAGCGATGAGGCCGAAGCGGCGAGCTTTCTCGGGATGCGCTTCCATCCAGGGCTCATCCATTTGCACGATGTCCGCGCCTGCGGCAAATAAATCCTTCATTTCTTCGTTCACCGCCGCCGCGTAATCGAGCGCCATTTCTTCTTCGGTTGCGTAGTGATCGTTCTTGGCCTGCTGCGACATGGTGAAGGGGCCGGGCAGCGTGATCTTCACTTTGCGGTCGGTATTCGCGCGCAAGAATTTCAGGTCGCGCACTTCGACGGGATGCTTGCGGCGAATCTTGCCCACGACGCGCGGGACGAGCGCTTTGTTTCCCGTGCGGCTAACGATTTCGGCGGGATTTTCGAGATCAACTCCTTCGAGCGCCGTGGCGAACCGATTCGAGTAGCTTTCGCGGCGAATCTCGCCGTCGGTGAGGATGTCGAGGCCGGCCCGCTCCTGCTGGCGAATGGCGACGACGGTCGCGTCATCCTGCGCCTGCTCGAGGAATTCGGGAGCGACGCGCCAAAGCTCGGCCGCACGCGTGCGCGGCGGCATGCGATGCGAGAGCTTTTCGCGGTCGATCAGCCAATCGGGCTGCGGCAGCGAACCGACGAGCGATGTCAGAAGGATGCTCATGGGATTTCCAAGATGGGATTCGCGCGAAAGATTGTCAAGCCGATTTGACGCGGGCGAGGCAGAGGATGGAGGCAAGCGCGGCTGTAATTGCCTCAGCAGATGCGCCCGAAGAGGTTTTGGCGCGCCAGGCGACGAAGCCGTCAGGGCGGACGAGGACAGCACCCGATGGTGAGATCCCATATGCCGAAGCAAACTGCGCGGACGGATCGCGGAGGGCGTGCCCTTCCCTGCCGCCGATTTGCCACACATCAAGCGCGACTTTGGTTTGCTGCGCGGCGGCGCGTCCGCTCTCGAGCCACGGCTTCCCTTCCGGACCGACGAGCAGGGCGAAGTTCCTGCCGAAGAGATCGAGCGTGGAGATGCGCGCGCCATTTTTCTCGATTTCGAGGTGCGGGGCGCGCGAGCCGGGACGCGCTTTCGACTCGCGCGGATCCATGCGCGCGGGCAGCGGTCCATCGGAATCGGGAACGATGGCGGCAGAGTTGTAGCAGTAGCCGCATTCGATCGGGAGATCGTTTTCAATGGGCTGCATGTCGTCAGAGCGAAGATACGGCGCGGAGCGCGTAACGTAACGCGAATAGGCCTGCTCGACTGTGAATTCGCAGGCGGGGCGGCGCTCAGGCTCGTAGGTGGCGAGGAGATCCGGGCCGGCGAGACCTTTGAGCACAAGCGCGAGCTTCCAGGCGATATTGTGCGCGTCCTGCACCCCGGTATTGCCACCGAAGCCGCCGCTGGGCGGCATGACGTGCGCGGCATCGCCCGCAAGAAAAATGCGGCCATCCTGGAAATGCTCGGCCGTGTCGGCAGTCGCGTCCCAATTCATGATGTTTTCGATTTTCACCGGGACGTTTTCGTCGCCCAGTCCCGAGCGAAGCAAAGCGAGGGCGCGTTCTTCGGCGAGGCCTGTGGAAACGTCGGTGTCGGGATTTTTCACGTCGCCAAGCCAGTGAACGGCGAGAAAGCCGGACGTGAACGGTTTTTCGATCCGGAAAAAGCCGCTGAGGGTGGGATTGACGACGTACATGACGCTGAGATTGCGGTTGCGCATCAGCGGGGCGACGTCACCTTTGAAGTAGATCGTCACGCTTTTCGAAAAGACGCCGTGGCCGAGCATGCGAATGCCAAGCTTTTCGCGGATGGGGCTGTGGGCGCCGTCGGCCGCGATCATGTATTTGCTGCGCACGCGCGTGACTTCGCCGGTATCGCGATGGCGAAGCTCGGCGGTGACGCCGTCGGCGTCCTGCGCGAAGGAGACCATTTCGGTTGCGAAGCGGAGTTCGGCGCCCAATTCTTCGGCGCGCGATTTCAGCAGCGGCTCGAGCAGACTCTGCGTGATGAAGAGGCGGAGGCTGGGACTGATGTCGCGCACGCCCTCGTTGAGATTGGCGATGAAGAAGGCGAGCTCTTTGCCCGTGAGCGATTCGAGGGCCATGATGGCGCCGTCCTGGACGAATTGCTCATCGGACTTCTGCATCACGACCTGCTCGATGCCGACGGTGCGAAACACTTCCATCGTGCGTTGCGTGATCATGGCGGCGCGGGGATGAATTGCGGTGCCGCGATGGTGCTCGACGACGAGCGGACGGATGGCGTGATGCGCGAGCAGGAGCGCGGCGGACATCCCGACAAGGCTCCCGCCGACGATCAGAACCGGAGTTTCGATCTCGGGCATGTGCGTATGGGCCGAGAAACCGAAGGGCGCGTCGGTTCAGCGCATTCCGAGGCTTATCGGCATTCCCCGGCGGGGAGGGTATGCGGATTGGCGTGCGTTTTCAATCGCAAATTCGAAGAGGTCCCACCAAGCGAAAAGCAGATCCCTCACCGCCGTTCGCAAAGACGGCGACCCGGCTCGGGATGACAACGAAGATCGCGGGGGCGCGAGAGCGAATCGAGCCGGAATCAGGAGGGGGGCGGCCTTCGGCAAAATCCGGTCAGGATGCTGCGGCTTAGGACGCGGCAGCAGAGGAGCGGGGCGGTTCGAGCCCGGCGGCGTCAGCGGCATGCGCAGGAACTTCGCGGGTGCTGACGCTTGAGACGCGCTCGAGGCGCTTTTGGCGATTCTCGAGACTCGCGGCAATGAACGAGCTGAACAGCGGATGCGGCGCGAGCGGGCGCGATTTGAACTCGGGATGGAACTGGCAGCCGAGGAACCAGGGATGATCGGGCACTTCGACGATTTCGACGTACTTGCCATCCGGGGTGCGGCCGGTGATACGGAAGCCGGCGCCGGTGAGCGTCTTTTCGTAATCGCAATTGAATTCGTAGCGATGGCGATGGCGCTCGGAGATTTCGAGCATGCCGTAGGCTTTCGCGGCGAATGATCCCGGCTCGAGCTTGCAGGACCAGGCACCGAGGCGCATGGTGCCGCCCATTTCGTCGACGCCGAGGAGCTCGCGGAGCTTATAGATCACGCGGTTGGGGGTGCCGGCGTCGAATTCGGTGCTATCGGCGCGCTCGAGCTTGGAAACGGTGCGCGCGTATTCGATGGTGGCGCACTGCATGCCGAGGCAAATCCCGAAGAACGGGACTTTTTTCTCGCGCGCGTAGGTGATGGCGTGGACCATGCCCTGAATGCCGCGCTGGCCGAAACCGCCGGGAACGAGAATGCCATCCACGTGGCGCAGAAGATTTTCGGCTTCGGCGGGCGAAGCAATATCTTCCGCCTCGATCCATTCGATGACCACGCGCTGCCGATTGGCTAAGCCGCCGTGGACGAGCGCTTCGCGGAGGCTCTTGTAAGCGTCTTCGAGCTGGACGTATTTGCCGACGACCCCGATGCGGACTTCGCCTTGCGGATGCTCGAGGGTTTCGAGCATGCCCAGCCATTTGCTGAGATCGCGCGGCGGGGCTTCGAGGTGCAGAAGCTGCAAAAGCTGGTCGTCGAGACCTTCCGCGGCGAGCGACATGGGCACTTCGTAGATGTTGCCGACATCCGGCGCGGAGACGACGCGCGAGGGCGCGACGTTGCAGAAGAGCGCGATTTTCGTTTTCAGATCGGAGCCGAGAGGCCGATCGCTGCGGCAGATCAAGATGTCCGGCTGAATTCCGATGCTGAGGAGTTCCTTCACGCTGTGCTGGGTGGGCTTGGTCTTGAGCTCGCCCGCCGTGGGAATAAAGGGAACGAGCGTGAGATGCGCGAACACGACATTTTCAGGGCCAAGTTCGAGGCGCATCTGGCGGATGGCCTCGAGGAACGGGAGCGATTCGATGTCGCCGACCGTGCCGCCGATTTCGACGATGACGATGTCAACGTCATCCGCAACTTTGCGGAACGCGGCTTTGATTTCGTCGGTGACGTGCGGGATCACCTGAACGGTTTTGCCGAGGTAATCGCCGCGGCGTTCTTTGGCGATGATGGATTCGTAGATGCGGCCGGTGGTCCAGTTATGGTCGCGCGTTAATTGGACGGAAGCAAAGCGTTCGTAATGGCCGAGGTCAAGATCGGTCTCGGCGCCGTCATCGGTGACGAAGACTTCGCCGTGCTGATAGGGCGACATCGTGCCGGGATCGATATTCAGGTACGGATCGCATTTCTGAAGGGTGATGCGAAGGCCGCGGCTTTCGAGAAGGCAGCCAATGGAAGCGGCTGCAACGCCCTTGCCGAGTGAGGAGACGACGCCGCCCGTCACAAAGATGTATTGCGGGCGGTTCCGCAAGGTGCTCGATTTCCTCCGTAGGAATCGGCGTACGGGCAATTATGCGGCGGATCGCACTCTTCGTCAATCGCGATTTTCAAATCGAAATCCGCCTTCTGTAGTGTGACGTGGATCACAGCCAGCGGTGATGCGTGTCGCAGTACGCGAGTCCCAATCGTTGATAACTAGAGCGCATGAACGCGCCGCGGTGAGGCGCAGAAAGGCGGCTGCCATGAACGCTCCCGTAGCTGAACGAGAAGCCCGGCACAGAACAACCGCCACGCTTGTTTTAGAACTCGATCGGCCAGAATGTGCGCCCAAGGAGATCCAGCACAATCAGGAGGCGAGCGAATACAAGAAACACAGCCTTGCCGCACGCTACTGGGGCGAAATCGAGCTTTCGACGCAGTCGATGCGGGCTGTGGCTGCGGCGGATGCAGAAGCCGTCTTTTTGCGCGGAATGCTGGACCGGCCGACCGAGCGCCGAGAGCGAAACCCGCTCGATTGGGTGATTTCGGTGGCCGTGCATGTGTTGATCGTGAGCGCCGTGTTGATCGCACCGCTCGCGTTTACGCAAGCGATCGACCTGCACAAGTTTCAGCTGACGTATCTGACGATGCCTAAGCCGCCGGCTGCCCCACCCTCGCCGGCCGCAGCCGTGCAGCAGGCCGTCCGGCGAGTGCTCCATGCGGTAAGCGCAGCGCTAACCGCTCCGACAGTGATCCCCAAGCGAGTCGAAATCGTGAAGGACCCACCCGCGCCGGAAATCGGCGAGGGCGTAATCGGCGGGGTGGCGGGAGGCGAAGTGGGTGGAGTGCTGGGAGGAATCATCGGCGGCACGGAGCGGGGCCCTGCGCCTCCTCCGTCGGCCGCTCCCAAGAAGGAGATTTACCGCGTGGGAGGGGTGGTGAAGCCGCCGCGAGAACTCAAGATTGTCGAGCCAATTTATCCGCCGGTGGCACGAGTGGCGCACGTGGAAGGAATCGTTTCTGTCGACGCGATTATCGATGAAGACGGCGATGTGGTTGAGGCGCGCGCGGTTTCCGGGCCGGGCCTGCTGATCGCGGCGGCGCTAAAAGCGGTGAGCCAGTGGAAATATGAGCCCACGTACCTCGACGGACAACCCGTTGCGATCCGAATGCAAGTGCAGGTGTATTTTCACCTGCGATAGTGGCCGTGGGCTAAAGTCCGGCGTTTAGTGCGCCGCGCAGAACCGGATTGGCCCGGCTGAAGCCGGCCGCTACATAACCGCCGACGGACGAACTGCAGTGCAACGATTACGAGGCCGG
>Ga0335078_10017960_pt1 | contig 10519 bp, 8 predicted proteins | sample Lox_Sample_32_FD_206711 | JGI IMG/M metagenome (GOLD analysis project Ga0335078, IMG submission 206711) | Soil microbial communities from Loxahatchee National Wildlife Refuge, Florida, United States - Lox_Sample_3.2 | ecosystem: Environmental > Terrestrial > Soil > Wetlands | place: USA: Florida...
CTTGCGCGGTCTTCCGACTGGTGGCAAGGGGGAGGGAGGGGCTGCACAGATACGCAGTAGGAAAGATGTTGGAACTCTCTGACGCAGCCGTCGACCGACTCTATTCTGAACTTTATGCTAACAAGAAGTTCGTCGACCATGTCGCGTCGATGGAGACACTCGCGGGAAGACAGTTGGGAGGGTTCCCACGAGCTTGTGACCTCTACGTGATTTGCAGAGCCACCAATCCCGGGCTTGTCGTGGAGACCGGAGTGGCGAGCGGTCTCTCCTCCGCATACATCCTACAGGCTCTCGAAGAGAACTCAACAGGACGGCTCTACTCCGTCGACCTACCAAATGCGGACACCGAGGAGCTCCTCGGCAAAGTTCTCACGAAACTACCCGAAGGAAGGTCCTCCGGATGGGCGGTCCCAGAGTGGCTAAGGGGGAGATGGGAGCTGCGTATCGGAAAGAGCTCGGATGTGTTGCCGGGGCTGCTGAAATCTTTGGGCCAAATCGACGTCTTCCTACACGACAGCGAACACAGCTTCGAGAACATGATGTTCGAGTTCGAGCTTGCTTGGCCTGCCCTCCTTCAAGGAGGATTCTTGTTCTCGGACGATGTGGGCCTCCCGTCGACCAAGGGCGCCTTCTACGCCTTCGCTGCGAAAGTCGGAAGAAGGCCCGAGAAGATATTCTCAGGCTACGGCGCCATAAGGAAGTGATCGTTTGGAGAGCAGAGAAGGGAAAGTACGGCGCGAACGGGCAGTCGTGCTTCTCTCCAACGACTTCTCGCACCCGTCGCTTGCCGAACAGCAATACGCGTTCTCTTGGCGAATCAACAGGTTGAGACCGCTGCTGCAGAGGGGCGACGTGGTGATCGTTGTTGCAGCGGGGGGTTCGGTCGGCTCGAAGGGAAGGCCGACCTTGTCCAACCTCAAGCACCCCATGCGGAACGACGGGCGGATGGTGCTGATTTCGCCTCCGATACTGAGGATTCCGATGTTGTGGCTGATCCAGAGCATGATAGTTACGCCTCTGATGCTGCTGCTCTACTGTCGCAGCCACAGGATGGACGTCGAGGCCATCGTTGCGGCCTCCGTGCCTTACGGCGCCGTCGGCAAGGTGCTAAACAGGTTCCTCAACACCGTCCTCATAGTAGACTACGGGGATCCCGACTTCGCTCGCGAACGGTCGGTCGCCCTAAAGGTTCTGCTACTGTTGGAGACCTATGTGCTGGGGTCGGGTGGTGTCGACGCGGTCACCTGCATCGATCCAATCATCCGCAAGTACGTGGAACGATACCGGGTCAAGAACGTCATCTTCTTGCCGCCGGGCGGGTTCTGGAAGGGCTCGTCGATGAGTGCCGTCAATGAGGGGGCCGCTGCCAGTCAGATGGTGGTCTACGCGGGACACGTGGCCGGGCCGCCCGCCTATAGGTTGGACATTCTCATGGAAGCCGCGCCAACGATACTCGCCAAGAATCCAAAGGCCAGAATAGTAATCGTCGGCGACGGCGAATACCTTTCCAGAGTGAGAAAGCGCGCAAAGGAGCTCGGGCTGGCGGACAGGATAGAGACCACGGGCGCAGTCCCGTACGAGGCGGCCAAGGCGCGCATCGCCGAGGCCGGAGTCGCGTTGCAGCTGCTGAATGACATGTGTCTTGGGACCAAGGTCATCGACTACTTCGCCATGGGAAAGGCGGTCGTGTCGTGCGGAAATTTCTACAACAACTACACTGAGTTCCTCCAAAACGGAGAGAACTGCCTGCTCGTCCCTCCCGACTCCGGGAAGTTAGCCGAGGCGATAAGCCTGTTGCTTGTTGATGATCGCCTTAGAGAAAAGCTCGGGAAAAGGGCGTTCGAAACGATGGAAGGGTACGATTGGGAGTCTCAGGCAAATCATATAGTTGAGCTGATCTCGCACGGACGCCGTGTGGTTACCGCCAGGTGACGGTGACGTGAACCAGGGCGAAATCAGAGTCGCTCGCCACAGTCTGGGCGTTAGAGAAGGAATACGAATAGGTCGAGTTGGAGGGGTTCTCAAGCGGGACGGCTAGGAAGCTCGGGAGGCTCTCCGCCGGGTCGCTTGGGGAGGTCGAGTAGAGGAATAGGCTGGTCCAGTGCTCCGAGACGAAGATCGAGGAGTTGAGGAACGGGGCCTGCCCATTGTTGACAAAGTCATAGGCGTTCACGAACTTCAAGTCCTGGACCCCCGGGCAGAAGACCCAGCCGTACGGGAGCCCGGCCACATAGACTGGCGACGACGCGGGGTTGGCCTGGAAGTAGTCCCTGACCTCCGCCCCGGGGGTGTGGTAGCTCAGGTTGAACGGGTTCGAAGAGCCCAGCGAAGTGAGGTTCGAAGCCGCGTAGGTCTCGTAGACAGGAACGGCCGCGATGAGGAAGATTATGACGACGACGGCGAGCCCCAGCACACGCGCGCGGCGCTTCGCTATGATTGCGAGCGCGAAGGGCGCGACGAGGAAGTAGGCGGGGAGCGCGGTGTCGGAGAACCTGATGACCGTGGAGTAGTACGCGAAACTGAAATAGTAAGGCAGAGGCGCGTAGATGAAGGAAACAACGAAATACGACCCAAGGGCTATGATCGCCATTCCCAAAGCGAATCTGGCCGTGAGCTCTTTCTCCCGGATGCTTTTTCGCAGAAGGACGAATAGCCCCGCCGCGGCGATGCCCACGCATACGGGGCCCCATCCAAGAAGTATCCCGCCGAAGAAGATGAGCAGGGTGTTGGTCACAACGAACTGCCGGTAGAACGGAACTGGCTGCTGTATGGTCGTCGTAGTGGTGGTGGTGTTTGTGACCGTCTCGGTAGCCGTAGTCGTGGTACCGTTCACGATTCCGACAACCTCCAATGTGCGGGTTACGGTCCGTGTCACTGTGCTCACAGTAGTGCCTGGGTTTGTCTGAGGATTGCTGACGACGCTTGTGATTAGCTGACTCCCTATTGGCTGGACCTGCTGCGAAAATGCATGGGTGGGCACGAATAGGAAGAAAATAGTCAGGAGAACAAAAATGAGGACAGAGCACCCCCAGAGGGCGCGCGAACGTGGAGCCCCCTTGGTCTTTGACCTGATTCTGCCTATCGAAACGAGGAGGACAATCAGCAAGCCCCCGATCAGGAAAGCGTTGTACGGCTCTCTGGTTCCAGCGGCGAAGCCAAAGAAGGACGCGGCCAAAACCGAGAACAGCAAGCCGTACTTGGGGCTTGGGGACTTGCCGAACCTGAGCAGGAAATAGACGCCAACCATTGCCAGCCCTAGCCCCATCGGCTCGGTCAGGAAACCGAGGGAAAGGAGCATGAAGGATATGAGCGCGAGACACGAAGCTAGCGAAAGCGCGATTACGGGTTGCCTGAAGCCGAGGAGTTTGAGTATCTTGTAGAAGACAACGAAAGTGACCGCAGCCCAGAAGAACATGTAGAAGGGAAGGAAGTAGGAAAACGGGTCCGGGCTATTGATTCCGAAGATTCTGAAGATGATGATGTTCACGTAGCCGAAGAACCACCTGTCCGAGTAGAAGGTACCGTGAATCGCATCATAATAGTACCCATATTCATCGGAAACGAAGAAGCCGGTGGCCCAGTAGCTATAGAAGCGATAGATGCACAGGGTTACGAGGCCACCTAGGCACGCCAGCAAGACTCGAAAGTCCACCCCGGCTCTCCACGTGGCATTCTCATCGCTGGGTTCATCTGCGCGCGTCAAACGAAACCCCGAGGTACGCTTCAAGAGGTCACACCTGCTTTCTCCCAATACGCAGGATGCGGTGCTCGTATGCTAAGATAGCCAAGAAAACCCGCCGCAACGGCCCCAGCGTCCCGACAGCTATTTGAAGCCTGACGATGTCATCAGCGTCCAGGCCCCTAAAGAGCGGAACGAGAGTTAGGTACAAGATGACGTAGACAACGGATTGAAGCAATAGGAGCTCTACGTCCGACTGCCCTGCTGAGGGAAGCAAGAACGCCCCCAGGCAGGCGATCGCACCCGCGATGAATATCCCCGCGAGCGGCTTCGACAACAGTTCTACGCCCAAGTAGCGAACTGAAAGATAGAGCCCTGTTACGGCTAGGGCCACATTCGCGCTCATCAGTGCTATCATCACTCCCTCCCCACTTAGGCCCAGCCCGGCAACAAAGATAGTCGCGGCCGTCACCAGAACGAAAGCGTACACCAGCCAGATGATCATCACGAACCTACTTTTCCCCACTCCTCCGAAGAAAGCGGGCAAGACGGTGAAACCTACGGCCACGGGCAAGTACGAGATGGCGACGAGCCGAAGGAGAAATATTCCAGGCGCGTATGCTTGACCGTAGAACAGATCGAAGAGCTCGGCCGCCGAGGCTGTCAAGAAGAAGGAAATCGGAGTGGAAATCAGTGAGACATATCTCACGGCATATGAGAAAGCGAGCGAGATGTCCTCATCGAGGCCGTGAAGCTCTGCGAACGAACGGAAGAAGACGTTCTGAACGGAGGCGGAGATGACATTTAATGGAACGGTCACGTTAATCGCGGCTTGATAGTACCCGACCACCGCGTTCGCGGCATACGCTGCGAGGACGAGAGTAGCGTATTGCGCTGAGAGCCCCTGCGCCACACTACCGGTGAAGATCGGCAGCCCGAATCTGAGCATGGTCTTGAGATCATGCAAGAAATTGCCAGCAGTCAACCGACGGAAACGATACACGAACAGGAGAATGGTACCCGCGCAACCGGCGATGATGAATGATGCGACGTGGCCCGTGACCGCTCCATATACCCCGAAGCCGGCCAAAATGAGGCCGACCTGCAATACCAGTTTCGACGCGGATTGGAGAATCGTGACGCCGCTGGCCTGGACCATAGAACCCCAGCCAACTAGGGCTGACGTAGCCAATTGCGAGACCGAAGAACCCACTATCAGGAGGGAGGAGGCCGCTTGGTACTGAATCAGCTCCGGTCGATGGATCAGGTTGACTAGGATTAACGGAGCAAGGAGAAAATTTAGAGCCGAAAGTAGCAGGCCGAGGGTTAGCGTGAAAATTATCGCGGTGCGAGTCATGCTAGCTGCCTTGGCCGCCTCGCCCTTGGAGAGAGAATATGGCACGTACCTTGTCACGGCTGAGCCCACTCCGAAGCCTACGAAGAGCTGGATGATCGAAGGAACGAGCAACGCGAGTGAATAGGCGCCATACCCTTCAGGTCCGAGAAGCCTAGCGATCAGGATAATGTCGACGGTAACCAGCGCAGTGGAGACTAGATTCCCTGCAAAGAGAATCAGCGCCCCCCTCGCCGAGGCCTGAGCGACACCGAGTGACGACATTCTAGCCGGCCATTATTGCGAGCATATTTATCCAAAGAATGGAATCGGTCTCGAAGCTAGTCACTGCCTCTTCTGAGCACGGTCGAGAGGGTGAACAGGATGATTCCAGTGAAGAAAGCAAACAGGCCGAAGATGCCGATGGAGAAACCCATCAGCGCATAGATTATGACCAGGTTGCTCAGCGATTGGGAACTGACGAACAGCAGGTAAGCGTGCGCCACGAAGTAGAACCCTGCAAGCGCGATTATCAACCCCGGGATGCCATAGAAGGTCATCGGGTGCCTGACCGAGGTGAGCTTGATGGCGCTGGTGAGGACATCCATGGTGTGATAAATTGGGTTGTGGGTGGATGTCTTGCCGATGCCGTACCTTACGGTTATGGGTACTTCCTTGATGCGTAGCCCTTTCCTTGAGGCCTCCATGAGTATCTCAGAGTCCACTCCCATGCCTGCCTCGGTGGGCCTTAGCGCTTGGATGGCCTTCTTGCTGTAGGCACGAAAACCAGACTGCGTGTCTGTCACTCCATCGATGGTTACCGCGTTCAAGAGCTTGTTGCCCACCCTCCTGTGGGCCGGTATCTCATTGCCGTTGTTGAAGCGTGCCCCGATGGCCACGTCGGCCTCTCCCTTCACGATAGGCTCAATCAACTGAGGTATCTCCGCGGGCTCGTGCTGGTCGTCCGCGTCCAATGTGACCATGATATCGGCGCCCATATCCCTACAAGCTGAAAACAGAGAGCGAAAGGCTTCGCCCTTGCCCATATTCTGGTCGTGCCGGATGACCTTGGCTCCAAGCCTCTCAGCTATGTCCGATGTCATGTCCTTCGAGCCGTCGTCGCAGACAAGGACTTGGTCAACATGTTTCTGCGCCCCAACGACCACTTTGCCGATGGTCCGTTCCTCATTGAACGCAGGAATGCATGCCACCTTCGTTGTTATTCCACCTCCAGCAAATCCTTAGTTCTGTGCTATGTCGTCCAAAGCCTTTAAGCATGTCGTGTCGACGTTCCTTCCCGGGAATCACGGGTTCATAGGACGTGAGTTGAATTCTTCTAAATCCTTGGTCTCTGCAACGTCTCGCAACAGGATCCGTGGGCGGGCTCTCAGAAATCGAGTTTCTGAGCAACGGGACGCGCTTCCGAGCCTACCTACCCTCCTCTGAGGTTTGGGGCTCGGCAAAGGATGTCCTACTCTTCAACGAATACGAGCTCATGCCTTCATTTTCTCTCCCATCTCTCAAGGGAGGAACCGTTGTAGACGTGGGGGCTCAGGTAGGCCTATACAGTCTGAAGGTTTCGACCTACGCAAAAGAGGTCGTCTCTGTTGAGCCGAGCATTTGGAAATCCAGCCTGCTCAGAACGAACGTCGCTCGGAATTCCGTCAACAACATCGAAGTACGCCAAGAGGCCATCTGGTCTTCAAAGGGGGCTGTGAAGTTCACTGATGGTGGGGCCGGAATGGTGTCTTCCCTTGTTGGCGTTTCGACCGGTTATGACGTGAAGACGACAACGTTGGACGATATAGTAGAGTCAGTCGGTCACGTGGACCTGCTAAAGATGGATGTCGAGGGAGCAGAATACGAAAGCCTGCTGTCGGCCAAAAGCGAGACGCTCAAGAGCATCGACAGAATAGTCGCCGAGATTCACGTCTTCAGGAGCGACCACGAGTTCCTTCTGGAGAAGATCCAAGGGAGGCTTAGGGATTCGAGAAAGACCACTAAGTTGATTCCGCTGCCTTTTCAGACAACGTTCGATGGATTGACCAAACCGTGGGGCACTTCTTTGACGGCCATAAACGGGCATGATCCCTTTGTCTTCAGGCTGAGCCTTTCCCTCGTCTATTCCGCTCGTCCGATCATCGTCGGCCTCAAGACGAGGATGGACATAGGCTCCCACTATCTGCTTTACGCGAACTAATTTCGGTACACTGGGAACGAGAAGCGAACGCTTCAGACACATTCGTGGATGATCATCGTGGGTGCTGCGGACCTCTGTCAACCTTGAAGGCAAAGCCCGACGCGACCCCCCTCAGAAAGGCGGCGGCCGTCTTGGTCCTCCCGTCGGTCGTGCTCAGGGTGTGATGGAACAAGTAATAGGCGGTGAGGAAAGGGAGGAGGCAGATTGCATAGAAGCGAAAATCCCTCTTCGTGAAATACTTCTTGATTACAATCATCCTATTTCTCTCTGTGTAATACGCCCTATCGCTATCGACGTGGACGAGCGACCAGCCCAAGTCGTGCCAGTCTTTCGCGTTGGGAGTGACCAGCGCGTCGCAGCCCTCGAGTTCAATCTTGTGCGCGAAGTCGACCTCGCTGAACCTGACGGGAAAGAGCTGACAGTCGAAGCCGTTGAGTTGCTCGAAGATGCGCCGCTTAACCATAAAGGAGTTGTGAAAGGAGAAAGTCCTGACAGTATTGCGCGGGACGTCGGTGTGCAGTTTGTAGAATCCGGGGAAGCGACCCTTGAGGATGACAGAAGTCCAGACGGCTTCGGGACGGGCAAGATAATAGATGATTGGGGCCGAGACGGCCGAACGCTCGGGTCTCAATGCCTCGACGAGGAACCTTATGGCATCGGGTGCAACCACATTGTCGTCGTCCAAGAAGAAGAGGAATTCGCCTCTAGAGGCAGCCGCGCCAGCGTTTCTCGAGCAGGCGAGCATCATTCTAGCCTCGTTCCGTATAAATCGCACGGCGGGAAAGCGCGAGGAGAGGGAAGAGGCGATCGGAGAGGGCGAACAGTCGTCTACTACGACTACCTCGAATTGAGGGTAATCGCTTCGCATCACCGACTCGAGACAACGTGTCAGCTTTACAATTCGGTTCCTGCTGGGGACGATGACAGAGACGAGGCCCGAACGCGGCTGAATCACCACGCCTGTCTTTGTCCCGAAACGGCTTGATATTGCTTGCTCGGCCCAACTCTGGCGAGGCTGTCAGTAGGCGCCTACAAGTTCCAATTGGGACACTACTCAAGCTTCGGGCGTATGTAGCTCAAGCGAATTTGCCAGGGCGCGTCCGCGTTGAGACTGGCCTAGCCTTTGCCGAGCTGATACGAAACTTGAGCCCGCAGGCCATCTTCCAGCGCTGACTTCGCCTTGAAGCCCAAGTCACTCGTTATTTTTGTGATGTCGGCCGACGTGTTCCTCACATCACCCAAGGCTGCCCTTATCTCCTTGACGCGCGCCTTCTTTCCGATCAAGGATTCCATCATGGCAATCACGTCGTTGAGAGAGGTTGTCCTGCCAGTTCCCACATTGTACGTAGTTCCTGGCCTTGCCTCCATTGCCAAGATGGTGCCGGCAACAGTGTCCTTCACGTATGTAAAATCTCTCTTTTGTTCTCCGTCCCCAAATACTTCAATCTCCCTTCCTGAAGAAATCCCAGAAATGAACCTGGTGAAGGCCATGTCTGGCCGCTGCCTCGGACCGTAGACTGTGAAATACCTGAGCTGGACCACTGGGACCCTATAGTTCCTGAAATACACGTAGCATAGGTGTTCCGCCGCAAGCTTCGTCGCTCCGTAGGGTGACACAGGCCTGGGGGTGGTCTCTTCGGGCGTTGGGAGGCGCTCGGAATCTCCATAGATTGATGAGGACGACGCGTAGATTACCTTCCTCACTTGACTATCCTTTAGACCCTCCAGAAGCCGCTGTGTGGCGACGATATTGTCTTTGATATAATGCGAGAACGACCTGCCCCAGCTCGCGCGTACACCCGGTTGCGCGGCTAGGTGGAAGACGTACTCTACATCTTTTAGCAGAAGCGAAAGCCTACCGGAAGAGAGGTCCGCATCAACAAGCTTGAACATCCCCGCCTTGTGCAAATGAGCGATGTTGGCGAGCTTTAAGCTCCGGGCGTAATAGTCTGTGAAACAGTCCACCCCCAAGACGGAATGGCCCTGGAGCAGCAGCGCTTCGGAGAGGTGCGACCCGATGAACCCCGCCGCACCCGTGACCAGGATCCTCACTACCAAGCACTTGACCCTCCGAGACCTATGGCGATGAATTTGAGCGCGCCCCCTCTATATTTTTTGGGGTCGTAAATCCGTCTTGCGTCAAAAAACAGAGGAGCCCGCATTGGCTTGACGAAGTCCACGGGCTCTAGGCTTTTGAACTCTTCCCACGGGGTCACAACGACTGCCGAGTCCGAGCCATTGACGCAGTCTCTCGGATTGTGAAAGGTTACCCTGACCCGGGCGCCCTTGATGAACAGCCTCTTGGTGAGAGCGGTGCCACGAGATTCCCGCCCGACGACGTCACATTCCTTTCCAAAACACGCCGCAGTGCAGAGACCAGCGTACCCTAGTCCGACGACTCCCAGCTTCAACCACTGAGCCGACCTTCGCCCGTCATATTAGGTATCTCAGGAGTCCTGGGATAAACGCTACAGCTTACGCTAGGTCCGGAAAAATAAAGAGGAGAAAAGCTGTCCTAGCTTAAGACAGCTTTCTTACTAATATTGCTAGTTCGAGGACTAGGGTGATTGCTGCGAGTGCTGCAACTACCAGGACGTATGTCTGGTTGTTGTTGACGTCGTTCGTCACTGTTGTGAGCTGGCCACTTAGGCCGCCGAGTGAGGAGATGTTGTTCGCGAGCGGGCTGAGAGTACTGGTTATCCCAGACACTCCCGATGAGATAGTGTTGAGCAAGCCCTGCATGGTTGTCAACTGACTGCTGATTGAGCTGATAGAACTCTCCATTGCTGAGTCTACGGTTGCGATTGTCACGGTGGCGACAGCCGTCGTCGTCGTGGTGGTGGTGGTGCTGACGCTGGTCGTTGTGACCGTCGTCGTGACGGTGGTGGTGGTGACGGAACTTATGCTGCCCGAATATTGGAAGGTTGTCGTCGCGGAGCCTGTCCCGCCGGGGCCGCCGTAGGTGGCGTTCACAGTGTAGGTCCCTCCGACCCACTGTGGACTACCTGCCACGAAGACGTACGAATACGTCCCCGAGGTCGCTGCGACCTGGGCTTCTCCGGTGTCGACCGCGCCCATTGGGCCCGTCGTCGTTACGACGACGTCCGTACCGGCTGCGGTCGGCGCTGGACTTACAGTTCCTGTGACTTGGATTGTTGCGTTGCCTGAGTAGGTGCCCGCGTTGGTGGAGACCGTTACGGTCTCTCCCGCTGCGAACGCGGCCACTGGTCCGAGGACCAGGAAGGCCGCGAGGAGGACTGTTGCGATGGTTCTGAATGTCTTCATTTCGATCACCTGGTGACTACGG
>Ga0335078_10017961_pt1 | contig 10519 bp, 12 predicted proteins | sample Lox_Sample_32_FD_206711 | JGI IMG/M metagenome (GOLD analysis project Ga0335078, IMG submission 206711) | Soil microbial communities from Loxahatchee National Wildlife Refuge, Florida, United States - Lox_Sample_3.2 | ecosystem: Environmental > Terrestrial > Soil > Wetlands | place: USA...
CCGTCCGGCGGCCGTCCGGCTATGCGGATGGCCGCGTGCAGGGACGCGGCCGTGAAGGTGAAGCTCGAAATCGCAATTCCGGCGGCGTTGAAAAGCTCCACGTATCGGCTGACCACGCTCCGCCGCGCCATCCCCACCAGCACGAAGCCGTACGCCAACGGCGACCAGCCCCAGCAGACGTCCTCGTCACCATACGGGTGCAACGTATCCAGTTGGAAGCGGATCGCGCTTTCCATGTCCTTCGACGCCACACCAGGGAGCGCCAGTTGGCGAACCACCAGATCGTGGCGCGGCAGCAGGACCGTGGCGCTGAGGTACGCCGCGCCGAGCGACTTCAAAAATGACGAATACTCGTGGCCCCACTCGGCCGCCGGCCGCTCCGCATAACGGGGAATCACCAACCGGCCGAGCACTTCAACACGGGCGGCCCGGACGCGGGTCACTACCACTTCGAGATCGGTAGCGCCGATTTCCATGCCTACGCCCGAGCCAAAGGCCAGTAGTTTGCGAAAATCGCTCAACAATGAGGTGGCGCGAGGGGTGCTGGGAGAAGTGGGCATCGCCATCCGTTAATTGCTCCAGGCGGTATCGTACCAGCGCAGAATGTGGACGGGAGCGTCGTAGCTCGGAGGCATGTATTTCACCTGCGCCGCAACCGTGCGCTTCAGATCGGAGAGCTTGCCGTTGGCAAGGCGAAGTTGCGCCGTGGCCCGCATCGTCACAATGGAATTCCCGCCTACCCGGAGCGGCGCCTGCACGCCCAGCGACGCGACAAGTCCACCCACCTGCTCCAGCCGGATCGGCGCTTCCCGCCGCCGTTCGACGATCGCCTCGGCTGCTTCCGGGCTCACGCCGACGGCCATCAACACGGCCGGTTGGGCGGTGTTGACGTCCACCCGATTCCCAGAGCCGTACACCGTGAGGCAGTCCGCGAGTCCGGGGTGCCACACCAACCGCGGCCCGCTGCCGCCTTCCAGCGCGGGAAGGTAGCTTCCATAGAATATGTCGGGAGTGACGCCTTTCACCTGCAGCAGTTCCTCGATCTCATTAAACGACGCGTGCCGCGCCCGAAAAGACGGAACCTGCGACAAATAATAGAGGTCGAACGGGCTGCCCTCCGATGCCGGCTTGCGCCAGTCTTCGATGGCGGCGGAAATCTCCTCGGCGCGGCTGGAATCGAGCCCCAGCGCCGTCACCAGCCGGAAAAGCTGCTCGACGGGAGCGTGGTTGATATCCAGCTTGCCCGCTTCCGGAAGAATTTCCACTCGCACGTCGCCGGTTTCGAACGGGTAAACCACGGTGGTTGCCGCGGGCGGCAGTATGTGCAGCGTGGGGTTGTTCACGGACCAGAGCAGTTCCATCGAACTGCGCTCGACACCTGCCACGGCCAGATAGTAGCTGCGCAGGCCGTCGAGCGAAGTCTCGGTGCGCTCCGTCTCGCCGCGCACGGTGTTGGCAACGGAAAATCCGATCACGGCCAGGGCCGCCGAAAGCCATAGCACCGCCAACAGCGCGGAACCCCGCCTTGCCCGTCTAATAGTCGCCATAAGCAATCTCCGGCGCTCGATTAAAGTAAAGCGGCGCCGTAACCGTAATCGGCTCCAACTGCGAAGGGTTCGGATCGAGGGGCGCCATCTCCACCCTGATGGCCAGCGGCCAGCCTCCGCCGGGCGCGGCGGGCAGCCACGTCGGAGACATCTGCGGGATGGGCCTGGGCTTTGCCAGATAGGAAAAACGGCAGTAGGCCAGGCGGTCCGCCAGCACGAAGGAATGCGTCGATGCCTCGGGCGGAGGAAAGTGAGCCATCGGCATGAAGTTCGTCGGGTCCCGTTCGATCCCCAGGCACTCCGCACCGGCCATCATGGGCGAATATGGGGTCTCGTTCACCACCAGGCGCACTCCCCGGCCGTCGTCGCCTGGAATGACAAACAAATCCAGAACCTGGGATTGCCCACGCCACGCCTGCTGCAGGGAGAACATGGAAACCAGCCGCATGGTTTGCGCATCGCCTTGAAACAGCGCCAGCCCGGATGGCGACCCCAGTACTACCTTGCCGCACGAGGCCAGCGTCACAGGCATTGCGCCTTCCAGTTCTTCCTCGAGAATCCGCTGCGCGCCCGCCACCCGGCGATTGATCATCAGCTTGGAATCGGTTTTGGAGAAAGTCGTGAGCCCGATCCGCATGGCGAAAAGCATGCCGAGCGTCAACAGACTGAGCAGCGTGACCGCAATCAGAACTTCCACCAAGGTTACGCCCCGCTGAGAGGAAAATCCGGCCCGAAGGGCCGCACCGTCCCCCACTCCCCACCCCCTACCGCCCACACCAGTCTTCATTGCCCCACCGCCGCCAAATCCGCCTGCGTCAGTATCCGCCGCCGTAACGTCTCCAGCCTGAATGTGCGCCGGGTCCTGCCGCTCATCCACCAGGTGTCGAGCACGACGCGTTCGAGAACCATCTCTCCGATGTAAGGCCGGTTGGCCGGCGGTGCCAGTTCAAAGGTGGAAACGCTTGCCTGCCAGCCGGCGGTCAGGCCACCCGCGAGGGACCGATCGAAGTCGCCATGGATCGTGGAACCCGCGTGGAAGTCCGGGTCTACCACCAGGTCATTCATGCGCAAACGCGCCAATTGGGTTACGCGGTCGTAGTCGCGCAGGAGCGCGGCATTGCGTGTGGCGCCCGACAGGCCGGAAATCATCCCCACCACCGCGATCGACATGATCAGGGTGGCGACGATCATTTCCAGCAGGGTGAATCCGCGCCGAGATCTCACTTTGCTACGACGCTTTCCACGCGCGGAAAGCCGGTCATGGGGTCCAGCCGGATGATGCGCCGCGCGCCATGGCGGTTGGCCAGTTGCACGCCGATCCCGGGGACAGTGGCCCCCGGCATCAAGATCAGACGGCGCACCGGGGAGCCTTCCGCGTCGCGCTCCTCATTTTCCACCGGCGGCAGCACCGCTTCGAGGGAGATGCCATCCGGCAGTTGCAGCACGCGCTCGAAACCGGGTTCGGTAGAAAGCATAGTGATGCGGTTTTCCCTGAGCCTGATCACGACTTCGACCGGCTGCTGCCTTCGTTCCGCGCGGTTGACCGCCGAATTGAGAAAGGTGGCTACATCGTCGGAGCTGGAAGCGATCCTGACGCTGTCCAACCCGGAGGAAACAGCGGGATAAGATATGCCCGCCAGCAGTCCGATGAGAGAGACAACAATGAGCATCTCGACCAGCGTGACGCCGGAAGTTGGGGTACGCCGCGCCGCAGGCGCGCACCTTTCCCCGGCCCCCGGCCCCTGGCCTCCGGCCCCTGCTTTAATGCGTCTTCCAGCTGACGATATCGGCATTGATCCCATCGCCGCCCGGCTGGCCATCGGCACCATAGCTGACGATGTCCGGTTCGTCACCGTGCTCGCCAGGGTATTTGTACACGTAATCGTGCCCCCACGGGTCCTTGGGAACATCCAACGGCATGTAGGGTCCGTTCCACTGTGTGGCGTCGGACGGCCGCGCCCGCAGTGCCTGAAGGCCCTGCTCGGTGTTCGGGAAGTCGCCGTTATCCAGTTTGTAAGTGCCCAGCGCCGCTCCGAAATTCTGTATCTGGGCGCGCGCCGCGGTGATTTTGGCCTTATCCACGTTCGACCATAACTTGGGCCCCACCAGGGCTACGAACAGCCCGATGATCGTCACCACCACCAGCATTTCGATCAGGGTGACGCCCGCTTCTCCGCGTCTTCGTCTGTTTCGTTGGGTCATTGTATACCTACGTCGTTGATGCTCGTAATGGCGAGCAGCATGCTCAGAATCAGGGCGCCCACCATCACGCCCATTACCAGGATAATCAGCGGCTCGAAAATGTTGGTGAACCGCTTGATAGCCGCCCGTGTCTCATTTTCGTAAATATCGGCCATGCGGGCAAACATGTTGTCCAGGCGGCCAGTCTCTTCGCCCACCGTTAGCAGGTGCGCGGCCAAGGGCGGAAACACCCCGGCTTTGCGCATCGGCGCGGCGATGCCTTCGCCGCGCTTGACGCCTGTAGCCACGCCCGCCAACGAGTTGGCAATCATCTTGTTGTTCAGGGTGGCGCCGGCAATTCCGATGCACTGCACCAGCGGCACCGCGTTGGCCACCAGCGTGGCCATGGCGCGCGCGAACCGCGCGGTTTCCGCCTTCAGCAGTGCGATGCCCAGCAAGGGTATCTTCAGCCGCGCCCCGTCCCACCACAAGCGGCCCGCCGGGGTGCGCGTGTAAATCCGCCAGCCGATCCAGCCGCCGGCTACTGTCCCCAAGGCCCACCAGCCGTACTGATGCACCAGCTCGCTGGCATCCAGCATCAGGCGCGTGGGCGTCGGCATCTGCATGTGCGTGTCGCTAAAAATGCTGGCGAAGCGCGGCACCACGAAATTCAGCAAAATGAAGATCGAAGCCAGGCCCACACACGCCAGCAGCGCCGGGTAAATCATCGACGAAATGATGTAGTTGCGCAGCTCGTCGCGCGACCGCTCGAATTCGGCCAGCCGCTCGAAGATGACCGCCAGCGCGCCCGAAGCCTCGCCCGCGCGCACCATGTTGACGTAGAGGTCCGAGAAGTAATCCGCATGGGTGGCCAGGCTGTCGGCCAGCGTGCGCCCACCCTTCAGCACACGCAGCACATCGTGCACGATGAAGCGGAACGACGCGTGCTCGGTCAGTTCAGCCGTAATCGAAAGGGACCGGTCGAGCGGCACGCCCGCGTTGAGCAGCGTGGACAGCTCCTGCGTAAAGAAAAGGACGTCGCGCCGCTTGCTCCCGCCAAAAGATGGCAGCTTGACTTCGAACGAGTTCCCCTTGGCCGTCAGCCCCACGTAGATCGGCATCAGGCCTTGTTTCCGCAGCTCACGCGCGATGCGGGTTTCGTTCTCGCCGGCCAGGCTTCCGGTACGGACCTTTCCGTCGGCAGCCACGGCGCGGAAGAAGAAAGTGGCCATTAGAGCCGCTCCGCTGCGGGGCCCGGAGCCAGGGGCCAGGAGCCGGGGAAAGGTACGCGCCTTCGGCGCGCACTGTATATAAGCAAATTGGCCCGCAGGGCCGTTCCTTTCCCTGGCCCCCGGCCCCCGACCCCTGGCCACTGTCTTCGCATGCTAAATCTCCTGCGTCACCCGCATGACTTCCGCCACCGTGGTAATTCCCGCCCGCACCTTCATCCAGCCGTCTTCCCGCAGATTGCGCATGCCGTTGCGCCGCGCGGTTTGCGTCAGCACGGCAGAGTCCGCGTTGGCCATGATCAGGTGCCGCATCTCATCGTGGATCTCCATCATTTCGAAGATTCCCACGCGCGATGTGTATCCCGTTCCATTGCACGCCGGGCAGCCGGCGCCGTGAAATACGGGAATCATCTCCCCTTCCGGCGCGAGCGCTTTCCCCGCGGGCTCCTTGCAATCCTTGCAGATGGCACGCACCAGGCGCTGCGCCAGCACGGCCACCAGGGAAGAGGTCAGCAGGTAATTCTCAATGCCCATATCGATCAGGCGGGTTACCGCGCTGGGGGCATCGTTGGTATGCAGCGTGGAAAACACCAGGTGGCCGGTGAGCGCGGAACGGATGGCGATATCCGCCGTCTCCCGGTCGCGGATTTCGCCCACCATGATCACGTCCGGGTCCTGCCGCACGATGTGACGCAACCCGGCCGCGAACGTCAACCCGATCTGCGGATTCACGTGAATCTGGTTGATGCCGTCCATCTGGTATTCCACCGGGTCTTCGATGGTGATGATCTTCTTATCCGGCAGGTTGATGCGCTTCAAGGCGGAGTAGAGGGTGGTCGATTTGCCGCTGCCGGTCGGCCCGGTTACCAGGAACATGCCGTGCGGCAGGTTGGTGAAATGCTCCATCTGCGCCAGCATGCGGTCGTCGAAGCCCAGGCGGTGCAGGTCGTAAAAATCGCCGGCCGAGCGGTCGAGCAGGCGCATCACCACGCTTTCGCCGTACAGCGTGGGCAGAGTGGAAACGCGCAAATCCACCTCGCGGCCCAGAATTTTGATTTTGATGCGTCCGTCCTGCGGCAGCCGCCGCTCGGCGATGTTGAGCTTGGCCATCAGCTTCAACCGCGAAATGATGGCGGCTTTCAGCTCGCGCGGCGGCATTTCCTGGTTGAACATCACGCCGTCGATGCGGAAGCGAATGCGGAATTCCTTTTCGAAAGGCTCGATGTGAATATCGCTGGCGCGCTTTTCGATGGCTTCGGCGATCATGGCGTTCACCAGGCGGATGACCGGTGCCTCGCTGGCCATGTCGCGCAGGTGTTCCAGGTCGGCAATTGCTTCCTGGTCGTCGCCCTCCGCCGCCAGGTTTTGCCGCTCCTCCTCGCCGTAGTGCTTCTCGATGGCGTCGATGATCTCCTGTTCGGCCGCCAGCGCCGTGCGGACTTCCAGGCCGGAAAACGCGCCCACCGCCGATACCGTCTCGAAATCCAGCGGATCGGCCATCGCGATCGTCAGCACCGAATCCTGAATCGAAAGCGGAAAGGTGCGGCACTGCCGCAGGAAGCGGTGGGAAAGCCCCTCGATTTCCGGCGCCACAGGAGGAGGATCTTCAACCGTCACCAGTGGCACGCCAAGCTGTTCGGAAAGGGCCGCAAGCACGTCGCGCTGCGCGATCAGCCCCATGTCCACCAGGATTTTTCCCAGCTTATCGCCGCGCTCCCGCTGCAATTCGAGCGCGCGCTCCAGTTCTTCGGCTTCGATCTTCCCGCGATCGACAAGCATCTCCCCCAGGCGCTGGTGGCGCGGGAGCCCGGAAGCCTGCGCGGCCGTGGATTCGGTGGGCGTCACCTTGAATTACTCTTCTTCCGTGGTGAACTTGCCGGTCAGCACCGAGCGCTTGTCGCCCTTCATGACAATCTGCCCCGGCAGCCCTTGCGCGTCTTCATAGGGCAGGTACAGCAGCTTGACCACCAGCACCACCTGTTGGCCGTCGGGAAGCGCGGTCAGTTGCGCCGCCGCCGTCTTCATCATCCGCTGCATCAGCGAAATTACGACTGGCAGCCGCTGTACCTTGCGCTGGTGGGTGCGGGCCTTTTCCTGGTCGGTGATGACCTGGTGGAACGGGTTGATTCCCGGCGTCACGATAGGGCTCAGTTCGGTAGTGAACACGACGCCATAATCGCTGAGGTAGACACCGCGGGTCCGCCCTAGAATATCGATCGGATCGTTGATATCGTACGATCCCAGGGAGTCATCGAACCCCCTCTGCAAACCGTTCAGGGATGCCAGCGAAATCGCCGCCGGCCGGGGAGCCGGCAGGGTGGGAGCCGGTGCGGTAACTTTGGCGGTGGCGGGCGCCGGGGCCGGATCTTTGGCCCCCATCGGCCGGATCTGCGCCACGGCCGCCGTCAGCGCCAGCAGAACTGCGGCGATTGCCTTCATTTTTGTTCTCCTGCGGCCGACTGCGGCGGCGGACCGTAATTACTCGACACATAGCGGACGTAATCGGCGCGCCGCTGCGACATATCGAGTTCCGCCGCGGCCAGTCTCAGTTGCTGCCGCGACTGCTGTAGTTCGCCGACCAGTTGCCGGACGTTCGCCGTTTCCCTCTCCTCGCTCGCGGTCACGGCCTTATCCACCGCAGCCTGGATGCGCCTCTCGATTTCGGCCTCGGGAACCGTAGCCGTGGTTTGAATCGAAGCCGGAGCGGGTGGAAACTTTGCCGTCGCCAAGGTAGCCGCCGGCCGGGTGAGCGCCGAAAGCAGAATCGCCCCCGAAAGCATAGCTGCCGAAGCAAAGCCCAGACGGGCCGGCGAACCCCAAAACACGGTCCATGCGCGGCGCCATCCGGAAGGCTCGAAAACCGGGTCGGAGACGAAGGCGATACGCTGCGGAATCTCTTCCTCCCGCAGGCTGAACATGGCGGCTTGGGTGAGCCGCAGCCGGTCCAATTCCTCGCGGCAGGCCGGGCAGGTTTTGATGTGTAGTTCCAGATTGCGCCGGTCGGAATCGGCCAGCTCGTTAAACAGATAGTCCCTCAAATCGCTTGGCGAGCAACTCATGACACACCTCGTGCCGTAACGGGGGCCAACTCGGCTTTCAATAGCTCGAGAGCGGTATAAAGGCGGGACTTGACGGTGGAAACCGGGCAACCGAGAATTTCGGCCATCTCCTCGAACTTGAAGCCCTGGTAAATCTTCAATACCACGGCTTCGCGCTGCTCGGCGGAAAGACGCCCCAGGGCGCTCGCCACCGCCAGGCTCAGTTCAATCGGAAAAACCGAGCTTCCCCCAACATTAATGCCCGTTTCAGTGGCCTCCGGCTCGACCTCTTCCACGTCCGATTCGGGCCGCCGCTTGCGGAACATCGAATAAGCCTCGTTGTGCGCAATGCGGTACAGCCACGGGGCGAAACGGCCGTGGTCTTCAAGCTTGCGGAGGTTCTGATAAGCTTTCAAAAAAACGTCCTGTGTCAAGTCCAGAGCGTCTTCGCGGTTCCCGGTAATACGCAGGAGATAATTGTAGACACGCTTCTCCCACCGGGACACCAGGAGGTTATAAGCCTCCACGCCGCCCCGGGCAGCCTGGCGAACCAAATCGCCATCTTCGACCGCCCGAAAGATCAATTCTCTGGCTCCTTGTAACTAGACGCAGGTCGCCCCCAAAAAGTCGGGGCGCGGTCAAACTCCAGTGTAGCGGCAATGCTTTGGGGAGTGCGATTGGTGTCGCTACCGCCACCCGTGCGGCTTGAACACGCCTGCCGGCGCGTGCAACAATGGGCGTTCCTAAGCCCGGCTCTCAAACTGTCGTTTCGCTCCTTCGGGAGCCGCGACCCTAAGGGAGCGGAGGGCGATTTCGAGGACTGATGGAAGACCTTAAGAAACTCATTCGCGAAGTGCCCGACTTCCCCAAACCGGGCATCCTCTTTTATGACATCACTACCTTGCTCAAGGATAAGGGTGGCTTCCGCGCGGTGATCGACGGGCTGAAGGACCATTACCGCGAGGCGCAGGTGGATGTGGTGCTGGGGATTGAAGCGCGCGGCTTTATCTTTGCGCCGGCGCTAGCCTATGCGCTCGGAGCGGGTTTCGTGCCGGTGCGCAAGCCCAAGAAACTGCCGGCCGAGTGTGTCACCGTGACCTACGACCTGGAATACGGCAGCGACAGCCTGCAGATGCATCGCGACGCCCTGGACGGCGGCAAGAAGGTGTTGATCGTCGACGATCTGCTGGCCACCGGCGGCACCGCCGCCGCCGCTGCCCGCATGGTGCGCGAAGCCGGCGGCGATGTGGTGGGAATGGGCTTCGTCGTGGAGCTGAGCTTTCTCAAAGGGCGCAGCCGTCTGGCCGGTTACGAGGTCTTTTCCCTGCTCGAATACGACAAATGAAACGCGGTCCCGCCGGGACCCACGGTGGGGCAGGCGCCTCCGCCTGCCAACCGGGGCCCGATAGCCAGAACCGGCAGGCGAAAGCGCCCGCCCCACCTCGCCGGGCCCGCGTGCCGGCGTTGGCGAAGATCAATCTCGATCTGCGCGTATTAGGCAAGCGGCCGGACGGCTATCACGAGCTGCGCACGATTTTCCAGACCGTCTCCCTGGCCGATACCATCGAAATAGCCTTTACGCCGGCGCGCCGTACGGTGATCGACTTGGCGTGCGCCCTGGCGATTCCCGACAACCTGGTGGAACGCGCCGCGCGTCTGGCGCTGGACGCCATGGGCGCGGCCGGCCGCGTGGAAATGCGGCTGACCAAGCGCATCCCTATGGGCGCCGGTTTGGGCGGGGGATCGAGCGATGCCGCCGCGGTGCTGCTGACGCTTCCGGTGCTGGCGGGGCGGACGCTCCCTCTGGCCCGGCTGTGCGAGATCGGGCAGCAACTCGGCAGCGACGTTCCGTTCTTCCTGCTGGGAGGCACCGCGGCGGCCATCGGCCGCGGTACGGAGCTGTTTCCGCTGCCGGACGGGCCCGCGCGAACCGGTGTTCTGGCGGCGCCGGGCCTGCATGTTTCCACCGCCGAAGCCTACCGCCGCCTGAGCCCGCGTTTGACAACCGAATCTCAACAAAATAAAATATTTAGTTTCCAGTCGCAGGTGTGGGGTCAGGGTGATCCCCAGGCCGCTGCTAACGATTTTGAAACGGTGGTTTTCGAGCAGCATGGCCGGCTTGCCGCCATCAAGCGGAGGTTCCTCGGGGCGGGTGCCGAAAGAGCTATGATGACCGGCAGCGGTTCGGCTGTGTTCGGACTGTTTCCCACTCGTGAGCAGGCTTCCCGGGCGTTAGACTCGCTGGGAAAGGAAGAAGCGTTTCGAATTTCGTTAGTCAGCCGTGTCCGCTATCGTTCGATCTGGCGGCACGCGCTCAAGGAACACATCACCGGGAGATTATGGCCGCCCCGAAGCCGATACGCGCGATGACCCACGACCGTCTGCAACTCTTTACCGGCACCTCCAACCCCGACCTGGCACAGGAAATCTGCCAGCATCTCGACATTCCTCTGGGCAAGGCCATAGTGCGGCAGTTTGCCGACGGCGAAACTTACCTGCAGGTGAACGAAAACGTGCGCGGCGC
>Ga0335078_10017963_pt1 | contig 10518 bp, 10 predicted proteins | sample Lox_Sample_32_FD_206711 | JGI IMG/M metagenome (GOLD analysis project Ga0335078, IMG submission 206711) | Soil microbial communities from Loxahatchee National Wildlife Refuge, Florida, United States - Lox_Sample_3.2 | ecosystem: Environmental > Terrestrial > Soil > Wetlands | place: USA...
CGCTGAAGCCCCCCTGCTCGCTGAAGCCCCCCTGCTCGCTGAAGCCCCCCTGCTCGCTGAAGCCCCCCTGCTCGCTGAAGCCCCCCTGCTCGCTGAAGCACAGCGCCGCAAGATCGACCGGCTTCTTGACCGGGCCGGGGTGGGGCCGGGCTGCCGGGTGCTCGAGGTCGGCACCGGCTGGGGTGAGCTGGCCATCCGGGCCGCCCGCCGCGGCGCCACCGTCCGCACGGTCACGATCTCCCGCGAGCAGCAGGCGCTCGCCGCCCGCCGGGTCGCCGCGGCCGGGCTGGCCGGCCAGGTCCGCGTGGAGCTGCGCGACTACCGCGACGTCGACGGCCGGTTCGACGCGATCTGCTCGGTCGAGATGCTCGAGGCGGTCGGCGAGCGCTACTGGGACGGTTACTTCGCCGCCCTCGACCGGCACCTGGCCCCGGGCGGGCGGATCGGGCTGCAGACGATCACGATGGCGCACGACCGGATGCTGGCCACCCGGCACACCTATACCTGGATCCAGAAGTACATCTTTCCCGGCGGGCTGCTCCCGTCCGTCACCGCGATCGGTGACAGCCTGGCCCGCACCACGCTGCGGATCACTGGGCGCGAGGACTTCGGCGCCCATTATGCCGAGACGCTGCGGATCTGGCGGGAACGGTTCGGCGCGCGGGCCGACGAGGTCGCCCGCCTCGGCTTCGACGAGGTGTTCAACCGGATGTGGACCTTCTACCTGTGCTACTCCGAGGCCGGCTTCCGGGCCGGGTACATCGACGTCAGCCAGCTCACCCTGGCCCGGACCCCGGCATGAGTACCCCCAAGGGCGCCGCCGAGGTCATTGCCGCCTTGCTGGCCCGGGCCGGCCTGGACTTGCCGGTCCGGCTGCGCGCCTGGGACGGCAGCGAGGCCGGACCCCTTGAGCACCTGGATGCCCCTGTGCTGGTGGCCAGGTCCCCCCGGGTGCTGCAGCGGATCCTGTGGCGGCCGGGCGAGCTCGGCCTGGCCCGTGCCTACGTCAGCGGTGACCTGGACGTCGAGGGCGACCTCACCGAAGGTCTGCGCCGGGTGCATGCGGCCGCTCCCCGCCCCGGCCCGTTCGGCCTATCTAGTCTGGTGAAGACGGGTCCGGCCGCGGTCGTCGCCGCGGCCCGCCTCGGCCTGCTCGCCCCGCCCCCCGAACCTCCCCGCTGCGAGCTCAGGGTTCGCGGCCGCCGGCACAGCCGGGCCCGGGACCGGGCGGTGATCGCCGGCCACTACGACGTGCCCTCCGCGTTCTACCAGCTCATCCTGGACCCCAGCATGGCCTATTCGTGCGCGTACTGGGGGCCGCAGACCCCGGACCTGGCCGCGGCGCAGCGGGCCAAGCTGGAGCTGATCGGCCGCAAGCTCGCCCTGGAGCCGGGCCAGTCGCTGCTCGACATGGGCTGCGGCTGGGGCTCGCTGACCATTCACGCGGCCCGCGCCCGGGTCCGGGTGACCGGTGTCACCCTGTCCCGGGAGCAGGGCGCGTACGTCCGCCGGCGCGCCCGCGGCCTCGGCCTGAACCTAGAGGTCGCGATCCAGGACTACCGCGACCCGCTGGACGGGCCCTACGACGCGATCGCCTCGGTCGAGATGGGCGAGCACGTCGGCGCGGCCCGGTACCCGGCCTTCTGCGCCGCCCTCTACCGCACGCTGCGGCCGGGCGGCCGGCTGCTGATCCAGCAGATGTCCAGGACCACCCGCCGCGGCGGCGGCCCGTTCATCGAGTCCTACATCGCCCCCGACATGGATATGCGCCCGGTGGGGGAGACGATACGGCTGATCCAGGACGCCGGGTTCGAGGTCATCGGGGTCGAGGCGATGCGGGAGCACTACGCGCGCACGATCCGGGCCTGGCTGGAGAACTTCGAGGCCAGCCTGCCCGCGATCACCACGATCCTGACCGCCGAACAGGTCCGCGTCTGGCGCCTCTACCTGGCCGGCGGCGCACTGGCCTTCGAGCAGGGCCGGATGGGCGTGGACCAGATCCTCGCCGTCAGGCCGGAAAGGCCCCGCCGGTGACCGCCGCCGTCCTCCTCACCACCCTGCTCACCACCGCGGCCGCGCTCCTGGTCCTGCAGGGCGTCACCTTCCTCGTCGCGCTGCGGGCCGGCAAGCATTCCGTCGCGGACACCGCCTGGGGCCTCGGCATCGCCCTGGCCGCCGTGGCCGCGTTCGGTGTCTCGCTCGGACACGGTGACACCACCCGCCGCGCCCTCCTCCTGGCCGCCTCCGTCCTGTGGGGCGTGCGGCTCGCCGCCTACGTCGGCTGGCGCAACCACGGCAGGCCCGAGGACCCGCGCTACGCCGACATGCTCCGCGGCCACACGAACCTGTACGCGCTGCGCACGGTCTACCTGCTGCAGGCCGCGATCCTGTGGCTGGCCACGGTCCCGGTCCAGCTCGGCATGCTGGAACGCCCGGCTGTCGGACCGCTCGCCGTGGCCGGCCCAGTCGTCGGCACGGTCCTGTTCGCGGCCGGCTTCGCCTTCGAGAGCGTCGGCGACTGGCAGCTGGCCCGGTTCAAGGCCAGGGCCGCGGACGGCCAGATCATGGACCGCGGGCTGTGGCGCTACACCAGGCACCCGAACTACTTCGGCGACTTCTGCATGTGGTGGGGACTGTTCGCCATCAGCGCCGGCTCCTGGCGCGAGCTCCCGGCCCTCGTCGGCCCGCTGCTGATGAGCTTCATCCTGATCCGCGGCACCGGCGCCAGGATGACCGACAGGCGGATGAGCGCCACCCGCCCGCAGTACGCCGACTACGTCGCCCGGACCAGCGGTTTCATCCCGCTCCCGCCGAAACGGGCGCCGAAACGGAGTGCCGCAGCCGCAGCTCCGGGGGAAAGGGCCTGAGGAAGGTTTGCCCGGCCAGCCACGGAAAGTCCCCGCCGCTCGCGTAGTGCGCGAGCAGCGCCACCGGCACGCTGAGCGGCTCCTCGCCGCGCCGGAAGGCCTCGATCCTGGCCACCAGGTCCAGCCGCCGCGGCCGGTCCAGCTGACGCCCGATCCGGCTGTACGCGTGCTGCAGCGCGTTGGCGGTGCGGCCCGGGGTGGCCGGGCCGGCCATCGCGGCCAGGAACAGGTCCCGGTACGCCGCCTCGGTCCGGTCCCGGGCCACGACCCGGCCCGCCGCCTCGGCCCGGTCCCGGGCCACGACCCGGCCCGCCGCCTCGGTCCGGTCCCGGGCCACGACCCGGCCCGCCGCCCGGTAGCGCACCGGGTCGTGCGCCAGCAGCTGCAGCTTGTGCCGGGCGTGGAAGGCCACCAGGTCCCCCGCCGACCACGGCCCGGAGAACAGCGACCGCAGCCGCGCCGTGGCGAAGATCCGCTCGCAGAACGCCTCGCGCAGCCCGGCGTCGTTCAGCCGCCCCTCGTCCTCCACCGTCAGCAGCGGGAACGCGGCCAGCACCCGGTCGGCGTACAGCCCGCGCCCGTCGTGGCGGGCGGCGACACCGTCCGCGCCGTACTGCGGGATGGCCCGGATGCCGCAGCTCGGCGACTTGGCCTTGAACACGTACCCGTCCAGCCCGGCGCCGGGCAGCGGCAGGGCCGCCATCGCCGCAGTGTGGTCGGCGGTGCCGATCCGGTTGACCAGCCGCCCGTCCGCGGTCAGCCGGATCGGCTCGCGCGGCGTCCCCAGCCCGATGGATACTTCCGGGCAGTACGGCGCCCAGTCGACGTGGGGGCCGAGTTCGTCGGTGAGGAACCGGTACCGTTTGTGCCCGCCGTTGAACCTGACCTCCTCGCCGAGCAGGCAGCTCGATACGCCCACCCGGGGCCTGACCTCCATAGGATCACCTTAAATGGACACCGCGATCGTGGTCTTTACCCGTGATCTCCGGCTGCACGACAACCCGGCGCTGCACCAGGCCCATGTCCGGGCGCGGCAGGTGGTGCCGCTGTTCGTGGCCGACCCGGCCATCGCCGCACCCCCCAACCGCGCCCGCTTCCTGGCCGAATCCCTCGCCGACCTGCGCACGTCCCTCCGCGAGCGCGGCGCCGACCTGATCCTGCGCCGGGGCGACCCGGCCGCCGAGGTGATCAGGCTGGCCCGCGCGGTGCACGCGACCGCGGTCTACATCGCCGACGACGTGTCGCATTACGCCACCACCCGCCGCCTCAGGCTCGAGCGCGAATGCGCCCGGCACCGGATCGAGCTGACCCTGACCCCCGGGCTGACCGTGGTACCGCCCGCCGAGCTGAGGCCGGCCGGCGGCGGCCACTACCGGGTCTTCACCCCGTACTGGCGCGCCTGGCGCGCCGCCGCCTGGCGCGACCGCCATCCCGTCCCGCAGCACATCCAGCTGCCCCCGATCGAGACGATCGGCCGCCTTCCCGCGAAAGTGACCGCCTCGCCGGGGCTGGCTCCCGGCGGGGAGACGGCCGGCCGCGAGCGGTTCGCCGGCTGGCGGCAGCGGCTGGCCGGCTACGGCGAGAACCACGACGACCTGGCCGGCGACGCGACCTCCCGGCTGTCCGCCTACCTGCGGTTCGGCTGCGTATCGCCGCTCGAGGTGGCGATCGGCGCCCTCGACCGGTCCGCCGGAAATGAGCAGGGCGAGGAGTTCTGCCGCCAGCTCGCCTGGCGCGACTTCTTCTACCAGGTCACGGCCGCGTTCCCGGATATCGCCAGGAAGAGCTTCCGGCCCGGCGCGGCCTGGCACGAGGACCAGCGTGCGCTGGACGCCTGGCGCGAGGGCCAGACCGGGATCCCGATCGTGGACGCCGGGCTGCGCCAGCTGGCCGCCGAGGGCTTCATGCACAACCGGGCCCGGATGGTCACCGCCTCGTTCCTCACCCGCAACCTCGGCATCGACTGGCGGCACGGCCTGGCGCACTTCGACGCCCTGCTCGCCGACGCCGACGTGGCGAACAACGCGGGTAACTGGCAGTGGGTGGCCGGGACCGGCCACAACACCCGGCCCAACCGGGTGATGAACCCGCTGCGCCAGGCCCAGCGGTTCGACCGGTCCGGCGACTACGTCCGCCGCTACGTGCCGGAGCTGGCCGGCCTCGACCCCGCCTGGATCCATACGCCGTGGAAGCTGCCCCCGGCCCAGCGGGTCCGGATGGGTTATCCGGGCCCGCTGGTGGAGCTGGCCTGACCTAGGACGCCGGGGGCATCAGCACCGTGTCGATGATGTAGACGGTGGCGTTGGCGGTCTGCACGTTCCCGCAGACCACGTGGGCGTTGTTCACCGCGTAGGTTTCGCCCATCTTGCCCGGGGTGACCATGCCGCCTTCCAGCGTTTTGATCCCCGTGCCCGAGGCCAGCTGGCCGGGGGTCTGGCGGCCGTCGGCCACATGGTAGGTGAGGATCTTGGTGAGTTCGGCCTTGTCCGCGAGCACCTTGTCCAGGGTGGCCTTGGGCAGCTTGGCGAACGCCGCGTTGTCCGGGGCGAACACGGTGATGTTCGCCGCGGAGTTCAGCGTGTCCACAAGACCGGCCTTCTTGACCGCCGTGACCAGCGTGGACAGCACCGGATTGGCGGAGGCGGCGGTGGCCACCCGAGCGGTGGCCATCCCGGTGAAGCTGCCGGCGCCCGACTTCGGCACCGAGGAGCAGGCCGGCCCGAAGTCCATCGCGGCGGCAGCCGGGGCGGACGAGGACGCCGCCGCCTTGGCCGGCGTGGACGACGAGGATGAGCCGCACGCCGCGGTGGCCAGGCCGAGGCTCACGGCCAGCCCGGACAGGGCGAGAAGACGGTACTTCATCTCTGTTCTCCTTAACTGAACCGTCAGGTGACGGTCACCACGACGGAATCCCAGCCGCTGGCGCCGCTGGGGAAGGGACGGGCGCGCCGCGGCGTCTGCGTCGCGCCCGTGCTGTCGGTGGCCCGCACCCGGAGCTGGTGCAGGCCCGGGGTGGCGTCCCAGCGCCACACCCACTGCCGCCACGTGTCGAGGCCGCCCGGGGCGAGCCTGGCCTGCTGCCAGGCGCCGTCATCCACGCTGACCTCGACCCAGGCGATGCCCCTGTGCGGTGCCCAGGCGACGCCGGCCACGACCGTTCGGCCCGCCTTGACCTGGGCCAGCGGCCTGGGCACGTCGATCCTGGACTCGGTCCTGACCGGCGCCTGCGCGGCGTAGCCGCGCTGCGTCCAGTACGCCCGCCGCGCCGCGAACGTGGTCACGGTCAGCCGGGTGACCCACTTGGTCGCGGACACGTAGCCGTACAGGCCGGGCACCACCATGCGGGCCGGGAAACCATGCGCCACCGGCAGCGGCTGGCCGTTCATCCCCACCGCCAGCAGCGCACTCTGGCTATTCCCGGGGCCGTCCATGATCGCCGCGAGCGGGGTGGAGATGGTCATCCCGTCGGCGGCGGACGACAGCACCTGGTCCGCGCCGGCCCGCACCCCGGCCCGGCGCAGCAGCCCGGCCAGCGGAACGCCCAGCCAGCGGGCGTTGCCGTTGTACGTGCCGCCGACCTCGTTCGAGACGCAGACCAGCGTGATCTCGGCCTCGGTCAGCGGCATCCGCAGCAGCTGGCCGAAGCCGATCTCGAGTTCCCGCTCGACCATCCCGTCGATCCGCAGCGTCCAGTCCCGCGGCGAGAGCTGCGGCAGCACCAGGTCGATGTCCACGCGGTAGAAGCTCGCGTTCGGCGTGATGAACGGCGTCAGCCCCGGTATCCCCAGGTCCGTGCCTGCCGGGACCTTCGCCCTGACGGCAGGGGCCGGCAGCCGCACCCGTCCCGGGGTAACCGTGGACCGCCCGAGCAGCACGCTGCCCAGCCCGCCCGTCCCCGCGGCCACCGCCGCCGCACCCGCCCCCACCACGAGCACCTGCCGCCTATTCGCCCCCGCCCTCGTCGCGGTCCCCGCCCCCACCGCGGCGCGGCTCGTTCGCCCCACCCGTACCAGCAGCACCAGGGTTCCCGCGCCCGCGGCCGCCCCGGCCAGCGTGGGCAGCACCTCCGCCGCCCCGCCGCCCGGCCGGCTGATCCCGGCCGCCACGCCGACCGCGGCGAACGCCGCCAGCCCGGCTAGGCCGAAGCCAAGCCGCCGCACGGCCAGCACGCCGGTCACCGCGGCGAACGCCGCCAGCAGCACCAGGATGCCGGCGATCAGGGCCTGCTTGTCGTGCGCACCGAAGTGCGCGATCGCGAGCTCCTTGACCGGAACCGGGGTCAGGTTGATCGCGGCCTCGCCGACCGCGACGACTGGAGCCCCCAGCGGTCCCCCGGAGATCGGCAGGGCCGCGGCAGTGAGCTCGGCCACGCCCAGCGCGACCGCGCCGGCCAGCAGGCCAGCCGCGGCGCCCCATGTCCTGTTCATGGCCGCCATTCGGGCCTGTCCGCAAACCGGATTGGTCGCGTTCTTGCAGGTCCGGATATTCCTTACGAAATAAGGCGGGACCAATCCGGCGGGCCCGCGGCCTCGAATACGGGATCATGAGCAGGCCTGAGATACGTCGGTGGCAGCCCGAGCCGGACCCGGAGACCCTGCCGCTCGACCTCGCCGCGTTGCTGAGCCAGGTGGCGCGCGGCGACCACCGGGCGTTCGAGCTCGTCTACGCCGAACTCTCCGGCCCGGTCTACGGCGTCGTCCGGCAGGTGCTGCGCGACCCGGCCCAGTCCGAGGAGGTCGCGCAGGAGGTTCTGCTCGAGATCTGGCGGACGGCGTCCCGGTTCGACCCGGACCGGGGCAGCGCTACCGCCTGGGCGCTGACGATCGCGCACCGCCGCGCGGTCGACCGGGTCCGCTCGGAGAATGCCTGCTCGCGCCGGGAACAGAAGGCCGCGGAGCCGGAGCCTGGCGAGGACGACGTGGTCGAGACCGTTGCGGCGACGCTGGAGTACCAGCGGGTACGCCGGTGCATGGACGGGCTGACCGGGCTGCAGCGCGAGTCGATCGAGCTCGCCTACTACAGCGGATACTCCTACCCGCAGGTCGCGCAGCTACTCGGGGTCGCCCTCGGCACGGTCAAGACCCGGATCAGGGACGGGTTGATCAGGATGCGTGACTGCATGGAGGTGACCTGGTGAAGGCCATGCGTGACGACCTGCACGTACTCACCGGAAGCTATGCCCTGGACGCCGTCAGCGACGCCGAGCGCGGGGACTTCGAGCGTCACCTGCAGCGCTGCCCCGTCTGCGAGGCCGAGGTCCGCGGCCTGCGCGAGACCGCGGCCAGGCTCGCCCTGGCCTGCGCCATGACCCCGCCGGCCCGGATGGAGCGGCGGGTGCTGGCGGCCGCGTACCAGACCAGGCAGCTCCCGCCGCTGTCCGCCGGCCGTCCCCGCCGGGCGCCGCTACCCAGCCGGGCCCTGCCCTCCCGCCTGGCCTTCCCCCGCTGGCCCCTACCTCGCTGGCTGGCCGTCCTGGCCGCCGCGGCCAGCGTGGCCGCCGCCGTCATGCTCGGGATCAACCAGCTGTCCGCCCAGCACCAGCTCGACCAGGCGCGCGCTACCGCTATCGCCCGGGTGGTCACCGCGCCCGATGCCCATGTCGAGACCGCGCGGGTCGGCGCGGGCGGGACCGTCACCGTGGTCACCTCCGCGGCGCTGCGCGAAGCCGTGGTCAGCGCCAGCGGGATGGCGCCCCTGCTGTCCAGCCGCGTCTACCAGGTGTGGGTGATGAGCCCGTCCGGTGCCCGTTCGGCCGGCCTGATGCACCGCAGCTCCCTCCTAGCCGCGGTCCGGCCCGGCGACCGGATCGGCATTACCGTCGAGCCCGCAGGCGGCACCGCCCGCCCGACCACCACCCCCGTCGCGGTCCTGCCCGTCTAGGGCGCGGCGCCATCAGCAGCCGGTCCGCCGCGAGATGCTCGCCACCGCCGACCTCGTGGCTGAGCACCGGCTTCCACTATAACGCGTCGCGCTATACCGGCTTGCGGTATAGCGCGAGACGCTATACTGTGGACGGCGTGACAGAAAGACTGGACCGATGGGCCGATCCGCCGCTGCTGGTGCTGGCCAGCCTGGCCGACGAGCCCAAGCACGGCTACGCCATCTCCCAGGACGTGGCGGAGACCATGGGCGTCCGGCTCAGCGCGGGCACCCTCTACGCGGTGATCGCCCGGCTGGAGGCGCGCGGCCTGATCGAGCCGCTCGAGTCGGACGATCGCCGCCGGCCGTACCGCATCACGATGGCCGGCGCCGAGGCGCTGGCCCAGCAGTCCGAGCGGATGAGCAAGGTCGCCTCGGTGGCCAGGGAACGGCTGAGCACGCGCCTCGGCTGGGCCGGAGCATGAGGTCGCCGCTGGCCCGGGCCGCCCTCGCCCTCTACCCGCCCTCCTGGCGGGCCCGCTACGGCGACGAGGTCCTGGCGCTCCTCGACGACTCCGGCGGCGGTCCGGCTGCCGTAGCCAGCCTGGCCTGGCACGCGCTGCCCGCCTGGTTCTGCCCGCCCCGCCATCTGCACGACCGGCCGGCCCGGATGCGGGCCAGCCTGGCCACCGCGCTCATGTCCTGGTCCATGCTGACCGGTCTGGGTCTGGTCTTCGCCCAGCTCACCCAGTTGCAGGGCCTTGCCCCGGCCGCCGCCCCGCAAATCCGCTGGGCCTATGCCGTCTTCGACATATCCCTGGCCACCTCGGCGCTGATCGCCGGCCTCGGCGGACTACCGCTGTGGCTGCTGATGCTGCGCCGGGCCTGGCGCGATCAGCGCACCCGCGACACGGCATACCTGCTGCTCCCGGTCATCGCTCCGGTCGCCTACCTGGCCGGCCTGATCGTGACAGCCCGGCTGGCCGGCGGCGCGAGCGGGCTAAGCCAGGGCTGGTTCGGCGTGATCACGCTGGCCGGGTTCGCGGCAGCTGCCACCGCGGCGGTCGGCCCCGGCCTGGCCCTGCGCAGGCTGCAGCCACGGGGGCCAGCCCTGCGCTTGGCGGCCACCGCTGCCGGCGTGTCGGCCGGAGTCATGGCGGTCGCCGCCGTGGCCATCGTGATCGCCGTGACCAGCCTGGACCTGTGGGCCCGGCAGTTCGCCGGCTATCACGACGGCACGCTGTCGGGCATCTACCTGGCGCTGGTCGTCGCCGCCGCGACCGTCACCACGGTGAGCGCCGCCCGGGGCACCCGCGCCGCCCTGGCTCACCCCTAGTCAGTCAGCCACCGAAAGGCAGTCGGGCTTTCTTCCGCTCCTACGACCAGGCCTGGAAGACCCGGCGCCTGCGGCGCAACCCCGCCGTCCAGGCGGCCCCCGCGACCCTGCGCGGCAAGCCCGCCGGCCCTGCCATCCGCGCTCACGCCACCCTGCTCGACGGAGAGCAGGCCCGCCTGGCGGCCCGCGCCCTGGGCCGCCGTCACCGGATCCTTCAGGCCATCCTGGTGCCGACCGCCCACCGCCTGATGGGCTACCGCACCCTGCACTACGAACTCATCCCCGGGTAACCGGGGGTCACCCCGGCCGGACCGGGGGTCCGTGGCTGTGTAGGACCTTCGTCTTGTCCTTGTTCCAGGCGGTCGTGGTCCCGTCCGGGTTGACGACCAGGGTCCAGCCCCACCGGTGGATCACGACCTGGTGATGGAAGGCGCACAGCAGGACACAGTCCTTGAC
>Ga0335078_10017964_pt1 | contig 10517 bp, 6 predicted proteins | sample Lox_Sample_32_FD_206711 | JGI IMG/M metagenome (GOLD analysis project Ga0335078, IMG submission 206711) | Soil microbial communities from Loxahatchee National Wildlife Refuge, Florida, United States - Lox_Sample_3.2 | ecosystem: Environmental > Terrestrial > Soil > Wetlands | place: USA: Florida...
ATAAATTCTATTTCCATTATATTTAAAAATAATAAAATTAAAATAATAATCATACCAAAAAATACATTAATAAATATTTCCTCCTGTCTTCTTGTACTAATATCATTTCTATCTTCTTTCATTATTTCTTAATACTCTACTAACACTAACTACAAAAACTAATCATATCTTAAAATATAATAATAATATATTTTTATAATATATTAAAATAGCTAATATTTTAAATTCTTGAATTATTTCAAACATTCAAATTGAATAAAAAATTTCAATAACTCTTATAATATATTCATCTTCTTTAACTTTAACTTTATTTCATAAATTTTTTTCATAAATATATCTTCTTCTTAAAGTATTATAATATAATATTAATATCTTACTAATATTAATAAAATAATATAATAAAAATATTATTACAATCATCAAATATATATACATTTTATCTAATTGAAACATTTATTTAAATTAATTAAATTAAAACAAAACTTATCACATTTAATTTAATATAAATACTTAAATTAATTAAATTAAAACAAAACTTATCACATTTAATTTAATATAAATACTTAAATTAATTAAATTAAAACAAATACACATAAAAATTTAAAATCTTTTTATATATAAACAAAACAAACAAAACATCCTTTAATTAAACTTAAATATTTAAATTAAACATTATTATAAAAATTTAACTTTTAATTAAATTTTATATTATATTATATTATATTATTATCTAAAAAATTTTTATTTATTACATTTGTTATCTTTTTCCATCATTTTTTAATCAAAAATTAAATAAAAACTCAAGAAATAAACATAACAATATAACTAAATATCACATCCTAAATATCACATCCTAAATATGTTAAAAACTCATTGATCGTGTCTTCGCATATTTTAACAATAATAATTCTTTAAATTTAAAATAAATTTCACAAAAATTATATCCTTTATTTAAATCAAGAATAATATAATATAATATAATATTAAATTACTTAAAAATATTAAACAATAACAAACTAATTTAATATTAAAAAAGAAATTATAATTTACATACAATAATTTCTTTACAAATAAAATAACTATATCTACATATAACTAACTCACTAATAATAAACATATTAACAAACTAACATATAACTATTCCTTAATAAATTAAATTTACTATCTAAAAATAAAAATACTATTTTTTAGACTTATATTTAATTTTATAAAGAATTTAAATACCTGTTATCTAAACAATAACATAAATATTAACATTTAATTTTACTAAAATATTTAAACTAATAAAAATTAAAACATCAACTTATTTTATTAAAATTAATATTAAACTTATAAAATTTTAACTTTCATTCAACCTTTAACATTTAAATTTATTAATAACAAAATATTATCTATATATAAATAAATATAAACTAAAAAGAAAAAATAAATTAAAATTTTACGCAGAGACGGCGAGAATTGAACTCGCTTCTTCGATTTTGAAGACCGATATTTTACCAATTAAACTACGTCTATTTATTTCCCGCGTACAGGATTCGAACCTGTAACACACTGGTTAAAAGCCAGGTATTTTACCATTAAACTAACACGGATTAGGAACGATGGGATTCGAACCCATGAATATTAGATCCAAAATCTAACGCTTTACCTGACTTAGCTACGTTCCTATCCTTCAGGGTGGCAGGACTTGAACCTGCATCAAACGGTCCCAAACCGATTATGTTACCAATTACACTACACCCTTGTGTTTGCCTAATATCAGATTTGAACTGATACTCTTAAAGAATTAGTTTTTGAAACTAACGCGTCTCCCATTCCGCCAATTAGGCCTCACCCTGCGGGGAGAATTGAACTCCCATCATATGATTTGCAATCACATACATTATCCTTTATGCTACGCAGGTATTTAATGGTGGTGGGAATGGGTAGAATCGAACTACCGCTGACATAGCTTTTCAGGCTACCGCTCTACCACTGAGCTACACTCCTAAGGGCCCGATAGGAATTGAACCTATATCTATAGCTCCGCAAACTATTATTTTACCTATTAAACTACGAACCATATAATATATATTTGGATATAATTTATTTAGATATTATTTAAAATTATAAAAATTTTAAACTCTATACTATAACTCTCTCTATAAACTAACTATTTATTATTAATTAATTTAAAATTAAATCAAATAATAATCAAAAAAAATATTATTTTCACTACATAAATATATACAGCACAACTACATTAAAACTACCATACTTAATCAACTTATTATAATTAAAACTTATTTACATTAAAAAATATAAATTTTATATTTTTTTTAAATCCAAAACCTAAAACGATTTGAAAATTCTATAAACAGAATAATAAAACTATCGCAAAGCTCGAAAAAACAAATCCGTTAAGGATGTTTTATTACACTTGCTGCTTTTACACTCATTTTTTTAATAAAATACTAGGGTTTCTTAATTAATAAAATAACAAAATAAACTCAATTAGTTTATTGAAAATATATTAATTATATTTTAGTTATTAATCTAACTCTAACTAAAAAATTTAAATCTATCTAAAATTTTTTATAAACTCTTTTACTCAAAACTTTATTCTACTATTTATAGTCTTGTAACATAATAATAAATAAATTAAGAGTGTTAATATTATCTTTTATTAATTATATATATTATCTTTTATTAATTATATATATTATCTTTTATTAATTATATATATTATCTTTTATTAATTATATATATTATCTTTTATTAAACGAGTAATATAATTAAAAAAAATATTACTCGTTTAAAAATTTTATAAATAAGATAATTTCTTATTAATTATATTATAAAAACTTATATTTTTATATAATAAATAATTTTATTTAATATAATGTACTTTAGTTTATTATATTTATATCAATAAAAGATAATATTAACACTCTTAATTTAAAAACTTGCGAGAGATGGGCTTCGAACCCATTTCTTTACAGCCACAATGTAATATTTTACCTATTAAACTACTCTCTTACCTACTACTCTACTCTCTTACCTACTACTCTACTCTCTTACCTACTACTCTACTCTCTTACCTACTACTCTACTCTCTTACCTATATATACCCCCAAAAAAAGAAAAAAGAGAAAAAGAAAAAAATGTTTTTTTTTCCCCCTCTTTTTAGAATTTTTCAATTCAAAACCTAAAGCGATTTGAAAATTCTATAAACAGAATAATAAAACTATCGTAAAGCCCGAAAAAACAAATCCGTTAAGGATGTTTTATTACACTTACTGCTTTTACCTACAAATTTCTTTCGATTTTCTAATTTTTACTACGCCCCGTATAGGATTCGAACCTATCTCTTTCGGTTAACAGCCGAATGCTTTACCTAATAAGCTAACGAAGCGCGCTTATTTATTTCATTATTAAATAAAATACTAATTAATTAAGGGTCCTACGGGAATCGAACCCGTGTCTTCACAGTGAAAGTGTGATATTCTACCACTAAACTAAGAACCATTAATTAATACGCACAAGGTGGGATTTGAACCCACAATCCATTAGGAAACGGTTTTCAAAACCGCCGCATTTGCCATTTCTGCCACTTGTGCATATTGGCCTGGATGGACTTGAACCATCTTCTTACGCTTATCAAACGTACGCTCTACCTCATAAGCTACAGGCACACCGAACACGGGAATCGAACCCGTACCAATAGTGCGACAAACTATTATCCTACCTTTAGACTAGTTCGGTTAATTATCATATTATTATTAAAATTAATAATTTTAATAATTAATAATTTTAATAATTAATATGATATAATAATAATTTATTATTATTTCTACTCTTTTTACTTATATTTTTATTTTAAAAACTTTTTTTCTCATAATGATTATTCCATTTTATATTTTTATTTTAAAAACTTTTTTTCTCATAATGATTATTCCATTTTATATTTTTATTTTAATATATATATACTTTTATTTGTTCATGATTTTCTAAAATTAAATTTCGTAAATCTGCAATTTCATCTTCAGAATAATTATTTTTTGCTCAATCAAGAACAAAATAATCTAAAGAATCTAATTGATTATCTGAGTAATCTCAAATAAATATTTTTTTTAAACTACTATATAAAATATGATCATAAGCTTCTTTTTCAGATAAATTTATAGTATGTCCTAATTTAATTATATAATTATGTAAATAATCATTATAATAATTTGAATTAGAAGTAAAAAATGAATGTGATTCAATAAAAATTTCATCTAAATATCTATCCATATCATAATTTAATATAGGTGATATACTATCAAGTAAAAGATTTCTTGAAAGAAATTCTACAAAATCATAATCTAAAAATATATTTGGATTTACTTGTATAACAGAAGGTGTAAGAAAGGACATTCAACTTCACATTAAAATAAATAAACTCATTATCATAAACATTTTTAATAAGTTAATTTTATAATATTTGTATGAATTGGTAATTTTTCTTTAATTAAATTTAACATTTTAAAAACCTTTTGTTTTGATAAATTAAAACCACCAATTTCAAATAAAATCATCCCTTTTTTAATACAACATTCTCAATGATCTCTTTGACCCTTACTTTACCCATTCTAACTTCACGTGGTTTTTTTGTAACAGGTATATTCAAAAAAACATTTAAACGTAAAGTTAATTCTTTTTTAAACATTCTTTTAATTAAACGAATAAATGCATTTATATGATTTAATCGTAATTTACCATTTTCTAAAGCTTTTAATCCATATTGATAAAATCATATATTTAAAAAATTAACAGAAATTTGTTTATTTTTTAATTTAACTCTAAAAATTCTACCATATTTAAATTTTTTAGGAAATTCTTTCATTATTATTTAAAAAACTCTATATTTATATTTCGGAGCTTTACGTGATTTATATAATCATACTTTTACAGTACAAACACTATATCTCATAACTACTGAATAAATAGCATAATCAACATTAGCAACTGCTGAAGCATTTGCTAAAGCTCCTAATCTATATCATAAATTTGCTGCTTTTTGTTTTCTTGTAAAACGACCTACAAAATGAAATTTATAACCATATAAAATAGCTAAATTATCATCAAAAAATTTCATACGTCGTACTTTATTATATAAAAATACAGGCACTTTATTATTATCACGTATATAAATCTCTTCATCAAAATTTGGAACACGTGGTTTATCTCAATCTCTAGATAAAAAAAGTTTAACATAAGCTAATTTTTTTTTTAAAACTAATACATTTACATGATATTTATAATCAAAATTATAAATATTATTAAAATAAAAAAAAAACATATTTTTTGTTCTATCATGAGTTAAAAATGAAGTTATTTTTTTAAATTTTAAAATATTATTATATAATAATTTATTATTATAATATTTATTATTATAATTAATTAAACTATTTATATTTATATTTAAAATATTTTTTTTTTTTATAAAATATTTTATTAAAAAAAAAATTTTATTATAAAAACGTATCAAACTATATAAATTTAAATGACGTAATTCATTTTTTTTTTTTTGTATATTTTTAATTTTTTTTAAATATTTAAATTTCAAATTATAATATTTTAAATTTATATTTATATTTTTTATATATTTAAAAAAAAATTTATAAATTAAAATTAAATTAAATAAAGAAAAATTAATTAATTGACTTGGATTTATTATTTTATTTTTAAATAATAAACGTATTTTTTTAGTTTCAATTCGATCAAAAAGAATTGATTTATCAATATCAAATAATTCAAATAAACTTTTAAAACTACTAGAAAGTTTTTTAAAATATATTTTTTTTAACTCATATTTTTTTTTTTTTTTTAATATAAGATTAAAATATTTTATAATTTCTCTAAATTTTTTTAAATAAAAAATTAAAAATTTATATTTTTTTTTATTATAAAAACATAAATAAGAAAAAGATTCTTTTTTATCATAAAAAGAATTTAATATAAAATTATTATATGTATTACTATATAAATATAAACTATTTTTATAAAAATAATTCTTTATAAATTTAAAAAAAATATTACTATTATTATTATTTATAATAATATTTTTTTTAAATAAAACATATCTTAAATTTTTTTTTTTTAAATAAAAATATTTTTTACTACTTTTACTATTTTTACTATTTTTTTTTTTTAAATAAAAATATTTTTTACTACTTTTACTATTTTTACTATTTTTTTTTTTTAAAACTTTTTTTAATTTATGTTTTTTTTTTAAAATTTTATTTTTTAAAATTTTTTTTAATTTATGTTTTTTTTTTAAAATTTTATTTTTTAAAATTTTTTTTAATTTACGAGAATAACGTATTTGTCCTTTAACTAAACGTTTACATAAATAAATTTTTTTTTTTTTTACAATTTTTTTTTTTTTTAATAACATTAAATATTTATTTTTTCTAAATTTTTTTAAATAAAAACAAAAATAATTCAAAAAAAACTCATAAAAATAATTATATTTATCTTTTAATAAAAAATAAACTAAATATTTCATATGATATTTTTTTTTTAACTTAACATTACTTTTTAAAAATAAAACAAAATTAATAAAACTTAAAAATCTAAAATTTTTTACTTTTATTTTTTTTATAAAAAAAGAACAATAATAAAAAAACATTTTTTTATTAAAAATCTTAAATATATATTTAAATAAAAATTCTTTATATCAAATAGGACCATAAAAAATATATTTTATTTTTCTTTTAATAAAAAATAATTCAATAAATTTAAATAAAAATCCAGATTTAAACTTTAAATTAAAAAAACACAATTTATATATAAATTTTTGAACTAATTTTATATTTTTACTTTCAATATTCTTTACATTTTTTATATTATAATCAAATTTATTTAAAATAATAACTTGTTTTTTTATAAACTCTAAAGTATTCAATAATTTAAAATTTAAATAAAAAAATTTATATTTTTCTTTATACTCACGTTTATATTTTAAAAAATTATTAATTCTTTGCATACGAAAATAAAAAATGTCACGTAAAGTACTTATATGTGCAATTATTTCAACTTCTTTGTTTCTATAATTTCCTGGTTTATCTAAATTAAATTTACTATATTTTCTAACATACATTTGCTTTCTTAAATTTTTTCTAATAGGTATCATCATATCTAAATAATCAAATTTACTACGTAAACCTATAGCTATATATCTAGATATAAAAGTAGCTCCAACACTATTATTATTTAAAGCATAAACTTTAACATTAACATTTAAATCTAAACAACTTGCTATATATTCAACTAATTTACCATATATTTTTAAAATATTTTTTTTTAAAAAAAAAAAAGCAAAAAATCTTATAACTTTACGTACTCATTTTCGCATAAATATTTTACGATCATATATATATGTTAAACTTGAAAACAATTTACTACAACAAGCTAAAAAAGTAAATAATAAACGATTATTCGATTTTACATATTGAAAATATAAATTCTTTTTATTTAAAAAACTTTTACTAAATCTTCTTTTATTTTTAAATATATTTATATGATCCAAATCACGTTTTCATTGTATATTTTTACGTTTTATACGTTTTGCAAATTTACGAAAATATCTTTTCTTAGTCATTTTTGAATTTTTTTTTTCTTTAAATTCAAATTTTCTCTTTTTTTTTAATATACTTTTTAAATTTTTTTTTATATATACTTTTTCATTATTTAAAATTTTTTTAATACTTTTTTTATAAAATAAATTAAATCTATTTACTCATCATTTAACACTTAAATGATTAGTATGAAAAACCATATTTCTAACAGGTAATCTATAAGGTTTAATTTCTTCTCAAGGTAATCATATACCTTTTGAATAAGTTAAATTAAAATCTATTATTCTAAAAGATTTTAATTTTTTATTATAATAAATTTTAATATCTTTAGATAAAGGATAAATAGTTTTTTTATTATGCATTTCTTTTAATTTAAAAACAGTTCGTCTATCTTTTCTTAAAACATATCTAAAATCCTCAAATACTAAAATATCATATAAGAAACGAAGTGCTCTTGTAAAAAAATGAAAACGTTTAACACGACTTTTTCTATCTAAAAAATGCCCTTTAAATCAACCAGAAATTGAATTTAATCTATATCAACCTATTTTTTTATATCTTTTAGAAAGATTATAAAACATTTGAACTTCATTAGAATCATATAAATATAAATTAACAAATATTTTATTATTAAAAATATATATATTTGTATGACTATATAATCAAAAAGCTCGTCTATAAGAAAAATAACGATAAAAAATAAAAAGCAATAATGCTTTAAAAGCTAAAACATCATGTACAAATACAGAATAAGTTAAACGATGCGAATATCATGCATCTTTTCAAGAATATTTATAACCAACTCGATAAGCAACTGGATTTAAAACTACTCCCATTATGTAATATATTTTATTTTTTTAAATTTTCCTTTATTTTTATTTATAATTTCTTTTCTTTCGGCAACCATTTTTTTATTAGATCTTGAAACTTTTTTTATTTGTTTTTGTTTACCTATATGTGGAGGTTTTTTTCTTGTAATACAAAAACTACCCAATTTATAACCAATTATTTGTTTAACAACATTCAAACTAATAAAAACTTTTCCATTATAAATAGAAATTTTTTTATCTAATAAATTCAAATTTAAAAGACTATTTTTAGATCAAAAATATAAAAAACGAGGTACATTTTTACCTAAATTATCATTAAATTTAATATTATTTTTTTTCATAATATTCTTTTCTTTATTTATTAAACATTCTTCAAATAAAGATTTATGAATATAATTTGGTTTATATAAAGAACGTGACATTTATTTTTTTTTAAAAATTTTAAACAATACTCTATTTCTTTTTTGAAATTTTTTATTTGTAGTAGGAGATTTCGTTAATTTTCCATAAGGTGTTTTATGGGCTCTTGGTGGAGAACCAGTACCTTCACCACACCATGTGGATGATCTACAGGATTTTTAGCAATACCTCTTACTGTAGGACGAAAACCTAATTTTCTATTTTTACCTGCATTTTTTATTCTTGTTACAAAATGTATTTCATTTGACATTTTTCCTAATATAGCTATACAATAATTTGAAACTTTAAGCATTCATCCTGATTTCATTTTTAAAAAAGAATAATTATTTTCTTTACTAATTATAAAACCCATAGTTCCTGCTGCTCTCATTATTTTTACACCTCTTGTTGGTGTTGTTTCTATATGATGAATAAAATTTCCTGAAGGAATTAACGCTAAAAATGAAGGTGCATATTTGTAATAAGTTACAAACCCACTGTAAACACCCTTTATATTTTTTATAAAATCAGATAAGAAAATATAACAAAAATAACCATTTGAATAACAAATAAAACCTAAAAAAGAACTATATAAAATATGCTTTTCTATACGTAATAAAACAAAAATATTAGTTAAATTTCTTTTAAAATCTATATTATTATAAAATAATTTATAACCACCACTTTGTGTAAAAATTGTTTTTCTACCAAAACAATTTTTACCTGCTCTTTTTGAAAAACCAATTATTAAATAATCTCTTATTCTATTTATTAATAAATTTTTTTTTATATTTAACATCTATTCAATAATTTTTAAAATAGTACCAGCACCAATTGTTTTTTTACCTTCTCTCATAATGAATCGTAATCCTTTATTAATTACAGATTTTTCTACTAAATGAACTTCTACAATTAAACTATCTCCAGGTATAACTATTTCAATTTCTTCTTCATTTTCTTCTTCTTTTTGTAAATTATCTTCTTCTTTAATTTGATTACTTTCTTCTTGTAATTGTAAATTTTCAAAACTTTTTTTATTTACAATTATTGTACCTGTAACATTAGTTACACGAAAAAAAAATTGAGGTTTATAACCTGAACGAAAAGGATTTGCTCTACCCCCTTCTTCTTTAGTCAAAATATATACTTTTGCTAAAAATTTATCAGAAGTTTTCATTAATCCAGGTGCTGCTAAAACATAACCTTTATAAATTTCTTTATTTGGAACATTTTTTAATAAAACACCTACATTATCACCTGCTTGTGCAACATCTAAAATTTTTCTAAACATTTCTAATCCCATACAACTTGTTTTAAAAATTTTTTTACCAACAGCTTCTAATTCATCCCCAACTCTTATAGTTCCTGCTTCTACTTTTCCTGTTACTACAGTTCCTCTACCTTGAGCAACTAATACAGTTTCAACAGGTAAAATAAAAGGTGCATTAAGTAATCTATCAGGATTAACAATATATTCGTCTACTTTATCCATTAATTCTCTAATACCATCTAAATATTTTTTATCACCTTCTAATGCTCTTTTAGCAGATCCTCTTATAACAGGAGTATCTGTAGAAAAACCATATTTTTCAATTAATTCTCTTATTTCCAATTCTATAATATCTAACATTTCTCTATCTTGAATTACATCAATTTTATTTAAAAAAACAATTAAATATGGAAT
>Ga0335078_10017965_pt1 | contig 10517 bp, 7 predicted proteins | sample Lox_Sample_32_FD_206711 | JGI IMG/M metagenome (GOLD analysis project Ga0335078, IMG submission 206711) | Soil microbial communities from Loxahatchee National Wildlife Refuge, Florida, United States - Lox_Sample_3.2 | ecosystem: Environmental > Terrestrial > Soil > Wetlands | place: USA: Florida...
AGAGCGGCTGGACCTGGTCGGCCTGCGGACCCTTGGCCCCGCGGCTGGCCGTGTACTCAACCCGCTGGTTCTCCTGAAGGCTGCGATAGCCATCAGACTGGATTGCGGAGAAGTGGACGAAAATGTCCGCAGTGCCGTCATCAGGGGCGATGAAACCGTACCCCTTGTCGGCGTTGAACCACTTCACGGTGCCTTGAGCCATCCTGCATTCTCCCAGAGAACTGATCTTCGGGGGGAGCTAGCGCAGCCCCCGGGCTAGCGCGCACAGCCTGCCCAGGGATGCTTGGCCAAGGTGCCGGCGGCGCTCGCTGTCAAAATTGCGCCGGCGCAGTGCCCGTACACGAACTTCGACTTCAACCAGTACCCATTAAACACCACCGCCGGCACCGCGCGGACCGTCGACACCCCAGGCGGCCTGAACACCGGTAGCCGCCGCGCCCCCCGGCGCGGTCCTGGCGCGGCCCTGGCGCGGCGTGACCTGGCCGGACTTCCCCGGCGGGGCCAGCTACGCGAACCGCCATCGGATCTTTCGCGGAAGGATTCACGAAACAAAGCGCCCGCTGCCGGTACCCGGTGGTAGAAGCCTTTCATCACGTTGGTGAGGTTGGCCTGGGCGGATCGATGGATGATGCACTGCTGGATGTCGTGCTCGCGCGGCTGGACGAGCGGCCGCTGGACGAGCATGCCGAGGGGCTGCTGCTGGCCGCGTGCGAGGGCGATGAGGCGCTGGATGCCGCATTGCGCGGGCAGGTGCGGGACCGCCCGGAGCGCGGGGCCGCCGACGGCGGTGATGAGCCGGCCGGGGCGTACCTGCGGTCGGTGGCCGTGCAGGGATTCCGCGGAATCGGCCCGGCCGCGACGCTGGAACTTCAGGCCGGTCCTGGCCTCACGGTCATCGCGGGGCGCAACGGCAGCGGCAAGTCCAGTTTCGCCGAGGGACTCGAAGTCCTGCTGACCGGTGAGCTGCGCCGCTGGCGGGGCCTGAGCGCGGTGTGGCGTGATGGCTGGCGGAACCTGCACCACGCCGACGACACCCGCCTGGCGGCCGGGCTAGTGCTGGAGGGCGCGGGACCGGCCACGGTCGAGCGGTCGTGGGACACCGGCGCGCCGTTCGCCGAGTCGCGGGCAAGCGTGCAGGTCGCGGGGGAGCAACGCACGGGCCTGGAACGGCTCGGCTGGCAGGACAAGCTCGTAACGTACCGGCCGTTCCTGTCGCACTCCGAACTGGAGGCATTCTTCAGCACCCCGTCTGAGCTGTACGAGCTGCTGTTCTCGGTGCTGGGCCTGGAGGACCTGACGGCAACGGAGAAGCGGCTGAACGCGGCCCGCAGGGAACGGGAGGACGGGCGCAAGGCGGTCGGCCAGGAGCTGCCCGGCCTGCTGGCCCGCCTGGAGTCCGTCGATGACGAGCGGGCCCGGGCATGCCGGGAGGCCCTGGCCGGCAAGAAGCCTGACCTGGAGGCCGCCCGGTCGATCGCCGCCAGCTCACCGGGAGCGCGGCCCGAGGGCGAACTTGGCCGGCTGCGGCAGCTAAGCCAGCTTGCGGCGCCAGCCAAGGAGGAAGCCGGAGAGGTCGCGACCGCGCTGCGCGAGGCCGCCGAGGCGGTGACGGCCGCGGCCGGCTCGCAGGCGGGCAGGGCCCGGGACCTGGCCGGCTTGCTCAGGTCCGCGCTGGGCCACTATCGCTCGCATGGCGCCGGACCGTGCCCTGTGTGCGGTCAGTCTGCTGCCCTGGACGAACGCTGGCGGGAGCGGACCGAGCGGGAGATCGCCCGGCTGGACGAGCAGTCGGCGCAGGCGCAGCAGGCCCACGACCAGGCCGCTGCGGCGAGAGCGAGGGCACGCGGCCTGTTCGCTGCGCCCCCGGACTTTCTGGCCGGCCCGGCGGCCGGCGCCGCCGATCCGCGCACCGCCCTGACGGCCTGGCAGGCATGGGCCGGCCATCCCGGCGAGGACGCCCCGGATCACCTCCGGCTGCTCGCCGGTCACATCGAGCAGGCCTGGCCCGCGCTGGCAGAGGCCGTCACAGCGCTGGCAGCGGACGCTCAAGCCGAGTTGCGGGCGCGCGAGGACCGGTGGGCACCGCTCGCCGCCGAAACCGCGGCCTGGTGCGGCCGGGCTGCCGCGGCGGAGGCCGCTGCCGGGGCCGTTCCGGCGCTGAAGAAGGCGATCACCTGGCTGAAGGACGCCAACGACGACATCCGCAACGACCGGCTCGCGCCCTTGGCCGTTCAGGCGCGCGCCATCTGGTCACGGCTGCGCCAGGAAAGCAACGTGGACCTCGGCGCGGTCAGGCTGACCGGCAGCTCCACCCGTCGCCAGGTCGACCTCAGCGTGACCGTGGACGGGGCGCCCGGCGCCGCGCTCGCGGTGATGAGCCAGGGCGAGGTCAACGCCCTGGCGCTGAGCATTTTCCTGCCCCGGGCCACCATCGCCGGCAGCCCGTTCCGGTTCCTGGTCATCGACGACCCGGTGCAGGCCATGGACCCCGCCAAGGTCGAGGGTCTCGCCCGGGTCCTGGAGCAGGCAGCACGGTCGCGGCAGGTTCTGGTATTCACCCACGACGACCGGCTCCCCGAGGCGATCCGGCGCCTCGGCATCACCGCCCGGATCCTGGAGGTCACCCGCCGGCGCGACTCGGCCGTCAGCATCCGCCCGATGCTCACGCCGGTAGAACAACAGCTCAGGCAGGCAGCCGACCTGTGCGCCGACGCCGCTCTGCCCGCCAACGTCGCGGCCAGGGTGATCCCCGGGCTGTGCCGGCTCGCCGTGGAGGCAGCCTTCACCGAAGCAGCCCGCCGGGCACTCCTCGACCGGGGCCGCCCGCTTGCCGATGTCGAAGCCGACGTCGCAGCCGCGGACAAGCTCACCAAGAAGGCCGCCCTGGCCATGTTCGGCGACGCCAGCAAGGGCGGCGACGTCCTGCCCCGCCTCAACGCCTGGCGCAGGAGCGCCGCGGATACCTACCAGGTACTGAACAAGGGCGCGCACGATGCCCACAGCGGCTCGCTCCGGGCGCTGGTCAGCGACACCCGCGCGCTCACCGACCTGATCACGCAGAAACTCCGGTGACCCCCGCCGCGCTGCTCGCCGCCGCGCGAGCCATGCTCGATGATCCGACGTTCGCCAGCCTCGGCGGATGGCCGCGCGCCGTCGCCCTGCTCACCCGGCAGGCGCTGGAACAGGCGATCGGGCAGTTCTGGACGACCCGCCCGGCAACCCTCGGCGTGGCAGGCTGCAGCATGAAAACCCAGCTCACCTGCCTGCCCGCGTATCTCCGCCCGGACCTCGCCCGGGAGGTCAGCTACGTCTGGGCGGCGCTCAGCAACGCCTGCCACTACCACCCCTACGAGCTCTCCCCCACATCCGGTGAGCTCAGCGGCTGGATCGACACGACCGCCGCTCTCCTGGAGGCCATGGCCAGCCGTACGGCCTGAGCAGCCGGAATTTCCGCACCCGAGCGGACCTTGTAACGATCGCCCGGTTCGAGCGCCTGCTAGCGGGGATGGCATGGAGACGCGGATAAGCCAGAAGGTCGCGGTCGGCGTCGTCTTCGTCGCCGCCATGTTCATGTCGATCATGGACGCGACGATCGTCAACGTGGCGCTGCCGACGATCGGGCGCGAGTTCGGCGTCACCCCCACCGCCGTCGACAGCATCGCGATCTCGTTCCTGGTCAGCCTGGCGGTGTTCATACCGGCCTCGGGCTGGCTCGGCGACAGGTTCGGCGGCAAGCGGGTGCTGCTGATAGCGATCGTGGTGTTCACCGGGGCGTCCGCGCTCTGCGGCATCGCCACCAACCTGGGCGAGCTCGTGGCCTTCCGCATCCTGCAGGGCGCCGGCGGCGGCATGCTCGCGCCGGTCGGCATGGCCATGCTGTTCCGGGTGTTCCCGCCCGAGGAGCGGGTCCGGGCCGCGGCGATCCTCACCGTGCCGACCACGCTGGCGCCCGCGCTCGGCCCGGTGCTCGGCGGGCTGCTGACCACCGAGGCGTCCTGGCGCTGGGTCTTCTACGTGAACCTGCCGATCGGCACCGCGGCCTTCCTGTTCGGCCTGGCGTTCGTGCGGGAGAGCCGGCAGTCCCAGCCCGGGCGATTCGACCTGCCGGGATTCCTGCTGTCCGGGCTCGGCCTCGGGCTGGCGATGTACGGGGTCTCCGAGGGGCCGGTCAAGGGATGGCACTCCGCCGACGTGCTGGCCGCGATCGCGGCCGGAGCGGTCCTGCTCGCCGCGATGGTGGTCGTCGAGCTGCGCGCGGCCGAGCCGATGGTGGCCCTGCGGCTGCTGGGCAACCGGCTGTTCCGGTCGAGCAACGGGGTGATGGTGCTCGGCTCGATAGCCTTCCTCGGAACGCTGTATGCAATTTCGCTGTATTACCAAGACGGCCGCGGGCTCACCGCTCTTGGCTCGGGACTGAGCACGTTCCCCGAGGCCATCGGCGTGATGGGAGGTGCTCAGCTCGCGACGCGCTGGCTGTACCCGGCGCTCGGTCCCCGGCGGCACATCACCGCCGGACTGACCGGTGTCGCGATCTCGATCGGCCTGCTCGGGCTGCTCGGGCCGGGAACCAGCCTGTGGTGGGCACGGCTGCTGATGCTGACCCTCGGCCTGGCGATGGCGCAGGTCTTCGTGCCCGTGCAGGCGGCGGCGTTCGCCACGATCACGCCGGAGGCGACCGGCCGGGCGTCGACGATGTTCAACACGGTCCGCCAGCTCGGCGGCGCCATCGGAGTCGCCATCTTGACCACGACGATCGTTGCGGTCGGCCCGGTGCACGTCGTGGCGGGCCACCCGGTGGCCAACCTGACCGCGTACCGGATCGCCTTCCTGGTGGCAGCCGCGGCCGCACTGGCCGGCACGGCCTGTTCGCTGAGCATCCGCGACTCCGACGCGGCCCGCACGATCCCCCGGCGCAAGCGCCACCGGGCCGCCCAGCCCCGGCTCGAAACCGTCCCCACCCTGACCGACTGACCCGTCCCGAGCACTTGCCAAGGCACGGCGACTGCCATCAACCGGTGCAAGGATAGATGCATGGCGAATACGGTGAGCAGCCGTCCTCCCTCCCTGCGCTACGAGCCGAATCCCAAGCACAAGGAACCATGGCAGCGTGGCGCACGCGGATCGTTGTGCCCGAAGGATGCAGACGGTCCGACGCTCCTCGCCGCGAGCGAGATCGATCCCGACGACCGTGGCAAGCGTTACGCCACCGACGGCGCGCATGCATACTGTGGGCATGAGCACTCGCCAGGCAGCTGGCATGGATTTCCCGTGGAGTGGAGGGTTGTGCCCGCAAAGATCCGCAACGCATGGCTGGCGGATGGCCGCGTGACGCGGCGTGCCATCCGGGACGGCTGGTAGCGGCCATGCCTTCCGGAGCCTGGGTGATGCAGTCCGGCGATCCGAGTGTGCTGGCCTTCCGGCTCGCGTTCCTGCGCAACCCGCACGGAGATGACGATCTGGCCACCGCCGAGGAGCGCGCGTCCTGGGGTGCATTTACCGTCTGGGCAGGCGGCGAGAATCTGTGCGCCCATTTCGAGCTAGGCGAGGTGCTTGAGGCCGCGCACTGGTACCTATTGCCGCTCATCGAGTGGCTGGTCGACAACTGGGACCCGCTATTTCATGAGGAAAGGTTGCCGCTTCGGAATGCAGGCACCTTCGCAGCCGAATCGTTGCGCAGCACACGTCTTCCACCAGTTTCTCTGGAGAGAGTCGATGAGTTCGCCTGGCTCGACGCCTGGTCCGCGTGGTGGGGAAGGCACGCCGTAAGGGCTGCTCGTGATGGCGGGCTGGTGCCCGATATCTACCTGCGCAGGTATCGTGACGTCCTGGAAATCTCGACCGGCATGGAACCGCTGCCAGGCATTCCCGAAGATCATGTCTTCCTGTCACCTGACAGGGTCTATCACGCCGATCCGCTCACTACGGCAGATGCATTCTTCACCGTTCTCACGTCCGCGATCGCAGAACTACGGCGCCGTTTGCCAGGCTCCGAGCGGTTTCGCCAGCTAGAGGAGAGAGCTGCCGCTCTCCCTGACCCCGGCCGACGGACGTCCCGAATGGCCTGGCTCGCGGGTCTCGGTGACGAATTCGAGCGATACAGTCAAGCTGCCGAGGCTGTTGATGAGGCTCTAGCGGGCGTGCCGCCGCAGGAACGGGAGATGATCACCGGGTCCAGGCGGGCCACGCCGCTGGTCGTTGTGGGCAGCGCATTCGCCAGGCTGCTCTACGGAGCCGTCAGTCCCGCTACTACAGCGGCAGACGTACTCGAGTTGACGCACCTGATCATCGGCAACTACGTGCCCGATGCATCTGAATGGCTCGCTCAGCTCGATCTGCCCATCGAATCCGTAGGGGTAAGTCAGCTCAAGCCGGGCGAGCAAGGTAGTCGGCTTGGCGAGAACGCGGCCGAGCTACTCGGCGCCGATGACGATTCCTGGATCGACATCGCTGCGATCCTCCGCAGGCTCGACATAGAGGTTTCCGAGATAGATCTCACGGATCGGCAAATCCGCGCCGTGTCGGTGTTCGGTCCGACCCAGCGTCCCAGCATCTTCTGCAACCGGCAGACGATCTGGGGAGTCTCGGAACCCGTCAGGCGCTTCACGCTGGCCCATGAACTCTGCCATCTGATTCTCGACCGGGAGCACGGTGATGAGCTGGCGATCGCGAGCGGACCGTGGGCTCCGCTGGCGATCGAACAGCGGGCCAACGCCTTCGCCGCCGCGTTCCTGATGCCGACGTGGTTGCTCCGTGACGCCCTGAAGTCGACCGGGCTCCCCGCGTCCCACCCGCAGGCGATCAGATCCATCAGCGCCAAGCTGCAGGTAAGCATGTCGTCTCTGGTTGATCGCCTGTACAACCTGGGCGAGCTGACGTCCGACGAGCGGTTCCAGCTTCGCATCGGGTGAGCGTGCACCCGGCCGGCGGGTCCGGCCGCCACGAGATGTACCTCACGTGCGACGACATCCACGCGCGCCTGAACTGACCCGCCCGGGACCGGCGCCCGCAGGCCCTTGCCAGCGGCCGGCCGGAATGGTCGGCTGGAATGGTGACCCGCTCGCAGGCCATCGCGAACGCGGCCGGCTACTTCGACTCCGGCGCGTTCCTCGCCGATCTGACCCGGCGGGTGGCGCAGCGCACCGAGAGCGGCGTTCCCGAGCGGCGCCCCGACATGCTCGCCTACCTGGAACAGGAGATCGCGCCGGCGGCCCGCCGCCTCGGCGCCGAGCCGCTGGTGCTGGACAACCCCGTCTCCAGGGGCGGGCCGCTGCTGATCGCGCGCCGGACGGAGGGCCCGGACCTGCCGACCGTGCTGACCTACGGGCACGCCGACGTGGTGATCGCCGAACCGCACCGCTGGCGCGCCGGGCTCGACCCATGGCGGGTCACGGTGGAGCGGGACCGCTGGTACGGCCGCGGCACCGCCGACAACAAGGGCCAGCACACGATCAACCTCGCCGCGCTCGAGCAGGTGCTCCGCGCCCGCGGCGGCGCTCTCGGCTTCAACCTGACGATCCTGGTCGAGACCAGCGAGGAGACGGGCTCGCCGGGGCTGCGCGAATTCTGCGCCCGGCACCGGGCCGAACTGGCCGCCGACGTGCTCATCGGCTCGGACGGACCGCGGGTGGCGGCGGAGCGCCCGACGGTATTCCTCGGCACCCGCGGTGCGGCGTCGTTCACGCTGCGGGTACCGCTGCGGGAGCGCTCCTGCCACTCCGGCAACTGGGGCGGCGCTTTGCGCAACCCGGCTACGGTGCTGGCCAGCGCGATCGCCTGCCTCGTGGACGGCCGGGGGCGGATCCGCGTCCCCGGGCTGCGCCCGCCGCCGATCCCGGACGCGGTCCGCGCCGCGCTGGCGGCCATTCCCGTCGGCTCCGGCCCCGGCGACCCCGCCGTCGACGAGGACTGGGGCGAGCCGGGCCTGACCGCCGCCGAGCGGGTGATGGGCTGGAACACCCTGGAGGTTCTCTCGCTCGCCGCCGGGAATCCGGATTCCCCGGTCAACGCCATACCCGGCTCGGCGCACGCGCACCTGCAGCTGCGGTTCACGCCCGGCACCGACGTGACCAGGCTGGCCGAGACGGTGCGCGCCAGCCTCGACGGTCACGGGCTCGGAATGGTCGAGGTCGAGCCGGGCGACGTCATGCACGCCTCGCGCACCGATCCCGGGAACCCCTGGGTAACCTTCGCGCTCGACTCGCTGGCGCGGACCTGCGGCGAGCGGCCCGCGCTGCTGCCGAGCCTCGGCGGCAGCCTGCCGAACGACGCGTTCGCCGGCGAGCTTGGCCTGCCGACCATCTGGATCCCGCACTCCTACCCGGCCTGCGCCCAGCACGCGCCGGACGAGCACCTGCTCGCCCCGCTGGCCCGGCAGGCGCTGGAGCTGATGGCCGGCCTGTTCTGGGACATCGGCGAGACGGAGGGACCGTGACGATCCACGACGAGGCGGCCGCGCTGGCCGGCGACCTCACCGAGCTCCGGCACGCGCTGCACCGCGAGCCCGAGATCGGCTACGACCTGCCGCTGACCCAGCGCAAGGTGCTCGGCGCGCTCGACGGGCTGCCGCTGGAGATCCGCACCGGCGAGCGGCTCACATCCGTGACCGCGGTGCTGCGCGGCGGCCGGCCAGGGCCGGTCGTGCTGCTGCGCGGAGACATGGACGCGCTGCCGGTGCCGGAGTCGTCCGGCGAGCCGTTCAGCTCCCGGATCGACGGAGTGATGCACGCCTGCGGCCACGACCTGCACACCGCGATGCTGGCGGGCGCCGCGCGGCTGCTGGCCGCGCGGCGGGCGGACCTGCCGGGGAGCGTGATCTTCATGTTCCAGCCGGCCGAGGAGGGCGGCGCGGGAGCGCGGCACATGATCGACGAGGGCGTGCTCGACGCGGCGGGCGAGCGCCCGGCCGCCGCGTTCGCGATCCACGTGCTCCCCGCGGTGCTAAACCGCGGCACGTTCGCCACCAGGCCCGGTCCGCTGCTCGCCGCGTCCGACGCGATCGACGTCACCGTGCGCGGCCGCGGCGGCCACGCCTCCACCCCGCATCGCGGCGCCGACCCGATCCCGGCGGCCTGCGAGATGGTGACCGCGCTGCAGGCGCTCGTGACCCGCGGGTTCGACGTGTTCGACCCGGTGGTGATCACGGTGGGCAGCATCCACGGCGGCACGGCGCGCAACGTGATCCCCGACGAGGCGGCCTTCGCCGCGACCGCGCGGTCCTACAGCCCGGCCGCGCGGGCCAGGCTCAGGGAGGAGACCCTGCGCCTGTTCCGTAACATAGCCAGCGCCCACGGGCTCACGGCGCACGCCGAGTACGCCGAGGGCTACCCGGTGACCGTCAACGACCCGGACGAGGCCGCCTTCGCAGCCGCCACCGTGGCCGATGTCTTCGGCGCCGGCCGGGCGACGACGCTCCCCAACCCGCTCTCCGGCTCGGAGGACTTCTCCTTCGTGCTGCAACAGGTTCCCGGCGCGATGCTCATGCTGGGCGCCTGCTCCCCCGGCGCGGACCCGCAGACGGCGCCGTCCAACCACTCCCCGGCCGCCGTGTTCGACGACGCCGTGCTGCCCGACGGGGCCGCGCTGTACGCGGAACTGGCGCTGCGCCGCCTCGGCGCGGGCGGGTAGCGAGCCGCGGCGGGCCGGGCCGGCGGGCCGGGCCGGCGGCCCGGCCCGCTGCTGAGCCCGGCCCGGCTGAGTACGCCGAGCCCGGCTGAGTAATGGCCGGCCGCGATGTTGAGTAATCGCTACCGATGCGGCCCGCGCGGGCGGAAACCGACAATGGCGCGCAGAGCGCCCGGCTGACGGCCGGGCGCGCGTCAGAGAACGGAGAATGACGTGCGATCCCTGCGACCCATCGCGGCTGCGCGGCGCGTCGCCGCGGCGTCCGCGGTGGCGCTTGCCCTGACCGCCGGCGCCGCTGCCGGAGTCCCTGCGGCCCAAGCGGGCGTCCCCGGCTGCTCCTGGCAGCCGCTGACCCTGATCAACGGCTGGCACTCCGAGCAGAGCGCGTGGAGCACCGGCGACCCGTCGTACTGCGCCACCAGCGACGGCATGGTCTACCTGTCCGGCTCGCTGGCCGGAGGTTCCCTCGACCAGTTCGCCGCGCTGCCGGCCGGGAACTGGCCGGCCCACACCACCTACCTGAGCGTCTACACCTTCGGCGGCACGCCGGGCGTGGTGCGGGTCGACACCGACGGCACCATCGACGCCTACGGGGGCAACGCGACCCAGTTCACCTCGCTGGCCGGGGTTTCGTACGCCTCGGCCGCGGTGGCCCAGACGCCGATCACCCCGATCGTCAACGGCTGGGCGTCGGCGAACAGCGCCTACCACACCGGCGACCCGTCCTACGCGGTCAGCAACGGCGTGGCGCACCTGTCCGGATCGGTCCTGTACCCGAACGGCTCGCCGTGGTCGACGTCCTGGAACTTCGCGGACCTGCCGCCCGCGATCCGGCCGACCGGCTGCTTCGCCACCCAGGTCTACACCTTCGCGGGCAGCACCGGTTACATCACGGT
>Ga0335078_10017966_pt1 | contig 10517 bp, 11 predicted proteins | sample Lox_Sample_32_FD_206711 | JGI IMG/M metagenome (GOLD analysis project Ga0335078, IMG submission 206711) | Soil microbial communities from Loxahatchee National Wildlife Refuge, Florida, United States - Lox_Sample_3.2 | ecosystem: Environmental > Terrestrial > Soil > Wetlands | place: USA...
TGACGCCCTAATTAGGAGCCGTGACCTTGGGCGGAGCACGGTACTTCGCGGGAATTGGTTTTTGGTTGGATGGTCTGCGAGGAGGCGGAGGAAGCGTAGTCGCTTGGACCGCGCCCGGCCGCACTGTTTGCGCTCCTCCAGAAAAAGTCGAAGTGATGGCTAGCGCGTAAACGACTGACGAAAGCAGGATTATTGCAAGGAGAAATCTCAAATGTGGTTGCATTGTCGAGGCTCCCGATGAGTGCAATCGTATAAGCCTTCACTTAACCTAGGCTCTATTTGGCGCACTGTCCATCAGTCGACTGGCGGCGTTCTTCGGCGGGATTGCCGCGCGCTCGCAAATTTCCTGTGCCAGACTATCGACCATCGGCGGCCCCGAAACTCATGCGCAGCAGCCCTCAGGATTTTGGCCCTTCTCGTCTGTCCCCGGCGGCTACAAGGGATTAACCGAAGCACCCAACGATATCAGGGGTCCAAGAGGCGTAGTGCTGGATCGCGGAGCATCCCAGACTTGCCAATTGGAGCGTATCGCCGACCGCTAAGTCATAGCGCCACAGCGAAAGGTATTGCCCATCTTCATCAGCCGTGGTGCGCCACTTGGTCTGCGCCCGAGAGCCCAGGCCGTTGTTTCTCGATTATGCCCTGAGTGCTGACAAGACGACTAGATTGGCGGCCATAAGCAGATCGCGTTTGCAGTTCGTGGAGTTACCCTTCGAGATACGGGGTTTCGGATCACTGCGATCTCTGAGGAGAGCGCCGCGCCAGGCTCAGGTTTCTGGCCTTGTCGAGATTGAGGACCTTCTCCAGCGCCGCCTCGCTCGGCAACAGAGCCGATGCGAGGTCTGTCCCTGTGAAGTCGGCGCCGGCAAGATTGGCGTTGGACAGGTCGGCTCCCGCAAGTTCGGCGCGGGTGAGGTTGCAATTCGAAAGGTTGGCGTTCTGCAACTGGGCAAATTCGAGATTGGCGCGCGACAGATTGGCGCCAGTCAGATCCGCATTCCTGAGGTCAGCGGATTTGAGCACGCCACGCATCATGCCCATCGATTGGTTGCGCATATCCGCACTCAAATCGGCGCCTGCAAGTTTGGCGCCGATCAGGCTGGCTCCGGAAAGGTCCGCAGTGATGCGCGCGCCGCCTAAATCCGCGCCGCCAAGCTTGGCGCGTTGCATCTGCGCGCCGAGCAGCGAGGCCTTTGCGAGCGACGCACCCGTCAAATCCGCGTCGATCAACCAAGCCTGGTTCAGGATGGCCCGATCGAAGCGCGCGCCCTTCAGGTTGGTCCCGTTCAGCTTGACCAGCCGGAGATTGCCGCCGGAGAAGTCGAGGCCCGAGAGGTCGAGATGCGACAGCCGCTTTCCTTGCAAATCGGCCGCTTGCTTGCCCGCGCTGTCTTGAGGCGTCGCCTCGAGAAGCACTTCGACCTCGGTGCGCGTCATCTCCGACGTCGACATATCGGGACTGTTAAGGTCGACGCTGCGCAGCATGTCCTGCGCTGCGGCCCCAACGGGACCAAACAGCAGCGTCGTAATCGACACAAGAGCAAATGCGAGACGCAACAGCATTGCCGTCTCTCTGCCTCCAGTAAGCCGGCATTGTCTCCCGCTGGCTAATGCCGCGCAAGCGCCGGGTTTGGACGCCGCAGCCGCGCCGGTCGAATTTTGGCGCCGGACCGATGGTAATCGGTTGAGTTGGTGCTTTTATGCGCCGTTTATAACGCACGCCCAAGCCGCACCTGGATTTTGAATGTGATCGAGAGCACTTAGCGTCAGCATTCAATTCGGAGTTTCCTCAATGAGCTTCGTTACCATTGATTCAGAGTCGCATAGCGCCTGGCGGCAGGTGCGCCGTTTCATGAAACCCGTGTGGGGTGGGCCTGTGGCAGGCGAAAGCCCCTATTCGCCGCTATTTTGTCTTGCGCTCCTTCTCGTTGTCGGGCTGTTGGTTAAGCTCGCACATTAAGCTAAGGCGTCGCGTACCGTCGCTCTGAGAAGGAACGCATTCCAGGGACGGCCGTCTGCATGCCGGCTCGACGTGGTCTCAGTCCCCCCGTTGGACACAACGCGCCGACGGCTCGCGTGAGCCAAGCAGAACCGGCTCCGCGGCGGGATACGAGCAAGTCACGTGTCAGCTGATCCAATCAGCTACCTCCTCAAGCCCGACGTCTCCAGCAACTTCACCAGCCACCACCGCCACCGGGGCGCCTGATAGAACAGGCTCAAGCCGGGCGAGGGGTACCCACCGACGGTCTCGGTGAGTTGCCCATTCGCCATCGACTGTTCGATGGTCACGCCTTGCTTATCGTTTTTCGTGCAACGCCAGTTGATCGCGTCGCGCACGGCGCAATTGCTGAGCCTTGATGGCGCGTCATTGCCGATCCAGACGATGACGCTTTGCTGGTCGGGAAACGCCTTGTAAGTCTCAGTGACCGAAGTCAGTTCATTCTTGAGAGCACACGGATTGTCGTCCGTGCGATCGGCGGTGCAGAACATCCGATAGACCGTCGCCTCGCCATTCAAGTGTTCGTAAGCGGGCCACATGAAGAAGGCGGCCAGACCTATCAGCGCGCCGCCAATGACCGACATTACAATTCTATCGACGACCGTTTCCTTCACGGCCAATCACCCCGCCCGTTGATCGGCAACCTAGATAGGCCGGGTGACTTTGTCGATTCGGCCTGAATGGTCTGGGTCGAGTTCCAAACCCGCCAAAAGCCCCAGATTTGGTCAAGTCCCGGCCAAGGTTGTCGGCTTACAGGGCTCTCGGGCAGGGTACTCATTTGCGAGAACCCCATGCATCGAATCCCGTTATTTGCCGCAGTCGCCGCGCTCCCATTTCTTTTCATCCCATCCGTGCAGGCCGAGACCGGTCTGGCATCGTATTATGGCGGCCGTGGTCACGGAATGACCGGCGCTCATCGCAGCAGGCCGTTCGGAAGCATCGTCACCGTCAGCTACGCAGGCCGCTCGGTCCGATGCCGGGTCAACGATCGCGGCCCGTTCGTGCGTGGAAGGGTGATCGACCTGTCGGTCAGCGCGGCCCGGGCGCTCGGCATGACGAGGGCCGGCATTATTCGTGTTTCGGTGCAATAGCGAAGCCGATCATTTTCTTTCGCGACCGCGACGACTTCGCGTCAGGTGCCATTGAGATCGTGCGCCTCGGCGAAGAACAGGTCCTTCCACGACGCCGGCAGGCGCTTCAGGCGTCCGACCTTGTGCATGAACTCGGCATGCTTCATCAGGTTGGCCGGCGTCGTGGTGTAGTCGATATCGGGATCGGTGATCATCGTCACGAGATCGTCGGCGGAGTTCTTCCTGTCGCTGACGAGCTTCAGATAGATTTCGGCGGATGCTTTCGGCTCGCGCTTGATGAAGGCGTTGGCCTCTTCATGCGCGGCGCGCACCGCCTGGCAGATTTTCGGGTTGGCGTCGTGGAAGGACCTTGTCGTCACCTGAAGGCCGTTGGTGTGCTTGCCGTCGGTTTCGTAGCTGCTGAGCACCTTGTGGATCCCCGCCACGCGCAGCTCGTAATAGTTGAACGGCGCGACGCTGAAATGGCTGTTGACGGTCTGGCCGGAGACGACGGCCTGCATGGCGTCGGGATGGCCCATGGAGACCGTGAACACGTCGAGGCGATCGTATTTTTCAAAGCCCCATAGTTTGGCGGCAGCCATCTGCAACGCCATGGCCTGGCCGGAAATCTTGACGGTCGGTACTGCGATGCGGTCGGCGGCCGTGAAGTCGGCAATCGTCTTCACCGCCGGATTACGCGTGGTCAGCACATACGGCATCGACTGCACCGCGCAGACCGCGCGCACTTCCTGTTGCGTACCGAACGTCTTGTCCCACAACGTGGCCAACGAGGGCGAGGCGACGTTGACGAACTGAATATTGCCGCTCAGAAGCCCGTCGTTCAGCGCGCCGGGACCGCCCATGGTCTGCCATAAGACCGAGAGGCCGCTGAGGCCGAGGCGCACGGCATGCGCCTCGATCAGCTGGTGATCCTCCATCACCATTTGCGGCAGGAACGGCAAGCCATATTGCTTCCCGAGCTTGATCGCCGACACTTCGGCGCGCGCTGGGCGCGCCAGCGCAGGGAGGGCAACGAGGCCGGTGACGAATTCGCGTCGGTTCACTTCGGCCTCCGATTTCGCAGGCGGGTCGACTTATCCAAATCCGAACAGGCGCGCCGGGTTGTCCGCGAGAATGCGCTGCCGCGTCGCGGCTTCCGGCGCCCATTCAGCGAGCAGATTATAGAGCTGGACCGTCCCGACGCGATCGTGAAACGACAGATGCGGAAAATCGCTGCCCCAGATCAGCTGGCCCGGCACGCGCTCAATCAGCGCTTGGGCCATCGGCTTCACATCGGCAAAATCGGGCGCGGTCGAAAAGCGGTAGATGCCGGTCAGCTTGACCCAGCAGCGCTTCGATCCATCGTCGACCAGATCAAGGAACGATTGAAAGCCGGATTGCTTCGGGCCGTCCCTGGCGGGGAAAGGCCCCATATGCGCGACCGAAAATTCGACCGGCAAGTCGTACAGCGTCGGCATCAACTCACTGATCAGCCAGCCCGGTGCCAGGAAATCGAGATGCCAGGCGAGCTCGGCGCATATCTTGGCGAGCCGGAAGATGCGGGGCCGCATCGAGGCGGCGAGGCCGGCTTCGGGCTTTCTGATCGGCGAGATGTTGACGCGGATACCACGCACGCCAAGCGCGTCGAGGCCGGACAATTCCTTGTCGGTGGTACTTGTTTCGTCGAGATCGATGATGCCGCGCCGGACCGCCGGATCGAGCTGGCGCATCGCGTCCAGCATGCAGGAATTGTCGAAGCCATAGGCGCTCGGCTGAACGAACACATAGCGCGCCAGCCCGAGGCGCTGCGCCAGTCTGAGATAGTGCTCGAGCGGCTCATGCGGCGGCTTGTAGCGGATGTCGGTGCCATAGGCATATTTCTCAGGCGGACCGAACACGTGGAAATGTGCATCGCAGGCATTGAGTGGTGCGGCGAAGGCCGGTTCAAAGCCGGCGTCGGGGTCATGTTGGTTCGTTGCGTTCACGGTTGCCTACGCCACGTGTTCCAGTTGCACCGGAAAGCCCTTCGCCATCATCGCCTTGGCGCTCGCCCAGGCAGTCGCCTGGATAGACGACCACACGGGAATCGCGAAGTCGCGGCGCAGTTGCGCCATCCCGTGCAGCGTCGGCAGTTGCGAGCAAGCCACGAACAGACTCCTGCTCGATCGCGTCACGGTCCGCCGCGCGAGCTCGAGCACCTGATCCTCGGTAACGGCGCCGAGTTCGGCGGTGGTTTTGCAGAAGAAGCTGTTCAATGTTTCGACTTCGACACCGGAGGCTTCGAGATAATGCCGCAAGCCGTCATTGACGGGCTGAAGATAAGGCGTCACGACGGCCGTTTCCGCCACGCGGTCGGCGCGCAGCACGTCGATCATCGCGCCGGCGGTGCTGACCACGATCGCGCCGGTGCGCTCGTGCAAGGCGGCGACCATCCGGGCATTGCTGTCCGGACCGCCGAGAAAACCGGCCGCGGTGCAGCCATAGATCACGAGGTCCCAGGGCTGATTGGCAAATGGAATAATGGCGTCGAGCGTTGCGTCAGTGTAGGCGGGCAGGTCTTCCAGCAGTAACGTGCGCGGCGGTCGTTTGACGCGGGCGACGGCAAGCGGCGCGAGCGCCGGACACAGCGCGGCGATTTCCGGCTCGATTGTGGTGTTGTTCTCTGGCAGCACGACCATGACTCGAATCCGTCGCGTCATGGTGTTGCGCCTCCGCTCGCCGGGTTGTTGCGCGGGGCCGGCAATCAGCCGGTCTTGTGGGCAGCTTCCTGCGCAGTCGCCAGCCAAATAAGCAAACCGGGGCGCCGATCGAGCGCCCCGTCCGCTTCTACTTTGCCGAGGTGTGGTGTCAATAGATCGCGATGCGGCCATGCCGCATGGGAGCGCTGCGCGATGGCGGGCGCTCCGCCATCGGGATCAGTTGCAGTCGCTGGAGCGGTGCGGTGGTATGTCGAGTTGGCCGCGCGATCTGCGCCGCGGCCTTGTACGGACGACTTCTTATCTCGGAGGTACGCCGGCGTTTGGCTATTTCTTGGCCTCGACGTGGACGCTGACGGTCAAGTGCGTGCCGTCGTTCGCGCAAGCCACCTTTAGATCTCTGAACGAGACCGCAGATTGAAGACTTTGCATTTTGTTCGGAAAGCCGCTCTTGACGGCGTTAAAGTCGCTGCACCGAATCTGATTCAGCAAGTTGTCAAAGGTGCCATGTGATCGAAATTTATCTGCATAAGCAGTTCTATCTGCACTCTTGGCCAACTTTTCTACTGTCGGGAACATGTCACTCGATGCACGATCCCAAGTAAAGTCGTTCGGACTAAACGTAGGCTTGAACTTCGCATTGTCATTCTCGGGTTTGATGTTCAGCGTCGCTCTGAAAGTAGTAACATTCAACCGGTAATCGTCGCAGGTGGCCTTGGTTTCCAGTGTTATTGGTAGCCCACGGCTTGCTGTCCCCGCCAAGTCTGAAAAGTCGAGCTGTATCGACTTATGGCAGCGCGTGTCTTGGAATTTGGTTTTATAAGCATTGGCGATCTCTGTCACTTTGCCGGCGCGCGCGCCTAGATCGCTGGTGTCAGCAATGGCTTTCTTCTCCTCGGACGCCCAGTCGTTAATCCACCGTCTGATGGAAGCGTTGCTCACAACCGCCAGGTTGTAGGAGGTGTCGTCCTCATACAGACCGGCGGCGACATCCTTGAACGAGATTACGGCCTCGGTTTTGTTTTCTCTGTTGCAATCAAAGGTGGCCTTTACTGTTGCCGACATTGCTTTCGCCGCGTTCTCCGTATGGTTCTCGTAAAAGCCCCGATCGTTGAAGGTGCATGGCTTACCCTGCACGTCCGCATTCAATTTTTCCGTCCGCGCTTTGAGATCGTTGCGGCGCTTTTCGCCGTGGCCCGTGGTGATGATTTGTTTCATATCGCCGGCCCAAACGTCGATCATCTCTTTCATCTTTTGGGATGCATCCGTCGACTGGGCATGAGCGGCTTGATTCATCAAAATCGCGCCGACCAACGCGGCATTGAAAGCCAATTTTGTAAAATTCATCTATCGCTCCTGTACAATCAGCCGACCGAAACCATCGGGGATGATGGCGGTCCTGCAACATGGACGATCGATATTCTGGCGCGAGTTTACATTGCATCCTCCGTTTAGGGGATGACGACGAGTTCCAGGGGTGAAAAAGGTGAGCCTAGCCCAGCGGCGCGTTCGCGACCGGCAACGGCGGCAGGCCAGCCTTGGCGGCCGCTTCCTGCAATGCGGCCATTTCCTTGGCGTGGAAGGGCACGCCAGTGCGGCGATGTCTGGCTTCGAGCCGCCGCTCTCGCTCGCCCGGCATGATAACTTCGTCAAAACCTTCCGCGGTGGGATTGGCATGGACGCGCTTCGCCAACGTATCCATGCGCTTGATATATTCGTCGCGGCCGACGAACAGGTCCGGCTTCATTGCCATGATGAAGTGACCGACGTTTTGCGGGGCTTCGTAGTCCTCGAAATGGTTGCGCACGTCGCCGCCGAACGCCGCGCCGGAAATCACGCCGCCCATCACGTCCATCAGCATGGCGAGCGCCGAACCTTTCGGACCGCCGATTGGCTGCACCGTGCCGCCATCGAGCGCCGCGTTCGGGTCGGTGGTCTGCCGGCCCTTGGCGTCGAGCGCATAGCCGAGCGGGATAGGCTGGCCGCGACGCGCAGCGCGGCGGATTTTTCCGCGCGCGGCCACCGCCGGCGACATATCCAGATCAAACGGCGTCTCGTGACCGGCTGGTGCTGCGACCGCAATCGGGCTGGTGCCGAGCAGGCCCTCGCGGCCGCCCCAAGGCGGCATTGCGCGGGAGGCGTTGGTGAAGACGATGCCGATGAAGCCGGCGTCCATCGCCTGCAGCGCGTAATTGCAGGCCGCGCCGAAATGTGTGCTGCGGCGGGCCGAAACGATGCCGACACCGAACTCGCGCGCCATCTCGATCGCTTCCGCCATGCCTTTGGTCGCGACTACGAAACCGAAGGCATTTTCGCCGTCGAGGGAGCCTGCCACGGGCGTCACGCGCTCGACCTTCAGATTCGGCCGCGGATTGATCAGACCGCGCCGCACGCGCTCCAGGTAATGCGGGAGCGTTTGCAAGCCATGGGTGTCGACGCCACGCAAGTCGGCCTTCACCAGGCATCGCGCCACCGTTGCCGCGTCTTCCTTCGGCAGATCGTGCGCGACCAGAAGCCTGCGGGCGAACGTTTCAGCCGCTTCGGTGTCAACGTAAAACGGGCCCGTTGCTGTATCCGCGTTTGCTGCGTGTACTGATGTCATCGCCGTCCGCTCAACTGCCGTTCAATCCATAGGCCTCGGGGAAGAACATGTCCTTCCACGATGCCGGCTTCTTCTTGATGCGTCCGACCTCGTGCATGAAGTCGACGATCTTCATGATGCTGACCGGCGTCGTGGTGTAGTCGACGTCGGGGTCCGCGACCATTTTCTCGAGATCATCGAGGGCCGTCTTTTCCCTGGTCACGTTCAGATAGGTTTGCGCGGCTTGCCGCGGATGCGCCCTGATGAAGGCGTCGGCATCCTCGAAGGCGGCGACCATGGCCGCACACAGTTTCGGATTGGCGTCGTGGAATTTCCTGGCTGTGATGAGGACGCCATTGGTGTGCCTGCCGCCGAGCGTGTCATAAGACTTCAGCACCTGGTGAATGCCCGGTGTTGCCAGTTCGTAATAGTAAAATGGCGCGCTGGCAAAATGCGAATCGATCTCCGATTTGCCCGAAATCAACGCTGCCGCCGCATCGGCGTGAGAGCGCGTGATGGTGATGGAATCGAGCTTGTCGTAGTGATCCTGGCCCCAGATCTTTGCCGCTTCCATCTCCAGCGCAATGGCGTGACCGGTGAGCTTGACCGCGGGCAGTGCGATCTTGTCCTTGTCGGTGAAGTCGGCGATGGTCTTGACGTCCGGATTGCGCGTCACCAGCACGTAAGGCATGGATTGCATCGCGATCAGCGCGCGCACTTCCTGCGGGGTGCCGATCGTCTTGTCCCAGACGGTGGCGAGCGTCGGAATGCCTGGTCCGACAAAATCCGCTTGGCCCGAAAGCAGCGCATCGAGATCGGCCGCGGGGCCGGCACGCTGCGTCCATTCGGTGGTGACTTCGATGCCTGCTTCCTTGGCATGTTTCTCCAGGAGATGCTGGTCCTCGATAACGATCATCGGCAAATAAGGCAGTCCGAATTGCCGCGAGACGCGCACCTTGCTCACCTCGGCCCGCGCGCCGCCGGCGATGGCCGAGGCCACTATCACCATCGTCAGAATTTTGCTTAAAGCGATCATGTCACCGGAATCTCGCGGACTTGTTTGGCCTTTTCGATCATCGCGGCCAGCAGAAACTGGATGTCGGTGCCAGTCGAGAGCAGGCGCGCACCCATGGCGATGAATTCTGCCGCAAGCTTCGGCCTGGTCGAGAGACCGCCAACGCCGGCATGCTTGCCGGATTTGCGGCAGGCCGCAATGGTCCGTGCATAGGCGTCGCGCACCTTGGGATGTTCGAACTGGCCGGCGAGACCAAGATCGGCCAGCAAATCGTTGACGCCAAGCAGGACCATGTCGACGCCTTCGACCGCGGCGATCTCCTCGGCTTTTTCGATCGCCTCGGCAGACTCGAACTGCACGATCACCATCGTCGCCTCATTGATCGCCGCATTCGCTTCCGCAGTCGGAAACGGGCGGAACTCAAGGTGCGGCAGCGCGCCGCCGGCGCCGCGCTCGCCGAGCGGGGCGTATTTCGCGGCGGCGACCACGGCGCGGGCCTCCTCGGCCGAGCGCACGCCCGGCGCAATGATGCCGAGCGCGCCGGCATCGAGCACGCGCTGGATATATTCCGGTGTATTGGCGGGAACGCGCACCATCGGCGTCACGCCGGCGCCCAGGGCCGCCTTGCAGATCTGCCCTGTCGATTCCAGGCTCAGCGTCGAATGTTCGAGATCGACATAAATCATGTCAAAGCCGGCAGTTGCGGCCATGCGCGCAATCTCGACGCCGCGTACCAGCCGGATGGTCATCGACGACACGACCTCGTCGCGCGCGAGCTTCTCCTTGACGATATTGCGGACCACCTCGTTCGCCTTCACCAGATTGGCTCCTGGAGTCTATTTCGGGTCCGGCAGTTCGATCGCCAACATCACGTTGCTGTAGCTCTTGCCGTGAATATCCTGCGCCAGCGAAATCGTGACGCCACCGGCGAGCGCGTTCTCGATCACGAAATTGAACGCCTTGAGATTGCGCAGAGGATAACGCCGGATCGGCCCCGTAGCGATATGGCGGAAGGCGTGCGCGACACGCTCGATCGTCAATTCGCGTTCCAGGAACTCCCAGTGACTTTCTTCGTAGCAAATCACCGAGATGTTCGAGGTGTTGCCCTTGTCGCCGGCGCGGGAGTGAGCGAGGTCGTAGACGCGAACACTCATAG
>Ga0335078_10017967_pt1 | contig 10516 bp, 7 predicted proteins | sample Lox_Sample_32_FD_206711 | JGI IMG/M metagenome (GOLD analysis project Ga0335078, IMG submission 206711) | Soil microbial communities from Loxahatchee National Wildlife Refuge, Florida, United States - Lox_Sample_3.2 | ecosystem: Environmental > Terrestrial > Soil > Wetlands | place: USA: Florida...
GCCGTTGTATCCGAAGTCGCCGGTGCCCACAGCCGTCTGGATGTTGCCGTTCGGGAGGACCATGCGAATCCTGCTATTCCCGTTGTCGGCGATGAAGATTTCTCCGAGCGCGCTGACCGCGATCCCGTTGGGCGACGACAACTGCGCGGAGGTAGCGGGCTGGTAGTCCCCGTTGTACCCCCCCACGCCGGTGCCGGCGACGGTCGAAACCAACCCCGATACCGCGTCGATCTTGCGCACGACACTGTTGCCCGCGTCGGAGTAGTAGAGATTCCCCTGCTGGTCCAACGCAACGTCGGTCACGTCAAACATCCCCGCGGCGGAAGCGGGGACATTCTCGCCATTCAGAAAGGCCCCATATCCCAGGCCCGCAATCGTCGTAATCGTGTTTTTTCCATCCACCTGCCGGATGCGAGAGTTGAGCATGTCCGCTATGGCAAGGTCCCCGCCTGAGTCAGCAGCCATGCCTTGGGGCAGCAGGAGGAAACCTTGTGTCGCCGCGACCCCTTCCGGTCCGAGCGAGCCCGCGAACGTGCTGATCTGGGGCGTCGCGCCGGGCGCGACCTTGCGGACCCGGTTGCCGTAGAACTCGGCGATGTACAGGTTCCCCCCGCTGTCGATCGCCAGGCCGTCGGGGGAGTCGAGGGTGGCCGACGTGGCCGCGCCTCCATCTCCGGTGGATCCCAGGGTCCCGTTCCCGGCATAGGTCGTAATGTACTTCGTGGCGTTGTCGATGCGCCGGACACGGTAGTTGTTCAGGTCCGAGACAAACAGGTTGTCCGCGGAGTCAAACGCCATCGAGCGCGGGCCGCTGAACAACGCGCTGAGGGCCGGGCCCGTGTCGCCCCCAAAGCCGCCGGCGCCGTTCGCCTGACCTGCGTAGCGGGAGATGTATTGCGTTGACTTGTCCACTCTGCGGATGCGGTTGCCGCCGCTCTCGCTGATGTACAAATTGCCCCCGCTGTCGAAGGCGAGTCCAAAAGGACTTCGCAACTGCGCAGCAGTCGCCGGCCCATTGTCGCCGTTGTTTCCTCCGGTTCCGTTTCCCGCGACGGTGGTCATCGCCTTGGTGACCGCATCGACACGCCGGACGCGCTGGCTGCTGTTGTCGGCGATGTAGAGATTCCCGGCGGAATCCAGGGCAATGCCGCGGGGGTAGGCCAACTCTGAACTGAGGGCCGGCCCCTCGCCGTTATAGCCGCAATTCGCCGGCCCCATGCCGGCGTAGTCGCTCACTATGTGCGTCGCGGCGTCGATGCGGCGGATGACGCAGTTCTCGCGCTCGGAAACGTAGATGTTCCCCGCGCCGTCGACGGCCACGTAGCGAGGTTCGCCGAAGGTAGCCACCGAGACGGAACCGTTGACACCCGGAGTATCGTGCTTGCCGGTACCGGCGATGACTGTGGTGAGGTTCGTCCCGGCTGCGATCCTGCGGACCCACGATGCGTTGACCTCTCCAACGTACAGATTCCCGCCGGTGTCGAAAGCCAGACCTTGGGGAGACGCAAAATACGTGGCGTTTGCGGCAACGTTGTTGGGAGCGGGCTGGCCGGCAAAAGCTTCGATCCGGTAGCGATCCTGAGCCTGCGCTAGGGAAAGAACCAGCATGGAAAACACGACGGCGACGGTTCGCATAAAAAGGTCCTCCACCTCCGGTACTCTGGTACGCGTGAGGTATTATACATCCAATCCGCGCCGCGGGATCCCGTCGTTTTGTCCTTTTTTCTCAGCCGCTTGCCGGAGGATAGAAGTCCTTGCGAACGGTGTGGCACCATGGTGCGTAGGAATATCCAGGAGCCGTGATGAGCATCTGGAACGATGTACGCCATTCCTTTCGCGTCCTGGGACGCGAGCCGGGGTTTGCCGCCGCTGCGATTCTGACGGTGGCGCTTGGGGTGGGAGCCAACACCGCGATCTTCTCGATCGTCAACGGGGTCCTGCTGCGCCCGCTGCCGTATTCAGCTCCGGAACGCCTGGTCGCAGTGCGCGAGGTGCTGCCGGCCATGGCCAAGATGTATCCCACGCTGCCGGTGTGCGTGCACCATTTCGTCGAATGGCGGGCTCGGACGCGGTCCTTCGAGCGCCTCTCGGTGATGGACCCGACCACCACGACCCTGACCGCCGGCGCCGAGGCCGAACAACTCGATGCCATGCGCGTTTCGGCCGACATCTTCCGGACTCTGGGGGTCCAGGCGGCGCTCGGGCGCACGTTCGCCGACGGCGAGGATCAGCAAGGCCACAACGGCGTGGCGGTGATCACGGACTCCCTGTGGCGGCGGCGGTTCCATGCCGATCCGCGCGTCATCGGGCAGACCATCCACCTGGATAGCCGCGCCGTGACGGTTGCCGGAATCCTGCCCGCGGGGTTCGAGTTCCCCAGCCTCCAGATCATGGAGAACGCGAAACCGAGCAGCGCGCGCCCCGAGGTGTTCTTCCCGGCGGTTTTCCGGAAAGACGAACTGGAAACGTTGATGGGCATGTTCAACTACAACGTCGTGGCCCGTTTGAAGCCGGGAGTTCCGGTTGAGCGGGCCAGGGCGGAGCTGGACGTGATGGCCGCGCAACTGGTGAAGGAGTCGGGGGAGAAACTGGAACTGCGCGCGACGGTGACTCCGTTGCTCGACTACATCACCGGCAAGTCGCGCCGCGGCCTGCTGGTGCTGCTCGGAGCGGTGGGCTCGGTGCTGCTGATCGTGTGCGTGAATCTGGCCAACCTGATGCTGGCGCGGGCCGAGCGTCAGAACAGGGAAGCCGCGATACGGACGGCGCTGGGGGCGAGCCCGGCCCGCCTGCTGCGGCAGGCCTTCACGCAGTCGCTGGTCATCGCTCTGGTGGGCGGCGCGCTCGGTGTGGGCGTGGCGTCGGCGGCGCTGGGGGCGCTGGTCGCCAGCGCGCCAGCCGACATTCCCCGGCTGGCGGAGGTGCACCTGGACCTGCGCGTGCTCCTTTTCGCTCTGGGCATTACCACGCTGGCCGGCCTGCTATTCGGCCTGGCGCCGGCATGGCACGCCGCGCGGACCGATCCGCAGAGCGCGCTCAAAGGCAGCGGCCGGACCCTGACCAGCGGATCGGGCGGCCTGCGGCTGAGGAGCGTGCTGGTGGCAGCCGAAGTGGGCCTGAGCGGCGTGCTGCTAGTGACCGGCGCGCTGCTGATGACCAGCTTCCTGCGCATCATCCGGGCCGAGAAAGGCTTCCGCGCGCCCGCCGTGTTATCGGCGCAGATTCAGATTCCCCGCGCGAAATACGCCGAGGACGCTCAAAGCAACCAGTTCTACCGGCGCTTGCTGGCCAGCCTGGCGTCGCAGCCCGGCGTGCTTTCGGCGGGGATCGGGACGCAATTGCCGCTCGACGGCGAAACCTGGATCGACAACGTTTCGCTGCCCGGCGATCAGAGGCCGGACTGGCAGAAGACCACCACCAATGTTCGTTTCATCAGCCCGGACTACCTGCGCACCATGGGCATTCCGCTGCGGGCGGGCCGGCCCTTCAACGACAACGACCCGGTCAGCACCGTCATCGTCTCCGAGAACCTGGCGCGCCTGTTGTGGAACGGGCTGGACCCGGTGGGACGGAAGCTGGTGGACGGCGAAAAGCAGTACGAGGTGATCGGGGTGGCGGGCGACGTGCGCGCGGAACCGCACAAGGCGGCCGTGACGACGCTCTACCGGCCTTATTGGGATTGGGCTCCGCGGCGGGTCAGGGTGGTGGCGCGGGTGGCCGGGGATCCGCGCTCGGTGGTGGGCGCGATGCGGGCGGCGGTGCGCAGCGTGGATTCCGAGGTGCCGCTGGCGGAGGTCCGCAGCATGCAGGAGGTGCTGGAGCAATCGGTCGCCCAGCGGCGTTTCCAGATGCTGTTGGCGGCCGCTTTCGCGGTCACGGCCCTGCTGCTGACCAGCCTCGGGATCTACGGCGTGGTCGCCTATTCGGTAGCCCGGCGGACCAATGAAATCGGCATCCGCATCGCGCTGGGCGCGCAGTCTCGCGATGTTTTGGGGATGGTGCTGCGGCAGGCCATGACGCCGGTGGTCGCGGGCCTGGCGGCGGGTCTGGCCGGCGCGGTGGCGGCGGGCACACTGCTTTCCAGCCTGCTCTACGAGGTGCGCCCCAACGATCCGGCCACCATAGCCGCGGTGGCCGTGGTGCTGGCCGGGGTGGGACTGGCGGCATCGCTTACGCCGGCCCGCCGCGCGCTACGCGCCGATCCCGTGGCGGCCCTGCGGCAGGAATAGGCTCGCCCGGCCCGAACCTATAAGTCGCTTCATCCATCGGTGTTGAGCCGCTGTCGCGCGGCTTCGCACAATCTTCGTCTCCTCGCTTCAATTCGGCTCCTAAAGTCTCCTCCCGCGTCGATAGGTCCCTTAGGGGGAGACGAAGATGACCCAACGAGTGTTGCGGGTGCTTCAGGCGACGATGGCGATGGCGGTGGCCGCGCCGTGGGCGGCATGGGCCCAGCAGGATCCTTTGCAAGGGCTCAATAGCAAGATCGAAGAGAAAACGGGCGGCCTGTTCGGATTCGCTTTTGAGGAGCGAACCCGGTGGGAAGAGAAGACCGGCGTGAGCTTCGGCAAGGCCGTGAACCAGCAGGATATGCTCAGCCGCCTGCGCATCGGCGCGCGGTTCGATCCCACCGACTGGCTGACCTTTTCCGCCATGGGGCAGGACGCGCGGGTCCCGTGGTACGGCGCCAAGGCGCCCAACACCATGCGCGACACCATGGACCTCGAGGAAGCCTATATGGAGTTGTTCGGCCGGGAGAAAACCGGGTTCGGCGCCTCGTTCGGCCGCGAGCTGCTTTCTTATGGCGAGGGTCGGGTCATCGCATCGACGTCGTGGGGCAACTGCGCGCGCACCTTCGACAGCGCCCGCATGTACTACCGCACCCCCAAGGCGCGTTACGAGGTGCTGATGGTTTCGCCGGTCAGGGTGCTGGTGGATTCCTTCGACAAGCCGGAACTGGGCGAGCGGATCTGGGGCACTTATGACGTCTTCACCGATGTCTGGCACGGCGCGTCGATCGATGCATACGGCTTGCGGCACTCCCAGAACAAGATCGCCGGCTTCGCCGGGGCGGGGACGCTGGGAACGGACAGCTTCGGCGGACGCCTGTACGGGAAGCTGCCCTATCAATTCGCCTACAGCCTGGAGGGCATCGGCCAGGTCGGCCACCTGGGTCTTCTCACGCAGCGCGCCTACGCCTGGTTCGCCGGGGCTTCGCGCGGCCTGCAAGCGCTCAAGCGGCCCCTCAACCTCTCGGCCGAGTACAGGCTGGCATCGGGCACCAGGCTAGGGGCGCCCGTCAGCGGGACCTACGACCAGCTCATGCCCTCCAGTCACGACAAGTTCGGCCAGGAAGACCTGTTCGGATGGCGCAACCTGAAAACCTTCCGGACGCTGGAGACCATGAATCTGAACAAGAGGCTGGCGGTCAACCTGCAGTATACGAACGACTGGCTCTACAGCGCCTCCGACTCGCTCTACAACAGCTCGGGCAGCTCGATCGCCCAGTCGAAGAAAGGCACCGCGGGCACCCACGTGGGCCAGGAACTGGACTCCTTCCTCACCTGCAAGGTAGGAGCGCACCTGGTAGGAGCCGGCTACGGACATTTCTTCGCGGGAGAGTTCGTGGTGCACACCACACCGCACGTCAACCCGAGGTACTTGTACATTTTCCAGCAGTACTCGTTTAAGTAAGGGAGAACCGTCATGCCCATTTCTCGGAATTCGATCGCAAGGGCTGCGTTTGCCTTCGTGCTACTGGCGGCCGTCGCCGGCGCGCAGACGCTGGCGCCGGAGGTTCAGGCCAAGGTGCAGGCCAAAGCGAAGCAACTCAGCAGTTGGAGCACCGACCCGGTGATCGTCGAGGCGGTCAAGGCGCACAACGCCAATCCGCCCGCCGACTATCGGGACATGACACAAGCGAAGTGGACCTCCCTGAGCGTCCTCGATCCGTCGGTGCGCGCCTTCAGCAAGAACGCTCTGGGCCAGCACCTGAAGGCGAAGCAGGATCCCCAAATCACCGAGTGCTTCGTCTCCGGCGCCGACGGGACCAAGGTTGCGTTCCTGGCCAAGACAACGTACTGGAGTCACAAAGACAAGGACAAACACAAGGTGCCGATGAGCGGAAAGGTCTACATCGGACCGGCGCAACTCGACGACTCCACCGGCTTGATGGAGGTGCAGATCGGCCTGCCGGTGCTGGACGGCGCCAGGCCCATCGGGTCGATTGTGATCGGGTTGGGAGTGTCGAAACTCTAGCCCTGGCGGGCGGGCAGGGAGGGGACCATGACGATCTCACGACAATTCGGAGTTGTAGTCGCCGCGTTCGCGGTTTCCATGCCCGCCGCCGTGCTGTGCCTGTCCTACTCGCTGTCGGAAGCCGCGGGCGAAGCCAGGCGGGCGTCCGCCGAAGGCAACCGGCGGACGGATGCCTTGTTCGCACTGGTGGACACGGTATGCCGGGTCCAGGGCGCCGCCCAGCGATTGGTTCGGGAGAAGGACCCGGACGTGATGGAGAAGCTCATCGACCAGGACAAGGCGCTCACCAAGATGGCCCAGGAGCGGATGCGCGAGGCGGGAGCGGAAACGGGTGACGTGGCGTCCGCCCTTTCCGCCCTGTTGGCGGGCAACCGGGATAGCGCCGAGATGGTGCTTCACGGCGACTATGCGCTGGCCCAAGAGGCTCTGCTCGAACGTTCCGGTCCGGCGTTCGACCGGCTGATCGCATCGATTGGAGAGCTTCAGACGGCCGCCAACCGGGCCGAGGACGCCTCCGTCTCCGCGGCAGAGGCGCGCGGCAAGCGGGCGCAATCCGCCGTATGGGCACTGACGGCGATCGCGATCGCGGGGCTCGCCATTTTTGCGCTGGTGGTGCTACGAAGGGTGAACGCCAGCTTGCGCGGCGCGGCGGGAGCGCTAAGCTTGGCCGCCGGCGGCACCTCTTCGGCGGCGGCGCAGATCACTTCCTCGTCGCAGGCGCTCGCCGAAGGCGCATCCCAGCAGGCTGCCTCGCTCGAACAAACCTCGGCATCGAGCGAGGAGGTCTCGTCGATGACCCGGCGCAACGCCGAGAATTCCCGGCTTGCGGCCGAGAAGGTCGGGCAGGCCGCCTTGCGCGTGGCCGAGGCCAACGCCAGGCTGGAGCAGATGGTCGCGTCCATGAACGAGATCAACGCGGCCAGCGACAAAGTGGCGAGAATCATCAAGACCATAGACGAGATTGCGTTCCAGACCAACATCCTGGCCTTAAACGCATCCGTAGAGGCGGCGCGCGCGGGTGGGGCTTCTCGGTGGTGGCCGACGAGGTGCGCAATCTGGCCCGGCGCTGCGCCCAGGCCGCAGCCGAGACGGGGGGCCTGATCGAGGAGTCCGTAGCGAAGTCGAACACGGGCAAGGCCAGGCTCGCGCTGGTTGACGAGGCGGTTCGCTCCATCACCGGCAGCGCGGAACAAGCCAAGGCCCTGGTGGACGAGATCAGCGTGAGCAGCGCCGAGCAGTCGCGCGGACTCGAACAGGTCACCAAGGCCATCGCGGAGATGCAGCGCGTCACGCAGGCCTCCGCGGCGCACGCGGAGGAAAGCGCCGCGGCCTGCCAGGAGCTGCACTCGCAGGCCAGGTCCATGGAGACGCTGGTGGTCGACCTGCGCTGTCTGGTCGGCGGCGCGAGCTAGCTCCCGCGTCTGTTTGCTATCCTCCATCCAGGTGGATCCATGCGAATTCTAACTCTCGGAACATGCGCGTTAGCGGTTGCGATGCTCTCGGGCGCGGCCGCGCTCGTGGGAGATGCCAAAGTGTCGGGCGCCCCATTCGGCAAGGCCCCCGACGGCAGATCGGTCGAGCTGTTTACCCTGACCAACAGCAAAGGGATGGAGGCGCGCATCATGACCTGGGGCGCCGGCCTGGTCTCTTTGAAGGTCCCCGATGCACAGGGCCATCCGGGCGACGTGGTGCTCGGCTTCGACGACCTGGACGGCTATCTGAAGCACGACTTCTTCGCCGGCAAGGTGGTGGGCCGCTATGCCAACCGCATCGGCCAGGCGCGCTTCACCCTGGATGGCATGGAGTACAAGATCGGGGCCAATGACGGCCGGAACTCCCTGCACGGCGGCAAGGCGGGCTTCGACAAGCGCCTCTGGACTCCCATCCGGGCCGACCGCCACTCGGTCGAGCTCCAATACAAGAGCGCGGACGGGGAAGAGGGCTATCCCGGTAACCTGCTGGCGACGGTGCGTTATTCCGTCACCGACGACAACGAGCTGCGCATCGACTACACCGCCACAACCGACAAGGACACGGTGGTCAACCTGTCCAACCATTCCTACTTCAACCTGGGCGGAGCCGGGAACGGGACCATCCTCGACGAAGACCTCCAGATCAATGCCGACCACTTTACGCCAGTGACGAAGGAATTGATTCCGACCGGCGAGTTGCCGACGGTGGCGGGCACGCCCATGGACTTCCGCAAGCCGACGCGGATAGGCGAGCGCATCGACGGCGCCTACGAGCAGTTGAAGTTCGGCGGGGGGTACGACCACAACTGGGTGCTCAACAAGCCCACGCCGGGACTGACGCTGGCGGCCCGGCTGCACGATCCCCGCTCCGGGCGGGTGATGGAAGTGCTGACCACCGAGCCCGGCGTGCAATTCTACTCGGGGAACATGATGTCGCGCCAGCAGGTCACCGGCAAAGCGGGGCACGTCTACGTCTGGCGCGGCGCGCTATGCCTGGAGACGCAGCACTTTCCGGATTCGCCCAACCATCCGAACTTCCCCAGCACGGAACTGAAGCCGGGCCAGACCTACCGCAGCACCACGGTCTTCCGGTTTTCGACGGACCGCAAGTAAGGGCGCTCAATCCGCCGGGCGGTAAATGACGCCGCCCTTCATGACGAACGCGACCTTCTCGACCACGCCGATATCTTCGAGCGGATTGCCCGGGACCGCGACGATGTCCGCCCAATAGCCGGGCTTCAGCGCGCCCATCTGCCCTTGCCAGCCCAGCAGCTCCGCGCCGTTCAGAGTGCCGGCCTGAAGCGCGGCCAGCGGCGTCATCCCGTACTTCACCATCAGGACGAACTCGCGAGCCTGGGTGCCGTGCGGGAACGGGCCGACATCGGAGCCGGCCGCGATGGGGAGGCCGGAGGCGAGCTGCTTACGGAACTCGCGGGCGTGGAAGTCGATCATCCAGCGCTCGCGCGCCGCGCGCTCTTTTGAGCCCGCGTGCTCGGCGAAGTACTCGAAGATCGTAAAGGTCGGCACCGCATAGATGTGCTTGTCGCGCATCAGCCGCATGGTTTCTTCGCCCAGTTGAGTGGCGTGTTCGATGGAGACCACGCCGGCCCGCGCGGCGTAGAGCACGCCGGGTTCGCTGGTGGCGTGGACCGCGACATGGCTGCCGACCCGCGCGGCTTCCTGGACGGCGGCGCTCAGCTCGGCTTCGGTGTACTGGTAAGGAGCGAAGAGCTTGCCGTCGCGGAACGCGTCGTGGCCGGTCTGGTAGATCTTGATGAAATCGGCGCCCTCTTTGAACTGGCTCCGGATCACCTTCACCAGTTCGGCGGCGTTGTCGGCCCGGGTGGCATTGGGCAGGACGTGCTGCTCGGGGTTGTAGCCGATGGCGTCCTCATGGCCGCCCAGGATGTCCACGGCGTTGCCGCTGATGCGCAGGCGCGGGCCTGGAATCAGCCCCTGGTCGATGGCGTTGCGGACCGCGGTATCGGCGGAACCGGCCCCCTCGGTGCCCATGTCGCGCTCGGCGGTGAAGCCGGCCATCAGATCGTCGCGAGCGGCGAGCGTGGCCAGAATGGTCCGCTGCGGAACCGATTCCTGGACGGTCTGGAGGTCCTCCGCGCCGGGATGCAGGAACAGGTGAACGTGGGCGTCGATCAGTCCCGGCATCAGGGTGCGATCGCCCAGGTCGATGACACGGGCGCCGGCGGGATGGGTCACCGCGGGGCCGGCCTCCGCAATTCGTCCGCCTTCGACCAGGACTTCGCCCGGGGCCAGAATCTTCCCGGTATCGATCTCGAGCAGGCGAGCGGCGTGGAGGACTATGGGCGGCGGGGATTTCGATGGCTCCTCCGCAAGTGCGGCGGCCAGCAGGCAAGTCAGAACGGAGAGGCAGCGGATCGTGGTCATGTCTTTGGAGGCGATCATACCACCAGGAGTGTGCGCAGAATGGACTATGAGCCAGCGGAAGACTTCGATAGCCCCCATGCTGTCGGTGCGGAACGGGGCGCGGGCTGTGGAGTCCCATAAAGCTGCATTAGGGGCCGCCGAATTGTTCCGCCTTGACGCGCCTGACGGGGCGGTGGTGGCGCGGCTATCGGTGGACGGAGCCGAATTCTGGATCGCCGACGAATCTCCGGAGCACAAGAACTTCAGCCCCGAATCGCTGGGCGGCGGCACGGCGCGGATGGTGATGGTGGTGGAGAATCCGGACGCGGTCTTTGATCGGGCCGTCGCGGCCGGCGCCACGGTCGTGCATCCGGTCGCCGATCAGAGGTATGGCTGGCGCGTGG
>Ga0335078_10017968_pt1 | contig 10516 bp, 7 predicted proteins | sample Lox_Sample_32_FD_206711 | JGI IMG/M metagenome (GOLD analysis project Ga0335078, IMG submission 206711) | Soil microbial communities from Loxahatchee National Wildlife Refuge, Florida, United States - Lox_Sample_3.2 | ecosystem: Environmental > Terrestrial > Soil > Wetlands | place: USA: Florida...
CCCGCCAGCCGGAGCTCCCCGGCGAGACAGCGCAGCTGGTCTACGCCAGCCTGGTCGTCGCGCAGCTCGTGCTGGCGCGGCGGTTCCGCCGCGATCTCAGGTGGCGGCGCTGGCACCCATGGCTGCTGGCCGGTGCCGCCGCGACCGGCGTCATCCTCATCGCGTACACCGCGGCCGTGACCGGACCCGCGGCGGCCATCTTGTAGCGCACCGCCGCCACCCTGCCGCAGGGCCGCCGTCGCCGCCATCGCGGCCCGGCGCCTGCGGCGCGCCGGCGAGGTACGGTCTGATTCCGTGGGCAAGGCGAGCCGGAAGAAGGGGGACAGCGCCGGCAGGGCGTCGGCCAGTCGCGCGCAGAATTCGAACTGCGGCGCAGTTTCGCGCGGCTTGAGGCGAATCCCAGCCCGGCCCTGGCCGCGCACGTGTGGGGCGGCGGCAGCAAGCCTGAGCACGCCGCGATCCCGAAATGGCCAGACGACTCCGCGGGCGACCGTTTCTTCAGCACCCAGGGCATCGCCGATGCTGCCGGGGCTCCTGCGATCGTGGGCGCGACCCTGCCCACGCCCGAGGGGATGGCGGCCATCCCAGAACTCTGGGTAGTCGCCACCAGCGCACTAGTCCGAGCCGTCGTGCTGGACGGAGTGACGGTCAATCATCCGGCAGTCAGCACGGTCATCGCGCTGCTTGAGCCCGTCGTCAAGCGGGAACTCGCGTATTACGCAGACGAGATGACCTGGGACGAGTACCCGGAATCAGATGTCCCGCTGCGGCTGCTGGGTGACGAGGTGCTCATGGACGCGACTGGGGCGATCGTGGGAGACGATTCCCTAGCGTCGGTCCTCGCCCTGCTTGAGCGGCGCTTGGACACCGCCTTCGACACGCCCGGCCGGCGAGCCTGACCGGCCGGGCTGCCGCGGAGGCGCTGATCCGCGCCTTCCCCCGGCCACTTCGAGTGCCGGGCGCCTGGTGACGAAGCGTGCCTGGGGCGGCTGCGGGCGACGGGGCGCACTTCCTCCAACCCCTTGTGTGACCTGGTGCGCGACAAGGTCATCGCCCCGGAGGATGCGCTGCCCGTCGGCCTCACCATTCTCGCGGCGCTCGCGGCTCTGGCCCGTACGAGCGCCTTCTCGGTACTGGACGCTTCCGCGTAACGCCCCACCTGCGGCCCGCGTCCCCCGCGGCATAGCGCACCGCGATGGCCCGGCGCAGGCGGGTGACACGGCGGGCCGCTAAGTGCAGCAGCATGTCTTACAGCAGCACGATCTGCTCCCGGTCGGTGTCCTCCTCCTAGCGCCCGGCCCCGGCGTTGCTGACGCGGGTGATCGCGGGGGACCGGCCGATTCACCCGGCTGAATGTGCCATCCTCACTGGGTGGGCGGAAAGAGCAAGGACCGCAAGAAGAAGAGAGCGCAGTCAGCGCGGCAGGCGGCACAGCGGCGGGCAGTCCAGCAGCGCACAGCCGAACGTCGCGTGCGGGATCTCCGCTTCCGGTTGCTCTCGGCCAGGGACGCCAGCGCTGCGGCCGGCCGGCTCATGGACGCGTTCGCCGATCGCGACCGGGTGTCTTGTGCTTACGACGCGGAAGCGATGGTCAGTGCGGTGGCAGGCCGCATGGCGCAGGCCGGGTTCGCCGGTGACCAGCTCCGTGATGCGTGCCTGGACATCTGCGACGCGCTGGCCGTCAGCAGCGCTCCGCTTGCCGTCGGGATCTTGCGTGCGTTCGCGGTCGTAGGCCCGGATTCCGCCGTCCGGGACCATGCGAGGATCCTCGCGGACGCGGCCGGGCGTACCGCGCCGGCCTGGGCGGCCGAACTGGGCCAGGCGATCCCCGGCAAGTGCTGGGCGGCGACCGACCCGTTCCGGGAGTCCACCGTGCTCTTGTGCGAGTTCAGCTATCCGGCCAGGGGAAACCGGCACGCCGTACTAGCGCGGCTTGACCCGGTCTGGCATGACGCGGTGTCCTCACTGGCCGCCCTCTTCCTGGAAGAGGAGGGCAGCCTGGATGCCGGAAGCGCAATGGGACTGGCACGTCGGCTGGGCGCCGATCTGCGTGAGGTTCCCGGGGCTGAGGCCGCCGGGCTGCTGCAGGCGGGGCTCGACGCGTTCGCGCAGCACGGCCCGGCACCGTGGGCGAAGCGTGACTCTGAGGACTACCGCACCACGCTCGGGCTCGCGGTCCTGGCTGATCAGCGCGCACGGGAACTGGCTGCCGCGGCCGAAGGCGCAGGCCAGGCGGATGCATCCTCCGGGACCATCGCCGGCCGATGGCCCCCCGGGGAACGCGAGCGCCTGGTCGCGGCGTTCTACCGCTCGTCACAGGGCCGGGCACTCACCGGCGTGGTCGCGGGGTTCCTGCCGCGGGATCTCGTCGCATTCTGCGCGGACTACCTTGGCCGGGACCCGCTGCGGCCCGGGCCGCTTCTCTTCCGGCGGCTCCTGCGGGACGTACTGCCGATGCAGCTGGTCCTGCCGGCCAGGCTCGCGGACGACGTGGCACCCGTGATCCGGGCCTGGGCGGCCTGGACCGCCGACCGCGCCAACCTGCCCAAGCGCCTGCGCCGTCGTCTCCTGTCGGAACTGGACGGCGAGCTGCGCGAGTTTCCCGCGGTGCTCGCCGCCGCGAGCCAGAAGCCGCATAACCGGTACTTCCAGGACCTGCCCGACGACGTCATCTCCGACGACACCCGATGCCAGCAGGCACTGCAACGCCGGCACCTCGCCGTCCCGCTCTACCACGACCGGGCGAAGGGTACCGGAACCCTCGACCCGGCCGAGCCGTCGGAGCGCGCCAAGATCACCGGACTGTGGCTGGCCGGACGCGGAATCCCACCAGACGAGCGGGCGTCCTACCAGGCTGTCGTCGAGGAACTGTGGGCAGGTGAGCCGCCGCAAGTGACGGAACAGGCGCTGAGCATGGCGGCCGACGGGCTGAGCCGCGACGCGATCCTGGACAAGCTCGTCTAGGACCGCTAGCCGCCGTGTGAGCCACGACGAGACCGTTCGGAGGGAATTCTCTGCGTGCTACCCGGGCAGCCAGCACCGGTCCGGCGGACAGCAGCACGAACAGGCACTGCGCGGCCGACTGCCCGCAGCCGGAAACGTGTCATCTCATGCGACCTGGGCGTATTTGCAGGCTAGGCCCCCGAGCCGGTCCTGGCGCACCACGCGCATGCCGGTCATTTCCGCGGGCGGATGGACACGTCCGGCGGTAGAGTCGCTGCCGTAGAGGGCCCGACCTGGGAGGGGTGCATGGGTCGCACGGCACGGGAACGGCTGGCCAGGCTGCTCGACGACGCGGAGGTGCCCGGGGCGTTCAGCGCGCAGATCCTGGCGCCGGCGGACGCGCTGCAGGTCGAGGTCGATGGCGTCGGGGCCGTGCGGGCTCCCGTGCGCGCGCCGCTGGCGAAGAAGCTGATCGCGGTAGGCCGGCCGGCGAAGTTCGGGCGCGGGGCGCAGACGCTGACCGACACCAGCGTGCGTGACACCTGGGAGATCACGCCAGACCTCATCACGCTGGACGGCCCCGCCTGGGAGGCGACGCTCGGCAGCGTGCTGGACGGCGTCCGGGACGAGCTGGGGCTGCCCCCCACGACGAGGCTGCGGGCCGAGCTGCACGCGATGCTGGTATACGGCAAGGGGCAGTTCTTCCTGCCGCATCAGGACTCGGAGAAGGACGACGCCATGGTCGGCACGCTGGTCGTGTCGCTGCCGTCGGCGCACACGGGCGGCGAACTGGTCGTCGAGCACGGCGGCGAGAGCGTCACGTACCGGACGTCGAAGGAGGATCTGACCTTCGTCGCGTTCTACGCCGACTGCCGTCACCAGGTCAGGCCCGTGAAGTCCGGGTACCGAGTGACGCTGACGCTCAACCTGCTCGCGGACAGCGAGACCGGTGCGCAGGGGGCCGGGCCCGTCGCCGACCTGGCGCACTGCCTCACCGAGCACTTCACCACGCCCGCCACGCGTCGTTATGGCCGCACCGATCCCGCGCCGCCGAACCGGCTGGTCTACCTGCTCGATCACGAGTACACCCAGCGGGGCCTGAACTGGAAACGGCTCAAAGGCGTCGACGCAGAGCGCGCCGCGCTGCTGCGCGCCGCCGCGGAGCGGGCCGGGTGCCAGGCGGTGCTGGCGCTCGCCGAGGTGAAGGAGACCTGGGATGCCTGGCCGTCGGACGAGGATCCGTGGGGTGACTACGACTACTACGACGACGAGGATGAAGACGACGAGGAGGACTACGACTACCATGATGCTTCCCGGGACCGGGGCGGCGACCACGATGATTACCAGCTCAATGAGCTGATCGACGACGAGATCACTCTCGGCTGGTGGACCAGCCCGGACGGCACGGGCGGTGAGCCGATATCGCTGCACGTCCCCGACTCCGAGGTGTGTGCCACCACCCCCAGCGCGGACCTGGCGCCCTGCCAGTCCGAGTACGAGGGCTACATGGGCAACTACGGCAACACGCTGGACCGGTGGTACCGCCGGGCCGCGGTCGTGGTGTGGGCGCGGGACCGGTCATTCGCGGCGCGTGCCGAAGCCGGGTCGCAGTGGGCGCTGTCGGAGCTGCACGCCCGCATCGGGACCGGAGACCTGGACGGGGCACGTGCCGCTGCGGAATCGCTCGCGCCGTTCTGGGACCAGATCGGATCGCAGCCGGGACTGCTGGGTACGGCGCTGGACGTGGCGGCGGGCCTGGGCGCGGCAGGGACGGCGGCGATGCTGCTGGAGCCGTTCCGGGTGGAGACGGTCGCGCCGGAGCACGCCGGCGGGCTTGCGGCTGCGGCCGGGCAGTACGGCGAGGAGTGGACGCGCGGGGTCATCGACGGATGGTTCAGGTCGGGGCACAACTTCGAGGCAGACAGGTACGAGTGGGTCGAGAGGCTGCCGGGGCTGTGCGGGGCGCTGCGTGCCGCCGGGGCTCCGGAGGTGGCCCGGCTGCTGGCCGCCGGCGCCTGGGGCTGGATGGGCGACCAGCTGCGGCTGTGGACCATCACCGCGCGGGCCGGGATCAGGGAGCCGCAGCTGGAGATGCTGAGCTCGCCGGTGGTGCGGCTCTTGGAGGCGGCCGACGACGAGCTGCGGGACGAGATGGTGGCGGCGCTTCGCGGGTACGGGGACAACGTGCTGGGGTGCCTGATGCCGGCGCTGCGTTCGGCGGCCGCGCTGCCGGCGGCCGCGCGGCGGGCGGCGGGGCTCGATATGGTCGCGCGGGACTGCGGGCAGCGGCTCGGCGCGATCATCGCACGGCCGCTGCGCGACGAAGATGACTGGGCGATCGGATGGACCGGGTGCGGGTGCGACCTGTGCGGCACGCTGGGCACGTTTCTCGGTTCCCGGACGCGGCGGGTCTTCGAGTGGCCGCTGGCGACCGACGGGCGGCGGCACGTGCACACCCGGATCGACTCGGCCGGGCTACCGGTGCGGCACCAGACCCGGCGGCAGGGACGGCCGTACACGCTCGTGCTGACGAAGACCGGCGAGCTGTTCACGCGCGAGAAGGACGCGCGGCACAAGGCCGTGACCGACCTGGCGTGGCTGACGTCGGCGTGGGGTGACGGTGCGCCGGGAACGTCCTTACTCTCAGCCTGGCGGCATGATGGTGTTGTGTGTCGCTGGAAGCGACGGCTGTCCGATCACGAGCGGTCTGTCCTGCTGTCCGAGTTGCTCCTCCGGCACCCTGAGCTGGTCGCCGAGGCGGAGGAGATCACCTCCACGCTGCTAGTCGTGCAAAACGATCCGGAGCTCGCCGACGAGATCACGGCCAGGCTGCGGGCGCTGCGCCCCAGCGGGCCGGTATCCGTCGATGCGGGGCGGGGACGGGTCCTGGACGTCCTCCAGCCGTATATCGCTGACCTCACCTGGCGAGAGGAACGCGGTGCCCGGCGGGCGGCCGCCGATATCGCGATCGCTGTCCTGCTCGGGTTGTACGCATGCCGCGATGACACCGACGAGGACATGCTGCTTGTCCGGATGGGCCTGCCCGGCGCGGCAGACGACCTCGCACGTACGGTGTACAAGAAGGTGAAGTCACTGCACCTGTCGTTGCCGTCGCTGGCAGACGAGTGCCCCGAGTGGGCGTGGTACAAGGAGAGCTGAACCCTGTAGCGGAGCACCGCCAGATAGGCGAATGTAGAGACACGCGGTAAGTCCTGATAGTGCCCGACCGCGAGACGCTCGCGCAGCAATCCGCGAGCGCACTCGCCCGATAGGCCAGGTCAGTGGCCATGACAGCATCCTCGGTACCCACAGGATACGCATCACCGGTCGCAACAGCGGTCGGTGTCAAGGGCATGACAATTAAGATTAAGAGCGGAGAGTCCCGGCGAGTGCGGTGTTGACCGCGGCCTTGTCGAACGGCTGGGGCTCCTGCGGCTCATCTTCGGACGGATACCCGACCGGGAGTCGCCTCCGAACGCGACGCACCGGGTAGGCCGGTATCGAGCGTGATCGTCTTCTGCCGGGTGGTCTCGGCTCCTCCGCCCGACCTCAACCTCGTCCTGCACGTCCCGCACATCCAAGCACTCGCCCGGCATAGGTAATTGGCGGTTACAGTCCTGCCGGGTGGCAGCGTCCTGCCCTGCGCCCGGACCCGCATGGACAGGGGGCATTCTTCGGGACAGTCCTTCCGCTGCCCTGCGGCTTGGGACGCGATGCCACGAGACCGCGCGATCTGGCGAGTCTGTCCCCTGTTTGCCGCCATCCCGCGAGAAGCTCCGGCAGCTTGTCCCGGCGCTCCAGCACCCAGGCGGACATGAACCTGCTCGCCGGATCTTCGCTTCCCTCTCTGAGCTCGGCGAGCTTCTGCAGATCAAGGAACTGAAGCGCCATTCCGCGATAAGCAGGCGTTCTGGCGAACGTCGCCATGCCCTGAACCCTGAACACGTTCTTCAGGAAGCTAGCGCCAGCCATGAGAGCGGCACCAGTAACGGCAGCGCCCTCGTCACTGTGCTCGTTGAACAGTCCGACGAGTCCGGCCTCGGCGTGGGACAACGCTGGTACCTCCTCGTCCGCCAGCAGAGCCGCATATCGGTCAGCCAGCTCCCCCGGACGCGCGTAAGAGACCTCGCCCAGGACGCCTTCCTGCTTGAAATGCAGGGTATGCAGATCCTGCTGCAGCCCGGATCGCAGCGCCAGCACCTGCGAGGTACGTTCAAAGCCGACCAGGCTGATCCGTTCTTCCCTTCGCTGGCCAGCCCGGAACTCATCTCCCATCCGGTGCCACGGCGACGAGAGGTACGGGCAGACCTGAGCCGAGTACAGCAGGCATATCTCATGTACCGGCGCTTCGTTGACGAACCACCCGCCGTCGCGCTGGCGTGCCCTCCAGTCTTCCCCCGGGATGGCCTGCCAGCGCGATTCATCTTCCTCGAATGGCAGTCCGCATACCGCGCACCAGTCAAACGTGGCGAGGGCAAGTTTCCGGACCTCGTTGATCGAGCCGAAGTCCGCGCTTACCTTGTCTCTCGCCACCGTCGAGATAACCGGATAGCCTCGCGAGTCGTCAGAGAGATGGTCCAGGTGACACGGCCGGGGGACCTGCTGTGGCCTCACTTGCCCCCAGCTCGCCGGTTGCGAGACGGGCGACTGCCTCGACCTTCCTGCGAAGTTCCCGGGAGACTTCACCGGTAGTCCGGACCCGGATAGCAAGCTCCAGATTCATATCCGGCTCGGATACCTTCACCCCGGTCCCCTCCTTGATTAGCCCTGCTTATTGGCGCTGAACCTAGGTTACGCGGCATGGTGATATTCGCTGATTACTCCGGCGACGATGGGTTTTCCGCGGACGACCGCGGGCCGGCACGTCCCGGACGGACTGCGTTTTCATGTCCGGGGCCGCTGTTGCCGGGATTGGCGCGGCCTGTGGCGGTCGTAATGGACCAAGGGACTCGCAGAGCACCAGGACCGGGTAGCGGTCACCGAGGATCAAGATCCGGCCCGGCAGTCCGCGGCGGGGTCCCGATGACGCGTTCGCTGACGACGTTCATGCTCGGCGTCCCCGGCGAGGTGGTGATGATCCGCAGTCCTTCGGCTTTGAACACCTCCCCGAACGTGGTGACCGCGAGGGCGTCGTAGTCCGCGTCCTTGACGATCTTCCACGCAATCGACGGCGCGAGCTTGGCCGCAGTTCTTCAGTTCTTCTGCGGCGGCGCGAGCGGGCTCCGGTGTTGACGGGCGTGTATCTGTCGGAGGTACCGTCCTGAGCCGCTACGCTGTCGGGCGTGGCTTCCAGGAAGCGCAGGTCGAGCAAGTCCACGAAGCGCAGGCAGGGCAAGGGACTGAGCGGTAACCCTCAGCGCCGGGTGCAGCAGCTGCAAGAACGCGATGCCGCCGATCTTGTGCGCCTGCAATCCCGGTGGGAGGCGGGTTCCTTCGGCCCTGGCCGCAGGAGCTGGCCGTGGTGGGCGGGGTCGCACGAGAGGGTCCTCGCCCGGGTGCGTGCCACGGAGTGGCCTACCCGCCTGCTCGACATCGAGGCCCTCTCCGGTCAGCTCGCCGGAGATGAGTTCTACGAGCGGCTCAGCGCGCCTGGCCCCGGCACAGGGCTGACACCAGCGGGCTGGCTGCGGGCACTGACCGAGGCGGCCATCAAAGCGATACGCGCCGACTTCGCCGGCCACCGCAAGGAGTGGCCGAAGCTCTGGGCATTCTGCTGCGGGCTGGCCGACGAGGAAAGCCTGGATGACCTGGAAGCCGAGGCCGACGTGATCGCCGGGTACGGGCTCACTCCCGTCCCCGGCGTCCCCGTTCCCTTGTACCAGCCGACCGCAGGCGCGGACGTCCTCGTGGCACGCGATGCCTATGGCGCGCGTTTCCTGCTCATCGCGCCGTTCAGCGACCCGGGCCAGCCGGCTGACCCTGATCACTGGTACGCCTGGGATCTCGACTGGTGCGCGGACGGCCTCGTGGTCGCAGCCGGGGCGTATGGCTCGGTCGCCGAGGCCCTCGCGGAGTGGCGCGCCTTCGCCGGACCGCCCGCCGCCACCGCCGAACTCGCCTCCTGCCCGCCGGAGCTGGGCATCGGCCTGCTGGACCCGGCCCTAGCCGATTCCCCCCAAGCCGAGTCCGTGCTCGGCGACGAGCCAGCAGAGTTCCTCCGCGAGATCCCGAGACTGTCCCGCCGCGCCAGTGCCCTGACCGCCTCCCTTGGCCGTCTCCTGGCCAGGGAACCATCCAGCCGTCCCGCGGGTTCCCGCGATTCCGCTATCGAAGACTTCCTTGACTGGTACACCGAGCACGCCGGCAACTCCCCGGATGCCCGCGACGAGGCCGCGGAAGCACTGGAACTGCTCCTGGCCGATTGGGGACCTGACGTGCCCCCGGACGAGCGCGCGTTCTGCGCGTGCTCCCCGCACCGGATCCGGGCGTGCGCGTCAATCCTGCGCGACAGCTACGAGCCGGCCTGGGTCAATAAGGCGCTGTCTCTGCTGCCCGGCTGGACGCAATGGTGTGCCTCGAAAACCGCCCTCAACGGCGAGGCTGCAGGCCGCGCGCTCGCCGCCGCCCGCGCCGAGGCAGCAATCCTAGCCAGCGAGATGCACACCATCACGGAAGACGAGGCCCCCTTCCGCCGCCCAGAGTAGCGAGCACGGCATTGACCACTGGCTGAGCATCCCGTTCGCAGAGGTCACAACAGGCCTGCCAATCGCAGCTGCCGCCCGTAGGGTTCGAAAACCCGAACCCCGCCCGCCGTTTATGCGCCAACTTGACAACCTTCCTGTTGCGTTGGTTTCCGCGGAGACGTTCCGAGCAATCGCAACCACTCCTTGTCTCGCGGACGGAACGTCAGCAGCAGGCTCGCGCTTATCGGCAGAGGCCTGCAGACGGTAGTAGTGCGGTTGCCCGCGCTCGGTTCCGTCCGCCCAGGCGAAGTACACGTCACGAGGCTTGTCGTCGGCGAACTTGGCCGCCTCCCGTTCGGCGAGCTCATCGGGGATCCTGCCGACAAAGACCTGCAGCCGCGCCCGGAGCTGTTCTCGCTGGGCGGCTGACATCTCGGCGGCCGGCACTCCCTTCGGCACCGCGGTCAGCCGCACCGCCTCGTGGTGCTCCGGCCGAACTCCCGCCCTCGCCTCCGCCCCGGACCATCCGGGAGACATCATCGGCGTCGATGAGCACCCGCTCGTGAATCCTGGCGGGATCAGTTCCGAAGGAACTCGATCTGCCCGATCGGATCCTGGATAACGTCAACGAGCGCCTCTACCTGAGGCGGAAGGCTAGCTCGCGTGCTGAAGGAATGGCCGCTCACCTCGCCGAGGGTACCCGGCGACGCGGCGGTCACCGTTATCGATCAAAATGGAAGGCCGTCGGGATCCCACCAAGGTTCCGGTTCGAACGGTTCCAATTCAAAGAGTTCCGGTTCGAACGGTTCCGGTTCGAGTAAGGCGACCTCTCGGTTGCGGCGAGGACGCTCCGCCCAGACGTGGCGGTGGTAGCAGCGCTTGCAGATCCCGGGCGGGCAGTTCTTGTACCGCCACGGCGGCCGCTTCTTGCAGATGCGACACTTCCGCTG
>Ga0335078_10017969_pt1 | contig 10516 bp, 11 predicted proteins | sample Lox_Sample_32_FD_206711 | JGI IMG/M metagenome (GOLD analysis project Ga0335078, IMG submission 206711) | Soil microbial communities from Loxahatchee National Wildlife Refuge, Florida, United States - Lox_Sample_3.2 | ecosystem: Environmental > Terrestrial > Soil > Wetlands | place: USA...
TTCACAGCCGATTTGATGTGGTCCGGTAAAGCATATATGCGCTGAGCGCACGATGAACGACCACGCGACCACCCCCCTGCCCTCGACGCTGCAACAGCGCCTCCGGGAGCGCCGCTTCGTCATGACCGCGGAATTGGCGCCGCCGGTGTCCTGCGATGCGCAGGAGCTATTGGCCAAGGCGGCACCGCTGAACGGGCTGGCCGACGCGGTCAATGTCACCGACGGCGCCGGTGCCCGCGCCCATATGGCGGCGCTCGCGGCGGCGGCGCTCCTCGTCGGCGCCGGCATCGAGCCGATCCTGCAGATCACCTGCCGCGACAAGAACCGCCTCGCTCTGCAAGGCGAGATGATGGGCGCGGCCGCGCTCGGCATCCGCAACCTGCTCCTTCTCACCGGCGACGACCCCAAGGCCGGCGACCAGCCCGAGACCAAGCCGGTGTTCGATATCGATTCGAAGACGCTGATCGAGACGGCGCGGCGGCTGCGCGACGAGGCTACGCTGCCCACCGGCCGCAAGGTCGGCGGCCGCGCAGCGTTCTTCATCGGCGCCGCCGACTTGCCGATCGATCCGCCGGCCGGCTTCGAGCCGAAGGGCCTCCTCGGCAAGGTGGCCTCCGGCGCGCAATTCGCCCAGACCCAGTTCTGCATGGACGCCGCGATCGTGCGCCGCTACGTCGCCGTTCTGGACAAAGCCGGCATCACCAAAAATCTTGCCATCCTCATCGGCGTCAACCCGCTGCGCTCGGCCAAATCCGCGGCGTGGATGAAGAGCCACCTTTACGGCACCATCATCCCGGATGCCTTCATCGAGCGAATGGAGAAAGCCGCCGACCCGGCGCGCGAGGGCATCGCCATCTGCGTCGAACTGATCGAGGAGCTGTCGACCATCCCCGGCGTCGCCGGCGCCCACATCATGGCGCCGGGCAACGACGCGGCGATTGCGGAGGTGATCACGGCGGCACGGACAAGATTAAAACTGCGCGACTGAGCGAGCCGCGGCGACGGATGACGTTTGTTAAAGCTTGATATTGCCGTGGATCGTGACGTCCAATCCGACCTTGTCGATCGAGAGTGTCACGCCGGTGCTGCAGGGCTCGTTGGCGCGCAGTTTTCCGCTGGCAACGCCGTTGCGGACCGCTTTTTCCAGTTCGCGCTGTGCGGTGCCGCTGACATGGCGCAGGAACTGACTGACCGCCGCTTTCAATGCGTCGTCATTCATGGGTGCCCTCGTGGCGATCTCTTCGTGATCTCTTGGCGACCTCTTGGCGACCTCTTGGCAATGTCTTGAACCGTTGCGATGCCGCGATAAAGAGCCTGCCGCCCTCAAGCTGCGGATTTGGTAAACCCCGGAATGGTCGTGCGCGTCCCGGGCGGGCCAACCGAGCGAGCCTCGCATTCTGCATTCTTCCCGGCGCCGTTATCCTTGATGCCATTATTTTGCGCCCGATGAAGCGATCCGTTTTATGAAGGATATGCAAGCAATAATGCGAAAGAGGGAGCATAGCGTGAGTGTTTTTTCAAAATCGCAAAGTGAGCGCGAGCCGAACGGCCTCAACGGCGGCAGAGGCGACATCAGACCCGAAGCGAAGGCGACCGACGGGAAAGCGGTGCCGGACGCGGTCTCCACGCTCGCCCACGGCGTGCTGGTGACCGGCAATATTGTCAGCGAGGGGACGCTGCAAATCTGCGGCCGCGTCAACGGCGACATCCACGCAGCGCATCTCATCGTCAAGAAGGGCGCGCAGGTTGAAGGCAATATCGTCGCCCAGGAGACGGTCATCCTCGGCGCCTGCAAGGGCGTCATCCACAGCAACAGCGTCAAGTTGCAGGACATGGCCACGGTCGAAGGCGAGATTTACAGCAAGTCGCTGACCATCGAGCAGGACGCGCAGTTTGAAGGGGTGTCGCGGCGACTCGACAAGCCGGTCGACGCACCGGTGAGCGCCCAAATCTTTTCGCCGGCCAAGGTGACGCTGGCGCCCGAGACGGTTCCGGCCGGCGCAATGGCCGAGAAGGTCGACGCCTAGTTTAGTCCCCGAGCCCGGTCGATCAACTTGCCAGCATCTGCAATGCCATCGCCGCGCCAAGCGACATGGCCATCCGGCCGCACCAGAACCAGCTTTCGGCCGTAGAGCGCCGCGACCTCCGGCGCTTCGATATCGGCAACGGTCAACGGCACGCGGCGCGCTTTGGCTGCTTGCTCGAGCGGCGCCGTGGGCGCGTCGCCGAAACGCAACAGCACAAATCCCCGGCCGAACAGATCGAGCGTCGAGCGGCCGTCGGCAAGCACCGCATGCGGCGCGCGGCTGCCCGGACGCGCGGAGGGAACATAGGCTTCCGGATCGTCGCGCGAAGGCGGCGTGCCGTCGTCGACGCAGATCGGCGAATTCTCGTAGCGATAGCCGAGCTGCAGGCCCGCGGTGCGAAACATGCGGCCGACGTCGCGCGCGAGGCTTTCGCCAAGGCGGGCCCGCAATTGCCGGCCGGCTTCGCTGTCGTCGTCGATCGCGGCGATGCCGCCGGCGAACTCGCCGTGCGCCAGGTAGAACTCCGCCGCCATGCCGACATTGCGCAGCCCGATCGGCCGGCGCTCGGCGTCGTAGGAGGCGAGCAGGCCGGGACCGCCCCAGCCGGCAAGCGTCGCCGCGAGCTTCCAGCCCAGATCGACCGCGTCGCCGATGCCGGTGTTCATGCCGAGCGCACCGGTCGGCGACAGTTGATGCACCGCGTCACCAGCCAGAAATACGCGGCCGTGCGAATAGCTGTTGGCCACGACGCTGCGCCGCGTCCAGACGCTGACGCCCTTCCATTCCACCTCGATCGGGCGGCCGACCGCACGCTGCAGCAGGCCGGCGCGGTCGACCGTGTCCGGCCGCTGCTTGCCGTCGCTGTCGAGCGCCATCAGGCGCCACAGGCCGTTGGCCGGATCGATCACGCGGATGTTCGCCCACAGCCCGTTGCGGTCGATGGCGAGAAAGAATACGCCCGGCGCCTTGCCGCATTGGCGCAGGAGATCCGGCGCGCGAAAGAACAAATGCACCGGGTGACCGAGAACGCCCTGGCCGCTCAAGCCGATGCCGAGCGCCTCGCGGATCGCGCTCGTCGCGCCGTCGCAACCGACCAGATAATCCGCGTGCGCCATTTCGCGCTTGCCCGTCTCCAGGTCGAGCAATTCCACGCTGACGCCGTCATTCGACGCTTCGAACGAGTCGAGGCGCGTCCGATAGCGCAGCGAAACGCCCGGCTGCGATTGGGCAAACGCGCGCAAAATCGGGTCGAACCACAGCTGCGAGCAGATCTGCAGGCGTTCCGGGCTGTAGCTTTCGGCTTTTTGCTGGGCACGGGTCGGGCGGGCCATGCGCGCCAGCTCATGGCCGCAGAGACTGGTGACAAACACGACGTCGAGCGAGTAATCGCCCGGGAACGGGCAATTGCGCACGGCGTCGGCGATGCCCCAGCGCCGGCAGAACTCCATGGTGCGCGTGTTGACCTCGTTCATCTTCGGCGTCGAGATCGCGCCGTCGGTTTGCTCGATGAGCTCGCAGCGAATGCCGCGCCAGCCAAGCTCGGCGGCGAGCGCCAAGCCGACCGGCCCGCCGCCGACGATCAGGACCGGAACATTTCGCACGGGCGTCATCGCGGCAGCCGCATCTTGTTTAATCGTAGTTTGCCATGCGTAGCGGCACGCTCTGTCCGCCGTCCATGTCGATGGCGGCACCGTGCAGCAAACGGCCGCGCGGCGAGACGACAAAACGAACGAGCGCGGCGATGTCCTCCGGCGTGCCGAAGCGCACGATGTCAAGCTCGCGGCGATGTGCTTCGATCGCCGCCGCTTCGTCGAGCCCGGTCTTGCTCATGATGATAGCGAGGCGATGGCGAAAACGATCGGTGTCGACCGAGCCGGGATTGACCGCATTCACCTGCACGCCGTCGCGCTTGCCGAGATCGGCGAGCGCTTTCATGAAGGCGAGGCTGGCGCCGACCACCGAGGCGCCGATCATGTAATCGGCGACCGGCGCGCGGGCGCCAATGCCCTCGATGAAAACGACCGAGCCCTGCGCGGTCTTGAGCAACGGCCAAGTCAGCCGGCACAGGCGCACATGAGCGAAGAATTTCAGATTAAAGCCGTCGCGCCAGTCCTGGTCGGTTTGCACGAAAAAGCCGCCGCGCCTGGTGCCGCCGGCATTGTTGACCAGAATGTCGAGGCGGCCGAAGCCGCGGGTCAGCGCCTCCGTCAATCCGGCCGGCTCGGTGTCCGCCGTCAGATCGGCGGCGTGGATCTCCGCCTTGCGGCCGCGCGCGCGAATGTCCCGCGCCACGGCCTCAAGCGCGGCGCCATCGCGTGCGGCGAGCATGACGTCGCAGCCGGCCGACGCCAGCTCGAGCGCGATGCCGCGGCCGATGCCGCGGCTGCTGCCGGTGATCAAGGCGACCTTGCCGGCAAGGTCATTCGCGTCGCCGCTCATCGTTCGTTCAATCGACCTTGATGTGGGCGGTCGCGCCGACGCCGACCCATTTCCGATAATTGGCGGCGATGAATTTGGCGAACTCCGCCGGCGTGTTCGGCTTGTTCAGGCTACTGATGTTCGTGACCAGGCGCTGCATTTCCGGCGTCTGCATGCCCTCGTTCATCGCCGCGTTGACGCGGGCAATGATCGGCGCCGGCGTACCGGCGGGCGCCACCAGCCCGAAGAAGGTCTGCGCCTCGCAATCCGGCACCCCGGCCTCGGCCATGGTCGGAACGTCGGGCAACAGCGGCGAGCGCGTGTCGTTCTGCACCGCCAGCGCCCGCAATTTGCCGGCGCGGATCAACGGAATGAGCGACGCTCCGGTCTCGAATGTCAGGTCGATGACGTGGCCCAATATGGCGGCGGCCGATTGATTGCCGCCGCGAAACGACACGCCGGTCATCTTGGTGCCGGTGCGAATCATGAAAAGCTGCGCCGCCAGATCGGGCAGCCCGCCGGTGCCGGTATTGCCGTAGTTGAGCTTGCCGGGATGGTCTTTGGCGTAGGCGATAAGGTCAGCGACGGTCTTCCACGGCGATGCCGGGTCGACCACCAGAATCTGAAAGCTGCGCATGATCTCGACGATCGGCGTGAAATCCTTCACCGGATCGTAGCCGGCGTGCGCCGAGACGGCGGGAATGGCGGCTAGCGTCGAGGAATTGCCGATGAACAGCGTATAGCCGTCGGGCGCCGCCGCAGCAGCAGCCCGCGCGCCGATCGCGCCCGCGGCGCCCGGCCGATATTCGATCACGATGGGCTGGCCCAAACGGGATGGCAGCACCTGCGACGCGAGGCGGGCCGGGAAATCGCTCGGGCTGCCGGCGGCGGCGGGGACGATGATCGTGATCGGCCGCGTCGGATAATCCTGCGCAGACGCGTTTGCGGCGGGGTCCGGTCCGGCTGCGAGGGCTGTCGCCGCCAACAGGATGTGGCGTCTATTGAGCACGCGCGCCTCCCCGAGCTTTGGCACGCCGCTTGGAACCGGCGCGCTATCGGGCAGACCCTACCAGTTCCTCCGTCGTGCGAATATCGATTTCCGATTGCAGCGTGCGATGCACCGGGCATTTGTCGGCGATCTCGAGGAGCCGCGCGCGCTGCTCGGCGGACAGGTCGCCCTCGAGCGTAATGATGCGCTCGATACGGTCGAGCATGCCGTCCTTGGTTTCGCAATCGGCGCAGTCCTTGGCGTGGATCTTGCCGTGCCGCAGCCGGACCTGCGTGCGCGTCAAGGGTATCCTCTTGCGGTCGGCGTAAAGCCGCAGCGTCATCGCCGTGCATGCGCCGAGCGCCGCGAGCAACAGATCGTAAGGCCCCGGGCCGCTCCCGAGCCCGCCGACATCCGTCGGCTCGTCGGCGATGAGATGGTGCCGTCCGGAGACGATCTCCTGTTGAAACGGACCGTGGCCCGTTTCGCGCACCAGCACGGCGTTGAGCGGCGTGTCGTCGGAAAACGCGGGGTCTCCCGCCATCGCATCTCTCCTGTCCGTTTCCTCTGTCGTATATCGACATCCGCAGCGAGACCGACCCGGCCGCCGTCCATGTCCGACGATGCCAATAGTTCAGTTTCGCGGGCGTGCCGTCCAGTCAAACGACCCTTGCGCCGTGCTAATAAAGAAACCACCGGCATCCCGGCGAGCCGAATCGTGGCTGCCGGCGTAAGCGGAGGAACGATGACCACGGATCAACCGACCTTTGACGAATCGCCAATCCCGAAGCCGCCTCATCCGCGCAAACGGCGCGAACCGCTGCCGTGGTGCCAGCCCAAGTCGACCGAAGAAGACCCCGACGCTTTGCGGCGCGTGCACGCCATCATGGCGAGCCCGAGCTATCGCCGCTCGGATCAGGACGTCGATTTTCTCGCCGAGAGCGAGCTGCGCGGCGTCCGCCTGCAGCTCGATTATTTCAAGACCGAAGTGGCGCTCGAACAGCAGGCCATCGATCACACCATCGTGGTATTCGGCAGCACCCGCATCTGCGAACCGATGGCGGCGAAGAGCAGGGTCGAGAGCTTGCGTACCGCTCTCGCCCGCGACACCGGCGATGCCGAGCTCAAGCACCGGCTGGCCATCGCCGAGCGGATTCTTGCCAAGAGCCATTATTACGACGTTGCGCGCGAATTCGGCCGGCTGGTGAGCGATGCAGCGAAATGTCCGGGCCTGGAGAACTGCGTCGTCATGACCGGCGGCGGACCGGGGATGATGGAAGCGGCCAACCGCGGCACGTTCGACGTCGGCGCCAAATCGGTCGGGCTGAACATCAGTCTGCCGCACGAGCAGTATCCCAATCCTTATGTCACGCCCGGACTTTGCTTCAGCTTCCACTACTTCGCTCTGCGCAAGCTGCATTTTCTGCTGCGCGCCCGCGCGTTGGTCGCCTTTCCCGGCGGCTATGGCACGTTCGACGAACTGTTCGAAGTCTTGACCCTGGTCCAGACCCGCAAGATCGAGCCGATACCGGTGGTGCTGGTCGGCGAGAGCTATTGGCGGCGGGCGGTCGACATCGATTTCATGGTCGAAGAGGGCGTCATCGATCCGGAGGATCGCGAGCTGTTCTGGTTCGCCGAAACCGCGCAGGAGATCTGGGATGGAATCGTGCGGTGGCACACCGTCAACGCCAGCGCGCATTACGCCAAGATCTGAACATGACCTGAAGATGATTCGATGATGGCCTGAGATACGTGTCACGCGGGTTGCAGCGGCTGCGGCGGCCGCCAAGCAATACCGGTATGCGGGGGAGGACTGCCTTGCGCTTGTCGTTTCACGGTGCGGATCGCGATGTCACCGGATCGTGCCACCTGGTCGAATGCGCCGGCCGGCGCGTGCTGATCGATTGCGGCTTGTTTCAGGGCAGCCGCGAACTCGACGAAGACAATGCCGCGCCGTTCGGCTTTGCAGCCGACAGTATCGACTACATGCTCCTGACCCACGCCCACCTGGACCATTGCGGCCGGCTGCCGCTTTTGTCGCAGCGCGGCTTTCGCGGCGAGGTCATCACCACCTCGGCCTCGCGCGAGCTGGCGCGCCTCGTCATGCTCGACGCCGCGCACCTGCAAGAGGAGGAGGCGCGCGCCCGCGCGCGCAAAGCGGGGCGGCGCGAGGCCGCGAGTGATAAGCCCCTCTATTCCGCGACGGATGTACAAAACTGTCTCGATCGTTTCGGCCGCACGGCGAACTATGGCGTGCCGGTCGAGCTTTCGCCCGGCGTGCGCGCGACGTTCCTCGACGCCGGCCATATTCTCGGCTCGGCCAGCATCCTGCTCGAACTGGAAGAGGCCGGACGGCTCGGCGTGCTCTTCTCCGGCGATATCGGCAGTCCCGGACACCCGCTGCTACGCGGCCCGGTGACCCCGCCCCGCGCCGATGCCGTGGTGATGGAGACCACCTACGGCGACCGCATGCACAAATCGCTCACCGCCTCGATCGAGGAGCTTTACGCCGCGATCGTCGACACGTTCAATCGCGGCGGCAACGTCATCATCCCGACCTTTGCCCTGGAACGCGCACAAGAGCTTCTCTTTTACCTGCGCGCCGGCGTCGAGCAATCCAAGCTGCCCAACGCGATCCAGGTCTATCTGGATTCGCCCATGGCGGTCTCGGCAACGGAGATCTTCGAGCGTCATCCGGAATGTTACGACGCGAAGACCGCGGAGATGTTCCGCAATGGACATGATCCGTTCCAGCTACCGGGGCTGCATTTCGTCCGCGACACGGCCGGGTCGATCGCGCTCAACGGCATCCGCGGCGGCGCCGTCATCATGGCCGGCTCGGGCATGGCCACCGGCGGCCGCATCCGCCATCACCTCAAGCACAATCTCTGGCGCCCGGAGTGCAGCATCGTATTTGTCGGCTATGCCTCAGCCGGCACGCCGGCGCGCCGCATCATCGATGGCGCGCGGCACGTCAGACTCCTCGACGAAGATATCCCGGTGCGGGCGCGCATCCACACCATCAATGGTTTTTCGGCGCACGCCGATCAAGCCGCGTTATTGGCCTGGCACAAGGCGACGCAGGCCGGCCGTACCTTTCTCGTCCATGGCGAGGAAGGCTCCATGCAGCGATTCGCCGCGCGGCTGACCGATACACGCGTCGAAATGCCGAAGCTCAACGAGGCGTTCGATCTGTAAAGGACGATGAGGTTCCGAGCGGAAAGCAAAGAAGGGCCGCCCTTGCAGGCGGCCCTTCCATTGTCAGGCCGTGGCCCGGTTGCGTCGGCGCTTTCGCACCCTACGCGCGTGAGCCCGGTGGCGGATTAGGCCACTTCAGGCGAGGACCTCGGTTGAGGCCAAGAAAGAGGCCGAGATCCAGTTCACGAATGCCGGCGACCGCGGCGATAGACAATGAGACACTGGATCACCTCCTTTCGGTTTGTTGACGATGGCTCCAATATAACGATGTCGGCGCGATTCGGAAGGCGTGCGGCAGATCACCGCCCCAGTTCCCGCATCGCCGCATCGAGGCCCTCGATGGTCAGCGGATACATGCGGCCGCCGAGTATTTGCCGCATCAGGCGGATCGACGCGGTCATATCCCATTCCCGCTCCGGCACCGGATTGAGCCAGACGCAAGACGGATAGGTGGCGGCGACGCGCGCCATCCACGCCTGCCCCGCCTCCTCGTTGAAATGCTCGACCGAGCCGCCCGGCGCCACGATCTCGTAAGGCGACATCGACGCGTCGCCGACGAAGATCACTTTATAGTCGTGCGGATAAGTGTGCAGCACGTCGAAGGTCGGCGTGGTCTCGCTCCAGCGCCGCGCGTTCTCTTTCCACACCTTCTCGTACAGGCAATTGTGGAAGTAGAGATGCACGAGATGCTTGAACTCGCTCCGCGCCGCCGAGAACAATTCCTCCGTCGCCTTGACGTGCCAGTCCATCGAGCCGCCGACGTCGAGAAACAACAGCACCTTGATGGTGTTGTGCCGTTCCGGCCGCATCAGGATGTCGAGATAGCCTTTGTGCGCGGTGCCCTTGATGGTGCCGTCGAGATCGAGCTCGTCCGGCGCGCCGGTGCGGGCGAATTTGCGCAAGCGGCGCAGCGCGACTTTGATGTTGCGGGTGCCGAGCTCGACGTCGCCGGCGAGATCCCTGAACTCGCGCCTGTCCCAGACTTTCACGGCGCGAAAATTGCGGTTCTTGTCCTGGCCGATGCGCACGCCCTCGGGATTGTAACCGTAGGCGCCAAAAGGAGACGTGCCGGCGGTGCCGATCCATTTCTTGCCGCCCTGGTGGCGGCCTTTCTGTTCGGCAAGCCGCTGGCGCAGCGTTTCGAGCAGCTTGTCGAGACCGCCCAGCGCCTCGATCTGTTTCTTTTCTTCTTCGGTGAGATATTTCTCCGTGAGCTTTTTGAGCCACTCGATCGGGATTTCCGCGGCAAGCGCCTGCTCGATGAGATCGAGGCCCTTGAAGACGTGGCCGAACACGCGATCGAACTTGTCGAGATTGCGCTCGTCCTTGATGAGCGCCGCACGCGACAGATAATAAAAATCCTCGACGCGGCGCGAGGCGAGGTCCTTCTCCATCGCCTCCATCAATGTCAGGTATTCGCGCAGCGTGACCGGCACGCCGGCCTGCTTTAATTCATGAAAAAAGGTCGCGAACATCCCCGCCATCCTAATCGCGGTCCGGCGCCGTCGCTACGGCGCATCCGGGGGACGCCTCCCAGGCCGCAAACCCCTGACGCCAAAGGACATTCTCTTTTCCATAAGATATATCTTGCGCTATAACATGCGATGATCTATCTAAAGATATATCTTATTACTGGAGACTTCGAAAATGCATGGACATTCTGACTCTTACGGCGGCCGCTGGGCGGCAGGCCGGCATCATCGGCGCCGCTTCGGCGGCTTCGGGTTTGGCGGACGGCATGGCGGCGGCCGAGGCGATATGAACCCCGACGATCTGCGCGCCGGACGCATGCTGGCGCAGGGCGATTTGCGGCTCGTCGCGCTGGCGTTGATCGAGCAAGCGCCGCGGCACGGCTACGAAATCATCAAGCTGGTCGAGGAGAAAA
>Ga0335078_10017971_pt1 | contig 10515 bp, 8 predicted proteins | sample Lox_Sample_32_FD_206711 | JGI IMG/M metagenome (GOLD analysis project Ga0335078, IMG submission 206711) | Soil microbial communities from Loxahatchee National Wildlife Refuge, Florida, United States - Lox_Sample_3.2 | ecosystem: Environmental > Terrestrial > Soil > Wetlands | place: USA: Florida...
GGGCCTCATCCGCGCCTATCACCGCCACATGGAGGCGTTCTGCGGCCCCTACCCCGACCGGCTGAAAGGCCCGATCGTCGCCTCGACCCGCGACGTCGCCTCGGCGGTGGAGGAGATCAAGCGCTGGGGCACGTCCAAATGGGCGGTCGCGGTGCAGCCCCTGCTCGACAACGACATGCCCGTCGACCATCCCGCGCTGGAGCCGATCTGGCGCGCCGCCGAGGACCACGACCTCGCGATCGTCCACCACAGCTTCACCTGGTCGCCGCCGTATTTTCCCGCCTACGACCAGATGTGGGACAATGTCTATCTGGCGCGGCTGTGCTCGCACCCTTGGGGTGCGATGCGCTTCATGGCGGGCTTCCTCGCCGGCGGCATCCTCGATCGCTACCCGGGCCTGCGGCTGTGCGTCCTCGAATGCGGCTTCGGCTGGCTGCCGTTCTGGGTGCGCCGGATGGACGAGCAGGTGAGCTATGTCGGCCGCACCGCGAACCTCAAGCTGCTGCCGAGCGAGCAGTTCGCCGCAGGCCGGGTCTTCGCCAATATCGAGGCGCACGAGCACGAAAAGATGTTCAACATGGTGAGCGACTATCTGGGCGAGGACTGCCTGATGTTCGGCTCCGACTATCCGCATTTCGAATCGTGGTTCCCCAACTCGATCGACAAGATCCTCGAGTGGCCGAGCGTCGCCGGCGAGCGGGCGAAGAAGCTGTTCTGGGAGAACGCCGACCGCTGCTTCAAGCGGACTTAGGGACCGCGCGCTATTTGTCGAGCCACACGTCCTCGAACCGGAAGCCGTTGAACACGCTGTTGAGCATGATCGTCAGCCCCTTAACATAGGGGTGCCAGCAGGTCGCGACGCGCGTATAGAAGATGATCGGCCGCGACGCGTCGCGCGCCAGTTCGCGCTCGATCTCCCATACCAGCTCGCGGCGCTTTTGCGGATCGGCTTCGGCCGATTGCCGGTCGATCATCGCGTCGACCTTGGGGTCGCAATAGCCGGTGTAGTTGCGATCCGAGCCGCAGGCGTAGTTCTCGTAGAACATCTGGTCGGGATCGTCGACCGCGGTCTCGCTGACATTGGAGCCGACCGCGTAGTCCTTGCGGATCACCTTGGGGAACCAGTTGGCGGTCTCGATCGGCTCGAGCGTGCCGTCGATGTAGATTTCCTTCATCTGGTCGATCGCGATCACCGCCGGGTTGCGGTAGCCCGCGGTGTTGCGGGTCGACACCGTGACCGCCAGCCGCTTGTCCGGGCCGTAGCCGAGCTTTTCCATGATGCCGCGCGCTTCCGTGCGGTTCTTGGCGATGTCGGGGCCGTACCCCGCCAGCGTCTGCAGCATTTCCGGCGGCATCCCCCAGACGCCGTCGGGCCGCGGCTGCATCGTCGCGCCGAGCAGTCCCTGCCCGTCGGCGAGAATGTCGACGAAGGCCTTGCGGTCGAGGGTCAAGGTCAGCGCGCGACGCAATTCCGGATTGTCGAACGGCGGCTTGGCCGGGTTGATGATCAGGTTGCGCGCGCCGTTGTCGGTGGCGATCGTGCACTCCGCGTCGGGCACCTGGCTCTTGATGTCGCGCATCAGCGTCATCGACAGTCCGTAGGACAGCGACATGTCGAGATTGCCGGCGACGAGCATCAGGTTCCGCGTCGCCAGATCGGCGACGATCGGGATTTCGATGCCGTCGAGATAGGGTCGGCCCGGCTTCCAGTAATCCGGGTTGCGCACCAGCTTGATCGACTCGTTGGGCTTGTATTCGACGAACTTGAACGGGCCGGTGCCGATCGGGTGCTGGCGCATCTGCGCCGACGGGACGTGGCACGGGTAGACCGGCGACACGCCGGAGGCGAGCAGCACCAGGAGGTACGGCTGCGGTCGCTTGAGGTGGAAGGTGACCTCGTCGTCGCCGTTGGCGGTGACCTCGTCGAGGTTGCGGTACCACGCCTTGCGCGGGTTGATGCGGAACCGGTCGCTCGCCTTGCCTTGCAGCAGGTCCCAGGTGCATTTGACGTCAGCGGCGGTGAAGGGTTGGCCGTCATGCCATTTGACCCCGTGCCGCAGCTTGAAGGTGAGCGCGGTTCGCGCCGCATCCCACGACCAGCTCTCGGCGAGGTCGGGGACGATCGTGTCGATCGTGTTCTGCGCCTTGTGCTGGTCGAACATCACCAGGTTGTTGAACACCGGCATCAGCGCGTTGATCGCGGCGCGGGTCACCTCCTCGTGGATCGACATGCTGGCCGGGCTGGCGAAATCCGGCATGCGCAGCACGCCGCCCGATTTCTGTGCGAGCGCCGGCGCCGCGGCGGCGAGCAGCGCGCCGGTCAGAATGCTCAGCAGGCGTGCGTTTGCCATCCGCTCTCGACCCCCGACCGTTCTGCCCGCAGAGTATGACACGATCGGCGCGCGGATACGGGCCCGCTCGCCAACCGCAATCATCCGCAGACAGGAGCATCAAACCATGGCCCAGCGGCAAAGCGTCAACTTTCCCGGCTTCGCGCATTCCAACCCGATCCCCAATGCGAGCCGGATCGGCAACATCATGATGTCGAGCGTGATCAGCGGGGTCGATCCCGGCACGCGCAACTACCCGGCCGAGCTGTCGGGCCAGGTGAGCAACATCTTCAAGCACATCCGCGCCGCGGTCGAGGCCGCCGGGGGCACGCCCGACAACATCATCAAGATCACGTTCTACGTGCGCGACCAGGCGGCCGGACGCGCCGCACTCAACGACGAATGGGTCAAGATGTTTCCCGACCCCAATTCGCGCCCGGCGCGGCATACGCTCGCCGCGGCGGCCGACGGGCCGTCGCTGGTGACCTGCGAGTTCACGGCGGTGTTCCAGTAGGCGCGCTCACCCGCCGACCAGCGCGCCGGTCTGGAGGTCGAAAGCGACGAGCCCGAACTCCCGGCAGATCTCCGGGACCAGCACGTTGCTCGCGGCGTGCCGCGGGGCATGCACCGCAAAGCTCCTGTCGGCCGCGGCGCCGAGCATGAACTCGTACCGGCCGTCCGGGCCTTCAAGGCCGCCGAAGACGGTGCCGAGCGCGCTGGCCGGTCGCCACGCGATCGCCGGGTAGAGCGCCGACAATCGCGCCTGGATTTCCGCGCCGGTGCCGATGATCGCGGTGGTCTCGTCGCACAAATCGTCGGCCGAGCGCACCGCCGCACTCAGCTTGAACAGCATGAAGCCGTAACTCATTCGGCGATGCCGCGCGCCTTCTTCCACGCGATGAAATCGCGCTTGGCGTCCTCGCCCGCGGTCGGGAACAACCCGATCAGCGAGCGGCCCTTCGCCACCTCCTCCTCGGCGAACTCGTCGTACAGCGTCGTCGCCAGCGCCTCGGCGGCGACCGCGTCGGCGAGGTCGGGCGGGATCACCACGACCCCGTCGCAATCGCCGACGATGACGTCGCCGGGATATACCGCTACCCCGCCGCAGGCGATCGGCAGGCCGATATCGACCGGGTTGTGGACGATGCCCGAGGGCGGCGACGAGGGTCGCCGGTGATAGGCGGGCAGCCCGGTCTTGGCGACGCCCTCGGTATCGCGCAACCCGCCGTCGGTGACGATGCCGGCGCAGCCCCGCGCGGCCAGCCGCCCGACATAGAGGTCGCCGGCGGAAGCGGCCCGCGGGTCGCCGCGGGCATCGACGACGAGGACGCCGCCCGGCGGGCAGCCCTCCATCGCCTGCTGCTGGATCGGCCCGCCCGCGGGCCGCGCCGTCTTGTCCTCGCGCGCCGGGATGAAGCGCATCGTGTAGGCAAGGCCGACCATCCGCTTCACGTCCGGACGGATCGGCCACACCTCCTGCATGAACATGTTGCGGAAGCCGCGGCGGCTCAGAACGCCCGTCAGGGTCGAGGTGCCGACGCGCAGCAGCGCATCCCGGGTCGCAGCCGACAATTCGCTCATCCGTCCCTCCCGTTTTGCGGCAAGCTTGTGCCGCCCTGCCGCTTAGAGCAAGTTTTCCGGAGCCCAACCAATTGAGCGGGGGAAGCCGATGAAGCGGGTCGAGATCGCCGCCTATGGCGTGCCGGAAGAAGTCGCAAGCTGCGTCGAGGCCGCGGATGTCGGCGCGCCCGGGCCGGGCGAGATCGTCTTCGACGTGTTGGCGTTTCCGATCAATCCGGCCGACCTCTCGATGATCCGCGGCAATTACCGGCTGCACCCGCCGCTGCCCGCGACGCCGGGCGCCGAATGCGTCGGCCGGGTCGCCGCGGTCGGCGCCGGGGTCGGCGACGTCCGCACCGGCGATCTCGTCATCAACATGGCGCGCGAGAACTGGGCGCAGCGCCGCCGCATCAAGGCCGAGGACGCGCTGCCGATCCCGGACGGGCTCGACCTGAAGCAGGCGGCGATGCTGCGCATCAACCCGGCGACGGCGCTATGCCTGCTCGATGATCATGTTGCGCTGAAGCCGGGCGACTGGGTGATCCAGGATGTCGCCAACTCGGCGGTCGGCCGGCACTTGATCGTGCTCGCCCGAGCCCGCGGCATCCGCACGATCAACGTCGTGCGCCGCGCCGACGTCGCCGAGGAACTGAAGGCGCTGGGCGCCGATATCGTCCTTGAGGCGAGCGACGACCTGCCCGAGCGGGCGCGCGCGGCCGCCGGCGGCCGGCCGATCCGTCTCGGCATCGACGCGATCTCCGGCGCGGCGTGCCGGCAGATTGCCGATTGCCTCGGCGACGACGCGGTGATGGTCAATTACGGCGGGCTGTCGGGCGAGGATCCGCAGATCAGCCGCGCCGCGCTCAACGGCCATGCGGTCACCTTGACCGCGTTCATGCTCGGTCGCGGCCTCGCCAAGCGCAGCCCGGCGCAGGTCCGCGCGCTCTATGCCGAGCTCGCCGCCGAGGTGCGGGAGGGCGTGCTGAAGGCGCCGGTTGACGCGACCTATCCGATCGAGGAAATCAAGACCGCGCTCGCCCACGCCCAGCGCCGCGGCCGCCACGGCAAGGTGCTGGTGATGCCCAACGGGCCGGTGTGAGCGCGCCTTAGGCCTTTCCCCAGCCGCCGCCGCCCGGGGTTTCGACGACGACGATCTCGCCCTGCTTGAGGGTCAGGCTCGCCTTGCCCGGCACCTCCTCGACCGTGCCGTCCGCATGCACCACCGCGTTATGCCCGCGCGCACCGTCGGCGCCGCCGTGCAGGCCGTAGGGCGCGAAGCGCCGCCGCTCCGACTGCAGCGACACGCGGGCCTCGCGGGCAAGCACGCGGATCGCGCGCACCAGCCCATCGCCGCCGCGATGCCTGCCCGGGCCGGCCGAGCCCTCGCGCAATTCGTAGCGCTCCACGCGCAGCGGATAGGTGGTCTCCAGCGCCTCGACCGGCGTGTTCATCGTGTTGGTCATGTTGCACTGGATGCCGTCGTCGCCCGGCCCCATCGGCCGGCCGCCCTGGCCGCCGCCGATCGTCTCGATATAGGTGTAGGGCTTGCCCGCCGGGTCCCGTCCGCCGATGCCGATCAGGTTCATCGTGCCCTGGCTGGCCGCCGGGATGCGGTCGGGCGCAAATTGGGCAAACACCTTCAGCACCGTGTCGGCGATGCGCTGCGTCGTCTCGGTGTTGCCGGCGCACACCGCGGCCGGCGGCTGCGCGGCTAGGAAGCTGCCCTCGGGGATCTCGAGCTCGACCGGGCGGAACGTGCCGGCGTTCACCGGGATTTCCGGGTCGGTCAGGATTTTCACCGCGAAGAACACGCCCGAATAAGTCATCGGCGCAACCGCGTTGATATTGCCGCGGCGCTGCGGCGACGAGCCGGCGAAGTCGAGCACCAGCCGGTCGGGCGAGACCGTCACCGCGAGCGCGACGCGCACCGGCTCGTCGTCGGTGCCGTCATCGTCGAGAAAATCCTCGCCCCGATAGGTGCCGGGCGGCAGCTCCGCGAGGCGACGGCGCATGCGCCGCTCGGCATAGTCGAGGATCGCGTCAAAGCCCGCCGCCAGCAGATCGGCACCGTGACGCGCGGCGAGCTCCTTCAGGCGCTGCTCGCCGACCCGCAGCGAGGCCAACTGGGCGTTGAGGTCGCCGCGCCGCTCGTCGGCGGTGCGGACATTGGCGAGGATGAGGCGCAGCACGTCGTCCTGCGGCTCGCCGCCGCGGTAGAGCTTCACCGCCGGGATGACGATGCCCTCCTGATAGATTTCGCGGCTGTTGCCCGGCATCGAGCCCGGCTCCATGCCGCCGACATCGGCATGATGCGCGCGGGTCGCGACATAGCCGAGATGTCGGCGCTCGACATAGACCGGCGCGACCAGCGTGATGTCGGGCAAGTGCGAGCCGCCGGTGAAAGGGTCGTTGACGATGACGACGTCGCCGTCCTCGACCGGACCTGCCGCCTCCACCGTCACCTTCACTGCGCGCAGCATCGAGCCGAGATGCACCGGCACATGCTCGGCCTGCGCGACGAGCTGCGCGTCGGCGTCAAAGATCGCGCAGGACGCGTCCATGCGCTCCTTGATGTTGGGCGAGAACGAGGTGTGGCGCAGCACCACCCCCATCTCGTCGGCGATCGACTCGAGCCCGTTGCGCAGCACTTCGAGGGTGATCGGGTCGATCCGGTTGCGGCGTGCCGCGTCACTCACCGGGGAGCCTCGCCGCAGCCAGCGGCCCGGTGCGCGGAACGGTGCCGCCGGTGATGCCGCCGTCGATCACCAGCTCGGTGCCGGTGATGTAGCTTGCCGCGTCGGACGCCAGGAACAGCACGCCGTTCGCAATGTCTTGCGCGGTGCCGACCCGCCCGAGCGGAGCGCCGAGCCGGCCCATCTCCTCGACGTCGAACGGCTGATTCCGGCCGCCCTGCAATTCCTTGCCCCAGATCGGCGTGTCGATGATGCCGGGATGCACCGAATTGACGCGCACCCCGTCGCCGCGCGCGGCGCATTCCATGGCGACCGCCTTGGCGAACAGGCGTACGCCGCCCTTGCTCGCGCAGTAGGCCGCGAGCACCGGCGAGCCGCGCAGCCCCGCAATCGACGAGGTCATGACGATCGAGCCGCCATGCCCCGCGCGCCGCATCAGCGGCAGGCAGTACTTCACCGAGAGGAACACGCCGTCGAGGTTGACCGCCATCTGGCGCCGCCAATCGGCGAAGCTCATGTCGACGATCGATGGCGCGCCGATGCCGATCCCGGCGTTGGCGACCAGGATGTCGAGCCGGCCGTGGCGTCGGTCGATCTCGGCGATCACCTCGGCCCAGCGCGCCTCGTCGGTGACGTCCTGCGGCAGGAACATCGCCTCGCCGCGCGCTGCCTTGATCGCGGCGACGACGTCGTTGCCGCCGGCTTCGTCGATGTCCGTCGCGACGACGCGCGCGCCCTCGCGCGCCAGCGTCCGCGCGCAGGCCGCGCCGATCCCCGACGCGCCGCCGGTGACGATCGCGACCTTGCCGTCAAGCTGAGCCATGCGTTTGCCCTCCCGATGCTGTTCCGATCTCGACGATCAGGCTGCCAAACTCGTCGATCCGCGCGCGGTCGCCAGGATAGAGCACCGTCGTCGCCGACACCTCCTCGACGATCGCCGGCCCGGAGATCTCGTTGCCGGCGAGCAGCGCCTCGCGGCGCCAGATCGCGCAGTCGTGCCAGGCGCCGCCGCCGTCCGCCTCGAAATAAACCGGCCGTTCACCCAGCCGGGCGGCGGCGGGCGGCGCCGCGCCGCCGCGCGCGGGGCGCGGCAGCTCGGGCGTGTCGATGAGTCCCTTCGCGGCGACCGCGAAGCTGACGATCTCGACCGGTGCCGCAGCGTCGCTGTGGCCGAAGCGACGCCGGTGCTCGGCGTGGAATGCCGGCACCAGCCCCGCCCACGCGGCTTCGTCGCAGCCGGCGAGCGGGATGGGCAATTCGAAGGACTGACCGATATAGCGCATGTCGAGCCGCATCTCGACGCGCTGCCGTCCGGCCGGGATGCGGTCGTCGGCCAGCAGGCGCCGCGCCTCGGCGAGCATCGGCGCGAACCCGGCCTCAGCCTCGGCCGCACTCATCGCGGCGTGCGGGCAAAGCCGCGTCTGCATCAGGTCGTGGCGCAGGTCGGCGACCAGGAGGCCGAGCGCGCAGAGGATGCCCGGGGTCGGCGGCACCAGCAGGCGCGGGATCGACAGCTCGCGCGCCACCGGCGAGCCGTGCATCGGCCCGGCGCCGCCGAACGGCACCAGCGTGAGGCCGCGCGGGTCGTGGCCGCGCTCGATCGAGACGACGCGGATGCCGCGCACCATGTTGGCGTTGGCGACACGGACGATGCCGGAGGCGGCGGTCACCGGGTCGAGCCCAAGCGGCGCCGCGATGTGCTCGTCGATCGCCTGCGCGGCGGCGGCGGCATCGAGCCTCAGCTCGCCGCCAAGCCTGGTCTCGCCGCCGAACCGGCCGAGCACGAGATTGGCGTCGGTCACCGTCGGCCGCGTACCGCCGCGGCCGTAACAGGCGGGGCCCGGCACCGCCTCGGCGCTGATCGGCCCGACCCGCAACGCGCCGCCCTCGTCGATCCAGGCGAGCGAGCCGCCGCCGGCGCCGATCGCGTTGATGTCGATGACCGGGATGCGGATCGGCGTACGCTCCAGGCTCGCTTCGCGCGTCACCTGCGGCTCGCCGCCGAGGATCAGGCTGATGTCCGTGCTGGTGCCGCCCATGTCCATCGTGATGATGTCGGCAAAGCCGGAGAGGCCCGCGACATGCGCGCTGGCGACCACTCCGCCCGCGGGACCCGACAGCACGGTGTGCACCGGCCGCTCGCGCGCGGTCGCGACGGTCATCAGCCCGCCCGACGCCTCCATGATCATCACCGGCACCTCGGCGGCAAGACCCAGCCCCCGCGCCGGATCGGCGAGCAGCTCGGTCAGCGAGGCGAGGTAGGTTTCCATCACCGGCATCAGGAACGCGTTGAGCGCGGCCGTGCTCGCCCGCTCGTACTCGCGAAATTCGGCGAGGATGTCGGTCGAGGCGCAGACCGGCACCCCGGGCAGCGCCGCGGCGAGGATCGCCTTCGCGCGGCGCTCGTGCACCGGGTTGGCGTAGGCGTGCAGGAAGCAGACCGCGACGGCCTCTATCCCGTCGGCGCGAAGCCGCGCGGCGATCGCGCGCACGCCGTCCTCGTCGAGCGTCGTCACCTCGTTTCCGGCCGGGTCGAGCCGGCCGCGCACCGTATGGCAATCCGCGCGGCGGACCAGCGGCTGCGGCCGCGTCTGGCGGATGTCGTAGAGGCTCGGGCGGTCCTGCCGGCCGATCAGCAGCAGATCGCGAAACCCCTCGTTGGTGACGAAGGCGGTGCGCCCGCCCCGGCGCTGGATGACCGCGTTGGTGGCGGTCGTCATGCCGTGGCCGACATAGTCGACATCGGCGCCGCCGCGCCCCTGCAGTTCGAGCGCCCGCCGCAGCCCGCGCACCGTGCCGAGCGCGCGGTTCTCCGGTGTCGTCGGCACCTTGGCGACGCTGACCCGCTTCGCCGTCTCGTCATAGGCGATCGTGTCGGTGAAGGTGCCGCCGACATCCGAGGCGACGCGCAGCCGCGAACGCGCCACGCGGCTATTTGGTCTCGGCCGCGAAGACGCCGTCCCAATCCGCGGGCGGCGGGTCGTCGCGCAGATCGGTGATGCGGGTCTCGTAGAGCTCGTAGACGCCTTGCAAAACTTCCGGCGCCTGGGCGCGGCAGCACTCGAGATGCGCCAGCGCCGCGGTCCATTGCTGGCCGCGATAGGCGGCAATCATCGCGTCGTGTGCGGTTTCGAGGGAGGCGAACACCTCGGTGCCGCGCACGCTCTCGTCGCCGAGCAGAAAGAAGATGCGCACCGGCTGCGTCTTGCCGACGACCTGGATGAGGTCGAGCTCGAGGAGGGCGAAGCGGCGGACCTGCTCCGCCGTCGGTTCGCCGATGATGATGTCGACGTGATACGTCTTGGTCTGGCCCTCGAGCCGCGAGGCGACGTTGGCGGGATCGCCCAGCACCGAATAGTCGAACCGCTGGTGCGAGCCGAGATTGCCGACGACGCAAGGCCCGGTGTTGAGCCCGATGCCGGCGCGCACCTCCTTGTAGACATGTCCGGCCTGCTCGGCCTCTGCGCGCCAGGCGGTATTGAGGCTGGCCAGCTCGGCGCGCATCGCCAGCGCCGCGCGGCACGCATGCTCGCCGTGCCGCGGGTCGTCGAGCGGCGCGTTCCAGAACGCCATGATCCCGTCGGCCATGTATTTGTCGACCGTGCCGTGGTTCGTTTGGATCACGTCGGTCATCGGCGTCAGATACCGGTTGAGGAAGCTCGTCAAGGCATGCGCGTCGAGCCCCTCGGAGATCGTCGTAAAGCTGCGGATGTCGCTGAACATGATCGTCAGGTTGCGCATCTCGCCGCCAAGCGTCAGCCGCTCGGGATGTTCGGCCAGCTGCTCGACGACGGCCGGCGCCAGATAGCGGCCGAAGGCGTGCCTCACGTGACGCCGTTCGGTCTCGGTGCGCAGGAACAGCACGGCGGAGGACGACAGGTAGATCAGCGTCCCCACCAGCGACGGGAAGACCGGGTCGATCAGCCAATTGT
>Ga0335078_10017972_pt1 | contig 10515 bp, 11 predicted proteins | sample Lox_Sample_32_FD_206711 | JGI IMG/M metagenome (GOLD analysis project Ga0335078, IMG submission 206711) | Soil microbial communities from Loxahatchee National Wildlife Refuge, Florida, United States - Lox_Sample_3.2 | ecosystem: Environmental > Terrestrial > Soil > Wetlands | place: USA...
ACCCTGGTGGTTAACCTCCGCTATTCAGCGCATGATCGACGAGTGCCTCGGTCATGCGTCTGAACTGCGTAAACGTCCTCAAAATGCCCGGTTTGCCCTGGTTCTGCCCGCACCCTTTGGGTGCGGGCCTCAGGAGGCGTTTTCGCACGTCAGACATGCTTTATCGTCGAGATCCTGACGAATCGAGGTTAATTCGCGGCTTCCCGGTCGGCGGCTGGTGATGTAGGCCATGATCTGGTCCGCGGTCGTTCTTTCTCCTTCGTCCCGGCCGATCCACGGTGGCTGCTGTCCCTTCCTCACGAGCTTGCTCAACCGCCACGCCATCACCGGTATTTCCACCGGTCATTCCGTTAGGATCTCTTATAGGGCTACGGGAGAATCGGGAACAGAAAAAAGATCCGTGTTACAAAGTCTCCACGGTTCGAGGGGACCCAGCTCTGGCGTACGCCTGCCGACGCAAGCGGGTCATGGCCTGCGCCGGCGCGGGCTCGCGGCCCGGCTACGGATCGGAGGCTCATGGCTTACGGGGCGCTGCTCCTGGCCGGCTTCGCTGTGATGGTGGCCGGCGCGATGATGTTCACCAACGCGGCCGAGTGGGCGGGCGTGCGGCTCGGCCTCGGCCACGGCGCGGTCGGCAGCGTGCTGGCGGCCGTGGCCACCGCGATGCCAGAATCGCTGATCCCCATCGTCGCGATCATCCAAGGCCGCCAGGCAGACGAGATCGCCGTCGGTGCCATCGTCGGGGCCCCGTTCCTGCTCGCCACCCTGGCCATGGCGGTCTCCGGTACCGCCGCGCTGGCCTACCGCGCCCGGCGCGGCAGACAGCAGCTTCGGCCCGACCCGGACGCCATAAGACGGGATCTGCACGTCGTCCTGGGCGCCCTGTCCCTTGCCCTCACCGTCGGGCTCACCGGCGCCCGGCCGCTTCGTCTCGCCGCCGCCGCGGTCCTGGTGGCCGCGTATGCGGTAGTCACCAGGAAGACGATCATCCAGGCCAGGCAGGAAGGCAGCGCAGACGAGCCGGCCGCCTTGTATTTCGGCACCACCAGGAACGATCCGCCGGCCACGTTCCAGATTCTCGCCCAGGCCGTGGTCGGCATCGGCATGCTCGCCGGCGCGGCGGAGCTGTTCGTGACCAGCATCGAGCATCTGGCGCGCGGGCTCGGCGCTGACGAGCTGGTGCTCACCCTGGTGATCGCGCCGCTGGCCACCGAGCTCCCGGAAAAGCTCAACAGCGTGCTGTGGATCCGCCAGGGTAAAGACACCCTGGCCGTGGGCAACATCACCGGCGCCATGGTCTTCCAGACCATGCCGCTGGTTGCCTTCGGGATGGTATTCACCGACTGGCGGCTGACCACTCCGGCGCTGGCGGCCATGCTAGCCGCGCTGGGCGGCACGGCGGCCGGCCTGATCGCGATACGGCACGCCTGGCGCTGGCCGGTGCCGTTCATCGGCTGCTGGACCGGTTTGTACATAGGAGGGATCGCCTCGATCATCGCCGTCATCTGACCGCTCGCCTCGGCCCGCAGCCTCACGATGGATTCGCGGTCTCACAGCCAGTCTTTTCTCTTGAAGATGAGGTAGAGAACCAGCCCGGCCAGGACCATGGCGGCGAGGGAGGCGGTGAAGTCGGCTTTCTCGCTGAAGCCGGGGTAGGGCACGTTCATCCCGAAGTACCCGGTGATGAGGGTGGGGACGGCGATGATCGCGGCCCAGCCGGTGACCTTCTTGGTGATGATGTTCAGCCGGTTACCCTGGATGGTCAGGTTGGTCTCCAGGATGCTGGTCACCAGGTCGCGCAGGCTGTCGGTCCATTCGGCGGCGCGCAGCATGTGGTCGTAGACGTCCTGGTAGTAGGGCACCAGGCCGTCCCCGAACGACGTGCAGGTCACGGCGCATCACCGCGTTGACCACCTCGCGCATGGGGATCACCACCCGGCGCAGCAGCACCAGGCTCTTGCGCAGCTGGAAGCTGCGCCGCTGGACCTCCATGTTGTGCGGGATGTCATCGAACAGCCGGTCCTCCAGCTCCTCCACGCAGTCATCCAGGCTCTGCACGGCTTCGAAGTGACCGTCGCGATGTAGTCCAGCAGCCTGTACAGCAGGTAGCCGACACCGAACCCGGTCAGATCAGGGCTGGCGTCCCAGCGCTGGATGACCGCGTCGATGTCCAGCCCGTCGTCCTTGCGGTGATCAGCGCCTGGCTGGTGATGAAGGCGGCGAGCTCGCTGGTAACCAGTTCGCCGGTGCCAGCGTCGAGCCGGGCCGCGTAGGCGGTCAGGAACAGGTGGCTGCGGTAGCGGTCGAGCTTGGGCCGCTGGCTGTGGTGCACCGCGTCCTAAGCCAATGTGACCTGCGGGACTCTATCGGCAACCCGGACGTGCGGACACCACCGCTCCCGCCAGAGCCTGACACTCTTACCAGCCAGCGAAAACCTCAACCAATGATCAAGAACTCATGGCGGACTTTGTGTTTTGGCTGCCGCCTCAATCAGCTCTGGTGTAGCCCGATCGTGCAGGCTCCGGCCGGTAGCCAGCCTGGCCAGGTGCCGGGACTCCTCGACCAGCCGGCGGGCGGAGCTTCGGGGCGGCGCAAGCGGGAGGCGGACAACCAGTGCTCCTGGCCGGGTGACGAAACGCAGCGGTGGCTCGAGGGTCGCCGGTTCGCCGTCGAGGCCGGCCGGCACCGGGCCGTTGGCTTCTATGGTCAGTGCCGGGGTACTCCACCGGGAGTACCCCGGCGACAGGTGTCCGCGGCCGAACAGCTCCAGCCAGGCCAGCCGTGCGGCGGCGCGGCCGTCATCGACCCGGACGGTCAGCACCCCGAGTGACCCCGAGTCCAGCCGCCGACGCCAGGCGCTGTGCCCCAGGCCCCCGAGCCGGTAGGGGTTGTTGGACACCAGCAGCGCGTGGGCCCCGGCATGCTCCGCGCCGTCGGGCGCATGGAAGCGCAGCGGCAACGGCGCAGCGCCGGGCCCGATCAAGCCGGGCAATTCGTCCAGGACGGCCCGCACCTTGGAGCGCCGGTAACGCCGTGACCTGACCGTCGCCGCGTAGATGCCCAGCGAGACGTTATTCACGAACGCCCGGCCGTTGACCTCGGCCAGGTCTACCCGGACTTCCACCCCGCGCCGGAAGGCCGTCATCGCGTGTGCCAGGTCGCTGGGGTCCAGGCCGAGGTCGAGCGCGAAGTGGTTGCGGGTGCCGGCCGGCACGCACACGAAGGGCAGCCCGTGCCGGGCCGCCACCGCCGCTACCGGGGCCATCGATCCATCGCCGCCGGCGACGCCGAGCACACCGCACCCCCGGCGACCAGGTCCTCGGCCAGCTCACCCAGGTCATCCCCCGGCCGCATCGGCAGGACATCCGCCCCCGACTGGCGGGCCAGGGCGGCGAGGCCGAGGCGGCCCGCCTTCCCGCTGCCGGAGACAGGATTGAGCAGCAGGACCGCGCGGCCAGCACCGGTCACCCGGGCCCCGCGGCGGCGGCCGCCGCGCCGCGGACGCCGCCCCGCCGGCCGCAGCGCGAACCGGGCCGCGGCCATTGAGACCCCGAACAAGACCATGGCGGCCAGCAACGCTGCCGGCCGGTGCGCCAGCACGTGCAGCACCGGTGCCGCCACCGCGGCCAGCACTATCAGGCCGGCCACCACCCGCACCAGCCCGCGCCGGGTCACCACATGCCACCCGGCGATCACCGCAGACGGCAGCGCCACCACGATGCCCAGCATCGACCACGGGTGAACGCGCACCGCAGCGCACATCACCACCAGCGCCGCCACCGCGGACGCCAACGTCACGACGGCAGCCGCCCGGTACACACGATCCGTCCCGGCCACGCCCGCCCCCCATCCTCAGTTGTTCTTGCCTCAATTCCATCGTCGCGCATTCGCGGGCCGCCACAGCCGCCGTGTCCCCAAAGCCGCTGCGGCGATGACATTGGTTGGTGTCTGACTTCGTGAGCCAGTTCCCGGCGGACATACCCGGCCACCGGGCTGCGTGCCGGACCGGACTGGGCGCTGATCACGTCGAACCGGATCACGAAGCCGGCTGGGAAGAAGGCGGGCCGGCGGCTGGCGCCGAGCGAGAAGGACGAGGTGCACATCTCGGCGCTGACCGGGCAGGCCACACAGGCGCTGGCAGCCCCACTGCGCGGGATGGGCCGGACAGACGGTCCTGGCCCGGGCCGTGGCCTGGCCTGCCATAGCTGCGATGAGGACGTCTGCCCGCAGCCGTGCGCGCTGTGCGGCACCTCGGACGGGCGCTGCGGCCGCCGTCCCCGAAAGGATTAGTCATGATGACCCAGCCCGGTGCCGGTCGCAGCCGGGCGGTTGCCTTGCGCGGCCTTGCTGACCGGGCTGCCGCTGCGGAGATCACGCGCATGCGCACCGGCGCGCACATTGAGCCGCTTAGCGGCCCGCCCTGGTGTGGGATATGTCACTGCCGACGACGACCGCAACGTGCGGGCTGAGGCCATCCGCCAGGCCCGCCCTGCCTGGCCCGGGACAAGCCCGGCTCCGCCGCCATGCGGGCGGAACGGCCACTTCCATACCGTCACCATGGCAACTCCACTGGGCGGGCACGGCCGGCGAGAGAATGAGGGTATGGCCCGGTTGCGTGACAGCAAGGAGATGGCGCTGTTCGCCGTATCCAGCGTGCTGCTGCTGGCGGGCGGCGTGGCGTGGCTGCTGGCTGCCGGGACGCCCGAGCGGGTCTTGTGGATCGCCGGCACTGTGCTGGGCCTTGTCTTCTCGGTGTCCTGGATGGCCGGCGCGATCTGGCGCCGCCAGCCGAGTGTTGACGTCATTGCGGTGCTCGCCCTGGCCGGTGCCCTGGCGGTCGGTGAGTATTTGGCCGGCGCGGTGATCACGGTGATGCTCGCCAGCGGGCAGCTGCTGGAGGCGCGGGCGTCCGCGCGGGCGCGGCGCGAGCTGAGCCTGCTGGCCGGGCGGGCCCCGCGCACGGCCCGGCGCCGCGTCGGGGGCGGCGTCGTCGAGGTTCCGGTGGACGACGTGGTCGCCGGTGACCGGCTGCTGGTGGGCGCGGGGGGGATCGTCCCGGTGGACGGGCGGCTGCTGAGCCCGGCCGTGCTGGATGAGTCCGCTTTGACGGGGGAGCCGCGGCCGGCGGAGCGCATCGCCGGCGAGGATGTCCGCAGCGGCGTGGTCAACGCGGGCCAGCCGATCGAGCTTGTCGCGACGGCGGCGGCCGCGGAGTCCACCTACGCCGGGGTGGTCCGCCTGGTTGAGCAGGCGCAGGCCTCGTCGGCGCCGTTCGTCCGCGCCGCCGACCGGTTCGCTGTCCTGTTTGTCCCGCTCACGCTGGCCATTGGGGCAGCGGCTTGGGCGCTCAGCCGGGATCCCGTTCGCGCCGTCGCGGTGCTGGTGGTCGCGACGCCGTGCCCGCTGCTGCTCGCGGCGCCGATCGCGATCATGTCCGGCGTGTCCCGCGCCGCGCGGATCGGCGTTGTCGTCAAGGGCGGCGGCGCCCTTGAACGCCTGGCCGCTGGGCGGGTGATGCTCTTTGACAAGACTGGCACGCTGACCCAGGGGCGGCCGGGGCTGGCCGACGTCGTGGTGGCGGGCGGCCGGATGGACGCGGATGAGCTGCTGCGGCTCGCCGCCTCGCTCGACCAGGTGTCGGCGCATGTCCTCGCGAGCGCGATCGTCACCGCCGCCACCCGTCGCGGGCTTGCGCTGGAGATGCCCGGCGACGTCCGGGAGGTGCACGGCTACGGCCTGGAGGGGACGGTCGGCGGTCACCGGGTCAGGCTCGGCAAGGCCACGTGGATCGTCGGCGGCGGGCCGCCGCGGTGGGTGCGCCAGGTGCGCCGGCGGGCTGACCTGGACGGCTCGCTGACGGTCTTCGCCGCCGTCGACGGCGAGCCCGCGGGCGCCTTCCTGCTGCAGGACCCGATCCGGCCCGACGCGCCCCGGATGGTCCGCGCGTTGCGCGAGGCCGGCCTCACGCGTGTCGTCTTGGTCACCGGCGACCGCGCGGACATCGCGGACATGGTGGGGCGCGTCGTGGGCGCCGACACCGTGCTGGCCGACTGCGACCCCGCGGACAAGCTCACCGCGATCGAGCGCGAGTCGGCGCACGGTGCGACGATCATGGTCGGGGACGGGGTCAACGACGCCCCCGCGCTCGCGGCGGCCGGCGCCGGGGTGGCCCTCGCAGCGCGCGGGGCCACCGCGTCATCGGAGGCGGCCGACGTCGTCCTGACGGTCGACCGGGTCGACGCCCTGGCCGACGCGATCCTCATCGCACGCCGTTCGAAGCGGATCGCCCTGCAGGCCGTTGTTACCGGCATGGGCCTGTCGCTGGTGGCGATGATCGCCGCTGCGGCCGGGCTTCTGCAGCCGGCGGCGGGCGCGATCCTGCAAGAGGTCATCGACGTGCTGGCGATCGGCATCGCGCTGCGTGCCGTGCTGCCCGGCGCGGTCCACACGATCGCGATGCCGCCCGCCGACGTCGCCACCGCGCTGCGGCTGCGGGCCGAGCATGACGCCGTGGCGCCGGCGGTCGAGCAGATCCGGTCGGTGGCCAACGGGCTGTCGGCACGCGACTGCGACGTCACCTCGGTGCGCACACTGCTGGACTTGCTGGAAGGCGAAGTGCTCCCGCATGAGCGGGCCGACGAGGCGCTGCTCGTCCCGGTGGTGGCCCGTGCGCTCCACGGGACGGACGCGACGGCGGCGATGAGCCGCACCCACGCGGAGATCGAGCACCAGGTCAGCCAGCTGCACCGGCTTCTGGCCGGCCTCGGCAACGAGACCGTCCAGCCCGAGGACGTCATCGAACTCCGGCGCCTGCTCTACGGGCTGTACGCCGTGCTCCGGCTGCACAACGCCCAGGAAGAAGAGGGCGCCTTCAGCCTCGTGCCGAACGGGATCGCGATCGGCCAGGCGACCGCCACCAGGGCTGGAGCCGCCCGGGAGCCGGCCCCCGGCGCGCGGGACCGCACAGCAACATGAGCCCCGGCACCGGCCCGGGCTCCCGCCACCGCACGGTAGGCAGCGGCGGCACTGTCGCTGCCGGTGAACGCGCGGCCGGTCGTCCTCCGTCGTGGGGATCAATCTGGGCGGAAGCGGCTGGATGACCGGAAGGTTCTCTCTGGCATCCTGTTGATGCTCTATATCTATACTGCGGCACCCCGTGGGAGTTCTTGCCGCAGAAGCTGGGCTTCAGGTCAGGTATGACCAGTTGGCGGCGGCTGAGGGACTGGCATCAAGCCGGTGGCGGCCTGTCGTTTGACGCAGCCGACCCGGACCAGCGGCCGGCCTGTCATGCGAGGCGGCCGACCCGGGTAGATGGCCGGGCGGTCAGTGCAGCCGGCGGAGGTGGGCGTCGGCGGGGTCCGCGGCCTGCAGGCGGATCCGGGCATCGACGGCCTGTGCGCCGTCCGGGCGGGCGAACACCGGGCTCAGCTCGAGCTCGGCGATCTGCGGCAGGTCATTGACCTGCCCGGCCATCCGGGAGACGCGCAGCAGCAGGTCCCGCAACGCGGCCAGATCGGCGCCCGCGGCGCCGGGGCGCCCGAGCAGGAGCGGGGCGGCGCGGATGGAGCGGATCAGCTCGTCGGCATCGGCGTCGGTCAGCGGGGCGAGCCGCGCGGCGCGGTCAGCCAGCATATCGGCGCCGCCCCGCCGGCCCCGAACAGCACCAGCGGGCCGGCAGCTTGTTCCTGCAGCACGCTGATCATCAGCTCGACGCCGCCGGTGACCATCGGCGTGACGATGACGCCGGCCAGCCGGTGGCCGAAGGTCTCGGTCAGCGCGCGCCGGATCTCATCTTCGCCGTGCAGGTCGATCAGCAGGGCGCCGACGCGACGCGCACGGACCAGGCCGGGCACGTCGGCCCGGAGCGCGACCGGGCCGCCGAACCGGGCCGCCGCCGCGACCGCGCCGTCTTCGGTGACGACCCCGATGCTGTCGGCCAGCGGCACCCCGTAGCAGCGCAGGAGTTCCACGGTCGGGTCCAGCGGCAGCCAGCCCCCGCCCGGCCGGCCAGAAGACCGGCGACCAGTTCCCTGGCCTGGTCCTGGTACAGGCCATCCAGGCCGGGCACGGTCCCCGGCGGGGTCGCCCGCCAAATGCCGTAGCGCGCGGCGTGGCCGAGGGCGCGCGCGGGGGACTCGCCATAAGCGTAGGCCGGGATGGCGGGTGCGTCCGCGCCCGGGGCCCGCAGCAGCCGGACGACTTCCACCTGGTCCAGCACCGCGGCGGCGATCGGCACCGGCAGCCGCGCGGCTAGCACCTCGGGAACCAGGTCACCGCCCCCGCTCGTAGTCGTCAGCGCCAGCACCGCGTCGACACCCGGGTCGGCGCCGGCTAGCTCCAGGCATTGACGGAAGCGGCCCGGGCCGATCAGCAGGGTGGTATCGACCGGCCCGGTCAGCATCGCGTCGCGGGAAAGCAGGTCCCGCAGCGCCCGCCTGGTGTCCGCGGCCAGGCCGGCGACCTGCAGGCCCGCGTCGCTGCACGCGTCGGCGGCGAGCACCGCGGCGCCGCGGGTGTTGGCCACCACCGCGACCCTGTTCCCGGCGGGTACCGGCTGGGCGGCGAGCAGGGTCGCGGTGTCAACCAGCTCGCCCAGGTTCGCGGTGGCGATCACCCCGGCCTGCTCGAACAGCGCCTGCCGGGTCAGCAGCGGGGTCGCCGCCGCGGCGCGGGCCCCGGCCAGGCGCCCGCCCGCCGGGGACCGGCCCACGTTCACGATCAGGACCGGCTTGCTGCGGCCGACCCGGCGGGCGGTGCGCGCGAAGTTGGGCGGGTTCTTGATCGACTCCAGATACAGCACGGCCAGCTTGGCCGCCCGGTCGGACTCCCACCACACCAGCATGTCGTCGCCGGCTACGTCGTCTTTGTCGCCCAGCGAGACGAGGGAGGAGATCCGTTGACGAACTCGATCCTGGCCCCGGCGCGGGCGAACTCCTCGATCAGCAGCGCCTGATAGGCGAACTTGCGGGCCAGCCGGTCCGGGGAATAGCACAGCACCACGTCCACGCAGCCCTGGGCGGCCAGGTCCCGCAGCCGCTCCAGGGCCGGGCGGGCCAGCGTGGCCCCGGAATGCCCCTCGTCCTCGAAGACCCACTCCGCCGGGAGCTGACCGGCCAGGGCGTTGCCGCCCGGACCGGCAAGCACCGCTGGGACCGGTCGGTGATCTGGGGCATGCTGCGCAACCCCGCCTGCCAGGGCCGCGCCGTGTTCGGCAAGACCCAGATCATTCATGAGCAGCCCGGGCTGAACCGGGTCGCCCGGCTGCAGGGACGGACCACGCCCCGGGCGGTCAAGACGGTAGACCGGCCCCGCGAGGAATGGACCGAGATCCCCGTCCCGGCCATCGTGGACGAGGACACTTTCACCCGCGTGCAGCAGCGGCTGGAAGACAACAAGCGGTTCGCCGCCCGGGGCGCCAAGGTCCCCTCCCTGCTGCGGGGCCTGGCCGCCTGCTCGGCCTGCGGCTACGGCTACTACCGCACCTCGGCCCGCACCGCCCGGCGGAAGATCTACTACTACCGGTGCCTGGGCAGCGACGACTACCGCTACGAAGGCGGCCGGGTCTGCGGCAACAAGCCAGTCCGCGCCGACTACCTCGACCGGGTCGTGTGGGATCACATCACCGGCCTGCTCGCCGGCCCCGCCCTGATCCGAGCCGAGATCGGCAAACGGCTGGACGCCGCCCGCACCTCCGATCCCGTCACCAAACAGCGGCACCGCCTCGACCTGGCGCTCGCGAAGGCCACCACCTCGACCACGGCGATGATCGAGGCGTTCTCCGAGCAGCTGATCACCATCGACGAGCTGCGCGCCCGGATGCCGGACCTGCGCGCCCGCGAGCAGAACCTGCGCGCCCAGCTCGATGCCCTCGACGCCCAGGCCGCCGACCGGGACGCCTACCTCAAACTCGCCGATGACCTCGAAGGCTTCCTCGCCCAGCTGCGCGCCAGCGCCGCCACCGCCAGCATCCAAGAACGCCAGCGCGTCTTGCGGCTGCTGGTCAAGGACGTCCTCATCGGTCCCGAGAAAATCACGATCCGCCACCGCATCCCCGTCCGGGAACGGGCCACCGGCGGCAGCGGCCACCACGACACAACCGACACGGAGGGTGACATGCGCCAGAGTTATCCATTGTGTTGGGGGCGTGATTTCCCCGTTACTTGCGAATGTATATTTGCATTATGTCCTGGACCTGTGGGCCGATCACTGGAGGAAGACGCAGACGCGCGGGAATGTCATTGTCACGCGGTTCGCGGACGACTTCATCGTCGGGTTCCAGTACCAGGACGACCCTGAGAGGTTCCTGGAGGAACTGCGCGGAAGGCTCGCGAAGTTCAGCCTGGAACTGCACCCCGACAAGACCCGGCTGATCGAGCTCGGGCCGCACGCGGCCCGGCTGCGCAAAGCGCGGGGCGAGGGGAAGCCGGAGACGTTCACGTTCCTGGGATTCCGGCACATCGCCCGGACGACCAGGCAGGGACGGTTCTGGGTCGAGCGGATCACGGACAAGAAGAA
>Ga0335078_10017973_pt1 | contig 10514 bp, 8 predicted proteins | sample Lox_Sample_32_FD_206711 | JGI IMG/M metagenome (GOLD analysis project Ga0335078, IMG submission 206711) | Soil microbial communities from Loxahatchee National Wildlife Refuge, Florida, United States - Lox_Sample_3.2 | ecosystem: Environmental > Terrestrial > Soil > Wetlands | place: USA: Florida...
TGGGGCGTACGCTGGGGACATTTCGAGACCGCTGCCTGGCCTCTTTCAAGGGCACCGTGCTTCTGATTCCGGACCGGTCGGCGCTCGCCAGCCTGGTGAGCACCTCCTCGCCGCGACCACCCTGTTCAGTGGCGCGGCGATGAAGGTGAGCGGGTGGCACTGTCTATCCAGTAAGGCTGTGTCGCGGGCACAACAATCTCCAAGAGAGACCTGGAAAGAAGGTCTGGCTACGCTTGCAATGGTCGAGCTGCGGGGTCCGGCGCGTCACTTGACGGTCTTGAGATAAGTGACGATCTGCCAACGCTGCGGTTCGGGCAGCTTGGACCAGACAGGCATGCCACGGCGGACTACTCCATTCGTCAGGATCCAGAAAAGCGCTCCGGGCGCAGCCTGCTGCACCTCTCCGGCGCGCAAACTCGGACCGCGCTTTCCTCCTTCGCCCCTGGTTCCGTGACACTCGGCACAGTGCTGTTCGAAGAGCTTCCTCCCGGCAGCCACTGCGTCAGGATCACCTTCCAACGGGTTCCGCTCTGCGCGCACCTTTTCTGGAACCTTGGCGAGTTCAGCGTACACCGACTTGGCGTTCATTGGTGCGGTTGGGCTTTCCCTCTGCGCCAACGTAGAAGAGATGCTCAGAGCAAGCAAGCCGGCCATGAAGAGGGTTAGGACTGTGGGCGCACAAAAGAGGACAAGGTATGTTTTCATCGGCCGCCTCCGAATAGCCGGCTCACGGTTTCCCCGAAACCGGAGAACTCTCGTGACACGCCCCAGCGCAATAGCAGGCGATGGCTGTTGTCGTTCAAACCGAACCCGGGCGATAGGCGGAGGGTCCAGCCCGTGGGGAGATTCCAGGCCGCCACGGGCGCGAGATAGTGAGACGTTTGGTGCAGCCCGAAACTGTCGGCGTCGCCCAGGCCGCCGTACATCTCGACTCCAACAATAAAATTCTCCCGGCAGAGACTACACCGGTTGGGGGACGCCTTCAGCGCCAGCGGCCGACTGGCGCCGAAGGCGTACCCGAATTCCCAGGGATCGTTCGGTGACAAGTCTTTGGTGGCGAGTGGATTCAGAGCAACATTCCAGCCGTTGAATGTCTTCGAGAGTAGCAGCTTAAACTCCAGTTCGTGGTCGTGCTCCTTCCGCAAGGCCGCATTAGTATCAGCGTGGTCAGACTCGACGTCGTGGCCTTCGACTTCCTTGATGATCTTGTCCGCTTCGCTGATTTGCTCGTACTCGACATAGAGCACCGGATTGATAAAATGTTCGCGCTGGAGCAGCCGGAAGCGATTTTCCCAGCGAAAGCCAGTGAAGATCGTGCTGTCTTGAAAGGTGGTCTGCCCGTCGAGATAGAACTCCGTGGTCCACCACGCTTTGGCGCCATACTCGAACTCGGTCCAGAAGGAATGGAAATCATTGCCGCCGCGTTGCGTCCCCCAAGTCGAAAAATATTCCACCTCGAGACTCCCCGGCTCCTCGAGATAATGGTCATAGGTCACGATGTAGGGACTCTCCTGGGCGTGGGCCTGCCGAGTCAATGAGGCCACCAGCAGGAAGCAATAAACCGCCAGCCTTCTCACTGGCGGGTGGTTGTTTTTATGAGGCGTAGTGGGGGCGGCGTCTGCATGAGCGACCCGGTCTCGATCAGAGCCCGAGGAGCTACCTCTCGGAGGGAGGTCACATGAGTCCCTGCCCAAAACTGTGGGCATCCTCAGCGTTGCGATTGACATGGGTCTCCTTTTGGGATTGAAATACCCTGGCAGGCGACCCTAGAATCAAAGAGGTCGTCAGCCCTCGGGTTGCCGATCGTTGGGGTTCCTGTAGCCCTTTGCCAAAAGGTCAGCTCGGGAACCCCAGCCGTTATTGAGAGTGGCGCGCCTTCCGGTGCCAGAAACCACGGTTAAACGCTCATGCCGTCTTCGCCGACGCCGCTCGGCGTACAGCCGAGGGCTTGCGGCATGCCTTGCATAATCCTCCAACCTCCAGACGTATCGCGCCGACCTCAAATTCGTTCTTCCGTGCAATTTCTTCCTTGAGCCGTTTGAAAGTAGGGCTGGTGTACTCCGTAATCGCCCCGCACTGGAAGCAGGCCAGGTGGAGATGGTCCATGCTGGTCTTGGCTTCGTAGAAGTGCTTCTCTCCTTCCAAGTGCATCAGGTCCAGCTCGTCGATCAGCCGTAAGCTTTTCAGCAAGTCCAGAGTGCGGTAGACGGTGGCGCGATTGAGTCCGGGCTCTCGTTTTCTTGCCAGTTTGAGGAGAGTGGCCGCATCGATATGGTTCTTAGCCTCCTGGAGGGTTTCGACCAGCAGCCGGCGTTGCCTGGTAAGGCGAATCCCGGTGGATGAGAGTTCCTCGAGAAGGGCACGACGCTCCACCGGCCTGGTTTCTCCTTTCCTTGTTGCGACTGAGTCGCAACATAGCCGAAAATCAAAGCCGCCGCGCGGCGGCCAACAATCTCGACTTAATGGTACAGATTAGAGAACGAAGGCCCACACGTCAACCGTTTTCAGTGGATGTGTTCATCAGGAGCCTGAATGGTAGACGATCGAGGCTGAGCTGATGTGAGTTCCTTCCGGGTATGGACGGTTTTGAGTCAGTAAGTGGGAGAATACCCTGACTCCGGGGCGCCAGGAGTCCGGCAGCCCCGCACGCCGGAAGAGATTCGTGCCTCTTCACCATTCTCCCGACAGAACGTGGTAACCGGTCAGCCGGGGCATTTTTTCACGCCTTCTGGCGCCCTGGGCTACTCTCTTTAACTCTCTTTCGCCCTTCGGCGCTAAGGAGATTTCTTCACAGTTGTGAGGCTGAGGATTTCGCCGTTGACAGACGCAAGCCGCGTGCTATACTTAAAGCTTGGGGCCGGAAAGAAATCCGGGCAGGTTGGTTTTCTGGCTGATTGGAGCGATAGCAACGAGAACGGCCATTCCCCCGTACTTCAAACCCATCGACCCACCATTGAGGAGCCGTGGAGGCGCAGGACTGTAAGAGAGAACTAGTCATTGACGTGCCCGCGGAGGTTGTGCAGCGCGAGGCACAGAAGGTGGCGGCGCAGTACGCCCGCGTGGCGCGACTGCCCGGCTTCCGCCCCGGCCGAGCTCCCACCTCGCTCGTGCGGCGGCGGTACAAGGAGGAGATCAAGGGTGAGGTGGTGCAGGCGCTGGTGCCGAAGTTCTTCAAGACTTCCCTCGACGACCGCAAGTGGGTGGTGGCGGGGGAACCCGAGTTCAAGGACCTGAAATTCCCGGAGGACCAACCCGACCAACCGCTCAGCATCAAAGCCACTTTCGAGATCTATCCCGAATTCGAGTTGAAAGAATACAAGGGCCTGCAACTGGAGGAGCAACCGGTCGCCGTGAGCGAGGCCGAGGTGGACCGGGCGCTGGAAGCGGTCCGGGAAGAAGCTGCCATCACCGAGGTGATTACGGACCGTCCCGCACAGGACGGGGACTACCTCAGCCTCACCTATCAGGTCCACGACGCCAAAGAGCCGAACCAGGTCCCAGATCGGGCCGCCAACCAGGCCCCCAAGCCGAACTTGGCGGAGCCGCGCGAAGCGGTAGTTCAACTCGGGGGCGAGGGCACTCTCTCCGCCTTCACCGAGAACCTGCGCGGGGCCAGGGCGGGCGATGTGCGGACCTTTGAGGTCACCTACCCTGAGGATTACGCGAGCCGCCGGATGGCGGGGAAGGCGGTGAGCTACCGCGCCCAGATCGAAAGCATCAAAAGCAAGGTGCTGCCTCCCCTCGACGACGAACTGGCCAAGTCGGTGAGCGAATTCTCCACGCTGGAGGAACTGCGCGCCAAGGTCCGGAAGGACCTGGAGGGTGTCCAGCAGCGGCGGGCGGAACGGGACGCGAGGCACGATCTGCTGGAGAAACTAGTCGCCGCGCATGAGTTTCCCGTCCCCGAAATCCTGGTGGAGGAGCAAATGGCGCGCCGGATGGAAGGCCTCGCCGCTCAGTTGCAGCACCAGGGCGTCGATCCGCGCAAGATGGAAATTGACTGGCGCAAGCTGCGCGACGAGTCGCGGCCGGAGGCGGAAAAGGACGTGCGAGGGAGATTGATCCTGGCGAAGATCGCCGAGACGGAGAAGATCGAGGTGACCGAGGCGGAAGTGGACGAAACCATTCGCGAGCTGGCCGAGGGTCAGCACGAGACTCCGGCGGCGCTAAAAACGCGCTTGACCGCCAATGGAGGGCTGGCTAAAATCGAATCTACTCGCCGCACGCAGAAGGCGCTTGACTTCGTATACCACAACGCGCAAATAATTCGGAAAACTGAGTGAGACCGCGCGAGATAGTCCCGCCTGGGCGGGATGGACGGGCAAAGATCATGAGCAAGAGCGAACCAACGATGACCCTGGTCCCGATGGTGGTGGAGCAGACCAACCGGGGCGAACGCGCCTACGACATCTATTCGCGGCTGCTCCGGGACAACATCATCTTCATCGGAACGCCGATCGACGACAACGTCGCCAACGTGGTGACGGCGCAACTGCTGTTCCTGGCGGCCGAGGACCCGGAGAAGGACATCTGGATTTACATCAATTCCCCCGGGGGCGTGGTGACGGCCGGAATGGCCATTTACGATACCATGCAGTTCATCAAACCCGATGTTTCCACCACCTGCATCGGCCATGCTGCCTCTATCGCCGCCGTGCTGCTGGCGGCGGGCAAGGCGGGCAAGCGTTTTGCGCTGCCCAACTCACGCGTCCTCATTCACCAGCCGAGCATGAGCGGCCTTTCCGGGCAGGCCACGGACATTGAAATTCACGCGCGAGAGATCCTGCGCATCCGCCAGAGCCTGAACGAAATCATGGCCCGGCACACGGGCCAACCGGTGGAGAAAGTGGAGCGGGACGTCGAGCGCGACTTCTGGATGGACGCCCAGCAAGCGCGAGAGTACGGAATCGTGGATGAGATCATTTTCAAGCACAAGTAACCCCTGGAGCGTGTCGTGAAGCGCACCGGCCTTGATGAGACGTTGCGGTGTTCGTTCTGCCAGAAGAGTCAGGAAGCTGTCGGCAAGTTGATTTCCTCGCCGGGCGACCAGCCGAGGGCCTATATTTGCGACGAATGTGTGGGGGTCTGCAACGCGATTCTGGAAGAAGACCAGGACCACCGGGTCCCGTCGTCCGCGCAGGGCAAGCTGGCCAAGCCGTCGGAAGTGAAGACCTTCCTCGACCAGTACGTGATCGGACAGGAAAAAACCAAGAAGAAGCTGGCGGTGGCCGTCTACAACCATTATAAGCGCATCGTCATGACCAAGGTGCGCAGCGACGTGGAGTTGACCAAATCCAACATCCTGCTGATCGGGCCAACGGGGACGGGGAAGACGCTGCTGGCCCAGACGCTGGCACGGCAGCTTGAAGTGCCCTTTGCCATCGTCGATGCCACCACTCTCACTGAAGCCGGCTACGTGGGCGAGGATGTGGAGAACATCGTCCTCAAGCTGCTGCAGAATGCCGGCAACGACGTGCAGCGCGCGCAGCAGGGGATCATTTATATCGACGAGATCGACAAGATCTCCAAGAAGGACGAGAACCCTTCCATCACCCGGGACGTTTCCGGCGAGGGCGTGCAGCAGGCGCTGCTCAAGATCCTGGAAGGGACCGTCGCCAACGTGCCGCCCCAGGGTGGCCGCAAGCACCCCCACCAGGAGTTCACTCCCGTGGATACCACGAACATCCTCTTCATCTGCGGGGGAGCGTTCGTAGGGCTGGAGCGCATCATCGAGCGCCGGGCGGGACACAAGAGCATGGGGTTCCACCCCACCGAGCCGCCCCAGCTTTCTCCTTCCGGCCGCAGAAATATCGAAATATTGGAGCAGGTTCAGCCGATAGATCTTATTAAGTACGGCCTGATCCCGGAATTCGTGGGCCGGCTGCCGGTGGTGAGCGTTTTGAACGATCTGGACGAGAGCGCTTTGGTGCAAATACTTACCGAACCGAAGAACGCCCTGATCCGCCAGTATCAGAAGCTCTTTGAGTTTGAGAGCGTCAGATTGCGTTTCACGGACGACGCGTTGGGCGCCATCGCTCGCCAGGCGCTGGAGCGGAAGCTGGGCGCCCGCGGGCTGCGCATGATCCTGGAAGACCTGATGCTCGACCTGATGTATCACCTCCCTGGCCAGCGGAAGGTCCGGGAGTTCGTGGTCAACGAGGAAATGGTCAAGAACCACGAAATCAGTTTCAGCTCGACCGCGCTGGAAAAGGCAGGTTAATGGAAAGTCAAATGTTCAGCGGACGTGAAAAAAACGACACTCGAACCCTCCCTATGATGCCCATCCGGGACGTCGTCATTTTCCCTACTATGATGACCCCCTTCGTCGTGGGACGCGAAAGCTCCATCCGCGCTCTGGATGAGGCGCTGGCGGGCGATAAGAGAATCTTCCTGGCGACTCAGCACGACGCCTCCGTCGACGATCCCAAGCCCGGCGACATTTACGCCGTGGGCACGATCTCCAATATCGTGCAAAGCCTGAAGCTTCCCGACGGCAACATCAAAGTCCTGGTGGAGGGGATCGAGCGGGGCAAGGTTCTGAGGATCACCAACGAGGAGGGCTACTTCCGGGCCGCGGTCAAGACGAGCGCCTTCCGCACCGTCACCACCCCCAGCCTGGAACAGGTGATGCAGAGGGTGACCTCGCTCTTTGAACAGTACGTCAAACTCTCGCAGAACCTGAACTACGAGACCATGATCGCGGCGGTGAAGATCGACGACGTGGGAAAGTTCACCGACACTATCGCCACCAATCTCAACGTCAGCATCGAGGAAAAGCAGGAACTGTTGGAGATCTTCGATCCCGTGGACCGCCTGACGCGTCTCGAGAACGTGATGGAGATCGAGATCGAGAAGCTGAACGTGGACCGGACCATTCAGGGCCGGGTAAAGCGTCAGATGGAGCGCGCCCAGCGCGAGTACTACCTTAACGAAAAAATCAAGGCCATCCAGAAGGAATTGGGCCGCAACGAGAAGAGCGAGGCCGACGAGCTCAAGAAGAAGATCGAGTCCTCGGGCATGACCAAGGACGCCCACGAAAAGGCCGTCACTGAGCTCAAGCGCCTGGAGATGATGCCGCCCATGTCGGCGGAGTCCACCGTCTCACGCAATTACCTCGACTGGCTGCTCGCAGTGCCCTGGAAGGAAAAGACGCGGGAGATTCGTAACATCAAGCGCGCCGAGCAGATTCTGGAAGAGGACCACTACGGCCTGGAGAAGATCAAGGAACGCATCCTGGAGTTTCTGGCGGTCCGGCAGCTCGTCAAAGCGCCCAAGGGTTCCATTCTCTGCTTTGTCGGACCCCCAGGCGTGGGGAAGACGTCGCTGGGCAAGTCGATCGCGCGCGCCACGGGCCGCAAGTTCGTGCGGCTGTCGCTGGGCGGCGTGCGCGACGAAGCCGAGATCCGGGGGCATCGCCGCACCTACATCGGCGCCCTGCCCGGACAGATCATCCAGATGATGAAGAAGGCCGGCACCGTCAACCCGGTTTTCGTCCTGGACGAAGTCGACAAGATGAGCATGGATTTCCGCGGCGATCCTTCGGCCGCCCTGCTGGAAGTGCTCGACCCCGAGCAGAACCACATGTTCGTCGATCACTACCTGGACGTGGAGTACGACCTCTCCAAGGTGTTCTTCATCGCCACCGCCAACGTGGTGGATACCATTCCGCGGCCGCTTCAGGACCGCATGGAAATCCTGCGGCTTTCCGGTTACACGGAACCTGAGAAGCTGGAGATCGCCAAGCGCTTCCTTGTCCGCAAGCAGCTCGAGGCCTCGGGACTGAAGGCCGATAACCTCACCTTCACGGACGACGCCGTTCTGGGCATCATCCGCGGTTACACGAGGGAATCCGGCGTCCGCAATCTCGAGCGCGAGATCGGCAGCGTCTGCCGCAAGGTGGCGCGCAAAGTGGTAAAGGAGGGCAAGGGCCTTCGCGTGACGGTGAATCCGGAGGACCTTAAAGAGTATCTCGGCGTGCTCCGGTTCCGCGACACCAAATCGGAAGAGAGGAACGAAATCGGCCTGGCGTTGGGTCTGGCCTGGACCGAAGTCGGCGGGCAGGTGCTGCAGATCGAAGCGACAGTGATGCAAGGCAAAGGCAAGCTGCAACTCACCGGCAAGCTGGGCGACGTGATGCAGGAATCCGCGCAGGCGGCGATGAGCTACGTCCGGGTGCGGGGCGCACGGCTGGGTCTGGATCCGGACTTCTACCGGCGTGCCGATATTCACATCCATATCCCGGAAGGCGCCATCCCCAAGGATGGCCCCTCCGCCGGCATCACCCTGGCGACGGCCCTGGTGAGTGCGCTCACCCGGATCCCGGTGAGATGCGACGTGGCCATGACCGGCGAGATCACGCTGCGCGGCAAAGTGCTGCCGATTGGCGGCGTGAAAGAGAAATTGCTGGCGGCACACCGTGCCGGATCGCGGACAGTGATCCTGCCCCGCGACAACGAGAAGGATTTAGCGGAGATTCCGGTCAACATCCAGCAGGAAATGACGATTCGCTTCGTGGAGACGATGGACGAGGTGTTGGACCTGGCGCTGGAGACGAGCCTGGGGGAGCGGCCGCCGTTGGTGGTGGCGCCGGAAGCTTCGTCGGCCCTCGAAGCACCGCCCCTCGAAGGGGATCGGACGCCGTTGGCAAACTAGCACCATCGACGGACGGAGATTTCAGGAGGAAGAGAGAAACTTATTGCCCGTGGTGTGCATCTGAAAGAGCGGATGTGAACTCCCTTCACTGAAACTCGGAGGCTCCACTTCGTTTCCAATTCTCTAGCTTTATAATCCGATAAGACGAAACCCAAACACGACGCACGATGTCACCGCGCTTTTCGGCCGCCTGCTTGCCGTTTTCGATTTGCCCAACACGCCATCGATCGGCTCCACGTGCCACAGAGCGGCAAACGATTCCCAGCCGAGGTCCAGACCAAGGTCAGCCCGGCTCCTGACAGTCCTACAGACAGATCCACCTTTGAGAGAGAGTGTATGGCACCCAAGAAGACAGAGGAAGTCCAAGAAGAGAAAATCATGGAGCTGAAGGAGGGCGAAGTCCTCGACATCGCCAAGCTCAAGGAGATGAATATCGTCACCCTGGTCCAGGTGGCCAAGGACCTTGCGGTGGTGGGCGCCAGCGGTATGCGCAAACAGGAATTGATCTTCAAGATCCTCCAGGCGCAGACCGAGAAGAGTGGCCTCATCTTCTCCGAAGGCGTGCTCGAATGCCTTCCCGACGGCTTCGGCTTCCTGCGCGCCCCGGATTACAACTACTTGCCGGGCCCGGACGATATCTACGTTTCGCCGTCGCAGATTCGCAAGTTTGACTTGCGCACCGGCGACACGATCTCCGGACAGATCCGGCCCCCCAAGGAAGGCGAGCGCTACTTCGCGCTGATTAAAGTGGAGGCCATCAACTTTGAGCCGCCCGACGAGGCGCGCAACAAGATCCTGTTCGATAACCTCACGCCGCTCTATCCGCAGGACCGTATCCGCCTCGAAACCATCCGCGACAACGTTTCGGCGCGGGTGCTCGATTTGCTTACGCCGATCGGCAAAGGCCAGCGCGGCTTGATCGTGGCCCCGCCGCGCACCGGCAAGACGATGCTGCTCCAGACCATCGCCAACTCGGTCAGCACCAATCACCCCGAGGTCACGCTGATCGTCCTGCTCATCGACGAGCGCCCGGAGGAAGTAACCGACATGCAGCGCACGGTGAAGGGCGAGGTCATCAGCTCCACCTTCGACGAGCCTGCCGCGCGGCACGTCCAAGTGGCGGAAATGGTGATAGAAAAGGCCAAGCGGCTGGTGGAACAGAAGCGCGACGTCATGATCCTGCTCGACTCTATCACCCGTCTGGCGCGCGCCTACAACACCGTGGTCCCGCCCTCGGGCAAGGTGCTTTCGGGCGGCGTCGATTCCAACGCACTCCAGCGCCCCAAGCGGTTCTTCGGCGCGGCGCGCAACGTCGAGGAAGGCGGCAGCTTGACCATCATCGCTACCGCGCTAATCGATACGGGCAGCCGGATGGACGACGTGATCTTTGAAGAGTTCAAAGGCACGGGCAACATGGAAATCAATCTCGACCGCAAGCTGGTCGATAAGCGCGTCTTCCCCGCGATGGACATCAACCGGTCCGCTACCCGCAAGGAGGAATTGCTGGTGCCCAAGGACGAGCTGAATCGGATCTGGGTGCTGCGCAAGGTTCTGAGCCCGCTGTCCCCCGTCGAGAGCATGGAGCTCATCATCGACAAACTGTCCAAGACGCGCGGCAATTCCGAGTTCCTGGCTTCCATGAGCAACGGCGGCCGATAGGATTGACGATTGACGGTTTTCGATTGAAAAGAAGCGGGACACTTGCTTCTCGTCTTCCAATCGGCAATCGTCAATCTGCAATTGGCAATTTCCTCGCCAGTTCCACGATCCGCTCCACCACCTGCTCGGCGGTGACCAGAGTCGAGTCAATCTCCACCGCATCTGGCGCCGCCACCAGCGGTGAAATCCTGCGCTCCGCGTCA